>Ga0209002_10000104_pt1 | contig 52727 bp, 49 predicted proteins | sample Rifsed16ft2_FD_184010 | JGI IMG/M metagenome (GOLD analysis project Ga0209002, IMG submission 184010) | Soil microbial communities from Rifle, Colorado, USA - sediment 16ft 2 (version 2) | ecosystem: Environmental > Terrestrial > Deep subsurface > Rock core/Sediment | place: Rifle, Colorado...
CGTTGGTCCCGTGCAGCCGCTTCACGTACTGCTGGTCGAACACAGCCGGCATGGGCACGATGGACTTGAGAAACTCCGCGATGGGCTCGATGTGCGCAGGCTCCAGCACGCCGGCCACCTTGGCCGACTGGTAGGCGTCGTCGGGGATCGGGTCCCAGGCCGCGAAGACCAGGTCTTCCAGCCGCGCCAACGGCACGAACTTGCGTAGTCGCGGAGCACGCCCCTCGGTGCGCCGGCCCAGGCGAATGGTGCCCAGCTCGCAGACTGAGCCGATGGGCCGCCCGTTGCCCCGGCGTACGTTCTCCACGCCGGCGATGAACGTGGTGGCCACGGCGCCCAGGCCCACCAGCATCACACCCAGCTTCCCGCCGGCCGGGCCCACGGTACGCTTGGCCGACTTGACGCTCACCGGATGCTTGCTCTTGAGGCCCCTGGTGGCCCGCCGGCCGGCTGTGCGCTTCTTAGGTGCCACGGCCTCCCCTTCCCACCGGATCGGCGAGAGCCGGGGTGGCGCGCCGCGGCGCTCCCGGGCCGGCCTCCCGAGTGATCCGGTACACGTGCACAATGCGTTGAATGACCGTGATCACGTTCAGCACGGCCAGCGCGCTCACCAGGGTGAGCAAGAGGTAGCCCCGGGGCCCAGCGCCAAAGAACAGCGTCGGCCCGCCCAGTCCCACGATGCGCTCGGCCCGTTGGGCGATGCCCACTTTGCAGTCCAACCCCAGGCCCTCGGCGCGCGCCCGGGCGTACGATACGATGAGGCCCGCTCCGGCGGCGGTGAACGTCATCGCCATGGCCAACGGTGCCAGCCCGCCCACCACGCCACCGGAGACGAAATACCAGGCGATGCCGAGGAACAGCACCGCCTCCCCAATGCGGTCGAGCGTGGAGTCGTAGAACGCTCCGAACTTGGTCACCAGCCCGTTGCCGCGCGCCACCTTGCCGTCCAGCATGTCACACACGCCGCTCAGCAGCAACAACAGCGCGCCCAGCCGCAGGTTCGCGCCGGCGAAGGCCACACCGGACCCCACCAGCACCAACGTTCCCACGGTCGTAATGGCGTTGGGGCTCACACCGCGCGCGCCCAGCGAACGCGCCAGAGGCGCGAGGACGGCATCGACCGGCCGCTGCATCCACTGCGGGAAAAGCGTCATCTACTGGGCCCGTGAAAGCGCCTAACAATACCCGCGGTAGCGGGTTGCGGCAAACCTCACCGATACAGCAGGTACGGCTCGCGGAGCCGTTGGAACTCTGCCACGCCGGCCTGCCACGTCTGCCAGGTCTCCTCGCCGGACCGCCCCGCCAGGACCGCGAGGCGCCAGCGGTCGCCGCCGGCCAACCGATCGAAGCTCCGCGCATTGAACGCGAGCCGATCCGGATGTACCTGCCGGATCGCCGCCAGCAGCTTGGCCGCGAGGAGTGTAGGGTCGAACGCGCGCCGGTCCGACACGCGGAACTTGAGCGCCGCCAGCCGCTCGCCCGGGTACTTGCCGTCCGTTGGCGCCACCGGTGTGATCGCGGTGTCCGTCACCGACGCACCGGGAACCTCACCCAGGAGCCCCCGAACCCGAGCAGGATCCAGCCACGGAGCGCCCACTACCTGGAACGCGATGGGCGTGCCGCGACCCACGGACAGGTTGGTGCCCTCGAACACCACCAGCCCCGGGTAGTGGGTGGCGCTCTCCAAGTCCGGCATGTTGGGCGAAGGCCGCACCCAGGGCAGCCCGGTCTCGTCGAACCACTGGCCGCGAGCCCACCCGGCAACCGGTACCACGGTGAGACCGGCGGAAAGGCCTAACCGCGCGGCACCGAGCCGGGCCAGCTCCCCCATCGTCATCCCGTGTCGGAGCGGTACGGGGAGCATGCCTACGTCCGAGGTGAAGGCCGGGTCCAGGAGGTTGCCCTGGACCGCGATGCCGCCGATCGGATCCGGCCGATCCAGCACCACCACCGGCCGGCGCTGCGTCGCCGCGGACTGGAGCGTACGGAGTAGCGTTGAGATGTAGGTGTAGGTCCGCGCCCCGATGTCCTGCAGGTCCACCAGCACGACGTCCACGTTCTGGAGCATCTGGGGCGTCGGCGCCCGAACCTCACCGTAGAGGCTGTAGACCGGCAACCCAGTAGCGGAATCGACCCCGTGTCCGATATTCTCTTGATCCAGCGCGCCGCGGAACCCGTGCTCGGGACTGAACAGTGCCGTAAGGTTCACCCCGGCCCGGAGCAACCGGTCCACATCGCTCACCCCCTCCCGATCCACACCGGTCTGGTTGGTGAGCAGTGCCACGCGGCGACCGCTGACTAGATGGAGGGAATCAGTGAGCAGGACCTCAATCCCGGGGCGCACGGCGGGACCCTGGGCTCCACTCGCCGCGCAGGCGGCCACCATCAGCGACCAGGCAGGTACCCACTGACGAATCACGTGCGTCGGCTCCTTGTCTTAGGTCTCGCGACCGTGGCGTGCGGCGGCAGGCGGCCGGCCCCGCCAGCTACGCCGGCGCCGCAAATGATACCCGACCCTCGCGCCAATCTCCCGGAGGTCGCGGTTGCCCCCCCGGAGCCGATGGTCCGGCCGCTCATGCCCGACAGCATTCTGGCGACGTTGTCCCTGGAAGAAAAGGTGGGCCAGGTCCTGATGCCCTGGCTTGCCGGCGACTACTCGGCGTTCGACAGCGACGGGTTCGCCCGGGCAGCCGCGTGGGTGGACTCGGCCCAGGTCGGCGGGCTGATCATCTCCTTCGCGTCGAGCGCCTCGCCGCTGGACGCGGCCTTGAAGCTGAATGCGCTTCAGCGGCGCTCACGCGTGCCGCTCCTGGTGGCGGCTGACCTCGAGTTTGGCGTCGGCATGCGCCTGGCCGGAGCCACGGCCTTTCCCATGGCCATGGCCATCGGCGCCACCGGCAGCGAGCTGGACGCCTACGAGCTGGGCCGGGTGACGGCCATCGAAGCTCGGGCCCTGGGCATCCACTGGACCTTCTCGCCGGTGGGCGACCTCAACAGCAACCCGCTCAATCCCATCATCAACACGCGGTCGTTTGGCGAGGACCCGGACGAAGTCTCGCGGCTGGTCAGCGCCTACGTGCATGGCGCGGGCGAGCACGGCCTCTACACCACGGTCAAGCACTTCCCGGGACACGGCGACACCGGGACCGATTCCCACCTGGCACTGCCGGTCCTCCAAGGTTGCTGGGACCGCCTGGACCGGCTCGAGCTGGTGCCATTCCGCGCCGCCATCCGGGCCGGCGCCACGGCCGTGATGGTGGCCCACATCGTGTACGCCTGCGGCGCGGGTGGCGACTCGCTGCCAGCCACGCTGTCCCCGGCGGTCACCACCGGATTCTTGAGGGACTCGCTGGGGTTCCGGGGGCTGGTGGTGACGGATGCGCTCACCATGGGTGCCATCATCAGCCGGTTCGGCCCGGGCGAGAGCGCGGTGCGGGCGTTTCTGGCGGGCAGCGACATGCTGCTCATGCCCGCCGACCTGAGTTGGGCGCGCGCCGCGATGCTGGCGGCGGTGGATTCCGGACGGATCAGCCACGAGCGGCTGGACGCCTCGGTGCGCCGGGTCCTCGAGCTCAAGATCGGGGCCGGCCTGTTCAGCCGCCGGACCGTGTCGGTGGACAGCATTCCCATGGTGGTGGGTCAGAAGGCGTTCCAGAACCTGGCCGACGACGTCGCGCAGCGCGCGCTCACCCTGGTCAGGCGCGGGCCCGTGGACGGGTTTCGCGCCCAACGGGGCCGAGTGGCGGTCATCACGTACGCCGAAGAAACCAACCTCGGCATGGGCGGGACGCTTACGGCCGAGCTCAGGGCCCGCGGCGACACGGTCACGACCTTCCGGATCTACCCGCCGTCGGGCGTGTCGTCTTACGACTCGGCCCGCGTGCTGATCGGTAACAGCCCGCGGGTGATCTTCGCCAGCAGCGTCCGGCCGATCGCCTGGCGCGGACACGTGGCGCTGCCGGACTCGCTGGCGCGGCTGATCCAGGCGACCGCGACTCAGAAGCCCACGGTGCTGGTGTCGTTCGGCAGCCCTTACCTGCTGGGCCAGATTTCCGACTTCCAGGGCGCCTATCTCCTGGCCTGGAGTGACGCGCCGGCGACCGAACGAGCGGTGGCCAGGGCGCTCACCGGGGAGGCGCCCATCCGCGGAAAGTCGCCGGTCCAGCTCTCGCCCACGCAGCCGCGGGGCACCGGTATCTTGGTCCCGGACCAATGACCCCCTCCGTGCTCGAATGGAACATCGCTGGGGCATTCGCTTCAATCAGGCGTAACTCGCTGGCTGACATGACTTTCGCCTCGGCAGGCGTTGACACAGCCACGGGGCCTTCCTAACTTGGGGACCTACCCAGGAGCATTCATGAGCACGACGCAGCGTCCCCAGGCCACGGTATCGATTCGCCTCACCGACCGCGCCAACGAGCAGGTGAAGCGGTTCATCGAGCAAGAGCAGGTTCCGTTGGAGACGGCCGGGCTCCGCGTGGCGGTTCTGCCCGGCGGCTGTTCCGGGTTCAAGTACGGGCTCAACGTGGAGGAGCGTCCGCTGGACGACGACATGGTCGTCGAGACCCAAGGACTGCGGGTCTTCGTAGACGCGTTCAGCGCCCAATACCTGGACGGCGTGACCATTGACTACGTCACCACGATCCAGGGCGCCGGGTTCACGTTCGACAACCCGCAGTCCACGGGCGGGTGCGGCTGCGGGAGCTCGTTCACGGTCTGAGCCGGTTGCTTCGGAAGCCCACGGTTGCACGGGGGGCCTGCGCCAGATGCAGGCCCCCCGTTTCACGTGAGTCGCTTGCATGACACCGCTGGACTGGCTGGTGATGGCCGCCTACGGTCTCGCCATACTCGGCGTGGGCTGGTATTTCGCCGGGCGGCAGCGCGACGCCTCGGACTACTTCCTGGGCCAGCACGACCTCCCCTGGTGGGCCGTCATGCTCTCCATCGTGGCCACGGAAACTTCGGCCCTCACGGTGATCTCGGTGCCCGGGATCGCCGCCCGCACAAACCTCACGTTCCTTCAGTTACCCTTTGGCTATCTCCTGGGCCGGATTGGCGTGGCCCTGTGGCTCCTGCCGGGCTACTTCACCGGCCAGCAGGAGACGGCCTACACTCGGCTCGAGGCCCGGTTCGGCAAGGAAACCCGCCGACTGGCGTCGGGGGTGTTCCTATCCATTCGCGCGCTGGGCGACAGTGTCAGGGTGTTCGCCACGGCGATTCCGCTGGCCATCGTTACGGGGTGGAGTATCCCGGTAAGCGTCGCGACCGCGGTTGTCGTCACGGTGGTTTACACCTGGGCGGGGGGACTCAAGGCCGTGGTATGGGTGGACCTGCTGCAACTCGGCGTGTACCTCTTCGGCGCTCTTGCGACCCTGTGGATCGCGAGCCAGCTGGCCGGCGGCTTCGGAGCGAGCCTGGCCCGCGCGTCAGCGGTCGGCAAGCTGCACGCGATTGACTGGCGGCTCTCGCTCACGACGCCCTACAGCCTGCTCGGGGGATTGATCGGCGGCGCGTTGCTGTCCGCGGCGTCTCACGGCACCGACCACATGATGGTACAACGGCTGCTCGCGACCCCGAGTCTCCGGGATGCCCGCCGGGCGATCATCGGCTCCGGCGTGGTGGTGATCGCACAGTTCGTGATATTCTTGCTGGTGGGTACGCTGCTCTGGGCTGCGGGGGCGGACCAGGGCGTAACCTCGGGCGACGAGATCTACCCGCGCTTCATGGTCAACGCGCTGCCGGCCGGTGTGGCCGGACTGGCCGTCGCCGGGCTGCTGGCCGCCGCCATGAGTACGGTGAGCTCCTCCCTCAATTCGCTGGCCTCCGCCTCGACGCACGACTTCTACGCACCACTCACGGGCCGCCGGGAGCCGCGCCACCTGCTGACCGTGGGCCGCTGGTTCACGCTCGTTTGGGCCACGGTGTTGATGGGGGGTGCGCTCTCGTTCGGGGGGAACAGCCAGCCGGTCGTCGAGGTCGCGCTCTCCATCGCTTCGATCACCTACGGGGGGTTGCTGGGCACCTACATCCTGGGAGGTCTGAGCGCCCGGGTGCGGCAGCGAGACGTGATCACCGCCATCCTGGTCGCGACCGCGACGATGGTGGTCGTGGTGCTGATCAAGCCCTGGCCGTTCACGACCCTCGCCTGGCCGTGGTACGTGCCGTTGGGAACGGCGATTACGCTGGCGGTGGGGTGGGGGTCGAGCCTCCTTACCCCCAGAGCATGAGCATCCTCGTTGGCGTGGATGCCGGCGCCTCTGGCAGCACCGCGTTCGTGGCCGACGAGACGCTACACCTGCTGGGCCGCGCGTCGGGCGATACCGGCGCGGTGCAACCCGGAGCGGTGCACGAGGCCAGCGGGGCGATCCTGGACACCGTGCGGCGGGCCCTCAACCAGGCTGGGGCGAAGCGCGCGCGGGCGCTGGTGGTCGGCGCCGCCGGGGCCGGGCGCGAGCCGGAGCGAGGCGATCTCGAACGGGCGCTGACCGCGGCTGGCGTCGCGGATGCCGTCCGCGTGACGACCGACATCGAGATCGCCCTGGTCGCGGGCCTGGGGCGCGAGCCCGGCATCCTGTTGCTGGCGGGCACCGGTTCCGGCGCCTGCGCCCGGCTGCCCTCGGGCGAGCTCCGGCGCACCGGCGGGCACGGCTGGCAGTTCGGGGACGAAGGGAGCGGCTACTGGCTGGCGCGCGCCGGGTTGAGCGCGGCGGCCCAAGCAAGCGACGGGAGGAGCCCGCCCACGGCCCTTACGGCGGCGCTGGCCCAGGCGGCCGGCGTCGAGGGGGAGGAAGCTCTCCTTCAGTGGGCCCGCAGCGCGTCTCGCGGCGCGATTGCCGATCTCGCGCGGGTGGTGCAAGAGGCGGCCGCACGGGGCGACGACGTGGCGTGCCTGCTGGTTGATCAGGCGGCAGAGGCCCTGGCGGCTCACGTGCGCGCGCTGAGGCCGCATTTCCCGGGGGCCACACCCGTGGCCGTGGCGTTCGCTGGAGGCCTCCTCCGACCCGACTCCCCCGTTCGAACCGCAACCGCCCGATTGCTGGAGGGGGATCTGCCGCCGATCACGATCCTGGCGGCGTTGGTCGAGCCGCCACGGGGCGCGCTCCAACTCGCCCTGAAGCTGGTGACCTGATCAGACTCGGACGCTTGGCGCCCGTCCCCGCCGCAGCCGGCTGTTCCAGAACCCGTACGAGAAGTAGAGCACCAGTCCCAGTCCCAGCCACACGCCAAAGCGAATCCAGGTCACCGTCGGCAGTTGGATCATCAAGTACCCGCACGTGATGATCGAGGCCAGCGGCACCCACGGCACCAGCGGCGTCTTGAACGGCCGTGGACGATCCGGGTCTTTCACCCGCAAGATCAGGATCCCGGCGGAGACCAGCACGAAGGCGAACAGCGTGCCGATGTTGGTCAGGTTCACCACCTCGTCAATGTTGGCGAACGCGGCGAAGAAGGCGACGAACGCACCGGTGAGCATCGTGGTGATGTGCGGCGTGCGGAACCGTGGATGCACCTTGGCGGCCCACGGGGGGAGCAGGCCATCTCGCGCCATGGAAAAGAAAATTCGTGGCTGGCCCAGCTGGAACACCAGGAGCACGGTGGTCATCGCCAGCACGGCGCCCAGCGCCACGATGAAGTGCGATACCGCGATGAGCCGCGGGTTGCCGCTCGCCAGATTCAGTGCGGTGAGCATAGGCTCCGCCGTGCCGAGCTGCTGCCAGGGGGCCATGCCGGTCATCACCAGCGCCACCAGGACATAGATGATGGTGCACACGATGAGGCTCATGATGATCCCGAACGGCATGTCGCGCGCGGGGTCCTTGGTCTCTTCCGCCGCGGTGGAGACCGCGTCGAAGCCGATGTAGGCGAAGAAGATCACGGCCGCCGCGGCGCTGATGCCCCTGAACCCGTGCGGCGCGAACCCGCCGTGAGCCGTGTAATTGCCGGGGTTGATGAACAACGCGCCCACCGCCACGAAGAACAGCACGATGCCGACCTTGAGCAGCACCATCACCGAGTTGGACGTGGCGGACTCCTTGATCCCGTACACCAGCAACGCGGTGATGGCGACCACGATCAAGACCGCGGGAATGTTGAGGATGATCGGGATACCAACGAGCTGCGGCGCGGTGCTGACGGCGCTCGCCAGGAACAGGGTCGTGGCGTCGCCTGCCCCGGCCGCCACCGCGTCAACCGCCTGGTGCGCCGTGCGGTAATCCACGGTGATCCATGCGGGCAAGTGCAGCCCGAACTGCGCCAGCAGCTCCCGGAAGTACCCCGCCCAGGAGATGGCCACCGCGACGTTGCCCACGGCATACTCGATGATCAGGTCCCAGCCGATGATCCAAGCCACGAACTCGCCCAGCGAAGCGTACGCGTAGGTGTACGCCGACCCGGACACCGGCACCATGGCCGCGAACTCGGCGTAGCACAGCGCCGCGAAGCCGCAGGCCACCGCCACCAGGAGGAACGAGATGACGATGGCCGGTCCCGCGCCGTAGCGTACCACCTCGCCCGACGGCTCGGTCAGCCCGACGATCGCCGTGCCGGTGCTGGCGAAGATGCCGGCGCCGATGATGGCCCCCACGCCCAGCGCCGTGAGCTGCCACTTGCCGAGCACTCGCTTGAGCCCGCGCTCGCTGGGGGCTGCCTCCGAGGCGAGCTCGGCGATGGGCTTGCGGGCGAAGAGCTGGGACATGGGGCGAGGAGCCTCCCGTTTGGGATGACAGTCCGACGGACCGATGGAGCCGATGGAGCGGAAAGCGCGGCCGGGTGTCGCTCACAGTGTAATCGTCAACACGGTCTCACCAGCCACCGGCGTTCCGTCCGGCCGCAGGGCGGGGGTAAACGTGTACTCGTACATGAGCTGGATGAACCGCTTCCGGTACTCCGCGTCCGGAATTGGAGGGCTCACGTCCACCCTGGTCACCCGCCCGGCCGCGCTCACCCAGAAGCGCACCCGGAAGCTCTTCCCGCGCACCGAGGCGGGCTTGGGGAGCGGCGGTAAGATCGAGTATCGGGCTTGCGGCGGGAAGACCGCGCCGCCGCCACCGCCCCGCCCGGCACCGGATCCCACACCCGTCCCACCGGCCGCGCCGATGCCGCCACCGCTGCCCGATCCGGCGCCGGCACCGCCCTGGAGCGCGCCCGGCAGCGCGGTCACGGGAACCACGTCGGCCACGGACGTGGTGGGCGCGATGTCCTGAACCTCCGCCCGAATCACGGGTGTGGGCGGCGGGCGCCGCGGTCGGGTCTGGTCCGGCGGGGCCGGCGCACGGTAGGGAGGCAGCGCGAGATAGTCCACCCGCTGACCGCCGCCTCCCCCCAACGGTCCGAGCGGACCGGGTGGCGGCGGCGGCAGGGAGCTGGCCGAGCGGCCGGTTTCCCAGACCAGGAAGAGAATGACGGCCAGGTGGATGGCGGCGGAGACCGCGACGGAACCGTGGAACGAACGCGCGGTCCGCGGAAGCCGAAGCGTGGGCGGCTCGGGGAGGCGCATCGTCTCAATATACACCGCGGGCTTGGAGAGCCTTCCCCGGCCCCCCAAGCCCGTAGCGGAACGAAAGCGTGCTGCGTCTTACTGCTGAGCGGCGGCTTCCTGTGGCGGCGTCAGCCCGATCACCTGCACGCCCGCCCCACGCGCGATGTCCATGACCTCGATCAGGTCCTTGTACATCCGCGATCCGCCGACCCTGACGAACATGAGCTTGGCCGGGCGGTTGTCGTAGATCTCGTGGAACTTGGCGTCCAGGTCCGACTTGGCGACAGCCTGGTTGTTGATGGCGTAGCTGCCGTTATCCCGCAGCTCGAGCACGATCTGGTCGCTCTGCTCCGCCACCTCCTTTTCCACCTGCTGCTCGGGCGGCACCTGCACATCCATCACCTTCCGCTGCAACGGGATCTGCATCATGAAGATGATGAGCAGCACCAGGAGAATATCGATCATCGGGACAACGTTCGGCTCTTTCTTGAAGCCGCTCGTTCCCATGTCCATGCCGGCCATAGCGCATTACCTCCCTAACAGCGGGCGCGTTTGGTCGCGCTTTTCTTCGGTGATGGCCGCCATCACTCGGACGCCAGCCTTGCGGGCAATTTGAATCGCCCCCTCGACTTTGGAGAACTCCAGGTTCTGATCCGCCTTGAAGTACAGGATCTTGTCCTTGGTCCGGTTGGTGTACACCTGGGTGAGCAGCTGCTCGAGCCGATCGCGCTCGACGCAGCCCGTGGCGCGCAGGCCGCACACCGGATGGACCTCCCCGGTTCCGGCGTCCAGGAAGTACTTCCCGTCCTTGTCCACGCCCAGCGTGATGTCGCCTTCTTGCTCTTCCCGGCCGGTGATGTTCTTCCCCTGCGGCATCTGTGCCTGGAAGCCGGCCGTGATCACCGGGGTCACGATCATGAAGATGATCAGCAACACCAGCATGATGTCGATCATCGGCACGACGTTGGGCTCGTGCTTGGGGCCCTCGCCGGTATCAAGCGCCATACCCATATGCCACTCTCCTCCTTACCGGGGTCGGCCGATGGTCACTGCGAAATCGGCTTGCCGCTCGCGGCCTTCTGGGTCTGGAACTCCTTGGTGAAGATGGACCGGCCGAACTCGGAGCCGACGCTCTTGATCAGGTAGTCGATCAGCTCCTTCGCCGTGTAGGTCATCTCCACCGTAACCGACTCGATCCGGGTCTGGAAGTAGTTGTAGAACCACACCGCCGGGATCGCCACCAACAGACCGAACGCCGTGGTGATGAGCGCCTCGGCGATACCGGCCGAAATGGCGGCCAGACCACCGGAGCCCGTCACCGCCATGCCGGTGAAGGCGTTCACGATGCCCATGGTGGTCCCCAGCAGCCCCACGAACGGCGCCGTGGCCCCGACGGTGGCGAGGATGGCCAGCCCCTTCTTGAGCTCGGCCAACAGGATCATCATCTGCCGCTCCGTAGCCCGCTCCGCGGCGTTGATGTCGCCCACCGTCACGGCGGCCCGGTCGCGCAGCAATGGCTTCACCTCGGCCAGCGCTTCCCCCAGCACGCGCGCCACGTGGGAGACCTTCTGCTTCTCGGCCAGCGCGACGGCCGCGTCCAGCTGGTCCTCCTGGAGGAACCGCCCGAACTCGGGCGCGAACTTGGCGGTCTCCCGCGTACTGCGGCGCAGCCGCCACCACTTGGCCACCGCGACCCCGATGGACATGACCGACATGAAGGCCAGGACCACGATGATCCCCCTGGCGAAGCCGCCGGAGTCGTTCCACAGCGCAAGTATCGAGACGTTCATTGCCGCACAGCCTCCGTTCCGTACAGAAGAGTGGTTCTAGGGACTACCTGCTCGATCATAGTCGCCACATCGATCACTTCGGGATCACGAACCTCAGCGGCAGGTGCACCAGCACCCGCACCGCCTGCCCGCGCACCCGGCCCGGCCGGAACAGCGCCTTCCGCAAGGCATCCTTGGCCGGCGCTTCGAAGGCGCGGTTGGTGGAGCTGATCACCTTGATGGACGGTGGCTCCGCGTGGCCGGTGCTGTCAATGACCGCCTCGAGCACCACCTGACCCTCGATGCGTGCCTCCAAGAGCATCCGCGGATACTCGGGCTGCGGGAACGAGATCCGCTCCGGCGGCTCGTCCACCACGGCCTCGATGAAGACCTGGGTGAGATCCACCGGGCCGGTGTCCACGCCCTTGGCCACGCCCAGCTCGACGCCGACGCCGGTGAAATTCCGCGGGTCGAACGTCTCGTTCAGGTTGATGGGCGGGATCGACGTCGGAATGCTGATGGGCGCCATCAGGGTCTGGAACCCCTTGGGCGGGGGCGGCGGGGCCTCGGGCTCCGGCGGCTTCTCTTCCTGCTTCTCCTCGATGTACACCATGGTGGTGTCGATCACCGAGTCGGCGTTCTGCAGTCCCGCGCCGATCGTGGCCTGGACGGCGAGCCAAATCAGGACCACGTGGGTGACGACCGAGAACGTCGAGCCACCGAGCCTCTGCTTGAAGGTCCCCTTCTTCTGCGGCCTGGACACGATCAAGGTGTCGAACACGGCTTCCCTCCACCTCGTGGGGTCGCTGCGTTACGCCTTACTACCTGCATAAACATACCCGCCGCGTACTAGCCCCGCCTAGCAGAAAACTGTTCGAATCATTACAAGACAATGACAGTCGTGTTACGTGTTCGCGTCGCCGGGGAACGGCCATCGGGCGCGGCTAGTGTAGCCCGGGTCACGGGACCGCGCAAGAACCCGGAAACGGCAGGGGGGGGCCTCCCGGCTCAGCGCGACTCGATGGGCAGGGTAACCGTGAAGGTGGTCCCGCGTCCCGGCCGGCTCTCGACCGCGATGGTCCCGCCGTGGGCTTCCACGATCCACTTCGAAATGGCCAGGCCCAGACCTACGCCCGGGCGCCCGCCGCTGCGGCGACGCGCCTGGTCCGCGCGCCAGAACCGGTCGAAGATGTGGGGGAGATCTCCCGGCGCGATGCCCACGCCGGTGTCTCGCACGCTGAGCACCACGTTGCCGTCTACCTGCTCCCAGTCGATCGCCACTTCCCCACCCTGAGGCGTGTACTTGATGGCGTTGGTGAGCAGATTCATGAGCAGCTGCCGGATCCGGCTCGGATCCACGGCGATGGTGATGGAGCGCTCCGGGACCGCGACCGACACCGCCACGCGGGCCTGCTCGCCCAGAATGCCCGCCGTTTCCGAGACCTCACTCAACACGTCCTTGAGTTCCACGGGCTCCAGGTGGAGCGGCGCCCGGCCCTCGTCGGCGCGGGCCAGCGTGAGCAGGGCGTCCACCAGCTCCGCCATCCGGTTCACTTCGACCAGCGTTTCTTCCAGCACCTCCATGACCTCGGGCGGCGCTTTGGGGTGGGTGATGGCCCGCTCGATGCCCGAGCGCAGGATGGTGAGCGGCGTCTTGAGCTCGTGACTGGCGTCGGCCGTGAAGCGGCGCAGGCTCACGAAGCTCCGCTCCAGGCGCGCCAGCATGGCGTTCAGCGTGTCGGTGAGCCGGGCTAGCTCATCGCGCGTCCTGGGCTCGATGAGGCGTCGGTGCAAGCTCCGCCCGTCGGAGATGGCTTCGACCTCCTCGACAATGGCGTCCACCGGCTGGACCGCCCGATCCACCAGGACGAAGACGATGAGAACCGCCAGTCCGATGATCAGCGGCGCGATGAGCAGCATCGCGGGCAGGAGCCGCTCCGGGGTGAGGACCACGCCCGCAGTCGGGGCAGAGACGATCACCAGGGCCACGGGAACACCGCCCGATCGAACCTCCCGGGCATAGTAGCGGACCGGGATCCGGCGTTCCCGCGCGACCAGGTCCGCGGACCCGAGCGTGGGCGGAACGGATCGGCGTTTGGCCAAGTCGATCAAGTTCACCAGCGGCTCGGTGGGTAGGTCGCGGGCGCCGCGGGACATGTAGAGGATCGTATCGCGGGGACTGAGGACAATGACGTAGTCCTGCAGCGCCCGCACCAGTGACCGAACGCTCGCCACCGGTGCTACGTCCTTGAGGTCCCGCGAGACCCCGGGGAGGGAGTCGGATCCGGACTCCGCGAGCAGGAGCACAGCGATGAGATCGGCCTGGAGACGGGTCCGGGCGTCCAGCTCGCGGAACCGCTCGGGCCGCTGCACCAGGTACAGGACGGCGCCAAACGCGAACAGGGCCGCGCCCAGGGTGGCGGTGACCGACGCCACCAGCCGGCCGCGAATGGTGCTCATGCTAGCTCTTCAGCACGTAGCCCACGCCCCGCACCGTGTGGATCAGCTTCTTGGACTGCCCGTGGTCTACCTTCTTCCGCAGGCGGTTGATCACCACGTCCACGATGTTGGTGCCGGGATCGAAGTGATAGCCCCAGGCGTATTCCGTGATCAACGTGCGGGAGAGCACCCGATCGCGGTTCCGGACCAGGTACTCGAGCACGGCGTACTCCTTGGGCGTCAGCTCGACGGCCTTGCCGCCCCGCTGCACTTCGCGAGCGCCGGTATCGATGGTGAGATCGACCACCTGGAGAACTGGCGAAGCGATCGCCTGGGGGCGGCGTCCCAGGGCCTCGACCCGCGCCAGCAGCTCTTCGAAGGCGAAGGGCTTGGTGACGTAATCGTCCGCCCCGATCCGGAGCGCCTGGACCTTGGACTCCAACGCGTCCTGCGCGGTGAGCACCAGGACCGGCGTCGCGACGCCGCGGTCGCGCAGGGTCCGCAGCACCTCACCTCCGGACAGCCCCGGCAACCGCAGGTCCAGCACGATGACGTCGTAGGGCGCCTCGGATGCGGCGGTGAGCGCCTCGCGGCCGTCGGCCACCAGATCCACTTGAATCCGCTGCTCTTCCAGCCCGTGCTGCACGAACTGACCCACGGTCCGGTCATCCTCCACCACCAGAACCTTCACGCGACGTCGCTACCCTTTCCCGCCACCGGCAGCAGCACCCGGAAGGTGGTGCCGCGGTCCGGTTGCGAGTCCACCTGCAGGTGCCCCCGGTGCTCGGCCACGATCCCGTAGCAAATGGACAGGCCCAGCCCGGTCCCGTGGCCGGGCGTCTTGGTGGTGAAGAACGGCTCGAAGATCTTGTTCAGGTACTCCCGCGGAATGCCGGGGCCGGTGTCCGAAAAGTCCACGAACACCTCATCTACCCGTTCCGGGCTCAGGCCGGTGGCCACCGTCAGGATGCCGTCGCCCTCCATGGCGTCAATGGCGTTCAGCATGATCGCGAGGAACGCCTGGATCAGCTGCTCGGCGTTCGCCTCCACCGGCGGCAGGCGATCGGCCAGCCGGCGGACCAGCTTGATCCGCTTGAACCGATCGTGATGCTTCACCAGGAACAGCGTATCCTCCACGATCTGGTTGATCGGCACCGGCTTCTTGTAGCGGGCCTTGGGGCGGGAGAAGTCCAACAACCCGTCCACGATCCGCTTGCAGCGCGCCAGCTCCGACTCCATGATCCGGTGGTACTCCTCGAACGACTGCCGCGCGCCGCCGGGGAGCTCGTAGGTCCGCGAGGCCAGGGCCTCGAGGCAAGCCGTGATCGTGGCCAGCGGGTTGTTGATCTCGTGCATCACCCCCGCGGCCAGCTGGCCCACGGCCGCCAGCTTGTCGGTCTGCGCGATCTGCTGCTGGACCGACTTCCACTCGGTCACGTCCTCGCCGATGGTGATGACGTGGCTGACCTCGTCCCCGTCCAGCCGCATGGGGATCTTGGTGAGGCGGTAGTAGCGGGTCTCGCCCGTGGCGGAAGACTCGACCTCCAGCTGCTCCATCTTGCCGGTCTCGAACACCCGGTCGAACTCGTGGCGCAGCAGCTCGCGCGGCTGGCGGTAGAGGACGTCGAAGACGGTGCGGCCCAGCACTTCGTCTCGGACCACGCCCTGGGTGCCAGTTTCCCGCTTCCGATTCCAGGCCTGGATGCGAAACTGCCGGTCGATCACGTACAGGCCCACCGGCAGCGAGTCGATGATCTGCGCGGTGAACCGGCGCTGCGCATCGATCTCCCGGGTGCGCAGCGCGACCTCGCCCGCCAGATCCTCGGAGAGCTCCGCCGACGCCAGCAGCGGCGAAAGCAGGTTGCCCAGCACTTCGCTCACGCGCTGCGCCAGCGCCGGCGCCGTCTGGGCGGAGGGAGCGGCCTCGAGCAGCCCCAGCGTAGCGCCTTCGTAGGTGAGGGGAACCAGGATGGCGCCCGGGGCGGCGTTCGGCTCGCTCCGGTCCAGCCAGCGCCGGACCCGCGCGGCTTCGTCCCCGGAGGGCTCGGCCTCCCCCGGCGCGCAAATGGGGCGGAAGGACGAGCCGTCGGCGCTCCGCACCCAGAGCCGGCAGTGAGCCAGCTTGAGACCCCGCTTCAGGGCCCCGGCCACGGACGCCTTGGCCTCGTCGGAGTCGATGCCCGTCGCCAGGTACGCCGCGACTTCGGCGAGCACGTCGAGCGCGGAGTCGGCCAGGGAGGAGGCCACCGGATCAGCCCTCACCTGAGGATCGGCCATAGCACACTAAGGAATCTGGCGTGAAGGTCGGCCTGCCTGCAACGCCCGGGGCGGTTTTCCCTTGTCAGACGAGCGCCCGGGTGTGTAATTACGCTCCCCAACCGGCCCATCGCGAACGCAGGAGTCGAGGAGTACACGGTATGGCACATCAGCTACCCAATCTGCCGTACGGCTCTGACGCCCTGGAGCCGCACATCGACGTCCAGACCATGCAGATCCACCACGGCAAGCACCACGCCGCCTACGTCAACAACTTGAACGCGGCGCTGGACAAGCACCCTGAGCTTCACCAGCAAAGCCTGGAGGACCTGCTCAAGAACATCAACACCATCCCCGAGGACATCCGCACCGCGGTCCGCAACCACGGCGGCGGGCACGCCAATCACTCCATGTTCTGGGTCATCATGGGGCCCAAGGGCGGCGGTGAGCCCAAGGCGAAGCTGGGCGACGCAATCAAGAAGACGTTCGGCGATTTCGCCAAGTTCAAGGAACAGTTCGCCCAGGCCGCGACCACGCGCTTCGGCTCGGGCTGGGCGTGGCTGACACTGTCCAAGGGGAAGCTCGAGATCTCCAGCACCGCGAATCAGGACAACCCACTAATGGACGGCAAGATCCCGGTGATGGGGTTGGACGTGTGGGAGCACGCCTACTACCTCAAGTACCAGAACCGCCGGCCCGATTACATCGCTGCCTGGTGGAACGTGGTGAACTGGGCCGAGATCGAGAAGCGTTACGAGGCCGCCGTGAAGTAGGCGGCTAGCGCGGAAAGCGCGACTGGTTCTCGGAGCAGGCGTCAGTGAAGCGTGCGCCATGCAAACTCTGTTCGCCTGCGGCGCGCGCGAACTACGAGCCCGCGAAGAGATCCAGTCGCGCTTTCCGCGCTAGCCACCCTATTCGCTCATGCGCCTGGGTACCCGCCTCTTCGCCGTCATCAGCCTCATCGTCGCAGCCACCGTCGTGGCGGTGATCGCGCTGGCAGACGGCATCCTCCGCGGCCACTTCGAGGCGGAGATCGCGGCCAGCCTGGAGCGGGAGGCCCGGCTGGTCACGGTCCAGCTGCCCCCGGACAGCGCTCAGTGGCCCGACGCCGCCCGGCGTCTCGGAGCGCTGGTGGGCCACCGGGTTACCCTCATTGCACCGGATGGCCGCGTGCGCGGAGACGCCGAGTTCGATCGCCAGTCGCTGGGCCGGCTGGAGAACCATCTGGTGCGGCCCGAGGTCCAGGCCGCCTTGCGGCAGGGCTCCGGCCAGGCCCGGCGGCTCAGCGCGTCCACCAACGAGCCGCAGATGTACGTCGCCGTGCGCGGCGGTCCGCCGGGACTCGCCGTGGTCCGGGTGTCGGCCACGCTGGCCAGCGTGGATACCCAGATTCGGGCGGTGCAGCGGGCGGTGGTTCTGGCGGGAGCCGCCGCGCTGGTCGTCGCCGCCGCGATTGCCGGGCTCGCCAGCGCGGCTCTGGCTCGCCCGCTGCTGCGCCTGGCGGGGACTGCCCGGGACATCGCCGCCGGCCGTTCCCCCCAGTTCCCCGATTCCCGGATCCGCGAAGTGGCAGAGCACATTTCCAGTCTCCGCACCATGCACGCGGAGCTGGAGCGCCGGTTCGGCGAGCTCAAGCACGAGCGCGAAGAGACGGCCATGCTGATCGAGGCCATGGCCGACGGCGTGCTCGCCACGGACGCCGCCGGGCACCTGACCGCCATGAACGCCTCGGCCCGGCGGCTCCTGAGCTATGGTCCCTCGGAACGGCTCCCTCCCCTCGAACAGTTGTTCCACGAGAAGCGCGCGCGGGAGCTGGTGAAGCAGATCCTCTCGGGTCAGGGCGTGGACCAGCGAGAGCTGGAGGTGGGGAACCGTACCCTGCTCACCACCGGCCGGCGGTTGCCGGACGGCGGCAGCCTATTGGTGCTCCGCGACGTGTCCGAACTGCGGCGCCTGGAAGCCGTGCGGCGGGATTTCGTGGCCAACGTCTCCCATGAGCTGAAAACCCCGCTCACGTCCATCGCCGGATACGCCGAAACCCTGATGCACGAGTCGGCTCCCGGCCAGCAGCGGCAGTTCGCGGAGACCATCGTGCACAACGCGCGCCGCATGCAGCGCCTGGTGGACGACCTGCTTGACCTCTCGCGCATCGAGTCCGGAGGGTGGCGCCCCAACCCGGACACCCTCGAGCTGAGCGGCGTGATCCGGGACGCGTGGGAACCCATGGCCGAGGCAGCGCAACGCCAAGGAGTCATCCTCTCGGTGTCCCCGGAAACCGAGCGCGCCCGGGTGTGGGCCGACCCCGAGGCCTTGCGGCAAGTACTCACCAACTTGTTCGACAACGCGGTCCGGTACACTCCCTCGGGCGGCCAGCTGACGGTGACGACCCAGACGGAGACCCACCGCACCAGCATCGTCGTCTCCGATACCGGCACCGGGATCCCCGCCGAGCACCTTCCCCGCATCTTCGAACGGTTCTACCGGGTGGACCCGGCGCGCTCTCGGGACCAGGGCGGGACGGGACTCGGCCTCGCGATCGTGAAACACCTGGTCGAAGCGCACGGTGGCCAGGTCACGGCCGAGAGTAACCTGGGCCGCGGAACCACCATCCGCCTGTCGTTCCCCACCCCACCAGCCACCGCCTGATCCAGCCGCCGGCCGGGCGCCGTTACTCGGTCGTTACCAAAGCGCCGGGGTGGCGTTACACCACTGTGCTTCTCTGCCTCTGTCCTCGTTACCAAAGGCCCGTATGCTGCGTGCAAGGGATATTCGTCTCGCGACGCTCACCGCTGCCATCGCCATGACCGCGCCGACCGCGCTCCCGGGCCAGGCCCAGCCTGCCCAGCCGGCGGTTGCCGTCGGGGGAGTGGTTTACGCGCAGTACGTCTACCAGATCAGCGATACCGCCAACCACGCCAACAGCTTCGACGTGACCCGCGCCTACCTCAACGTCACCGGCCGCTTCAGCGAGGGGCTCGCAACCCGCGTGACGGGCGACGTGTACCGGAACGCCGACGGCTCGGCTTCCTATCGGCTCAAGTACGCGTACGCCGCGTACACGCCCAGCGCCGGTGCGCTGACGTTCAAGCTCGGACTGATCCACACGGCGTGGCTGGACTGGGAAGAAGCGCTGTGGGATTACCGCATGCAGGGCTCCATGCCGCTCGAGCGCAATGGCGGATACGTCTCGTCCGCGGACTTCGGGGCCGGTGTGGATGGGCGGTGGGCCGGTGAGCGCCTCACCCTCCAGCTGGCCGTGGTGAACGGCGAGAACTACAACCGGCCGGAAGGCGACCAGCGGAAGGACCTCCAGGGGCGGGTGTCGGTGCGTCTGGCCCGTAGCGACGAGGGGAGCCGCGTCGGGGGGTTGCGGCTCACGGCGTACGGACAGCTTGGCACGCCCACCACCGGCGGCACGCGGAACCGGTTCCTCGGCATGCTGTCGTACCGCTCCAGCCAGATCACCCTCGCGGCCCAGGCGGCGATCATGCGGGACGCCGCAGGCACCCCGGCGCCGCCCACGGTCCCCGGTCGGCTCCTGGCCGCGTACGGCACCTATCGCGTTCCGCGCTCCCACGCCGCCATCCTCGCCCGGGTGGACGTGGTGGACCCCAACACCAACGTGGCAGCCAACGGATTCACGCGGGTCATTGCCGGGGCGTCGTACCAGCTCACCCCCAACCTGCGTCTCCTGGCGGACCTGGATCACCTGATCTACCAGGGGACCCTTACGGCGGCCCAGTACGCCACCCGCTCGCAGGCGTTGATACAGGCGCAGTTCACCTTTTAAACGAGTGAGGCGTAAGAAGTGAGACGTGAGATGATTTCCATGACACGGGTCGCCCTGGCCCTCGTGGCACTGGCCGTGCCGGCCAGAGCCCAAGTGAAGCTCACCGGCGCCGGCGCGACGTTCCCGAACATCATCTACCAGGATTGGGTCCTCACCTATAACCAGCGGACCCGCGGAGTCCAGCTCAACTACCAATCCATCGGCTCCGGCGGCGGCATCCGCCAATTCTCGGAGAACACGGTGGATTTCGGCGGCAGCGACGCTCCCATGACGGACTCCGCGATCGCGGCGGTGAGCGGCAACGTGCTGCACATCCCGACGGTGCTGGGCGGCCTGGCGGTCATCTACCATCTGCCCGGCGTGTCCGCCCGCGTGAGGTTCACCCCCCAAGTCGTGGCGGACATCTTCCTCGGCAAGCTCACGAGCTGGAACGATCCGCGCATCGCCGCGGTCAATCCCAACATGCAGCTGCCGCGAAGCGACATCCTGGTAGTGCACCGTTCGGACGGCTCGGGCACTACGTACGTGTTCACCGACTACCTCTCCAAAGTGAGCCCTGAATGGCAGCGGCGCGTCGGCAAGGGCACGTCGGTCAACTGGCCGGTGGGCCTCGGCGGCCGCGGTAACGAAGGCGTCGCCGCAACCGTGGCGCAGACGCCCGGCGCGGTCGGCTACGTGGAGCTGGGTTATGCGGATGCCAACCAACTCCAGTACGGACCGGTGCAGAACCGCGCGGGGCAGTTTGTGACGCCCACGGTCGAGTCCGTCACGGCCGCCGCCGCGGGCGCCATGGCGGAATTGGGCCCCAACACCGACTTCCGGGTGTCCATCACCAACCCCACTGGCGCGGATGCCTACCCTATCGCGTCGTTCACGTGGCTGTTGGTTCGAAAGCAATACACCGACGCGGCCAAGGCGAGCGCGCTGGTGCCGTTCGTGTGGTGGGCGCTCACCGACGGCCAGGCGGTAGCCGCGAAGCTGGGCTACGCGCCGCTGCCCCAGGCGTTGCGGCCCTGGATCGAGGCGCGTTTGAAGAGCATCACGGCTGGGGGGAAGGTGATCTGGCCGGGTCCGAAATGACGACGGCCTGAGGTGACCACGATGGCCACGGGCGTGGGGGCGGCGCCCGCAACCGGCGCCGACGCGGCGCGCCGGATGACCCGCGGTACCAACCCGGCCGACCGAACCTATCAGGCCGTCTTGACCGGGCTGGCGCTCCTGCTTCCAGCGCTCCTGCTGGCCCTGATCGTCGAGCTGGCGGTAAATGCGCGGCCCACCATCGAGCGGTTCGGCTGGGGTTTCGTTTTCAACTCCACCTGGGACCCGGTGGCCGACGTCTATGGCGCCGGACCCTTGATCTTCGGCACCTTGGCTTCGTCGTTCGTGGCCTTGCTGCTCGCGGTTCCACTGGCGTTCAGCGTCGCCATCTTCCTGAGTGAGTTCGCGCCGCGTTGGCTCAAGCGGCCGCTGGGGTTCCTGGTGGAGCTCCTGGCCGCTGTGCCCAGCGTGGTGTACGGGCTGTGGGGCATCTTCGTGCTGATCCCGTTTCTGCGCGCCTTGGTGGTGCCCCCACTCAAAGCCGTGTTCGGCTGGCTGCCGTTCTTCCAGGGCGTCTTCTACGGGAATTCGATGTTGGCCGGCGGGATCATCCTGGCGATCATGGTGGTGCCGTATATCGCGGCGGTGTCGCGGGAAGTATTGAACGCCGTGCCCTCCTCCCAGCGGGAAGCGGCCCTGGCGCTGGGCGCCACGCGATGGGAGGCGGTGTGGATGGCGGTGCTCCCGTACGGCCGAGCCGGGCTGGTCGGCGCCGTGATGCTGGGGCTGGGGCGGGCGCTGGGCGAGACCATGGCCGTCACCATGGTGATCGGGAACCGCCACGATATCAGCCTATCGCTGCTGCAGCCCGGGTACACCATGGCGGCGGCCATCGCCAACGAGTTCAGTGAGGCGACGACCTCGCTCTACCTTTCGGCGCTCTTCGAGGTGGGGCTGGTCCTGTTCGTGATCACGGTGCTGGTGAACGCGGCCGCGCGCCTGCTGGTGTGGCGCACTGCGCCGGGCCGAGCGGTGGGGAGTCGCGCGCTGTGAGCCAAGCCCGCACCCGTCGGCGGGTGGTCAGCACCACGATGACCGCGCTGGTGGGGGTGCTCTCGGGGCTGGCGGTCCTCCCGCTGGTTTTGATCTTCGGGTATCTGGTGCTCAAGGGCGCCTCGTCACTCAACCTGGAGTTCTTCGTCGGCAATCCGGTGCCGGCGGGCCAGGCGGGAGGGGGCGTTGCGCACGCCATCGCCGGATCCGCCATCATCGTGGGGCTCGCGGCGCTGATCGGCCTGCCAGTCGGCATCGGCGCCGGCATCTTCCTCGCAGAATACGGCAGCGGGCGACTGGGCTGGACAGTGCGCTTCGTGGCCGACGTGCTGAACGGGACGCCATCCATCATCATCGGCATCTTCGCCTGGACCTGGATCGTGCGGCCCCAGGGGCATTTCTCCGGGCTGGCGGGCGCGCTCGCCCTGGCCGTGATTCTGGTTCCGTTGGTGGCGCGCACCACGGAGGAGATGGTGCGCCTGGTGCCGCATGCGTTGCGCGAGGCGGCGCTGGCCCTGGGCTACCCCCGGTGGCGCACCTCGCTCACGATCGTAGTGCGGACCGCACTGGCCGGTATCGTGACGGGGGGGCTGGTGGGCGTGGCCCGCGTCGCCGGAGAAACCGCGCCGCTCCTGTTCACCGCCCTCGGCAATCTCAACTTCTCGACCCACGTGAACGAGCCGATGCAGGCGTTGCCCCTCCAGATCTACGTGTACGCGACGGGGCCCTTCCAGGAGTGGCACCGGCTGGCGTGGGCGGCCTCGCTGGTGCTCATCCTGCTGGTCTTCGGGCTCGCGCTGGTGGCACGGCGGGTCGCGGTCAACCGCTATGGCGCCCGCTGAGCCGGCCATGCACCTTGCGACCGAGCGCCTGACCGCTCGCTACCACGGGCGGCCGGCGATCACCGCCGTGTCGATGAGTATCCACCCGCGGGCTATCACGGCCGTGATCGGCCCCTCGGGGTGCGGGAAGAGCACGTTCCTGCGGTGTCTCAACCGCATGCACGAGCTGTCCGACGGCGGCACCGTGGAGGGCCGGGTCCTGCTGGATGGGTCCGACATCTATGGGCCCGCGGTGGACGCGGTGGAGGTCCGCCGCCGGGTCGGGATGGTGTTCCAGCGCCCCACCCCCTTCCCCACCATGTCCATCCACGACAACGTGGCAGCGGGTCTCCGGGTCAACGGCGTGCCGCGCCGCCGGATCGGCGAGATCGTAGAGCGCTCGCTGGCGCAGGCCGCGCTGTGGGATGAAGTCAAGGATCGCCTGCACGGCAGCGCCATGGCGCTCTCGGGCGGGCAGCAGCAACGTCTGTGCATCGCCCGCGCCCTGGCCACCGAACCCGAGGTGCTTCTGATGGACGAGCCCGCCTCGGCGCTGGATCCCATCGCCACCCAGCGGGTCGAGGAGTTGATGGTCACTCTGAAGCGGAACTACACCATCGTGGTGGTAACGCACAACCTCCAACAGGCCGCGCGGGTGTCGGACCATACCGGCTTCTTCTACCTGGGCGATCTGGTCGAATTCGACGAGACCGCGCGCATGTTCACCAACCCGTCCGACAGCCGGACGGAGGCCTACATCACGGGACGGTTCGGATGAGCGGAGCGCCTCACCGGCATTTTCACGACGAGCTGTCCGACCTCAAGGCCCGCCTGTTGCAGATGTCGGCGGACGCCCAGGCGGCGTTGGGCGCCGCGCTGGACGCGCTCAGAGAGCGGGATGCCGATCGCGCGGCAGCCGTCATCTCAGGCGATCAGGGCATTGACAGCGCCGAGTTAGCGATCGAGGAGACCGTGATCGAGCTATTGGCCACGCAACAGCCCATGGCTCGCGACCTCCGCTTTCTCACGGCCGCCATGAAGATCGCCAACGATCTCGAGCGCGTGGGCGATCACGCCGTGAACATCGCCCAGTCGGCGCAGCAGCTTCGGGAGCGCGGGCCAGTCGCCCCGGTGCCCGAGCTGGCCGAGATCTCTCGGCAGGCCCGCAAGATGCTGGCGGACGCGCTCGAAGCGTTTATTCGGGGCGACACGGAGGCGGCGCGGGCGGTGTGCCGCCGAGACGACGCGGTGGACGCACTGCACCGCTCGGTATTCCGGATCGTAATAACCCACATGATGGAAGACCCCCGCTCCATCAGCGCAGGGATCGAGATGGTGTTGGTGAGTCGGAACCTGGAGCGGGTGGCGGACCTCGCCACCAACATCGCGGAGGACGTGGTGTTCATGGTGGAGGGGCGGTCCATCAAGCACCACGCCCACGAGGGACGCTCGGCTTAAGCCTGCCCGCCGCGCCGCTTCGTGGGCTCGGCCGCCCGGAACCGGTAGCCAAACCCGCGCACCGTTTCAAGGAACGACGCTCCGGTGCCCAGCTTGGCCCGGAGCCGCTGCATGTGCATGTCCACGGTGCGTGTTTGGATGGTGGGGTTCGCCTTCCAGACGGTCTCAAGCAGTTGCGCGCGGGATTGCACCCGCCCGCGCCGCTCCACCAGCAGCAACAGCAGATTGTACTCCGTGGCCGTGAGCTCGATCTCCTTGCCCTCCACAGCCACTCGGTGCGCCGCGCGGTCAATGACCAGCGGGCCGGCGGTGACCACGGAGCCGGAGGCCACCGCGGGGCTTACCAGCCGGCGCAAGACAGCCGCGATGCGCAGTACCAGCTCCTGGGGCGAGAACGGCTTAACCAGATAGTCGTCCGCCCCCAGCTCGAGGCCCCTAATGCGGTCGCCCTCCTCGCGCCGGGCGGTCAGCACGACCACGCCCAGGTCCCGGGTGTCCTCCCGGCGCCGCAGCTCCTGGAGCACCTCGTACCCGGAGAGGCCCGGCAGCATGAGATCCAGCACCACGAGGTCGGGCCGTTCGTCCGCGGCCGACTTCAGCGCCTCCGGCCCGCTCGATGCGGTGGACACCCGGTACCCCTCCTTGGCGAGGTGGTACGCCACGAGGGCCGTGATGTCGGGTTCGTCATCAACCACCAGGATCCGGTGACCCATGTGTGCCACGGGATGGTCTCGCGGTAATGCCCAGCGAACAACGTAACCGCTGGGTGACGAAGGGGTAACGAGACCACGGCGAGCTCGCCGAGCGGCTGGGGAAACCGGCCATGTCCTTGCGGGCGGGGAGTCGAGCCAGGAACCGGACAGTCATCGGGAGTGAGAAACGAGGGAGTTGATCGGAATGGCACGAGGCGCAGGCGCCTGCGTGCTGACGACCGCGATTCCGGCGACCCAACCACCAACTCACCCGCAATTCGCGACTCCTGCGTAGGCGAACTTGACCTGGTCGAAGAACATGGTCTGCTCCGCCTGGGAGTCGACCTGATACCTCACGGACTTGGTAGTGCCATTCCCGTAAGTGAGCGTGATGGTGCCGGATCCGCGGTCACCCGAGATGGTCCAGCGACCGGTGCCCCCTCCCTGACTCGCCGCACCCCAATCGGCGCTTGAGGCGCTGAATTCCCCGGTAATCCGGAAGCGCCCATCCGCGCAGAGGACGAAGGAGCGCTCCGAGGCGGCGGAGACAACCGCACTCGACGAGAAGCTGTAGTAGTTCCCGGTGATCCATCGCTGGAGGTCGGGATCGTTCGGCCCCGCCGGTGCCGCGGCGCCGCCCCCGGCCGGGCCCTCGAGCAACGGCTTGAGCGTCTCGGCCATGCGGGCCTGGCTCCGCTGGTATTCCTCCTCATCCGCGTACCAGGATTCCAGCGTCCGGGGGTCCTTGTTGAACACCACGTAGTAGGGCACGAATCCCTCCCAGTTCTCGTGAATTGCCTGGACCTCTTCGCTCGACATACCGGGCGAAAGCCGGTTCAGCTTCTGGACGGAGTTCATGCCCATGGACGCGCAGCCCGCTGTCAGCCAGAAAGCCACGACCACCAACAAGACCTGAGCGCGTTCACTTGGCACCTCCCTGCAACACGCCGCCAAACGCCGGACGGAAACCCGGTACCTCGGTCGGGTTCCCCGGGCGCCCAGGGTTCCAATGGTCCGCCGCCACGATGACACGCTGGCCATGAAGTCGCCCTGAATTCCCGCTGAAGGCGGCCCCTTCGCCCCTCCCGGCGCCCTCTCTTGCGGAGGCGCCCTGAGGAACGGACAATTGTTCGCGCCATGGAATTCCTCAATTTCTTGCTCATCCTCTGGGCCGCGTGGCTGGCCTGGCGGCGGCCCGAGCGCGAGCCGCTGGCGTTCCGGCTCCTCGTGGTAAGCTGTCTCCTGATGGCGCTGCTGTTCCTGGTCGGCACCCGCACGTCCCTGGTGCCGGGTGTGAACCTCTGATGACGGTGTCCCCGGACCGGCTCCGCAGCGTCCTCGCCTGGGTGGTGATCATCCTGACCGCGGGCCCCCCGGGCGTGTCGGTCGTGCTCGGCGTGGTCTACGGCGAATCCCCCTGCGTCCTCTGCTGGGCGCAACGCACCTCGATGATCCTGATCGGACTGGTGGGGCTGTTCGTCCTGCGGTACGGACCACGCCCTCGCTACCTCGGCATGGCTGTGTTGCTCGGTGCGTGGGGCGTCTTCATGGCGCTGCGCCACTCGGCGCTCCACCTGGCGCGCGACGTGGGACAGGGCTTTGCCGGCCCCTACTTCGGCGTCCACACGTACGTCTGGTCGTGGGTCATCCACTGGACGGTCCTGGTGGTGATCGGCGCGCTGCTGTTCCTCCTGCGCGAGGACTCGGTGCAGAACTGGCCCCGCGAGCCGGATCGCACGGGCCGCTTCGCTCTGGGGCTCTTTGTGGTGGTCGTCGGCGGCAACGCCTTCCAGGCGTTCGCCTCGACCGGGCCGCCGCCGTTCATCGGCCAGGCCGATCCCGTGCGGTTCTCCTTTAACCCCCGGCACTGGGTGTGGTCGCTCGGCGAGTGGGGGCCGGCGCCGATATCGTGGCGCGGGTCGTGGACCATCGCCGAGCCGGACCCGGCGGCGCTCGATCCCGATCCCGCCCACGGGCCACTGGCGGACCTGCCGTCTCTCCCGGTATCGAAGTGGGAGCAGATCGGCGTGCCGCTCCGTGGGGCGCTGAGCGACCTGGCTCGGGACCCGTCGTCCGGCCGCTTTCTGGCCGTCACCGACCGGCACGGCGTGTACCTGCTGGACAGCACCCTCTCGCGCGTGCTGCACCACGTGGTGCTCGACCCCGGGTACAGCATCGACCTCTCGCCGCTGGCCGGTGCCGCGTTCCTGGGTGGCGACACGCTGGCCGTGCTGTCAACCAACAAGAGCTTCGCATTGCTGCAGCCCAATCCGGAGGCGGATGCAGACCGCGAGTGGCGGCATTTCCTGACGACCGATGGTAGCGTGTCCGAGCTACGGCTGGGCCGGTTCGCGACGGTGCGCGCCCGCCAGATGTACGTCATGTCGCTGGCCTACGACCCGGCGGCGGACGAGCTGGTCACGGTGACCGTGCCGAGCCCGCGGCACCGGCGCCTGGTGGTATCTCGGTTTGCGCGCGCGGACTTCCTCCCGGTGTCGGAGCTCGTGCCGGCTCTCGCGGGCGGCCTGGCCCCCAGCGGACCGGAGCGAACCCTAGCGGACTACGTGGTCACCGGCGCGGTGGTGGCCAACGGCTCGCTCTACGCATTCAGCGCGGCCTACTCCACGCTGTTGGTCCTGGATCCTCAGGGCCGGATGGTGCGCGCGGCCTACGCCATCCCGGGCCTCCAGCGTCCGACCGGCCTGGCCGCCCGCGGATCGCAGCTGCTGGTGGCCCAGGCGGATGGCCGCATTGCCGTGCTGGAGCGTCCCGCGCCGTAGCGTTCCGTCGCCGGCAGCTGACCCCCTGGGGAGAGTCAAGGGTCGGGGCAGCGGGCGCAGGGCCCATCCGGGAAGGCGCTCGACGGTCGTCGGAGCCAGGGATCAGGGGCGCGGTGCGTCCGACACGCGGGGCAACACCCCGCCCGGCGCGCCGAAGTGCCGCACCGCGCCGCCGGATGACACTTCGTCCGGCGTGGGCATGACGAAGGTCCCCTGCCCGTCGGACCAATAGAGGCATCCGATCTCGTCGGGTGGGCGGCTCGTGATGAACGACTCGGCATCGGCCAGGGCGGCAAGCCACGTCCGCTTGGCCGCGACTAGATCGAATGGCTCTGCCAGGTCGAGTCGTGCGAACTCCTCGGGGCGATACCGCCCCCGCCGTTTGAGCAGTTCGAGCAGCGAGAGCGGGGTGAAGCCCGGATCCTTGCCCACGGCGGCCCAGCAGAGCCCACCCAGCGGCAGGACCCGCGCGTGCACGAACAGGATGTCGACGAAATCCCGCGGCTCATCGCGGCCCGAGAGTGCCAAGGCCTTGTTGATCGCGAGATCGACCGGATGCAGCAGCAAGCCGCCGAGTCGATCGCGCACCAGGGGCATGAACCGCCACGCGGAATCATGTGCCCAGTCCACCCGCGTCGCCTGGGCCCCGCGAGCCACGGTGGCGCGTACGAAGCCTGGCTGGCTCAGCTCTACCGTCACGCTATACCCCGCCGTCACGAGACGGGCCCGATCCGCGCTGAACGTGGAAGCCACCCGCTCGACCGAATCGTGAAAGAAATCGAGATCGTGGCTGTAGCGCGTGGAGTTGGGCTCGAAATGCAACGCGGCCCCGCCGGCGAGGTATCGCTCGTCCGTTCGCCCCTTCGCCAGTTCGGCCAGCAGCACCTGCTGGAACTCCGTCAGCGGCACAACCTGGCTCCGATGTACCACGCCGCCCGGTTGCCGTGCCTCATCAACTGCTCCGCGACCCATGGCACGTCTTCGCGCGTGATGGTTAGGTCAGGCCGGTACGACCAGAAGCACGAGGCGTGGAAGCCGCGAAACGCACGTCGTGCTTCGCGGACCCGCACCATGGTGCGCGCGGTTTCCGAGTCCAGCGTGCGACGGCTCTTCAGGCCACCGCGGCGACCAATCTCGGCGAGGTACTTCCGGATCGAGGCCACGATCATATCATAGTCGGCTTATGATATTAAGTCAATGTCTAGCAATATGTTATACTGCCGTGTATGACAACTCTGGCTGGGCCGCCAGATCGCACTATCGGACGGTGAACGTCGCCGTGGCCACCTGCGGGCCCCACGCGAAGTCGAACGCTCCCCGGCCACCGTCGAGATTGCGGATCGTAATGGTGAAGTCCTCGACGTGCTCCGGCGTGGACGCCATCTGAAGGGGGACGCGGGCCAGGTCCTGGGCCTGGTTGAAGGACGTGCCCCACTGACCCACCTGCTGGTTGATGACCAGCTGGGGACCGCTCCTGGCGTTGAAGATCCAGAGCGTGTACAGCCCGGGCGGGACCGTCACATCACCAAAGGTCAGGGCGCGCGACGTGGCCAGGTGCGTGGCTTCGTTGGCCCCCAGGCGCCAGATGGTGTCCGGCGGCACGAGCACACCGCCCCACACCGTGCGCTCGCGCACCTGCGGGCGGCCGTAGTTGATGAACACCACGCTCTGCAGAAACGAGCCATAGGCGACCCCGCGCGCCGACAGGGTGCCCAGCGGAGTCATCCGGCCGGCGATTTCTGCCATGTCCACTCGGCCCGCTTCCCGGGCAGACACGAACTTCTGGGTGGTACCGGACGCATCCACCGAGAGCAGCCTGCCCTCCCGGTCCGAGCGGAAGACCGTGACTAGACCCGCCGCGTTGGCGGCACGAATACTGTCGCCCCCGCCGACGGTCAGCGTGACGGTTCCGGGATTGCCACCACCGATCCCCACCAGAGCCACAGCGGCGCTCTGGCTGTTGCCCTTGCGGAGCTGGGCGAAGGCGACCTCGAGGAGGCCGAACGCCGGGCTCTGGAACGGCACGCCGCGGGACGCCGGCAGGGTGCGCACGTTGGTACTGTCGGCAAACACCGCTTCGCGCTTGACCGAGTCGCCCATGAAGGTGAGACGGATCTCGGAGGGCTGGTTGGGCGCCGGCGTGCCAGTGAGCGGTCGGACGCGGTAGATCGCGGTCACCGGCCGGCCGTCGGCAGCCAGCGCCACGTCGTACTGGAGCCGCGTGCCCGTGGCGCCCAGGCGCGAGGCGACCTCGCCGGTGAGCCGGTTCCCGGTGCGGGTGTATTGCTCCACGGCCACTGTGTCCTTGCCGAGCTTGTGAACGAACCGGGCGTCCTGGGCGAATACGGGTGTGGCAGCCGCGAGCGTGGTGAATGAGATCGCGGGCAACGCCAAGCGGGATAGACTCATTGGTTGACCTCCGTTTGAATGCGTCATCGGGCCTTCCCGGCGCTCAGCCTCCGCACCTCCTCCGTCCAGTTGAGCACGAAGACCAACTCGGAGAGCGCACCCTGGTGCACGAGGGCGAAGGTCGTTCCATCCGGCGAGATGTCGTAGTTGGCGTGCGGCGACGCCGGCTCGAATTCCGAGAGGTCGAACAACGGGGTGCGGGACGTCACGCCGAACTCAGCCCCCGTCGTCACCCGTGCGGCGATGAGATAGGGGACCCCTAAACCCTGGCCGACATAGAACAGCTCGCGCCCGTCGGGTCCCCACACCGGCTCGGTACCGCCGTCCTGCGATACCAGTGTCTTGGCGCCGCCCCCCGGGAAGGGCCGAACGTACACTTCATCCCGGCCGGTCTCGTCGGAGCCATAGGCCAGCCAGCGGCCGTCGGGCGACAGCACTCCATACTGCTCGTTGAACGGCGTGGCGAAGAGCGGTCGCTGCACCCGCTCGGCGCCGAGGGGGAGCAGGCCGAGGTCGAAGCTGCCGTTGGTGCCGGTTGGTGACGTAATGGCGGTGGCGCCCTCGGGCGTGAAATCCAGGACGCTGGTGAGCAGCGTGGTAACGTAGACCGAATCGGCAGCGCCGCTGCCATCGGCCCGGCGCCGGAAGATGCCGCCGCGGTGGACGTACGCGATGGAGCGGCCATCGGGGAACCACACGGGATCGTGCCCGTCGTCCTCGAACGACACTCGGCTCAAGGTGCGCTGGCGCAGGTCCAGCACCCAGACGTCACGGCTCCCCTGCTGGGTGAAGTCCACCGCCAGTCGGCGACCGTCGGGCGAGAATCGCGGACTGTGAAACCGTCGTCCCTCGGCAAGGATCTGGCGCCGCCCGTCCCGGTACACCTGCATCAGGTTGAATGGCTGTTCCGGGATGTACACCATGGAGCCGGTGCCCGAGACCGCGACCTGAGCGGGACCACCAACCGCCGTTCGCACCCCCTCGGCCAGCGTGACCGGCGTGCCGCGGATCTCCAGCCTCTTGGCGTCGAAGGGCGCACCCAGCAACGCCCCAGTCGGAAGCGCCCACAGGACGTACCCGTCGCTATACCAGATGGCGTTCGTCTGGTCCTCGAGCAGCGGCGTGCGCTCACCGCTGAACGCGTCGATCGCATACACGGAGCCGTTGACCCCGGTCCCGACCGCGGCGATGACGAGCAGCGTGCGCAGGTCTGGGAGCACCGCGTTCACGCCGAGGTACAGCTCGCCCCGGAGCGTGTCGGGCGTGGCGATCCGAACCACCGAGCCATCGAGGCCGACCCGCACGAGCCCACCGTCGGCGGCCGTGGCCACCAGCGTTTGGTTGCCCAGCCAGACGGATTGGGCCAGTGCCTGGGCCTGCATGTTGGCAACCGGGGTTGGCGTGCCTCCGGCCAGAGGCAACGTGAACAGTCCGCCGGGCCCGAAAAAGGCGATGCGGCTTCCGTCCGGCGAGAACATGGGATAGGAAGCCCCTTCACCCCCGGGGATCGGATGAGCGTCCAGTTCCTCGAGGCGGCGGAGATAGAGCTGCAACCCTGGGCCCCCAGCTTTCCGTCCGACGTACACGATGGTGCGGCCGTCGGGCGACAGCGCCAGGGTGTTCACCGGAGCCCCGGTGATGTTGCGGTTCGCGTCGACGGGAATCCTGAACCGGGCCACCACTCGCTCGGCTTCCCTTCCCCGTCCCACCAACCATCCCCCCAGCCCACCGACCGCGAGCAGCAGGCCGGCGACGGTCAGATGCCGCCAGTCACCCCACGGCCCGCGTGGCACGATCCCCGCGAAGTCTCGCGTACCGGCTCGCGCGTGGGCCAGCGTGAAATGCGGGTCACGCAGCGCTTGTCCAAAGTCAGCGGCGGTGGTGAACCGATCCGCCGGGAGCTTCTCCAAGGCCTGCGCAACCGCGTCCGCCACGTTGGCAGGCACCGACTTCCGGAGGTTCGTGACCGGCGGCGCCTCCTCCGTCACGATCTTCATGATGATCTGCTGCGCGGAGGCCCCGGTGTGCGGTGGGGTACCCGCAAGCATCTCGTACAGCACGCTCCCCAGCGAGTACACGTCCGACCGCGCGGTGATCTCCTTCGCCGCCGTCGCCTGCTCGGGACTCATGTAGTGGGGCGTGCCGAGACTGAGGCCGGTCTCGGTCATGCGGCCGCCCGCCGCCGCACTCACGGCCAGCGCGATCCCAAAGTCGGCCACCATCGGCCGGCCATCGTGCAGCAGGATGTTCTCGGGCTTGATGTCGCGGTGGATCACGCCGTGGCGGTGGGCGTAATCCAGCGCGTCGGCCACCTCGGTCGCGATCTTGACCGCTTCATCGATCCCGACCTGGGTCTCGCGGTTGAGCTTGTCGCGGAGCGTTTCCCCTTCGATGTACGGCATCACGTAGTACAGGAAGCCGTCCGCCGTCCCGCTATCAAACAGCGGCAGAATGTGCGGATGCTGGAGACTCGCAGTGGTCTTGATTTCCACCACGAACCGCTCGGCGCCTAACACGGCCGCGAGCTCCGGCTTCAAGACCTTGAGCGCGACCTTGCGGTCGTGCTTCAGGTCCTGGGCCAGGTAGACCGTGGCCATCCCGCCCGCGCCGAGCTCGCGCTCGATCCGGTAGCGGTCGACCAGGGCGGCAGACAGCCGTTCAGTGATGGCGGTCAACGCTACACGTCCCAGGGACGACCCCGGGCGCTCGACCTATGCCCCAGGGTCCCTTCATCGGCCAAAACGTTCGGCGCGGAACGCGTCACCAACCCAAGTCCCAAAAGTCGATCATGGCACGGCGCCATTCCTCCTGTACCGCCTCGGGGAGCTGACCGAGTTCTCCCTTGAACAGATCGTTATCCCAGGCGAGGATCTGATCCACCAGTGCGTCGCTGTCGCGCTTCAACCCTCCAGTGCCCGCCGGAATGCGCACTCGGAGCGGAAACGCATCGGTGGCGATCACGTGCGAGGTGAGTGGCAGAATAACGGTGCTCGGGTGACCGGCAGCCGCAAGCTCACTGGGTTGCACGGCGACGCAGGGCCGCTGCTTGCCCGGCTTGGTGCCGACCCTCGGGGCGAGATCCACGACATAGACGTGCCATTGCCGTGGCGGGTGCGTCAGCATGGTCACCCGTCGTGGTTGAGCCGGCTGTGCGCTCGGAAGTCGCGCAGAGCCCTGCGGCTTTCGCCGCCCGCTACCCGCACGGCCCGCCGCCATCTGGCCACCCGCTCGGCGCGCTCGGCGTCGAGCTCCAGCAGTCGCAAGGCAGTTCTCACGACGTCGACCTTGGTTCTGGTGCCGAGACGCTTGCGCAGCGCCTCGATGCGACGATCATCCTCTTCGCGGAGCATCAACGGCTTACCCATCGGTCACCTCATATAGCTACGAGTATATTGGTAAATATACCCCTGCCGGCTGCTGCTGGACCACCGGATGGACCGCCGTCATCGTTTCACCCTCGCCGCCAGCTCAGACCGTGGCCATCCCGCCCGCGCCGAGCTCACGCTCGATGCGGTAGCGGTCGGCGAGCGCGGCGCCTAGCGCGGCGAGCGTGTCCGTCATCGCCGCAGGCTCTCCGGCAGGTCCATCCGCTCCAGCAACCGTTGATACCGCGGTTCGCGGCGGAGCGGACGGAGGAAGGGCGTCGCGTTGAGGATCCAGATCGCGTCGGCGTCCCGGACATCGATCGCGCGCTCGAAGAGCGCGTACATGGAGTCGCGATCGCCCATCGCGTGGAGCAGCATGGCCCGCTGCGCCAGGTGGGGATCGCGGTCCATCGCCCGCAACACGCGGCGGGCGCCGGCGGCATCGCCCGACCGGGCCAGGATGAAGCCCTCCAGAGTCTGGCGCAACCAAAAATCGCCTCCGGCAACCGCCGCGGCGCGTGCCAGCGCCTGCCGGGCCGCGCCCGCATTGCCCGCATCGGCTTCGATCCAGGCGAGCATGTGGTAGGGCTCGTAGAACGCGCTGTCGAGCGCGATGGCCCGGAGCGCGGAAGCCCGTGCCGCCGCGGCGTCGCCGGACGACCACTGGTTCCAGCCCACATCGCTGTACCACTGGGCCGTCGTCGGCTCCAGGTCGATGAGCCGGGACGAGACAGCGATACCCTCGGCGAACTGACCCGTGCCCCACGGGAACCAGCTGTACAGTCCCTGTGCCAGCGTGGTCGGATTGCGCTCCATGCCGGCGCGGAACTCCTCCGCCGCGGTCGCGAAGTCCCAATCGAGCAGGTAGTGCATCATCCCGCGCGCGATCAACGGATCGCCCAGCCGATCGTCGACGGCGAGCGCCCGGGCGGACGCACGCTCGATGGCCGCTCGCGCCGAGTCCGGTGGCGTCATCTGGAAGAAGATCGCGACCGCGTTGGTCGTCGCGAGCGCCGCCCAGGCGGGCGCAAAGGTCGAATCGAGGGCGATCGAGCGGGTCAGATACTCGACGCTCCGCCGAAACCCCTCGGGCGTCCGCAGGTTCGCCTGCTCCTCGCCCAGGAGGTACTGCGCGTAGGCCTTCGGATTGACCGGCCGCGCCGCGCCGAGCGCCCGCTCCTGGTCCGGCGTGAGGCGGGCCCGGATCCCCCGGGCGATCTCAAGGGCGACCTCGTGCTGCAGGGTCACCACGTGGGGCGCCGGCCGGGAGAACGTCCGGGCCCACAGGTTCTCGCCGGTCCGCGGGTCGGTCAATTCCGCCGCGACCTGCACGACGTCCCCGGCCTTGAGCACGGCCCCCACCACGATCGCGTCCACTCCCAGTTCCCTGGCGATCTGGCTGGCCGGGAGGGTGGTGTTGCGGTAGGCCGCGACCGCGCGGTGGCCGAGGACGCGCACGCCGGCGTCGGTCAGCACCCCGATCAACTCGCGCGTCATCCCGTCGGCGAAGAAGGCCTGGCCCGAATCGCCGGTCTGGTTGTCCATCGGCAGGACGGCGATGCGCTCGATCTTCCCGGCAGGCCCGGACCCGAGCAGAGCCCGGCCGCCGAACCAGGCCGCGGCGATCAGGATCACCACGCCAGCCGCAACCAACGCCGGTTGGACGGGTGAGCGCCGGACGGCGGTCGTCGGTGGGGCCAGGGTCGCCGCGACGGTGGCCGTCGACAGCGCCTGAACGAACTGGGCGGCGGGGTTGAAGCGGTCGGCCGGGTTCTTGGCCAGGGTCCGCGCGAGCGCGCCGGCGACCTCGGCCGGGACCGTCGGTCGCAGGTTGGTGATCGGGGCCGCGTCGGTGATCAAGTGCTGACGGGTGACCGCCTCCGCCGTCGGACCGGTGAACGGCGGCTGCCCGCCCAGCATCTCGTAGAGGACGCACCCCAGGCTGTAGAGATCGCTCCGCCCGTCGAGGTCGGGACCGCCCGCGGACTGCTCGGGACTCATGTAGAGCGGCGTCCCGATCGACATGCCGGTCTGCGTGAGGCGGTCGGCGCCGGCGGCGCTCACGGCGCGGGCGATCCCGAAGTCGGCCACCACGGCGTGCCCGCCCTCGAGCAGGATGTTCTCCGGCTTGATGTCGCGATGGACCACCCCACGGGCATGGGCATAGCCCAGGGCGTCGGCCACTTCGCGCGCGATGGCCAATGCGTCGGCGATGGGAAGCTGCTTCTCGCGGCCGAGCCGGTCACGGAGGGATTCACCTTCCACGAACGGCATGACGTAGAAGAGGAAGCCACCCGCGTCCCCCGAGTCGTAGAGCGGCAGGATGTGCGGGTGCCGGAGATTCGCCGTGGTCTCGATCTCGCGCAAGAACCGCTCGGCGCCCAGCGCGGCGGCAAGCTCGGGCCGCAGGACCTTGACGGCGACCTTGCGGCGGTGCTTCACGTCGTCGGCAAGGTACACCGTGGCCATGCCACCCTGGCCCAGCTCGCGCTCGATCCGGTAGCGGTCGGCCAGGGCGGAGTTGAGGCGGGGCAGTGTCTCAGTCACGCGGGCCTCCCGCCGCCTTCGGCTGGTCGAACCAGTTCTGGACCAGGTGGATCACCAGGCCACCTTCAGCCCCCTGCGAGCGCACCATCACGAAGTGGTTCCCGTCGGGCGCCACGTCATAGAAGCTGTGAAAGACGCTGGCCTCGTATCGGCCGCCGAACAGAGCCCGCGGCTGGCCGATCCCGGGCTCGGTGCCCAGAGTGACCGGCACGGCGTACAGTGAGTCGCCGCGGCGGAAGAACAGCTCGCGCCCGCTGCGCGCCCAGCGCGGCTCGGTGCCCCCGCCATTCGAGACCGGCCAGGTGGAACTCTCCTCCGCCACCCGCCGCAGGTACACCTCGTCGCCGCCACTGGCATTCGACACGTAGGCGAAGTAGCGGCCGTCGGGAGAGATCGTGATGGTGCGCTCGTTCAGCGGCGATCCCAGCAGGATCCGCGCAGCCGACAGGCTGTCGGCGCGCGCCCAGTGGATGTCCCGCGAGGTCGCCGGGTCATCGTTGCGGAACAGCATGCTCCGCCCATCGGGTGTCAACTCCATCTCCCAGATCGTGGTCGGCCATGCCAGGAGGGATTCCGGCCGGGCGCTGCCGTCGGCCCGCACCCGCCCGATGCCGCCGTTGGGCCCCAGGAGCCTGGAAAAGTAGACAGAGCGCCCGTCGGGGCTCCAGACCGGATGGGTGTTCAGGGAATCGAACGTCAACCGCGACAGCCGCTGGGCGCCGAGGTCCCAGGTCCAGATGTCGCCGCGGGACCCACGCGTCTCGATGCCGACGACCAGGCGGCGGCCATCGGGCGAGAAGCGCGGATGGCGCCACGCGGCGGGCGCAGCCGGCAGCGCGCGGGCCTGCCCCGTGCGGTCCACGAGGACCAGCTCGCGAGCGCCGCCTGCCCCGCCCCCGACGTAGGCGATGGCACCGGTCGGCGCCACGGCCGCCATCGAGCTGAAGAACGTCGTCGCGACGCCCTCCAGGATGCGCCTCGGCTCGCCCGTCACCCGCAGGCGGCGCGGATCGAACGGCACCGTGAAGAGGCTGCCCGCCTGGTCCACATAGACCAGCGCCCGGCCCCGGACCACGAACGCCTGGCGGCCGGAGAGCGCCAGCTGCGCCACGTTCTTGTCGGCGAGCGACATCACCATGATGCGCGGATCGCCCCGGGTCGACCGGGCGATCGCCAGCACCCCGCGGCCGTCGGGGGTCAATGCCGGCGCGATCAGATTGCTCTGGCCCGCGGCGGCATCAGGCTTTGCCAGGAGCTCCGGCGCACCTCCGGCGGCGCTCACCTGGTAGAGATTCCCACGCATCGAGAACACGATCCGGTCGTCCGGGCCCCACGCCCCGCCCCAGAACTCCTCCACGGCGCAGATCTCGGCGGCCTGACCGCCCCCGGCCACCGAGGTCTTCCACAGCCGGCCCCTGGCCACGAAGGCCAGCCAGGCCCCATCGGCCGAGAAGAGGGGATATGAGCCACCCTCGGTCTCGGTGACGGGGACGGGTGCCTCGCGGTCGAGATACCGGATGAAGATGCGGAACCGCCCCTCTCCATCGGTTCCGGTGTAGGCGAGCATGGACCCATCCGGTGAGAGCGCGATGTGGCCGGTGGACGCCACGGGCCGGCCGACGCGGTCGAAGGTCAACGCGACCTGCGTCACGGGCGGCGGCACGGGCGCGGGCCGGAGCCAACCCCACGCGGCAGCAACAACTGCCGCAGCTGCTCCTACTGAGACCGCAATGAACGGCCACGTGAGCACGCGCGGTACACCCACACGCGGGCCCGCCACGCCGCCGGTGAACACCGCGTTGGTGTAGGCCGGATTCGCGAGCGCGTCCGCCAACGCCTTCGCGCTCTCGAACCGATCCGCCGGCAGCTTCTCCAGCGCCCTCGCAACGGCGGCCGCCACGTTGGCCGGCACCGACTTCCGGAGTGTCGTGACCGGCGGCGCCTCCTCCGTCACGATCTTCATGATGATCTGTTGCGCAGATGCCCCGACGTGGGGTGGGGCCCCCGACAGCATCTCGTAAAGCACGCTCCCCAGCGAGTACACGTCCGACCGCGCGGTGATCTCCTTCGCCGCCGTCGCCTGCTCGGGGCTCATGTAGTGCGGCGTGCCGAGACTGAGTCCCGTCTCGGTCAGGCGGCCCCCCGCCGCCGCGCTTAACGCCAGCGCGATGCCGAAGTCCGCCACCATCGGCCGGCCGTCGTGCAGCAGGATGTTCTCCGGCTTGATGTCGCGGTGGATCACGCCGTGGCGGTGGGCGTAGTCCAGCGCGTCGGCCACCTCGGTCGCGATCTTGACCGCTTCATCGATCCCGAGCTGGGTCTCGCGGTTCAGCTTGTCGCGGAGCGTTTCCCCTTCGACGTACGGCATCACGTAGTAGAGGAAGCCGTCCGCCGTCCCCGAATCGAACAACGGCAGGATGTGCGGATGCTGGAGGCTCGCCGTGGTCTTGATCTCGACCACGAAGCGCTCGGCGCCGAGCACGGCGGCCAGCTCGGGCTTCAGGACCTTGAGCGCGACCCTGCGGTCGTGCTTCAGGTCTTGTGCCAGGAAGACTGTGGCCATGCCGCCCTGGCCCAGCTCGCGCTCGATGCGGTAGCGGTCGGCGAGGGCGGTCGTCAGGCGCTCGGGTGGGCTCATCTCACCTGCAGATCGGCCAATGTGGAAAATCCAATGTCAAGGGTCCGGCAAGCGGACCAACGCGCCGATCTTCTCACATCGGCTCCTGTGCCAACCCCGACAGGACCAAATCGCATCGGGCTCTTGTGCAGCGACCACGGCGTCACTCGCCCAAGTCGAGAAAGTCGATCATGGCACGGCGCAATGCATCCTGCACCGCCTCTGGAAGCCAGCCGAGTTCTTCCCTGAACAAGCTATTGTCCCACGCGAGGATCTGATCCACCAGGGCGTCGCTCTCGCGCTTCAGCCCTCCGACCCCCGCCGGAATGCGTACCCGGAGCGGAAACGCATCGGTGGGGATCACGCGCGACGTCAGTGGCAGGATCACGGTGCTGGGGTGACCGGCCTCGGCAAACTCGCTGGGCTGCACGGCGATGCAAGGCCGCTGTTTGCCCGGCTTGGTGCCGACCCGTGGAGCGAGATCCACGACGTAGACGTGCCATTGCCGCGGCGGGTGTGGCAGCATACTCACCCGTCGCGGTGGAGCCGGCTGTGCGGTCGGTAGTCGCGCAAGGCCCTGCGGCTTTCGGCCGCTGCCACCCGCACCGCCCGCTGCCACCTGGCCACGCGCTCGGCCCGCTCGGCGTCCTGCTCCAGCGGTCGGAGTGCGGTTCTCACGACGTCGACCTTGGTCTTGGTGCCGAGCCGCTTTCGGAGCGCCTCGAGTCGGCGATCGTCCGCTTCACGCAGCATCAACGGCTTCCCCATGGTCACCTCATATAGCGTCGAGTATATCGGTGAATATAGCACTCTCCGCTGATGGTCGCACGCCGGACGCCCGGTCAAACGGGGCTGACCGGCGGTCCGGCGCCTCATCTTCGGCTGGCAGTCCGATCACGGACTCCGTTCCCTGGCCACCACCCGACCAACCCAAAGCGGCCTCGCCGGGTCGCCGGCCACGAGCCGGTACTCCCCCGGCGCGGGCGGGAGGAAGCCGAAGTCGAACGTCTGACCCGCCCATCCCGTCACCACCGCCGGCACCTCCACCTGCTGCGATGTCGGCAGGTCGGCGCCATCGCGGGCCAGGGCTTGCCACGTCACCGGCGTGCTGTCCGAGAGGAGCCTGAAGGGCTCACCGCCGACCGCGCCGATGAACACGAAGCGCAGCCGGTGACGAACGCCTGCCTCGAGCACGAGCGGCGGGGGGAGCGAGTCGCCGTTCACCAGCAGGCGCGGCGGGTCCGCGGGACCGTCCCATCCCACCACCAGCAGATGGTCGGTTCGGGGATCGTAGGCTGGCCCCGACTCGAGCACCACGATGGCCCCGTACAGGCCGGACGTGAGCTGCTCGATGTCGTTGAGATGCGTGTGGTAGATGAAGGTGCCCGCCCGGGGCAGTGTGAGGCGCGCGGTGAACGAGTCGCCCGGCGCAATGGCGGGTGCCAGCCGGCCCGGCGCGCCGCTCCACCCCGCCACGCCGTCGGAGTAGCTCTCCAGCTCGATGCCGTGCCAGTGCACGGCGGTGGGCTCCACGAGGTGGTTGACCACCGTGATGTCCGTCGGCTGGCCGCGAGTGAGGATGAGCGGCGTTCCCGGGATCTCGACGGAGTCCCGCGCGGGCGGCGCCTGCCGCTGCAACACGAAGCCCAACGCACGAGGGGCCCGCCCGCGGCGCCGGCCCTCCTGCACCAGCAGGCGCATCGCCCGGGCGTTGGAACGGTCCTCCCGGAGGGCGCCGGGACCGGGCCCCACCTCGATGCCGAGGACCAGCCCCGCCATGTGGCGCGCCACGTCACCCGACAGATGATCCTCGTGGTCCATCCCGGGAGTGAACCGGGTCTCGGCCACCACGTGAAAGGCGAGGTGACAGTGGAACAGCCAGTTCCCCTCACGTTCCGGCACCCACTCCATCGCCATGGTCGCGAACGGCGGCAACAGCTCCGTGACGACCTCCGGACGTTCCTCCGGGCTGAAGATCGAATCGCGCCGGCCGTCGCCTCGCGACAGGATGCGATAGTAGAACCCGTGCAGGTGCATCGGATGTGGGCGGGCGGTGCCGTTCACGATGCGCCAGCGCAGCGTGTCCCCGCGCGCCGCGCGGATCCGTTCCGTGTAGGGCCACCCGCGACCATTGATCGCCAGCGCATTGCGGTACGTCACCGAATCCACCAGGTCGCCCCAGATGTTCATGACGAAGACCCGGTCGTCGGTGCGCGCTCCAGGAGCGTCCACGATGAAGGCTCCGACCGCCTGCTCGCGCTCGCGAACATTCCAGTCCACCCGACCGGCCTGGGCCCGGTAGGCGTACGTCCCCGCCTGCCCCGCCCAGAAACGCACCGTCGTCGTCTCCCCGGGTCGCACCAGCACCGAGTCCACGCCCAGCCGGGTCGACAGGCCGAACCAGGTCACGGTGGAGTCGGTGAGCGCGTTGGTAAGGCGCGCCACGATGGTCGTCCCCTCCGGCACGCGCAGCAGCGGGCCCGGTACCTGGGGGGGCCGGCCGGTCTCGCCCAGCACCGGGGCTTCGATGAACGCGCCGTCGGGCGCCTCGGGATACCACCGCGCCATCCGCAGGTCGAGATCGACGAACAGCGTGTCGCCCCGGAGCAGGCCGGCGGCTCGCCGGTTGTCGTTCGCCTCTGCCACCGGCGCTGCCTGGCCAGCGCTGCTCGGCGCTCTCCCCGACGGAAGAACGAGGAGGACAGGGGCAACGACGCAAACCGTGAGTCTCGCGAGCTGAATTCTCACGCGCACACCTTGGAGGGAAACAGGGCCGCCGAGAGCCGGGAGGGGCCTCGGACATGGTGGGCCACGATCAAGATAGGGCCTGGAGCGACCCCCAGGGAGCAGGGAGCGCTAACAACGACTCGTGAAGTGGAGCGGAAGGGATTCGAACCCTCGACCCCCGGCTTGCAAAGCCGGTGCTCTCCCAGCTGAGCTACCGCCCCATCGAGGACGCTTGAAGATAGACGCCCCAAGCTAACCGGCGTAGGCCGAGTCGTCGCGGCACCGGCCGCGCACCACCGCTGGGGGGATTGGCGGGCCTCACGCGACGCCAGAGAACTTGACCAATTTGGTCAAGGGAGCTAGCATGTGGACGGCGGAGGTGAGCGTATCCATGGCGAAGTACCCAAAGCAGAAGAAGCCCAAAGCCAAGGTCCTCCGGGAGCCGGTGAGCCTCTACGACGCCAAGACCCATCTGTCTGAGCTGGTGGAGGAGGCCGCCCGGGGCCGGGAAATCATCATTGCCAAGTCGGGGAAGCCCAAAGCCCGTCTGGTGCCGCTGGCGCCGGCTGACACTCGGCACCTCCGGGTTCCCGGCAAAGGCAAGGGGAAGGGATGGGTGGCACCCGACTTTGATGCGCCGCTCCCACCCGAGGTGCTGCGGCTGTTCGAAGAGCCCCTGTGAGGCTGCTTCTCGACACCAACACCTTGATCCGTTGGCATCGCGACGAGCTTCGGCCCGCGGCGGTGGACACCGTGCAGCGGGCCGATGTCGTTGTGGTCAGCGCCGTCAGCGCCTGGGAGATCGGGATCAAGCACGCGCTGGGGAAGCTGGACTTCCCGGACACCGTCGAGGACATCTTGCCGCAATACGGCTTTGAGGAGCTCCCCGCGACGGCACGGCACGGCGACCTGCTGCGGGACCTCCCGCAGCACCACCGGGACCCCTTCGACCGGCTGCTCATCGTCCAGGCTCTGGACGAGGGGCTCACCATCCTCACCTCGGACCGTCAGTTCGAGCCGTACCGCGTGCCGGTGGCGTGGGCCTGAGGCCGGCGGTTACGCCAGGTTCGCCAGCCAGAGCGTTACAAACACCCCGTAGAAGACCGCCGTCGCCACCAGCGCCACCCGCCGCCACAGTGGAGGCCTGAGCGGGGCCGGCAGCAGGGTGGTGTTGACGTACAGCAGGTGCAGCGAGGAAATGATGAACGTGACGCCCGCCATGTTGGCGCCGAGCTGGAGCAGCACGATCGGCTGCGTGAGCCTGAGGGCGAGGATGCCCCACAGCACCACGGCCGCGAGCACCGTGTAGTAGACCACCCGGACGTCCGCGCCCCGGGCCGCCCGCAGCCGGCGGCTACCGGTCCACAGCATGTCGGTGATCGCCCGTACCATTCCGTCCAGCACGTCCAGCTGGGTCTTGAAGAGGATCCAGGCGCCGAGGAGGGCGACGACGCCCGCCAGTAGGGCGCCCCGTGCCCGATCCAACAGAGCGGAGGCCAGCGCGGCGGCGATGCCGAGTCCCCGGATATCACTCCCCGCCGGAACGAACGTCACGTACAACAGCGCGGGGAGACCCATGCCCAGGAGCGCCCCGGTGAAGTAGATGCCCCATTGGTCCACCCGCACGATGCGCCACCAGCCGCGCCAACGCGTCAGGGATTCCGGGGTGGGCGTGAAGGTGAAGCCCGTGTGCGCCAGATGCACCCGCTTCCCACCGACGGCAGCCGGGATGTACCCCGCCATTTGGCTCATGCCGTAGCCTTTGTCGCGCGCCCAGTTGGAGAGCGTCAGGTTGATCACGCCACCGGCCCCCGAGTACGCGGCAAACGCTCCGATGAGAAAGAAGTCGGCGCCCGCCGGCAGGAAGGCGAATCGCCCGCTGGCCGGACTGAAGCCGACGAACCCCGTGATCCCGGCCAGCCATGTGGCGGGCGAGACGAGCACGATCGCGAGGACGAAGAACCCGCCGATGATGCACACGACGAGGATCCAATTCAGGACCTCCAGCGTCCGCTCGATGCGGCGACCAATGAGCAGCACCAGCACGCAGGCGAGAAAGGTCCCCACCCCGATGGCGTACACCAGGTTGGCCTCGGCCGGCCCCGCCAGCCGCCTGGCCACCAGGAAGTAGATCGCGCCGGCCGCGGCCCCGGCCCACCCGGGCCAACCGATCTGGAGGAAGTACAGGATGCTGTAGACCCAGGCCCAGAACGTCGCCCGAGGCCTGGTGCGCATGAAACCGGTAAAGATCGGCTCGCCGGTGGCCATGGTGTAGCGCATCAGCTCGGTGTTGAGCACGGTCTGGAGGAATCCGGCGATCAGTGTCACCCACAAGAGCGTGAGCCCGTAGCGGACGAACGCCGCGGGCCCCAGCAGAAACTCGCCGCTGCCGATGGACGCCCCCAGTACGATCACGCCCGGCCCCACGGTGCCGATCCAGGCGAGGCCTTTGGGGTTGGGCGGCGCGGGGAGTTCCGCCACGGTCCAGGGATCGAGACCGGACTGCGCTTCGCGCGCGGACTTGGAGCTCATGCAGAAACTCGTGGGGGAGAGGGTGGACGAAACTAGGGTGGACGGCGCGCCGAGGCCACTCCAAGAGTCATCTGCCTGGATCGCGGATCACCCCGTACGACTTGACCAGGAGCCGCCCACCATCCCTGGCACCGGTGACGAACACCTTGGCGCCGACCCGCCCCGTGAGATCGGGCGGTGCGTCGACCAGCTCGAGGCTCTCTTCTCCCGCCAGCCAGAGACGATCGTCCCGCTTGATGATGACCCCCACGTACGGCCGCTCGCCGTCCACCGCGACAATCTCGTAGCCCGCGACGTCCACCGCCCGCTCCGGAGCCGCCGCGGGATTCCGCGTGGGCCGGCCCGTGATTCGGACGCGCGCACCCACCAACCGGCGGAGCTCGTTCAAGAGCGGCCCGATCAGTGCAACGTCCGGCCCAACACCGCTCAACACCACTTGCGCGGTTTCCTGCGGCCCGACCACCCGGACCGTACCTTCGGCCACGGTGTCGGTAGATGCAGGCGAGGCGCCCTGCACTGCCGGCCCTGGGGCTCGGTTACAGCCGGCAACGACCAGAACCAAGACGAGGCGTTTGTAGCTCATACCGTCCCCGGCTTACTTTACTGCAAGATGACCTCACGAGCGCGGACTGTCATTCCGCCGTTACTGTGCGCCGGAGCGCTGGCAGCTTGCGGCGGAGGCCCGCGCCCCGCGACGCGCCCTGGCGGCGGGCCGGCGCAGACGGTCGCCGTTACCGACTCACCGGCGGGCAATCCCACCCTCGCCCCCTCGGCAACGCAGGCAGCCGCGAACCTGGCCGGTTCCTGGTCACTGCGCACCGAGGACCCTGGCCGCATGGGGCCGCGACTGGAGCTCGCCATTGATTCCGTGGTGGGAGCCGGGTTCCGCGTCAGCGTCGCGTTCCTGATGCAGGGGAACGTAGGGATCGAGCAGTCGCTCTTCGAGCCGACACGAGGCCGCGTGGATGCGGACGGCTTGGTCTATCTCACCGTGAAAGCGCGCGCGCAGGCGGAGCCAATGGGCGAGATGGCGGGTGTGCTGGCGCGGGACACCCTCCGGCTGCGCACGTACCGGTGGGCGGGAGAGGATCAAACAGCCAGCGGGACGCGCTGGCTTCTCGTGAAACAGCCCTAGCTACTGAACCGTCAGCGAGTACCCGCTGGCCGAGCGAACCTGGTAGGTCCGGCTCGCCAGCGCGGTTATTTGGGCCGTGTATGAGCCGGGCTCCTTGGTGTCGGTGACGGACACCCGGACCAGGGGCCCAGCGACCAGATCCCCGGTCACCACGGCGCGCAGCTCGGTGGGGCTCGGCTGTTCCTTAAAGAGGCGGCAGTTCCCGCATGCGACCACGGCATTGGTCACTTCCATTGGCGCGGACGCGATCACGCGCACCAGGATGGCGCCGTCGTCGCTGTTGGGTGTGACCAGCGAGACGGTAAGCTCGCCCGCGACCGGGCCGGACTCGCAGCTCCACGATGCCAGCGCCGCGAGCGTCAGCAGTACGGTCGTCCCGAGTCGCCGCCTCATGGCTTGTCCCTCCCCTTCACCGCCGACGTTGGCGGAGGCCCCGCCGGGGTGAGGCTGGCCAGGGCTGCCGCGATCTCGGGTGCCTGGGCCCCGGTGGCGTTCACCCAGGCCAGGAAGTCGCCCACGTCAAAGCCGCCGCTGTTGTTGCCGAGAAGGTCGAGGTACTTGAGATCGTCGGCCGACAACGGCTGGCGGGTGCCCAGGATCTGGGAGACCACGTCCGCCGTGGCGAGCGTCGGAGCGGTCACGGTCAGGGCCACGGTCACGTCCGCCGTCTGCGAGCCGGACGTCACCCGGGTGGTGGCGCTGAAGCTCCCGGTTGCGGACGGGATGCCGCTGATGGCGCCGGCGGTGCTGAGCGTGAGACCGCCGGGCAACGCACCGCTGACGACCTGCCAGGTGTAGGAACCGGTTCCGCCGGTGGCGGTGAGGGTGTGCGAGTAGGACTTGCCCATCACCGGCGCGGGAGGTGTTCCCGCCGACGCGGCCAGCTGGTCCAGGAACGTCGCGGTCACCGTGTATTTCTTGGCAACGGTGATCAGGATGGAGTCGGCGCTGCTGGTCGTATCCCCCGACCAGCCGCCGAAGAGCTTGCCAGAATTGGGCGTGGCCTTGAGCGCGATGGTGGAGTCCTTGAGGACGTAGATCCCCGCGGCCACGTTGCCGGCCGGCGTAGGAGTGATGGTGCCGCCGCCCGACGCAGTGGCTCGCACCCGGAACCAGGTGCTCACACTGGCGGAAATCGAATCGCCCGCGAGCTGTCCGGTGATGTCGTGCGAGCGACCGCCCCCGTCGGACCATGACTGGAAGACGTACTGGCGCAGGCTGTCGCTGGTGATCTGTGCCGAGTCGATGGCGATGGTGTGGGGTGAACCCGGGACCAGCAGCTGGGAGAAGCGACGATACTTGGTCCCGTCCACGCTCACCTGCGCCAGCGTGTCGGTGGCCCGCACCACGGTGGGGCCGCCGAACGCCAGCTTGAAGATCATGCTGCTGTCAAGGCGCAGGGTCACGGAATCAATCTCGAAATTCACAAACGCCGTGGTGTCGCTGTTCCTCACGGCCTTGGGGTTGGTGTTGTAGGAAAAGCGCTTGTTGTTGGTCGAGCCCGGGTACGGATCGCCGGCGTCGCCCCGGTTCCCACCCGACCCGGTCAGCTTGTCCAGATGCCGCTGGGCGTCAGCCTGCACCAGCGCCACGCCGTGAATGGCCCCGGCATTCACCTGGTTGAGGCTAATGGTCGTCGCGTTGGTCTTGGTGGAGTCGATGTGCCAGACCAGGAGCCCGCCCAGCTTGGTCCTCATGTTGGACGTGTCCGACTGGCGGGCCTGCTTGTTCTCGAGCAGGAAGTACTCATTGTTCGGATTGGTGCCGAGCGGCCGGATGACAAACACCGTGTCAGCCGCCTGCACCTGGCCCACAGCGTAGATCGCGGCGGCGGAAAGCTCGCGCGCCATGACCCATCCCATCCGGAGCAGCGACCAGGCATCGAAGTGCGCCGGGCTGGTAAGGCTTCGGTAGTTGCCGGAGCCCATCAACGACCACTCGCCCACGCCCTCCGTCGCCCCGCTTACGTCGTACAGGTCGGGCAGTCCCAGCCCGTGGCCCAGCTCGTGGGCCGCCGTGCCGAGCGCCATGATCTGCGCATCGGTGACGCAGTTCGTGCCTCCCACTCCTGCGACAATCTGATAGGAGTTCACGGTGATAAAGCCGCCGCCGAATCTGGCGTCGGCCGTCGTGTGCTGACCGCCTAAACCCGCCAGCGAGAAGTGGTGCGCGTTATACCCGGTGCCGCTGCACTCCGCGCCGCGCAGGGACTGCACGAACTGCGCCAGGTCCACGACGCCATCGTCGTCGCCGGAGTTCGGGACGCCGTCGGGCCCATTGTTGTCGAACTGTGCGAAGTCAACCGTGGCGTCGTATTGGGTGAGCGCCTTGACAAAAAGCTCACGCAGCCGTAGACGCCCCTGGGAACAGCCCAGCGGGTCCGTGGGGCAGCTCGGCGGCTCCAGGTAGTACGTGGTGTCGTTGTCTGCCAGCACCCAATGGTAGGTCTGACCGGCCACCTTGAAGACGCCGTTCGACATCTCCTTGTAGAACGTGTTCAGGGTGTATGCCCGCCCGGCAATGGGCGCATCACCGTAGAAGATTGAGTCGTACTGCGCCCGTTTCGGGAGAGCAGTCGTGTCCGTGTTATTGAATCCGACGAGGAACGTGGGTATGAAAAGCGTGTCCTTGAGGACACCCCCGACCACAGCCGCTTGCTGGGCGTCGAGGGCTCGGAACCCGCCCTGCCCCAGAAGCCGCTCCCGTGTCTCCGCCACCTGGCGTGCCTTGACGCGCCACACGCCGTCGGGCGGGAAGTCGAGCCGAATGCCGTCCGCCGTGTAGAGCTGCTCCACGCGGCGCTGCTGGGCGGCCAGCGGCACGGACACGGTTGCGAGGCACACCACGCCGGCGGCGAGGAGCGCCACGATCTGCTTCAGGGATGTCATGGTTGGACGGCCAGAGTATAACGGCTGGGCACCCGCTCCGCGAATTGGCGGGAGGCCACCGCCAGCACCTCCACCCGGTACGCCTGGTTCGGTCCCGCCTGCGACACGGCCAACCGCACCACCGGGCCCGCCGAGAGGTCTCCAGTCACGATCCCGCGCAGCTCGGTGGCGCTCACCTGGGTGGTGAACACGTCGCACCCGTCGCACGCCGCGCTGGCCCCGGTGATCTCGTTGGGAGCCGGGATGGTCACCACGAAGGCCACCGCCCCGTCGTCCGCGTTGGGCGTCTTGAGCGAGAGCGTCACTTCCCCGGCGGTGGGCCCCTCGAAGCAGGACAGCACCAGCGCGGAGGCCAGGAACAGAAGCGAGCGCCTCATGGCGTCTCCCTCCGGGCGCCGGCCGCCGCAGTAACGCGCGCCATGACCTCCGCCTGTGGCTTGACCCCGGTCGTCTTCACCCACGCCAGGAAGTCACCCAGGTCGAGCCGAGTGTTGCGGTTCCCCAGAAGATCGAAGTACCGAACCTCGTTCTCCGTGAGCGTGGTGTCCACCTTCAGCAGTTGGTTTACCACCGCATCCAGCACGATCACGGGCGCCTCCACGGTGAGGCGCATCGGGATGCTCAGCGTCTGAGACCCCGACCGGACACTCAACGTAACATCGGACGTGCCCACCGTCTCCGGCGTCCCGCCCAAGCGGCCGTTGGTGTACAGGAACATCCCGGGCGGAAACCGCCCGCTCTGGACCGACCAATCATAGACCCCGGTCCCGCCTTGCACCGGCACGTCGTAGGTGTAGGGCGCCCCCATGATCGCCGCTGGGGCCGCCAATGCCGAGACGGCCAGCGCCCCCACGAACCGGGCCGACAAGGTGTACGGGCGCCGCATCGTCAGCACCAGCGTGTCGCTGGCGGTGGCGGTGTCGCCCGACCATGCGTCGAATACCGAATCCGGCCCGCTGCTGGCGATGAGGGTGACCGAGGTCCCGGCGGCGAAGAACGTGCCCGTCTCGAGCTCGGCGGCAGGACTGGCCGCGATCGTGCCGGTGCCGGTCCTGGTTACGAGGAGCTGATACTCGGCGTTCAGCGTGGCAACGAGGGAGTCAGGAGCCGTGGCTGCGCTGATCGTGTGGGTTCGCGCGCCGCCATCGGACCAGGAGGAGAACGTGAAACGGGCGCGACCGTCCGAAGACGCCTGCGGCGACGCTACGCTAACGGTAACCGCGCTGTCCGGGCTCAGGACGTCCTCATAACGGTGATAGGCCGAGTCGCTCACCGTAATCTGGGCCAGGGTGTCGCTGGCCCGGATCACGGTGGCGAAGCCGAATCGGAACGACATCGCGCCGTTGGGGACATCCTGGGTGATGCCCAGCAAACCGAACCCGGCGAACGCGCCGTCGTAGTTCTTCACCGCGGCCGGGGTCGTGGATTTGGAGTACGCGCGGTTCTTCGTGCCTCCAGGAAACGCATCAAGCGAGTCCCCGCGATTGCCGCCGCTGCTCGACGACCGGTCGAGATCATCCTGTCCGTCCGCCTGCACCAGCGCCACGCCGTGGGGAAGACCGGCGTTCACTGCGTTGACGAAGCGCGAGCTGGCGACCTTGAGTGAGTCAATGTGCCACACCAACAGCCCGCCGTTCTTGGACCGGGAGCCGGACTCGAGCATGTTGACCACGTCCGACCCCACGGCCTGTTTGTTTTCGAGCAGGAAGTACTCGCCCCGATAATTGGCGCCGCGCGGCCGAATCACCATCACCGTGTCCCCGGTCACCACGGGTCCCAGCCGGTAGGTCGCGGCGGTGGTCAGCTCGCGGACCACGACCCAGCCGAGTTGCTCTTTGGACCACGCCTCGAAATGCCCGGGACTCACCAGACTCCGGTAGTTGGCCGACCCCATGAGCCCCCACTCGCCCACGCCCTGGGTCTGGCCGCTTACGTCGTAGAGGTCCGGAAGTCCGAGCCCATGGCCCAACTCGTGGCTGGCGGTCCCAATGCCCATGATCTGCGTGACGTCCACGCAGGGCTGCCCACCGACCCCGCCGACGATATGGTACGGCCCGACCAGGATGGTGCCCCCGCCCGCGGCGGGATCGTTGGTGAAGTACAACCCGCCGATGGACTGCAGCGTGAACTTGTGCGCCCAGATGCCGCGGCCGCCACATTCGCCCCCCACCACCGGCTGCACGAACTGCACCACGTCCACGATGCCGTCGTCGTCGCCTGAGTTGGGGATGCCGTCCGGCCCGTCGTTGTCGTACTGGCCGAAGTCCGTGGTGTCGAAAGCGGAGAGGGCGCTGGTGAAGAGCTGATGCATGCGGGAGCGCCCGGTCCCGCAATCGAGGGCGTTGGAGCTCGCGCCGCAGGCGTCCAGGTGGTACGTCTGCGCGTTGCCGCCTAGCGCCCACCCGTAGACCTGCCCACGCACGTGCAGCAATCCGTTCGACATTTCCTCGTACAGCGTGCGTTGGGTATAGGGCCGGCCCGCAAGCGGCTGGGTCGTGTAGAAGATCGAGTCGTACGCCGCACGCGTGGGCAGCGCGCTGGTGTCCGTGTCGGCGAAGCCGACGAGAATGGTCGGCACCCAAAGGTCGCCGGCCACGGCGGCGGCGCCGGCCTGGGCCGCGCGGTCCGTGACCGGCGCGTTGAGGGCGGCCAGGCGTCCCTGTGATCGCAGCAGCGCGCGCCGTTCCGCCACGCGACGGGCGCGCGCGCGCCAGACTCCATTGGGCGGGTAGTCCAGGCGCACGCCGTCAGCCGTGACCAGGCGCTCGTTCTGCAACTGCTGGGCCGCACCAGGCACCACCGCGCCCATCATCAGCCCGGCGCACAGGACGACCTGCCTCGAGCGCCTCTTCATGAAGCGGCGAATGTGAACCCCAGAGGGACGTTTGACACTAAGAGTACACCCTTCACGGCTGAAAGACCCAGCCTAGCCGTCTCCCGATTTCACCGCAGAGAGCGCAGAGACTCCAGAGAGATCGCAGAGAGCGTTGCGTAAAGCCTTACCTTGGCGGTCTCCGCGGTCTCTGCGGATTCTCTGCGTTCTCTGCGGTTCATCTGTTGTTGTTCCAGTTCCTGAGACACCATGATCACATAACTAGAAACGAATGGCCCGTACCGTGACCGCGCTCACCACGCCGAGCGCGGCCCCCCCGACGACATCCGAGGGGAAATGCCGCCCCGCTGCCACCCGGAGCGCGCCCACCGTGGCCGCCGCACCCAGCGCCGCCCACCGTCGCCAGGCAGGCACCGGTCGCTCGCGAGGAGCCAGCAGGTAGCTGGTAGCCAAGGCCATGGCGACCGCGGCGTGGGACGAGGGCCAGGAGCGCTGGGAATCCAGGTCTCCGGCGGCGGGGGCGGCGTCCGCCGTGTACAACACGGGACGCTTGCGGGCCACGGCTGCCTTGATCAGCTCCGCGGCCCCCAGTGCCCAGCCAGCGGACTCCGCCACGTAGCCAATCTCGCCGTAATGGGCCGGGCCGCTCTGCGCCAGATCCACGGTCTCGGCCGCCGCCAGGAGGAGTACCAGCGCCGTGCTGGCCAGGTCCATCGCGTCCCGCGGCTCCGCGATCGCCCAGCGATCCAGCCACGGCACCCGCTGACCGTCGCACGGCGCGCAACTCGGCGGGTGATCGTTGATCGAAAACAGGTGCGGTGCGGCGTAGATCCCGACCGCCCCGGCGGCCAGCACCGCGTCCCGGGCCCCCAGACGATGGCCCCTCGCCTGCATCGCGGCCAACTCGTTGGCGCACAGGAGGATGAGCGGCAGGCACACGCTCGCAGCCCGCATCTTGTGCGGTCGGTGGGGCCAGGGTACTATCGTAGGGACTTTAACCTGGTTCTCTAAGCGTAGATCGAGGCGCCGTGGACACTCAGACCTTACAGCACGTCGCGCTGTTCGACAAGTGCAAGAACTTCACCCGAGCGCGCGAAGTGCAGGCCGCCGGGCTGTATCCGTATTTCAAGCCCATTTCCGAATCCGAAGATACGGTCGTCGTCATCGAGGGACACAAGAAAGTGATGATGGGGTCCAACAACTACCTGGGCCTCACCCATCACCCCAAGGTGCTGGAGGCCGCGAAGGCGGCGCTGGAGCGATACGGCTCGGGGTGCACCGGCAGCCGGTTCCTGAACGGCACGCTGGACCTGCACGAGCGGCTCGAGACGCAGCTCGCCGAGTTCTTCGGGAAGGAGGCGGCGCTGGTCTTCTCCACCGGATACCAGGCCAACCTGGGGCTCATTTCGGGCCTGGTGAGCCGCGGCGACGCCGTACTGATCGACAAGCTGGATCACGCCTCCATCGTGGACGGCGCCAAGATGTCGTTCGGCGAGACCGAGCGGTTTGGCCACGGCAACCTCCACCAGCTGGAGCGCCTGCTCCAGAAGCACGCCGAGCACGGCACGTTGGTCATCGTGGACGGCGTGTATTCCATGGAGGGAGACATCGCCGACGTTCCCAGCCTGCTCAAGCTGTGCCAGAAGTACGGAGCGGCGCTGGCGCTGGATGACGCGCATTCGGTGGGCGTGTTAGGGCCCAGAGGCGACGGCACGGCCGCACACTTCGGGCTCACGGACGACGTGGACATCATGGTCGGTACCTTCTCCAAGTCGCTGGCGTCCATCGGCGGGTTCGTGGCGGCGTCGGAATTGGTGATCCACTACCTCAAGCACCACAGCCGGCCGCTGATCTTCACGGCCGCGCTCCCACCGGCCAACACCGCCGGCGTGCTCGCCGCGCTGGCAGTCATGATCGCCGAGCCCCAGCGTCGCACCCGGCTGTGGGAGAACACCACGCGGTTGCGCAACGGCCTTCAACCGTTGGGCTTCGACCTCGGCGCCACCGAGACGCCGATCATTCCGGTGTTGATCGGCACCATGGAGCGGACGTTCCTCTTCTGGCGGAAGCTGTTCGACGCGGGCGTCTTCACCAATCCGG
>Ga0209002_10000107_pt1 | contig 52335 bp, 46 predicted proteins | sample Rifsed16ft2_FD_184010 | JGI IMG/M metagenome (GOLD analysis project Ga0209002, IMG submission 184010) | Soil microbial communities from Rifle, Colorado, USA - sediment 16ft 2 (version 2) | ecosystem: Environmental > Terrestrial > Deep subsurface > Rock core/Sediment | place: Rifle, Colorado...
CCGGGAGCCACTGCGACCGCAGGCGCGGCTGGCTGAACGCCCGGAACAGCTTGGTGAGCGAGACCGGCACGGTGCGGCTCTTGGTGGCCTCGTACTCGCCCGAGCGCCGCTGGCCCCGCTCCCGTAAGCCCCGAATGCGCTCGTAGCCCACCGTGACGGTCTGGGCCCACCAGCCGTCAATCTGGTACTTCTCGTACACGTACTCGGCGATCGCGCCGTGCGGCCACTGGTGGGCCTTCACCAGGTCGAGCGCCCACACCCATTTATCCCAGGTGCAGCCGGTTTTGGCCTTCACGGCTTCGTCGCTCATGCCTGCGAGCTTGGCGTAGACCGCAGGGGCGGGAGAAGCGGCAGAGGCGGCAGAAGCGGCAGAAGACTCGGGCGCGGCAAGTCGCTCTGTTGCCGCTCCTGCCGCTTCTCCGGCTGCTGCCGCCTTCTTGAGGAGATTGGCACGGGCGCTGGTGTAGGATTCGCCCGTCTTCTGCATACGCCCGCGAACCAGGCGCTTGAAGTCTTTGTTGGAGGGCATGGTCCGATCCTTTGCGCTAGAGGCCACGGCCACGTGCCCCCCAGCAGCTACGTACCGCGGCGACGCAAAGGTTGCCTGGACGCCGATCCGGGAGTTTGCCCCCCTTTGCCTCACCAAGGACCCCCGCAGGGGAAGGGTCGAAGAGGTTGGGCGTGGATCGCCGCCCGCGCCCTAGAATGTGACGTCCCAGCGGCCGGCGCAAGAGGGGTGGGGGGATGGCGGCGCAGGCCGCGCGAACGCGAGTGGAACGCGCAGCACGAGCCGCCTCGCGTCCGGGTGACACCACACATCAATCCCACCGAACGGTCAGGCGGCATGGCGGTCCAGGTCAGGTTCTGATCCGAGCGATCCGTGGCGTCGAGAAACAGGAAGCGCGGCAGCCACCGGCCACCGCGCTTCGTACTGGGAGGAGCGAGCTCCGGAAGGAGCTACCTGTCCGCTACTGCGCCGCCGCACTCCGGATCTGCGTGGCACCAGCGAGGTAGATCCCGTTGAACAGGAACTTGAACGTGCCGTGCGGCTGGCCGCGGTTGGTCACCTCGGGACCCAACAGGTACAGCTGGCCCCGGCCCACCTTCGCCTCCGCCATGGCCACGCCGCCCTTCAAGTACTGCTGGCCCCAGGCCCAGCCGCTCCGGAGCGGCGTGTCGCTATCGAACCACGCGACCGACGTCACCCCCTGCGCCTTGGCGTCCGGCGACAGCTTCATCACCGGGCTCTGGTCGAAGAACACATCCACCCGCTCCGGCGTGCCGTACGCGATGGGCCGGGTGTTGTCCACCCGGACCTCCAGCACCGAGCCCGGCACGTAGAACTTCTCCTCGGGGAGCGGCGTGCCGGACCCGTCCACCAGCTGGTTGGCGATGGGCAGACCGGCGTGTTTACCCATGGCAATCGAGCTGCCGATGGCGATGATGGTGCCGCCGTCCGCCAGGAACTGCTTCAGCTGCGGCACCGTCTTGGCTACGGTCACGTTGCCCAGCCATCCGCGAAACTCCACCGGAATGCTGGCGGCATCGGGCTGCTGGCCCTCACCACCGGCGGCACGATCCGCCTCCGGAATCGCCTCGGTCGGGAAGATGATCACGTCGTACTTCTTGGCCAGCTGGCCCTGATCGAACGTCTGAGGCCACACGCGGTCGAACGGGAACTCGTATTTCTCCATCAGCCAGCGGATCCAGCCAGCAGGCATGGAGCCGCCGTAGCGGTCCCACAGCGCCACCCGCACCGGCCGCATCCTGAGCGCGGCCACCTCCGGACCCTTGGACACGCCGTCGAAGGAAATCCCCAGCTCGGCGGCGAGCTGCTGGAGCACCGGCACCAGGCCGGACTTTGCCGGGACGTACACCGTGCCGGCCGGATACGTCTTGCCGTTGGCCTCGAACGGCTCGGTGAGCCACTGCACCTCGAACCTTCTGGCCATCAGGCGATTGGTCGCGAGGAACCCGTCAACGTACGCGTGGCTCAACAGGAATCCGGCGGCGCCCTGCGCGCTCGCCACCATTCCTGCCGGCGGCTTCTGCAACCCGGTGGTCTTGACGAACGGGCCGTCGAACCCGTCCAGGATGCGATCGAACTTGACCCCCATCTGATACGCCAGCGTGTAGCCCGCGTTGTCATACGGGGGAATGGGCGGGCCGCCGGGATAGGTGAAGTCGTTGGGATAGTCCTGCGGCTCGAACATGTCCACCACGTGCGGCCGGAAAGCCTGCGCCGCCTTCACCACGTAGGAGTTGGCGGGATACTGTTTGCCGCCCACCGTGAACGAGCTGGTCGCCTGGTGAATGGTGACGCCGTTCTTCACCAGCGTGTTGATGAACTTGACCGCGGTGGGGAAGTCCACCTGGTCCGCGGGAATGATGTAGCCTCTGGGATCCCGGTTGGCGGGATCGCGCAGCATGGCATAGTACTTCATGGGCACTTCGCGGCCGAAGCCGGGGAACCGCTCCGCCCCGACCGCGGCAGCATCCTTCGCTACCGCCGCCCTGACCCCGGCAATCAGCCGGGGATGCACCGTCCAGTGGTCCCGGCTGCCGCGCTCGATGGAGCGCTGGCCCATGAGATAGACGTTGTAGAGCAGGTTCTCCCGATGGCGCGACGCGTAGTCCAGCACCGCGCGGTTGGCGGTGATCGAGTACTCGATGGACTGCCGGAAATGCCAGTCCGTGGTGGGCTCCACCGGCCAGAGCAAATCGCCGCTGGGCAGCTGGCGCTCGGGATAGAAGGGGATAGTCATGGGCGTGGGGCTCCCCTTCGACTCCGTGAGCAGGCCGATCATGTTGTGGAAGTACGCCGTGGTGCGCAGGCCCCCGTTCCACCAGGTCTGGTAGCTGGCGCCTTTGCGCATGGTGGCGCCGGGTTTCCCCTCCGCGATGAAGCGCTCGTGCATCGCGGCGCCCACGCCGTCGATCTCCGCCATCAAGAGCGGATCCAGGTTGTAGTTGAACGGATCGCGGAACGGCGGCGCGAACAGAATCACGCCCTGGGGTCCGGTCTGGTGGTGGTTGTAGAGGATCTGGGGCGACCACTCGGTGTACAGCACCCGCGCCATGTTCTCGGTCTCGGGCTGGTTGGCGATGTAGAAATCGCGGTTGTTGTCGTGCCCGATGTACTTCTGGTAGAGGCGCGGGACACCTTCCATGGACCGCTTCAGCGGATCGGCCTCACGCATGTACCAGCCGGAGACCAGCTCCATGCCGTCCGGGTTGGCCTGCACCGCCAGCAGGACGTCGTCGTTCAGGAACCGCATGGTCTCGGGATCGGTGCGGCTCACCATCTGATAGACCGTCTCCATCAGCTGGTGGGCGCCGAGCACCTCAGTGCCGTGGAGGCCGCCGTCAATCCAGACCACCGCTTTGCCTTCCTGCGCCAATGACCTGGCCTGGTCGTCGGTCAGACCCTCGGCCAGCGCCAGGCGGCGGGAGATCTCCCGATAGCGCGCCAGCCTGGCGTGATTCTCGGGCGACGTGATGATGGCCATAAGCTGCGGCCGGCCCTCGGCGGTTTTCCCGATCTCCTGCACCACCAGCCGGTCGGACTCGGCGTCGAGCTTGCGCCAGTAGTCCGCCAGCTGGGTGTAGGTGGCCAGGAAGTAATCGTCGCCGATGTTGTAGCCGAGCTGCTCTTTGGGGGTGGTGATGCGGGTCTGGGCCGCGGCGGGAACCGCGAGAACGACCGCCGCCACGAGGGCCAGCCCCGTGACGCGGGCGCGACTGATGAGAACCATCGGTACCCCTCCTTTCAAGAAGGTCCGGTTCGGGGAGGGGTTCACTAGCATATGCGCTGGTACCGCGCTGCGCCAGCAGCGCGCGTTGCGCTGGCGGCACCCGGCGCGCATAATCGCCCGGTCCTGGCTTCCGAGAAGCGCCATGCGTTGGACGCTCTGGGTCCCTCTTCTGGCGTCGGTCGCTCCGGCGGCTCTGGCGCAGCAGTCCCAAACGGGGCTCGGCTGGTCCGCCCTGCCGGCGCTGAACTACGACTCCGATGAGGGGTTCGGGTACGGCGTCACCGGCGGCCTCTATCAGTACGGCGACGGGAGCCGGACCCCGTACCTCTGGGCCTTCGAGCCGCTGGTGTTCTTCACCACGCACGGGCGGCGCAAGATCTCCCTCTTCTACGACGCCCCACACCAATTCGGCGCCGGCGTGCGGCTCACGGCGCGCGCGTACGCGGATCGGGATTGCTGTCAGCCGTACTATGGGCTGGGTAACGCGACGACGTACGTAGACACGCTGGGAGCTCGGCCGTCGCTGCCGAGCTACTACACCTATAGGCGGACGCGCCTCTCCGCGGACGTATTCCTCCAGTGGCGCTTGCTGCCCGGCGCGCGGGTGCTCACCGGCGTCGCGTTGAACCGCAACACCACGGCCGCCAGGGATCCCGACACCCGGTTCGGCCGGGACCTGGCCAACGGGACCATCCCGGCCGGCGAGAACGGCTCCACCTCACTGGGGCCCAAGCTGGGTGTCATCTACGACACGCGCGACTCGGAGCGGGACCCCCGGCGGGGCGGGTGGGTCGAAGGGCTGGTATGGCAGGGCATGGTGCTGCCCGGGGGCGACGATTTCACTCGGTGGACCGGCACGGTGCGCGGCTACCTGAGTCCCTATCCATCGCTGACCTTCGCGGCCCGCGTCTTCGGCGAGCACGTCCCGGGCTCGATGCCCATCGCCATGCTCACCGACGTCGGCTCGTCCTTCCAGGATTTCACCGGGATCGGTGGCGCGGAGTCGGTGCGCGGGGTACTGCGTCTACGGTTTCTGGGGCGGACCCGGATGCTCGGCAACCTCGAGGCTCGTTGGCGGGGCCCGCGCTTTCGGTTCCTGCGCGCGCCGTGGCGGCTCGGGGCGGTGGGCTTCGTGGACGCGGGGCGCGTGTGGGACGATCGAGGGGCGGGCGACGGCGCGGCCGGATTCCACTGGGGGAAGGGCGCGGGTCTCCGCGTGGCCTGGGGCCAGTCGTTCATCATCGCGGCGGATTTCGGCCACGGGCGCGAGGCCGGGCTGCAGACCTACCTTAAGCTAGGTCACATGTTCTAGGAGGTAGACCGCCCACAACCCCTCCCCAAACAGATTACCGCAGAGGGCGCAGAGGAGAACAGAGAGGGCGGAGAGCGTTCCTTGTGAAACCCACTCCAGTTCTTCCTCTGCGTTCTCTCTTTTTTCTCTCCGCGCCCTCTGCGGTAATCCGTTGCTCGCGGTGGCTAGAATCGGTAGTTGAACGACGCCAGCGGCACCGGGCCGCGGCTCCCGCCCAACACCTGCGCAGCGGCGAGCGGGTTCACTGAGAACTGCAGGTTCGACCCCAGCGTGGCGCCGCGGGCCTGCCGGGCCATCGCCGGATACAACGCCGCGAACCCTGCGCCGGCGCCGAGGGCGCTCGCCGTCAGGTACAGCTCGCTGTGGTCGTTCGGATCCCGGTAGGGCTCCCCGGGATTGTACGGCCTGTCGGGGGTGGCGACATAGGCGAGCCCCAGCCCCAGGAGGCCGCCCGCCAGCGGGGCCAACGTGAGGAACGTTCCCTGTGCGGTGGTGAAGTTTCGCCTCGTCACCAGGGCGCGACCCAGGACCGCGCCCGCTGCGGCGCCGATGAGGCCGCCCGCGGAGTGCGGGGAGGAGAACTCGTCCTCATAGTAGGAGGAAGATTGCGTGGCGCCGGAGACTGGGTCCGTGAAAGTCTGGGTAATGAGCCGCGGCCGGTGAATGATATCGCCCACGGCCAGCCCGGTCAGGGCTCCGATGGCGGTGACGTTGCGGAAGATGCTGGCGTCTCCCCGGGTCCACTCTTCAGTGCTGCCCAGCAGGTACCCGCCCGCCAGTCCGAGGCCAGCGCCTGACAGCATCACGGCGGACTGGAGTGTCCGGTCCGCAACCTCGTAGGTGTAGGTTCCCGAGAACGGGTCGCGCACCGTGACTGACTTGGAGCGCTCGTCCAGCTTGAGCAAGTCGGCGACCGCGAAACCGACCCCCAGCCCGATGTCTCCTCCCGCGCCGGTCAGCTCGGCGCGCCCCGGCGTCATGGCCAGCGAGCGGGCGGCTACGCCTCCGGCCACGGCCTCGCCGGCACCCAGGACGACGGTCCAAGCGAACTTGGTCTTGTCCTTTTCCGCATCGCCCAGCTCCGACCCCAACAGCCCGTGGATCGGGCCGCGGGTCGCTCCCCACAGCGCCATGGTGGCGACGGCTTCGGGGACGGCGTGGGCCCGGGTGGCCAGGAACGGCACGAAGAAACTCCCCGCCGCCGTCAGCATGTACAGGGCCACCGCCGTTTGGTCGTCCCGGGGGTCGAACGCCGCCGCGGTGGCCCAGCCGTAGTAGCCGAGCCCCAGCACCATGGACCCCACCAAGAGCTTGACGCGCCCGGTCTGGTCGAGCACCGCAGTGGGGGCTCGGGCAGTGACCCGCGCCGTCAGGTCGCGCCGGAACGCCGCGGCGTCGGTGGCGGAAAGGGGTCGGCGGTCTCGCCGGAGCTGGTCGCCCCGGCCGGAGGTGACTTCCAACAAGAAGGTCCCGTCCGGAAGCTGGAACAGCCGGGCCTCGCGGAACGCTTCGACCTCGCCGAACATCCCCAGGCGGCGCGCCAGCTCGGCGGTGATCACCTGGATCCGGCCGGCATCGTCCACCGGCACCTGGGTCTCCTGAGCCCGCAGCCCGCCGCCGAGTGCGAGCATTGCGGGCACCGCCAGCCACCGTGTTACGCGCATCCGCTCACCTCCGGGTACCACCGTGCTGCCTGGGTTCGTACGCTACCAGTTTCGTACGCCACCAATATGGAGCGACCGGGTCAAGCCAGCATCAAGAGGCGCCGGCCGCGGGGAGCCTCAGCCGCCGCCCACGATGCCGAGCGGCAGTCGCTCGCGCCAGCGGCCGCGCGTGAAGTCCGGGCACTCCTGCGGCGCGGAGCCCGCCGCGATCGACCGCTCGCTGAGCTGGGAGACCGCGCTCCAGGCCGCCCCGTCATACACGTCCATGTCCGTTGGCGTGCCGCTTCTGAGGCATTCGATCAGCCGATAGTCCTCGATGTAGTCCATCCCGCCGTGGCCGGCGCCGCGAGACTGCTCCTCGAGCTTCCGCCAGACCGGATGCTCGTAGCGATCGCGGTAGGCGGCGAGGTCCTCCCAGCGATCTGCGGGACTGCGACCTTCGAGGTAGACCTTTTCCTCGGGGTACTTCCGCACCACGCCCCTGGTGCCCTGGACCAGCAGGTTCCGGCTGTAGGGCCGCGGAGAATCGGTGTCGTGGGTGACCACGATGGTCGGGCCGGCCGCGGTGTGGATGAGCGTCGTGACCACGTCACCCAGGGCGTACCGCTGGGCCGCCTCCGGGCTGTCGGGGCCGATGTGCTCGGCGGCCCACAGATTGAGGCCGCGGGACTGCGACGCCATTGACACCAGCGTCGTGAACCGGTTCCCCCGGTTCACGTTCAGGCACTGCGCCACGGGGCCGAGGCCGTGCGTAGGATAGAGGTCGCCGTTCCGCGAGATCGAGTGCCTGATCCGCCAGCGTCCCTCGTAGAAATCGGTGAGCTTGAGTTCCCGGAGATCGTGCAGGTAGCCGCACTCGGCGTGGATGAGGTCGCCGAACGCCCCCTGCCGGACCATGTGGAGGATCATCATCTCCGTCCGGTCGTAGCAGCAGTTTTCCATCATGACGCAGTGGCGGCCGGTCTGCTCGCTCAACTCGACCAGCTCCCAGCACTGGTCGATGGTCACGGCCATGGGGACCTCGGTCGCGGCGTGCTTACCCGCCCGCAGGGCCGCGGCACAGATGGGGGCGTGCCACTCCCATGGGGTTGCCGTGAATACCAGGTCGAGATCGTCCCGCTCGCACAGGCGGCGGAAATCCTCCGGGCCTCTGGCGTAGGCCGCCGGCTCCGGCTGGCCGGCCGCGATGACCTTCTGCTGTATCGCGGCGACCTTCTCGGGCACGATGTCGCAGATGGCCCGCACCTCGACGCCGGCGATCTTGAGGAAGTTCTCGACGTGACTGGAGCCCTGGTGCCCCACGCCGACAAATCCCATCCGCACCACGTCGAGCGGCTTGGGGTGGGCGGGAGTGTTTGCCCGTTGCACCGGAAGGCCCGCTGTTGCCACGCCGATGCCGAAACTGCCGGCCGTTGCGGTCTTGATGAACTCGCGGCGGTCGTAGGTGCGACCCATGATCCACGCTCCGCGCCTGAGGGTGAGTGTCGAGCGCCAATCTGCCATCGCCGACCTGCGATCGACAATCTGCCATTACCTGGTTTCTGGCCGCCAGTCTTGCCCGCCCGGCCGGTCGCACGAGAGCTTACGGAGCCCATGGAACGCCCGGACCAGCTGCAATCCGCCTTCACCACCGCCTTCGGCGGGGCGGTTGCCACGCGGCTGGCGCGGGCGCCGGGCCGGGTGAATCTGATCGGCGAGCACGTGGATTACTGTGGCCTCGCCGTCTTTCCCATGGCGATCCAGCGCGAAGTGCGAGTCCGGTTCCGGCCGCGGGCGGACGGTATGGTGCGCGTGGTGAACGCCGGCAAGTTCGAGCGGAGGGAATTCCCGTTGGAGCGCGAGCCGCCTCCGTACGTCCTGGGCGACTGGGGGAACTACCTCAAGGCCGCGGCACGGGGGTTGGTAGGCCACTACGGCATCTCGCGGGGCATGGACGCGCTGATCTGGTCCGACCTGCCGATCGCCGCCGGCCTCTCGTCGTCGTCGGCGCTGGTGGTGGCCGCGGCGCTGGCCTTGCTCGACGCGAACGGGATCGCGATCGATCGGCCGGCGCTGATGGCGCTCCTGCCGACCGCGGAGCGCTACGTCGGGACGCAGGGCGGGGGGATGGATCAGGCCATCAGCCTGGGCGCCCGTCCGGGGACGGCCGCGCGCATTGACTTCCATCCGGTGCGGGTCACGCCCGTGCCGGTGCCGGGCTCCTGGCGCTTTGTCGTGGCGTCGAGTCTGGCACCAGCCGAGAAGTCGGGACCGGCGCAGCTGGCCTACAACCTGCGGACCCGCGAGTGCGCCGCGGCGCTGGAACGCGTGACCGGCGCGCTGGGCGGGCCGCACGCCGTGTCATACGCGGACCTGGTGAGCCGGATCGAGGCGGAGGACCTCCTCCGGGTCGCCCCCACCGTGCTCGACGCCGTGTTGCTGCGGCGCTTCCGCCACGTGGTCTCCGAGGGAGCGCGCGTGCACCGCGCCCAGGAGGCCATGGAGCAGGCGGACATGGCGTCGTTCGGCGCGCTGATGAACGCCTCGCAGGAGAGCCTGCGGAGCGACTACGAGGTGAGCACGGACGCTCTGGATGAGCTGGTGGGCATCGCCCGGCGGGCCGGGGCGGTGGGGGCTCGACTCACGGGCGCAGGGTTCGGCGGCTGCATCATAGCGCTGTGCGATCGGCAAACCGTGGAGTTCGTGTTGTCTGCCCTCGCCGGCGATTACTACCGTCCGCGAGGCGTCTCGGAAGGCATCGACGCTTGCGCGTTTGTGGCCGAGCCTGCGGGCGCGGCGTCGGTCGGGCCGATCACGTGAACCCCACGCGGGGGAGCGCTCGGAACAGGCCCCACGCCGCTGCGGCCCCCGCCCCCAGGCACACGAGTCCGGGAAGCGCCCGGCCGTAGATCAGGTACCCGGTCCCGAACAGCGCGAGATAGATCGCCGCGACGCCGAGGAACCAGCAGAGGAAGGCGGCCGTTACGCTGTCCTCGCCCTCCGGAGCGCGGGTGGTCACCGCCGAGCGCCAGCCGGCGCCGTGCGGCCGAATCCGGTCGTAGAACGCCTGGAGCGTGGCGCGATCGGTGGGCGCGGTCAGGAAGGTGACCACCAGCCATCCCGCGGTCGTGATGGCCACACCCAGCACCAGCTGGACGGATGGCGTGAGCGGGGGCAGACCGAGCACCTGCACATGGACGAACTGGAGGTACAGCGCGACCGCGAAGGAGATGGCCATCGCGGAGATCTCGGTCCACGCGTTGATCCGCCACCAGAACCACCGCAGCAGGAAAATGAGCCCGGTTCCCGCTCCCACCTGGAGCATGATCTGGAACGCCTGGAACGCGTTCTGAAGCCACAGGGAGAGCGCTGCCGCCAGGATGATGAGCCCCACCGTCGTCGCGCGGCCCACGGCCACGTAGTGCCGCTCGCTCCGGTCCGGTGCCACGAACCGCCGGTACACGTCCTCCACCACGTACGACGCGCCCCAATTGAGATGGGTGCTGATGGTGGACATGTACGCGGCGGCCAGCGAGGCCACCATCAGCCCGAGCAGGCCGTGTGGCAGGAACACCAGCATGGCCGGGTAGCCCAGGTCGTTGCGCACGATGGCAGGATCGAGATGGGGGAAGCGGAGCGTGATGGCGTCCAGGCTGGGGTAGACCACCAGGGAGCACAGCGCGACGATGATCCACGGCCACGGACGGAGCGCATAGTGCAGCACGTTGAACAGCAGGGTGGTGCGCATGGCGTCCCGCTCGGTGCGCGCGGCCAGCATCCGTTGCGCCACGTATCCGCCGCCGCCGGGCTCGGCGCCAGGGTACCAGGTGCTCCACCACTGCACCGCCAGCGGAATCACCAAGACGGCGGCCGCCGTGTTCCAGTCGCTGAAGTCCGGCAGCAGCGCGAGCTTGCCGGTGACACCGGGATGTGCCATCAGACCTGAGAGTCCGCCCACCTGGGGCAGCCGGAGTGCCACGACGGCCGCCGCGACCGAGCCCACCATGGCCAGGGCGAACTGCACGAAGTCCGTCAGCACCACGCCCCACAGCCCCGCGCTGGCCGCGTACAGCACCGTGACGGCGCTCCCCGCGATCACCGCGGTGTACCGGTCCCACCCCAGCAGCACCCCGGCGATCTTGGTGGCCGCCAGGTTGACGGACGCCATGATCATCACGTTGAAGAACACGCCCAGGTAGATGGCGCGGAAGCCGCGGAGGAACGCGGCGGGGCGCCCTGAATAGCGCAGCTCGTAGAAGGCGATGTCGGTGAGCGCCGCGGAGCGCCGCCACAGCTTGGCGTAGAAGAACACGGTGCACAGGCCGGTGACGGCGAACGCCCACCACACCCAGTTCTGGCTCACGCCGCCCGAGCGGACCAGGTCGGTGACCAGGTTCGGCGTGTCCGTGGAGAAGGTGGTCGCCACCAGGGAGACGCCCAGCAGCCACCACGGGAGCTTGCGGCCGGAGAGGAAGAACTCCTGCCTCCCTGCGCCGGCCCGGCGCGCGACCATCAGGCCGACGGCGATGCTCATCAGGCCGTACAGCCCGAGCACGGCCCAATCGAAGGCGTTCAGTTCCATGGATGGCTCATAGGTTGCGGAATCCGGTTCGAAGGTCCGATGGGTACGCCCCCTGAGCGACCAGCTCGCCGATGGCCCGTCGCACCGGCTCGGCATCCGCGGCGACGGTCATGCCGAACCAACGGCTCTCCGCGGGGAGCACGCGGACCCGGGCCTCACCGGTGCCCACCTGCTCGCCCAGCGCCTCGCTGAGCAGGAACTCACGCCCGGGGTCGGCTCCGTGCGCCGCGAGAAACCGCTGGAACTGCCGCTCGAGCACCGGCAACACGGCTGGCGTGAACCCCCACAGGTTCATCGATACGCGCTCACGTCCGTGCAGCGACACAGCGTCCCCCGCGAGGCTGGTTCCTGCGATGCCGTCCCGTCGGCGCGCGATCTCACGGACCTCGGCGAGGCTCACAAGATATCCGTTCGCGTCCGGTTCCACGATGGCGCGTGAGACGGCGCCGTGGGGTGACAGCGTGGCATCGAGCCGGTAGGCGACCAGGACGTGCTCGGCGGTCGCCGGGTCGCGCGACGCGAGCAGCTCGCCTACCTGCCGGTAGGCGTCCGCGCCATAGCAGTCGTCCGCGTTGCACACCGCGAACGACCCGCGTACGGCGGGGCCGGCAGCGAGCACGGCGTGCCCCGTGCCCCACGGCGTGCGTCGCTCGACCGGTTTCCCGTGGCTGGTCGCGATCTCCCGAGTCTGGTGCACCCAGCGCACCGGAAAGCGCTCTCCGACCACCTCGGCGGCGTGGCGGCGGAACTCGGCCTCGGTCTCCGGTCGAATGATCAGGATCGCGTCGCCGAAGCCGGCCCGCGCCGCGTCGAACAGCGCGTAGTCGAGCAGCGCTTCGCCGGACGGCCCCACCGGGACCAGTTGTTTGGGTGAGCCGAACCTGGTGCTGAGGCCGGCGGCGAGGATCACGAGCGTGGGTGCGGGTGGCATGCGCTGCCGCGTTGTTTGGCGCGTTTGGCCGCCGCCGTCAAGGGCAGGCGGGCGCGGGGCGGGCACCGGGAGGGTCGCATACGCCACGAGCTTTTCAGGCCGCCGACCCTTGCCTGGCGTATATGAAAGTGATATACATACGATGTGCCGCTGCTTCCGGAGTTCTTCGAAGGCCTCACCGGTTTTCAGTGGGATGCGGGGAACGCCGAGAAGAGCTGGGCCCGGCACGAGGTATCGCAGGCCGAGTGCGAGCAGGTGTTTCTCAATCGGCCGGTGCTCCTTGCCGGGGATGTGCGCCATTCGGGGCCGGAGGCCAGGTATTTCGCCCTGGGGTTCACGGACCCGGGGCGATACCTCAGCGTGGTCTTCACGGTGCGGGCATCGCTGATCAGGGTGATTTCGGCTCGGGCCATGAGCCGGCGGGAGCGACGACCTTATGAGCAGGCCCAGGAAGCCTCGGACTAAAGCCCTCAAGCCCATCCCCCGGTTCGAGACGGAAGTGGAGGAGCGGGAGTTTTGGGCGACGCACGATACGGCGGAGTACGTGGACTGGCGCCAGGCGAGGTGGGCCACGTTTCCCAACCTCAAGCCCTCCACGGAGACCATCTCATTGCGTCTGCCGGGGCCACTGCTGGCGGATCTCAAGGCCCTGGCGAACAAGCGGGACGTGCCCTACCAGTCGCTGCTCAAGATGTTTGTGGCCGAGCGGGTGGCGCGGGAGTGGGCCAGCGCGGGGGCGGGCGTGGCGGAGCCCGCGCCCCGGGCGTATCAGGGCGCCCGGAAGCGCCGGGCGCCGAAACGCGCCTGAAGGTCAAATGTCCCCAAAACGCCCTATCGGTGTCCCCAAACCGCCCTATCCAGGTGCCGTGCGGCCGGTAGAATAGCCCTATGGAGAGCCTGCCCCCTCCGCCCCCCTCGCAGGGGATCGGCCGCATCGTCGCGTACAACACCATCATGGTGATCGTGGCGGCGGTGGCGTTTGGCTGGCTGCTCCTGTCGCTCCCCGCGGCGGAGACCAGCATGCCACAGAGCACGGCGGACGACCTGCTGCTGCGCGTCCTCTTCGCCCGCACCACGGGGGTGATGTTCGTGGCCGGGGTGATCGGCGGGTGCCTGTACAACTTCCGCGGGCTCTCCAAGCACTCCGCCTCGGGGGACTATCACGGCAACTACGATCTCTCGTACTACCTGCGCCCGGTGGCCGGTGGGATCAGCGGGCTCATCGTCTTCTTCCTGTTGATGGGCGGGGCGATGACCCTGAACATCGGCGCGCAAGCCGGCAACCTGTCGTGGGCCACGCTGCTGGGCCGGATGCCGTACATCGCGTTTTCACTGCTCGCGGGCTATGGGTCGCACGAGTTCATGATGAAGCTCAAGGACCTGGCGGACTCGTTGTTTGCGTTGAAGGACAAGGAGGAGTGAGTGAGGCCTGATCCCACCGTCCGCCAACTCACACCGGTTGAGGACGCCGGGAGCCCCGAGTACCCGGCGGAGCTGCGGGACCGCGAGCGGGCCAAGGCCCGGCCCGAGCGACGCTGGAAGGTGGGCGTGGCCTGCTCCGGCGGCGGCATCCGGAGCGCCACCTTCTGCCTGGGCTTCTTCCAGGGCCTGGCGCAGCATGGCTTGCTGCGCCACGTGGATTATCTCTCAACCGTCTCCGGAGGCGGCTACTTCGGCTCGTTCCTGGGCAGGCTCTTCTGCCGCGATAGCGCGAGCCAGCGCCCGGAGGACGTGCTCAAGGACTCCCAGTCCCCGCCCATCCGGTTCCTGCGCGAGAACGGGCGATACCTGGCGCCCAGCGGCGTGGGCGACCTGCTCCGGGGCGCCGCGACGGCCCTGCGGAACTGGGTCGCGGTGCACGTGGTCATGATGGTCTCGTGCCTGTTCGCGCTCTGCGTGTTCGAGCTGATCGCCTATTACACGCTCCGGTTTACGCCCGGCGAAGTGCTGCGGGTGTTCGCGCCTCAGGGTATGTGGGTGAGTCCCATCCTGGTGGCGGTGGCCGCGGCGTTCCTGGTGGCGGCGATCACGCTGGGCTGGGCCTACTGGCTGGTGCCGGAGGCCGGCGCCGAGGGAGAGGGACTCCGCGGCTGGGGCCGCATTGGCGTGGTGGGCCTGGTGCTGCTGGTGGCCATCTGGATGGTCCGCGCGGAGATGGCTCCCGGGATGGCCTGGGCGGTGGTGGTCACGGCCGGCGGCACGCTGGGCGTGTGCGCGGTCGGGTGGCTGTCGGTGATGATGCGGCGCAGGCAACCGGGCGAGGCCGGCCTGGCCGGGTACGTGGACGCGCTGCGGGCCAGCTACACCCAGTGGCTGACGCACGCGCTGGTGGTGCTGGGTGTGCTGGTGGGTATCGGCGCGGTGGACGCGGTGGGGATGTTCCTGGTGCTCGGGCCCGCCGTCAGGATCCCCGAGGTGTACGCCGCCGCCGCCGCTGTGGCGGGCGCCATTCGGCCGCTGCTCCAACGGTTCATGCGGCAGAGCGGGAAGTCGGTGCGTCTGTCGTACGGGGTGCTGGCGGGGGCGGTCGCGTTCCTGCTGCTGTTCGCCATCCTAGGCGTGCTGGCCACGGTGCCGCACTATCTGGCCTGGCTCCCGCGCCTGGATGACGTCACCTCGCCGCCCCCCTGGCCGCTGGTGATCGCGCGCCAGCTCGACCTCACGTGGTTGGCGTGGGTGACGGTGGGGCTGGGTTTCCTGGCGCTGGCGATGGGCCGGATGCTGGTCTTCGTGAACCGCTCCTCGCTCTACGCCACCTACGAGGCGCACCTGCGGCGGGCCTACCATGGCGCGTCCAACCCCAGGCGGCTGGGGAGCCAGGACGGCCCGGTGCCGTTGGCGCAGAGCCATCCGGACGATGGGCTGCCGATGGCGCAGTACCACCCCGAGCAATTCGGCGGGCCGGTGCATCTCATCAACGCCACGGTGAACGAGACCATTGACGGGCGCTCGCAGGTGGAGCAGCGGGATCGGAAAGGCATGACCATCGCGGTAGGCCCCGGCGGCGTGAGCGTGGGGCTGCGGCATCACGCGGTGTGGGACCCGGTGCAACGGCAGGCGCGCTGGAGCCGCGCGGTCCGGTGGATGATGGCGCCGCTGGCGCCGTCCAAGCCCGGGCGCTTCCAGGTATTCCCGACGCCGGCCGTGCCCGAGCAGCTGGAGCTGAGCCAGTGGGTGGCGATCTCGGGCGCCGCCTTCAGCACGGGGTTGGGATCTCGGACCTCGTTTGGGCTGAGCGTGCTGGCGGGGTTGGCCAACGTGCGGCTGGGTTATTGGTGGGACAGCGGGATCGCTCCGCAGGATCGGGCAGGGCGATCGCGCCGGCGCTTCACCGCTTGGCTGGGGTTCACGCTGCGCCAGCTCCTGCCGGTGCAGGGGTTTCTGCTGGATGAGTGGCTGGCGCGGTTCCACGGCGTGGCGCTGGAGCCGTGGTACTTGACCGACGGCGGCCACTTCGAGAACACGGCGGTGTACGAGCTGATCCGGCGGCGGTTGCCGTTCATGGTGGCATGCGACTGCGGCGCGGACCCGGAGTACGGCTTCGAGGACCTGGGCAACCTGGTGCGGAAGGCGCGAGTGGATTACGGGGCGGAGATTCGGTTCCTGGATGGCCCGAGGTTGGACGCGTTGCAGCTGGCCCCCGAGCTGCGCCAGGTGATCGGGACGCTGGAGGATCTCAAGGGGCCGCCCGATTCCGATGGCGGCGCTGGCACGCTGGCCCGGGCTCACGCAGCGCTGGCGGAGGTGCAGTACGCCGGAGCGGGCCGAGGGTTGCTGCTGGTGATCAAGCCGAACTTGCAGGGTGATGAGCCGGTGGACGTGATCCAATACCAGGCGGACCACCCGGCGTTTCCCCAGGAAACCACGCTGGATCAGTTCTTCGACGAAGCGCAGTGGGAGAGCTACCGGTGCCTGGGCGAGCACATCGCGTCGAAGGTGTTCCAGCGAGGTGGGGTGGGGACGTGGAGTCCGGCGGGGCAGATGGCCGGGGAGGTGGTGGGGTAGTCATGAGGCCCACGGCGCAGTGGGCGATCGGTGCGGGCGTTGGGGCGCTCCTCTTGTTTCTCGTTTTCTGTGGCGTGCTCTGGTCGGCGGGGTTGTTCGACTTCACGGGGACGGATCCCAGCGCCAAGGTCGTCGCTGCGTCTATCGCCGTTGTCGGGGGCTTCTTCGGGTCCATCCTGGCGTTTGCCGGAGCCTTGCTGACGTACTCGATCCAGCAGAGGGCCGAGAAGCGGCAGGGGTTGGAGGCAGTCATTCGAGCGGTGGGTCTTCTTACGACCCCGTCCGGGGCGCCCGTGTCGGCCACCCAGCGAGCGGGTGTTCTGTTTGCGCTCGAGAGCTTGGAGATGCTCCCGCTGGCGCTGACCATGCTGCGTCAAATGCTGGCGACAGACGAGATAGACCGGACCACGGCAGTGCAGATCCTGGACCGGGGTCTCTGTTCGGGGGAGGACGACGTCGCGGTCGAGTCGGCAACCCTCCTCCACGAGGCAGCTCCCAAGCTGGTCGCTGCTGGCGGCTACGTGTTCCCCCAGTGCGCGGATCTCGACTGGCCGACTCGACTGCCGGAGCGGGCGCGTGAGATGATTGCGCTGGCCCGGATGAGACTCACCCTGTCTCTACCGCGGCGACAGTGGCAAGTCGGGGACCTGTTTTCGCACACCGCTGGTCTCATTGCGGCTTGGCGTTCGGAGAAGTCAGAGAGGATCAAGCGGGATGTTGGGCTCTTTCTCAAGGGCCTGCTGACGATCTATGAGGATGGCGGAATCCTCTACCCGCCGGCCGGCCCGGTCCGGGTTGACGAAGTCCGGAGAGAGCTGGCGGCGGTCAGCGACCCCAATGCCAAGCCCACGGCGTTGGGCAGGCCGCTGATTGAAGGCCTGAAGGAATGGCTTGAGGCGCCGCGCGCCTGATTGACAGTCGGCTTCAACAAACATCCCCGTTGACACCCCTCACCCCCCGCACCACCTTCGCCCGGTTGTCTGCACTGCTTGAGCGTCGCCTACGCCTTGAGGAGCATCGTATGAGGATGCACCGCCTGTCCCTCCGATCCACACTCGGCCTGCTCGCACTCGCAGTCATCGGTTTGGCCCTCGCCACCCCGGCGCGACTCGCCCAGGCCCAACAACTCACCTCCCCCGAGCAATTCTTCGGCTTCCAGATGGGAGCCGACCGCAAGCTCGCCCGCTGGGACAAGCTGGTGGAGTACTACAACCTGCTGGATCGCCAGAGCGACCGGATGCAGGTGGTGAACCTGGGGCCCACCACCATGGGCAACCCCTTCCTGGTGCTGTTCGTCTCGTCGCCCGCCAACCTCGCCCGCCTCGAAGAGCTCCGGCAGATGAACGCCAAGCTGGCCGACCCGCGTGGCGTCCCCGAGGACGAGATCCGGCGCATCGTGGCCAACGGCAAAGCCGTGGTGGTGCAGTCGTTCGGGCTGCACTCGTCCGAAGTGGCCGCCAGCCAGACCGCGGCCGAGCTGATGTACGACCTGCTCCGCCGCACGGACGACGAGACTCAGCGCATCATGGACAACGTGATCGCCATCATGATCCCGTGCTTCAATCCCGACGGCGAGATCCTGGTCACCGACTGGTACCACAAGTACGTGGGCACCGAGTACGAGGGCGTGGGCCTCAACGTGCTCTACCACAAGTACGTGGGCCACGACAACAACCGCGACGCCTTCATGACCAACATGGTGGAGTCCCAGTACGCGGCCAAGATCCTGTTCCGCGACTGGATTCCCCAGGCCTACATCGACCACCACCAGATGGGCCCCTACGGCGCCCGCATCTACGTGCCGCCCTACGCCGAGCCCATTCGCCCCGAGGGCGACCCGCTGGTGTGGCGCGAGATGAGCTGGTGGGGCGCGCACATCGCGTATAAGGAGGAAGAGGCCGGCCTGAACGGCGTGGTGAACGCCGCCATCTACTCCGGCTGGGGACACTTCGGATTCCACTGGATCACGCCGTTTCACAACATCGCCGGGATGTTGACCGAGTCGGCCAGTGCCCGATTGGCCACGCCGCTCTACTTGCACCCCGACCAGGTCCAGGGCGGAGCGCGGGGCCTCCCCGAATACGAGGCGCAGACCACGTTCCCCAACCCCTGGCCCGGCGGCTGGTGGCGGGTGCGCGACATCGTGGAGCGGCAGAAAGTCGCCGCCTGGGCCGCCGTGGATCTTGCGGCGCGGAATCGCGAGACGGTTCTCTGGAACGCCTATCTCAAAGCGCAACGGCAGACCGAGCGCGGCGCGGCGGGGACGATCGCCGGGACCGTGGCCTACATCATTCCCGCCGAGCAGCACGATCCGCTCACGGCCACCAAGCTGGTCAACAAACTCCTGGTGCAGGGCATCGAGGTGCAGCGCGCCTCGGCCGAGTTCACCCACGAGGGGAAGGTGTATGACACCGGCTCGTTCGTGGTCTCGATGGCGCAGCCCAAGACCGGCGTGATCCGGTATCTCTTGGGCCGCACGTTTTATCCGGACAACAGTTACACTCGCGACAAGAACGACAATCCCATTCGTCCCTATGACATGTCGGCCGACGTGATGGCCGAGTTCATGGGCGTGCGGGTAGAAGCGGCAGAGGCGGCCGTGGCGGCAGAAGCGGCAGGACTTGCGAAAGTCGGGTCAGAGATCGTGCTGGCGGGCCGGGTCTCCAAGGGCGCCAACGGGTACGTGATTGACGGGCGACTCAATGACGCGTTCCGCGCCGTGAACCTGCTGTGGGACAAGAGCGTGAGGGTCCGACGCGTGAGCCGGACGACGGCGGGCGTGCGTCCCGGGGACTTCGTGGTGAGCAGCGCTCCCGACGCGGTGGTGCAGGACGTGGCGCGACAAACCGGCGTGGACTTTGGCGCGCTCGCGACCGACGTCACCGCGCAGAGCTACGAGGTGCGCCGGCTCAGGATCGGCATGTACCAGCGCTACTACGGCGGCAACATGGACGAAGGGTGGACCCGCTGGGTGCTGGAGCAGTGGGGCTTCCCGTACAGGTCGCTGTTCGACGCCGAGATCAAGGCCGGGAACCTCGCGGCCAAGTACGACGTCATCATCTTGCCGGACGACAACGTGCGGATGATCACGGGGGAGCGCGCGCCCCCGGGCGCCGGCGGGGGCGGGGGCGGGTTCGGCGGACAGCAGCCCGAGCCGCCACCGGAGTTCCGGAGCGGTATCGGCGCCGAGGGTGTTGCGGGGCTTAAAGCTTTCGTCCAGAGCGGCGGGACGCTGGTCACCTTCGCCGAGGCGGGCGACTTCGCCATCCAGAAGCTCGAGGTGCCGATTCGCAACGCGGTGGTGAACCTGCCGACCAAGGAGTTCTGGACCCCCGGCTCCACGCTTCGGATCAACATGGATAACGCCAATCCGCTGGCGTTCGGCATGCCACAGCAGGCGCTGGCGACGTTCCTCCAGGGCAACCATGCCTACGAGGTCATCCCCACGGCCACCAACGAGAAGGTCGAACGGATCGCCACGTTCGTGGACCGGGACATTCTCCAGAGCGGTTGGCTGCTGGGAGAGGACCGGATCGCCAAGAAGGCGGCCGTGGTCGCGGTGCAGCAGGGCCAGGGCAAGGTGGTGATGATCGGCTTCCGGGCGCAGCACCGGGCCCAGACGCACGGCACGTTCAAGCTGGTGTTCAACGCGCTGGTGAGCGGGCCGGAGGCGCGCGCGGCCGCAGCAGCGGGGGCGACGCAGGGCGCCCGCTAGCGAACCGCGAGTGTTCATCGGTCACCTAGCGCTTGGGTTCGCCGCCAAGCGCGCCGCGCCGCAGGTGTCGCTCGGCACGCTCTTCGTGGCGGTGCAGCTGGTGGACATGATCTGGCCCATTTTCGTCCTGCTGGGGCTGGAGCACGTTCGGATTGACCCGGGGAACACCCGGCTTACGCCGCTCGATTTCTACGACTACCCCTGGACCCACAGCCTGCTGGCGGCCGTGGTCTGGGGGACGTTGTTTGCGGGCGTTTGGTACCTCAGGAAACGGCAGCTGCCCACGGCGTTACTGCTCGCCGGCCTGGTAGCGAGCCACTGGGTGCTCGACTGGATCACTCACCGCCCGGACCTGCCGCTGTACCCCGGTGGTGGCCCCAAGGTGGGACTCGGCCTCTGGAATTCGGTCGCCGGCACGGTAGTGGTGGAAGGCGCGTTGTTCGCCGGCGGTGTCGCGCTCTACCTCCAAGCTACACGCGCGCTCGACCGAGTCGGCCAGTACGCGCTGGGGGGGCTGATCGGGCTCCTGGTGATCGTCTACATCCTCAACGTCACCTCGCCACCGCCGCCCTCCGTGGAGGCCGTGGCGTGGGTAGGACAGGCGGGCTGGTTGTTGCTGCTCTGGGCCGCGTGGGCGGACCGGCACCGGGCACCGGTCCGCCCGGCGGCCTAGGACCGGGCCCGCGTTATTTCGCCACGCGTCGCGTCATTTCGGTGGCGCGCTCAAGCATCCAACGCTGCACACTTGCATCCGGCCAGCGGCATCGTGCGTCGCCGAGCTGGGTGTGGCGAAACTGGTAGACGCAGGACATCGGCAATGTCCGGGGCGCAAGCCCGTGAGAGTTCGAATCTCTCCATCCGCACCCTGGCTGGGCACTGGACTGTACCAGTGCCCCCGGCTGCCTTGACTCGGCCACGGGCCGAGCAGATATTGCTCTACACATTGCCGATGTCCGGCGTGGTTCTAGCACGCTCTTGAGGGGTCACGGGGTTTCCCGCGGCCCCTCGACGTTTTCCCGCCGAGCCATAGACTAGAGCCCCATGGTCAGTCGACGCGGGTTCCTGGGAACGCTGGGCGGCTGTGCCGCGCACCTCCTCTGGATGTCTGCCGGCGCTGGCGCCGCCCGCCGCTTGTTCGCCGCTCGGCCACTGGGATGCGTGGCTCGCACCGAACTGTGGGCCCGGATCGAAGAGGTAGACCCCGGCGTTTGGGCCGTGGTCTCGACGCCGCTGGCCGGCCCACGCGGCAGCGACTCGTGGCGCACCGTGTGCAATGGCGGGATCATCGCCGGGCGGTCGGACGTCTTGCTGCTGGAGGCCTTCGCTACGCCGGACGGCGCCCGCTGGTTGGCGCAGGCCGCCGAGCAACTGACCGGCCGCCGCCCGAGCTTGGCCCTGGTCACGCATTTCCACGGCGATCACACCACCGGCATTCCCGGCTACGCTACCGACGCGCTGCGCATCTCCGTGCGATCCACCGCGACCACGCGCAACCTGCTTCAGGGCAAGGAGCCGCTCCCGGACGCCGTGATCCCCGAGGCCGAGGCTAGCGAGATCGACCTCGGCGGCCGAGTGGTGAAGGTGACGCCTCGCTCTGGGCATACGCCGAGCGACGTCACGGTGGAGGTGAGCGATCCGCGCGTGGTCTTCTGCGGCGATCTGGTCTGGAACGGGATGTTCCCCAACTACCGCGACGCCACGCCGTCTAAGAAGGCCGCGAGCGTTGGCGCGCTGCTCTCGGCGGGCGACGCGGTGTACGTGCCCGGGCACGGCGGGCTGGCGCGCCGGAGCGACGTCGAGCGCTACCTCACGCTGCTGGACGACGTGGGCGAGAAGGCCCAGGCGGCGATCGCCGCCGGCACTCCGTTGGACCAGGCCGCCGACGCCTACCAGCTGCCGGCCGGGTTCAGGGAATGGGTGATGTTCTCGCCCACGTATTTCCGCGTGGCATTTCAGGCGTGGGGGCGGGAGCTGAGCGGGAAATGATGTGGCTCGCGCCCGCCTTCTCCCTCCTCGCCAACGCCGCCGGCCGGATCTACTACCGGTTGACCATCGCCGGCGAGCGGGTGCCAAGCGATGGGCCGGTGCTGCTGGTCGCGAACCATCCGAACTCGCTCATTGATCCCATCCTGGTCTGCGCCGCGGCGCGGCGCCCGGTGCGGTTCCTGGCCAAGGCGCCCCTGTTCGGCGACCTCAAGACCGGGTGGATGATGCGTGCCGTCGGCGCCATTCCGGTGTACCGGCGGGTGGACGACCCCACACTCATGGACCGCAACACGGACATGTTCCGTGCGGTCTACGTCTCGCTGGCGCGCGGCGCCGCGGTGGGGATCTTCCCCGAGGGCGAAAGCCACAGCGAGCCGTCCATGGTGGCGCTCAAGACCGGTGCCGCCCGCATCGCGTTCGGGACGCAGGCGGCGCACGGGGTGCGCGTGCCCATCATCCCGGTGGGCCTGGTGTTCCGGCAGAAGGACATCTTCCGTTCCGACGCGCTGGCGGTCGTGGGCTCACCGGTGTCCTGGGACGACTTGGCCGGTCGCGACCTGGACGACGCCGATGCGGTGCGGGCGCTCACGGAGCGCATCGGCGCGGGCCTCCGGCAGGTGACGTTGAATCTGGAACGATGGGAAGATCGGCCGCTGGTGGAGACCGCCGTGGCGATCTGGGAGACGGAGTGGGGCGCGGGACCCGATCGCGCGGAGCGGATCCAACGGCTCGACGTGACGACCCGCATCCTGGCCGACTTGAGACGCGAGCCGGACGCCCGGTGGGATGCGCTGGTGCGCGATACTCGCGCGCACCGGCGGCGGTTGGTGCGGCTGGGCCTCTCCCCCAAGTGGCTGGGCGCGCGGGCGGATCTCGCGACCGGGCTGCGGTGGACGGTGCGGCGGTACTTCCTGGCGATGCCCCTCGCGCTGGCGCTCGCGGTCTCCGGCTTCCTGCTGTTCGCGCTGCCCTATTGGCTCACCGGTCGGGCGGTGGATCGCCTGCGACTGGACGTGGACGAGCGCTCCAGCTGGAAACTGCTCTTGGGTGGCGCGATCTACGGGGCGTGGGTGGTGGGCCTGGTCGTCGCAGCGGCGGTGCTGGCCGGCGCGCGTGCCGGCGTGCTCACGCTGGTCGCCGCCCCCACGATCGGCATGAGCGGTCTGATGGTTCGCGAGCGCTGGCGCGGTGCGTGGAGTGACGCCCGGCGGTTCTTGCTGCTCCGCTCCCGGCGCGACCTGATTGGCGCCCTCCGGGACCAGCAACGTGCGCTGGCGGAGCGGCTCAAGGCCCTCTACCAGGAGCGATCCATGCCGGCGGGCGTATGAACGACATCAAGCGGAACGACTTCCGGACCATCGCGTCGTGGTGCGTGTTCGACTGGGCCAACTCGGCGTTCACCACGCTGATCGTCACCTTCATCTACGCGTTCTACTTCACGCAGGAGATCGCCCCCGACGAATTGACGGGAACGGCGCAGTGGTCCCGCGCCGTGGGCCTCTCGGCGGTCTTCATCGCGATCCTGTCACCCATCCTGGGCGCGGCGGCGGACAAGGGCGGCAAACGGAAGCGCTATCTCGCCGTCACGACGGTGGTAGGTGTCGTGGCCAGCGCGGCGCTCGCGTTCGTCAAACCGGGCATGGCGTACGCCGTCCCGCTGGCCCTGGGGTTGTTCGTCGTCGGGAACGTTGGCTTCGAGCTGGGGATGGTGTTCTACAACTCCTTCCTACCCACCATCGCGTCGCCCGAGCGCATTGGCCGAGTGTCCGGGTACGGCTGGGGCGTTGGGTATGTGGGTGGGCTGGTGTGCATGGTCATCGCGTTGGTGGGATTCGTGCAGCCCGAGACCCCGTGGTTCGGGATGACGCGCGCCGAGGGCTTCAACGTGCGCGCGACCAACGTGTTGGTCGCGGCGTGGTTCGGGCTGTTCAGCCTGCCGCTCTTCCTGTGGGTCAAGGAGCGGCCGGTGCCGGGTGGGCGGTTCGATCTCGGGGGCACGCTCGCCGAGCTCAAGCAAACCGTGCGGCACCTCCGCCGGTACGGCGAGATCGTGAAGTTCCTCATCGCCCACCTGGTCTACAACGACGGGCTGGTGACCGTGTTTGCGTTCGGCGCGGTGTACGCCGGGGGCACCTTCGGGATGCCGCTGTCGGAGGTCATCGTGTTCGGCATCGCGCTCAATGTGGTGGCGGGCCTCGGCGCGCTGGGGTTCGGCGTGGTGGACGACAAGATCGGCGGCAAGCGCACGGTGATGATGACGCTGGTGGCCTTGTCGGCGGCGACGGTCGTGGCGGTGTGGGCGCCCAACAAGACGTGGCTCTGGGTGGCCGGGATTCTCATTGGGATCTTCGGCGGTCCTAATCAAGCGGCCAGCCGCTCCCTGATGGGCCGCTTCGCACCGCGCCGGCACCAGACCGAGTTCTTCGGCTTCTACCAGCTCTCGGGCAAGATCACCTCGTTCCTGGGGCCCATCGCGTTGGGCACCGTGGCCCAGATGATGGGCACGCAGCGCGCCGGCGTGGCCACGGTGATCGCGTTCTTCGTGGTGGGGGGCCTGGTGTTGGCGAGGGTCAACGAAAGACGCGGGATCGAGGCGGCCGCGGCGGCAGACGCCATCTAGCGGAAGAAGAGAAAGCGCTGACGGGACATGGGCGGGGGCGAGTTCACACCTCGCACATCGTCACCGCCTCCGCCAGCGACGCCAGCGGATCGCGCGTCGGCACGAACTCGTGCGCGAGGTACCCCTGGAAACCCAGGTCCGCAATCGCGGTGGCCACGGCTCGGTAGTTCAGCTCCTGGCTCCCGTCCAGCTCATGGCGCCCGGGCACGCCACCCGTATGAAAGTGCGCCATCCACTGGATGTTCTCACGGATGGTGCGGATCACGTCGCCTTCCATGATCTGCATGTGGTAGATGTCATAGAGCAGCTTCACGCGTGCCGAGCCGACGCCCCGCACCACCTCCACCCCGAACGCCGTATGATCTCCTTGGTAGTCCTGGTGGTCCACTTTGCTGTTCAATAGCTCGACGCAGATCGTGACACCGTGCTCTTCCGCCAGCGCCTTGATCCGCGACAGCCCGGAGACGCAGTTGGCGATCCCTTGTGCGTCGCCGACGCCGCGCCGGTTGCCGAACATGGCGATCACGTTAGGGACGCCGGCCGCGGCGGCCTGCGGGATGGTCGCTTCCAGCTCGCCCAGCAGCATGGCGTGGTTGGCCGGATCGTTGAACCCGGTGGCAATGAAGTCGCGCCGCCGGCTGGGATAGCCCATCGAGGGGATCAGCCCCGCGTCCTGAACCACGGGCCATTCGTCCGGCTGAAGGAGGTCGATGGCCACCAGGCCGATCTCCCGGGCTCGCCGGCTGAACTCGGCCAACGGGATCTGGGCGTACGGCCAGCGGGAGACCGACTGCCTGAGCCGCCCCGCGGGACGCATCGCGATCTCGTGCCGGCTCGGCAGGCCCAGCCCGGCCAGCGCGGCGCCGGAAGCGGTCAGAAACGCTCTGCGATCGATCCGCCCGTCCCCCGGCCGCCGTTCCGCCGCCGTCGTATCACAGCTCGTTCCGGTTCATCTGCCTCACGGCGTAGTCACAGGCTCGCGCCGTGAGCGCCATGTAGGTGAGAGAAGGGTTCTGGTTGGCGGACGACGTCATGCACGCCCCGTCGGTCACGAACACGTTCTTCACGTCATGGCACTGATTCCACCCGTTCAGCACGGAGGTCCCGGGGTCGCGGCCCATGCGCGCGGTGCCCATCTCGTGGATGCAGAGCCCCGGTGGGTTCTGGTTGTCATACGTCCGGATCTCCGTTGCTCCGGCCGCCTCTAGAATCTCGGCCGCCGTCTGCTGGATGTCCGCGAGGATCGCCCGCTCGTTGGGGCCCCAGGTGCATTGGATGCGGAGCGCCGGGACCCCCCACTTGTCTCTGAGGGTGGGATGGAGGGACACGAAGTTGTCAGCCCGGGGGAGGCATTCCCCGAAGCCCCCGATCCCGAACCGCCACGGCCCGAGGTCCTGGATCAGGGATTCCTTGAATTCCGCACCCAGGCCGCGCATCCGGGCGCCGCGGCCCCAGCCGGCGCGGGACGCGCTTCCCTGGAATCCGTACCCGCGCAGGAAACCCGGGTGCCGGTCTTTGACGTTCCGGAAGCGAGGGATGTAGATGCCATTGGGCCGGGCACCGAAGTAGCGCTGCGACTCCATCCCCGGGATGGTGCCGTTCGCTCCCGCGCCGAACACGTGGTCCATCAGGTTCAGCCCCAGCTGGCCGCTCGAGTTGCCCAGGCCGGTGGGGAAGCGGGACGGCCGGGAGTTGAGCAGAATCCGCGCGCTTTCCAGCGCCGAGGCGCAGAGGAAGATGACTCGCGCGCGGTACTCCAACACCTCCATGGTGGCCGCGTCGATTACCCTCACGCCGGCGGCCCGGTCGCGCCGCTCGTCGTACAGGACGCTCTGGACCACGCTGTTGGGCCGCAGGGTGAGCCGTCCCGTCGCTGTGGCCGCCGGTAGGGTGGAGGCGATGCTGCTGAAATAGGAATGGGTGATGCATCCGCGCTCACAGGGCCCGCAGTAGTGGCAGGCCTCGCGGCCGTTGTGGCGCCGGGTGAGAACGGCGGACCGGCCGATCGTGAGGATGCGCTCGCCCGGCCAGCGCCGGAGCAGCGCCTCTCGCACCACCCGTTCCGCACAGCGCAGCTCCATGGGCGGCAGGAACTGGCCGTCCGGTAGTTGCGGCAACCCCTCAGCCTGTCCGCTCACGCCGATGAACCGCTCCACGTAGTCGTACCACGGCGCGATGTCCGCGTAGCGAATGGGCCAATCGACGCCAATCCCCTCCCTGGCGTTGGCCTCGAAATCCAGGTCGCTCCAACGGTAAACCTGGCGACCCCACATGATCGAACGCCCGCCTACCTGGCGGCCGCGGATCCAGGAGAACGGCTTGTCTGCGTCGAAGTGATAGGGGTTCTCGCGATCGTTCACGAAAAACTTGGATCCCCACTCGTCGCACGCGTAGCACTGCTTCTGGATGGGCTGGTCTCGGTCGATCACCTTCCGATCACCGCGACCCCGGAATGGCAGCTCCCACGCCTGCACGTGCTCCACGTAGTCGCGCTCGGGGGCGATGGGCCTTCCGGCCTCAAGCACCAGCGTGCGGAGCCCCTTCTCGGTCAGTTCCTTCGCCGCCCATCCACCCGTGATACCGGAGCCGACCACGATGGCGTCGTACGCGCCCTGGGCGGCGTTAGACCGGGACACAGCCATCATGCCTCCCTGGAATCACCGGATGGCGGAGCACGTCCTTCATGACCAGCTCCGAGGTGAAATAGCCGTAGACGGTCAGGTCTTTCAGAGTCGCGAAGGCATCCTCCGCGCTTCCCGCGGGTCCGCTCGCTCCGTCCAGGGACTCGAGCAGGGCCGTCTGATCGAGCGTGGAGAGCTCCACGAAGAGAACGCCATGCGTCTCTCGGCTCCGCGCGTCGATGGCCGCAAGCCCGGCGAGCATCCGGTTGCGATCCGCCGGCTCGTACCACTCGGCGAGGAGCAGATCGATGAACTCGTTGACTTTGACGCTGGCCGCGCCAGGCGTGTCCGTCTCCGGGATGATCAGATCCGCGATGCGCGCCACCGTGGCGTTCTGGTGGGCGTTCAGGGTGCGGAGGGACTGTCCCGCGAGGCGTGCGTGGAGCGCGCGACCTATCGCCAGTCGCTGGTCCGGCGAGAACGGAGCGAGCACCGGGAGAACGGCCGCGCTGCCCAGTATGCGGAGGACCTCTCTTCGGTTCATGGCACTTCCTCCCGCGTGTCCGCCGATGGCCGGTACGCGAATCTAGGAGCACCCCGGCGGGGTGCTACCTCCACACGAACATGGCACTTCGCGCCGAAAGCTTCAACCGCGGCAGCGGCGCTACTTCCACCAGCACCCGCCGCGCGATTCGATCCAGCAGCCCCGGCCTTCCGCTCTGTCCCTTGAGCCACGCGAACGTCTCGTCCACGTCCTGGTCCGACAGCGTGCGCGCGGTGACCTCACCCGCGTAGTAGTACTCCCCCGGGGCGCCGGGATCCAGCGGCACGCGGTACACCTGCGCCAGCCGCGGGCGCAGGGCCCCGCGGTCGGGCAGACTCTCGGTGCCGTCGGGCGTCTCCACCGTGAAGCGCTCGCGCACGGGGTCGAGCAGCACCACGTACTCCCACACGACGGGCTGCCCCACGGTGCGGTCGCGCCACGAACCGGTGCGCCGCAGCGTGACCTGGTACTCCACGTAGAGCGGGAAGCCGGATTCGAGCGCCTGGAGGAAGCGCTGCTCGCTCAAGAGATCGCGTACGCTGACCAGGGCCTCGGGCGGATCCGTCCCGCCGAGGTCCACCCGCAGCGCAGGCCGCTCCTGCCCGCCCAGCCGCCCCGCGAGCAGTGCTCCGAGCAGCACCGCCAGGCGCAAACGCACGCTCTAGAACCGGCGGTGGATGCGAAGGGTCCAGCGTATCGGCTGGTTCCGCTCGATGGCGCGGGCGGCGTACAGGCCCACGCTGCCGAGCTCCAGCCCCAGGCCCACGTCCCAGTTGAGCCGCCCCGGCTCCGTGCCCTTGAGCCACGCGTTCCCTGCGTCGGCGAAGAGCACAAACTGCGGCCCGTCCCACCAGAAATCCTGCCACTCGCCCCAGTCGCGATCCCCGCGCCGGCGCCAGGCGTCCCGATCCCAGATGCCGTCGAACGGATTGATGTCGAGCCCGCCGCGGTACTCCGCCTGGAACAGCACCATGTGGTCACACAGCGCCGGGAGGGTGAGGTCGGCCACGAAGTCGTTGCAGGCGAAGCGGCGGAACGCGTGGCCCGGCATCGGGTCGGGACCGCCCAGCGAGAAGCGACGCTGGATGGGGAGCGGGGCGTCGCCCAGAACGGTGCCGCCCACGGCTCGGAGCCGGAGCCCACCCCGCCCGACCGGCTGGTACCAACGCAGGTCGCCGAAGACCCGGTCATACTGGTAAGGGGTGAGCGGCAAGGGGGAGCGCACCGCGAGAGGTAACAATCGCTCCACCACATCCTCGCTCCGTCCGCGTTCCCACTCGGCGTGCAACTGGAGGCCGGTGGACCAGCGGTCGTCGTACCGGGTGTCCAGGTCGAAGCCGGCCGTGATGCGCGTGAAGGTGCCCTCGTCCACGGCCGGGTTGGGCCGCCACAGCTCGGCGTCGCGAAACGGGGTCCACGGATCCCGCGCGGCGGCGGACGTGGCCTCGGTGCGCGCCAGCTCGCCGAACAGGGTGAGCTCCGGCGCCGGCCTCAAGCGCGCGAACCCAGCCACACCGCGCTCCAGGTAGTAGTCCCGGTAGTCGCGGTGCCACAGGAGCGTCGCCAGTCCGACCTCGTCGTCCCGGAGCTGCCAATCTTCGATCGGGGTGACGACGTCGAAGGCTCGCCCGCCGATCTCGATCTGCGGATCGGAGCCCAGCCGCATGGTGGCCAGCGCGGCGTAACCCAGCTCGCGGGCTTCGAGATCGGGATCGAATCCGGTGGCGGTGCGCCAGATGCCGAGCGCCTCGACCCGGAACGCGCTGGCGCGATCGGTCCAGGTGAGCCGGGGGCCGGCCATCACGGGCAGGCCCTCGACCCGGTTGTAGGTGCGCCCGGTGGTGAGGACCAGCGAGGCGCGCCCGGGGTGGTACGACCGCCGCAAGCGGCGCTCGCGGGTGACGATGACGCGACGCGGCTCTTCGACCAGCTCCAGCAAATCGCCTTCCCGCCGGACGCTCGCCCGGGCCGAATGGCGCTCGATGCCCCCGCTCACCACCGCCTCGGGGCTCTCGTCCAGCGCCCCTCCCACCACCAGCACGTCGCCCCTCACCTCCGCCGTGGGGCTCAAGTACACGTCCGCGTTGATGGCCACGAGATCGCCCAGGATGGTGCCGCGGACGCTGAGGGCGCCGTCGTAGACGCCTACGCTCGCGCGAATCACGACCTCGCGCTCGATGGCTTGCGTCCCGAACAGGCGCATCGTGCCTTCCCGGTTAAACCGCCGAACCGCGCGTTCTTCGGCGGGGGCGCCGCGTGCGACGGACACGGTGTCCTGTGCTGCGAGCGAGAGTGGCAGCGTGCAGAGCCCGCACATCAGCGCGCCGGCAATACGCGTCATCATGGCGCGTGCTCGCGGCCGCGCACCACGAAGACCACCGTTCCGGCCGGCAGCTCGCAGCGGGTGCGGATCTGGGTGATCACCGGCAACGTGTCGCGTGCCGGCTCGACCTTGAGTGGTGTGGCGCGGTGCACCGGAGTCCTGAGCACGATATCGAGCGTCAAGAGCCCCGCGAGGCACCAGAAGAAGATGAAGATCTTGGCCATCGCTCCCTCCGGCAGGATCGAGGAGCACGCATCGTGCCGGTGGCAGCGCGAGCGGTAAGTGCCTCACGGACAACGGACAACGGACAACGGCCAACGCCTTTGCAGCGTGTCACTCCGACACGTTCGTGTCGCTGCGACTGAGACCGAGGCGACGCATGCGGCGATGCAGGTTGGCGCGGTCGGTGTCCAACCTTCTCGCGGCTTCGGCGAGGTTGCCGCCGGCGGCGTCGAGGGCCTCGCGGATCAAGCGTCGCTCGTAGTGCTCCAGCGCCTGGCTCAGCGACTGCGTCGATGCGCCGGCGCCCACTCGCTTCGGAGTCGCCGGCGCACCGCCGGCAAGCATGGGCTCGATCTCGGCGGCGCTCACGGATCCCTCACCCAGGATGGTGAGCCGTTCGACAAGGTTGGCCAGCTCGCGAATGTTTCCGGGCCAGGCGTGGGCCCGGAGGCGCTCGAGCGCGGTGTCGCCGAAGTTGCGCGGCGGCCGGTTGCAGCGGGCGGCCGCCTGGGCGGCGAGGTGTTCCACCAGCGCCGGGAGATCGTCCAGCCGGTCGCGAAGGGGCGCCACATGAATGGGGAAGACGTTCAGCCGAAAGAACAGATCCGCGCGGAATCGGCCCGCCTTGACCTCGCGGTCCAGGGTCTTGTTGGTCGCGGCCACGACCCTAACGTCCACCGCTCGCGCCGCGGTGCCGCCTACGCGCTCAACGGCCCCAGTTTCCAGCACGCGCAGAAGTTTGGCCTGCGCCGCGGGCTCGAGCTCGCCCACTTCGTCCAGGAACAGCGTTCCCCCGTGCGCCAGCTCGAACTTGCCGATATGCCGTTGGACGGCGCCGGTGAATGCGCCTCTTTCGTGACCGAAGAGTTCGCTCTCCAAGAGCTCGCGAGGGACCGCCGCGCAGTTGACGCTCACCAGCGGCTTCAGCGCGCGCGGGCTCTCTGCGTGAATGGCACGCGCCACCAGCTCTTTTCCGGTGCCCGACTCTCCGGTGATCAGCACACGGCCGGTGGTAGGGGCTACCTGGGTGATGAGTCGCCTCACCGCGGCCATGGCCGGGCCGCCGCCCACCATCTCGTAGTCGTGGGTGAGCGCGGCGCGGAGTGCCTGGGTTTCGGCGCGCGCCGCGGCCAGCTCCAGCGCCGCGCGCGTGGTGGTGAGCACGCTCTCGGGCGAGAGCGGCTTCTCCAGAAACTGGAAGGCGCCGAGCCGGGTGGCGCGCACCGCGTCGGCCAGCGTGGCCTTGCCGCTCATCATGATGACTACCAGGTCGGGATCGCCGGCCTTGAGCTGCTCCAGCACGGCGAGGCCGTCGGGCCCGCCGCCGATCACCAGGTCGAGCAACACCGCCTCGGGGTCGAAGGCGGGCACCGCGGCGAGCGCCTCGGCGCCGCTGGCCACGGCGCGCACCTCGTGGCCCGCGTCTTCCAGCAGCGCCTGGAGCATGCGCCGCAGGTTGGCTTCGTCGTCTACGATGAGGAGGCGAGGGCTCATGCGGCGGGGAAGGTGCACACCAACGTGGTCCCGCCCCCCGGGGCGTCTTCCGCGGTGAGGGTGCCGCCGTGCGCGGTCACCGCCTGATGGGCGATGGCGAGCCCCAATCCCGTGCCTTGCGGTTTGGTGGTGACGTAGGGCTGAAACAGCCGGCGCCGGAGCTCCGCCGGGATGCCGGCGCCGTAGTCGCGTACCACACAGACCACGCGTGCGCCGTCCCGCCCGGCACTCACGGCGATGCCGCGGCCGTCGGTGGCCTGGACGGCGTTCCGCACCACGTTCTGGACCGCGCGGCGCAACGCTTCGTACCGCCCGCGGATGACCAGGCCGGGCTCCAGGCTGCGCCCCACGGGGCACTCGGGCGGCACGGTGGCGGTCAGCACGCTCTCGATCATCTCGGTGACGTCGATGTCGCTCTCCGGCCCTTCCGGCAGGCGGCCGAACGCGGCGAACTCATCGGCCATGCGCTTCAGTCGCTCGGTCTCTTCCTCCAGTACGCGGCGGGCCTGCACCGAGTTCGGATCGGCCGGCTTGGCCAGCCGGCCCAGCGCCAGCTGGGCGGCGGTGAGGGGCCCGCGCATCTCGTGCGCCACGCGGCGCGCGGTTTCGCGGAACGCCTGGAGCCGCTCCCGCTCGATCTCCTGGCGGCGCGCCTCCTCGAGGGCGGCGGCCATGTCGCGGAGTGCGTTGCGGAGGGTCGCGAGCTCGGGGGCGACCGGTTCACTCCGGCCCGGCGGCAGCGGTTCACCGCGTTGGATGCGGCGGGTCCAATCCACCAATTCCTCCACCGGCGCGGAGACCTGGGCGGCCCAGCTCCGGACGAAGACCACTGATAGGCCTACCAGCAAGGCGGCGGCCAGCAGCACCAGCGTGCCGACGACGGCCGCCTCGGCGCGGGACAAGGCTTCGGCGCGGCGGGTGAGCCTGGTGCCCACCGCCATCTGCTCCGCGTGGCGCCGCACCAGGGCGCGGGTTGAGTCGTCGAGCGCGGTAGTGTCCAGCGCCGCGATGACGGCCCGCCCGCTGGCGGCGATGCTGTCCACCGCGGCGCGCGGGCCGGCCAGCGAGGCGGTGGAGCGCACGTAAAGCGACAGCGCCACCAGGGCGGCGGCGAGCGGCACGGTGCCCAGGGCGACGAGCCCAAGGATGAGGCGGTGACGGAAGGTCAAGCGCACGGCGGCTAATCTACGAGTGAGACCAGCCGTCAGCACGGAGCGGTGAGGACTGGCCCCTTGATTCGCCGGGGCGCATGAGGCATCGTCATGTTCCAATTCCCCCTCCCGAGGTGAGTCAAATGGACATGCGTGCAATGGTGATGATCGCCCTGGCGATGGCCCCTGGTTTCGCCCGGGCCCAGCAAGCGCAGCAGCACATGCACGGCTCGATGAGCGGCGTCGCCGCGGTGCAACCGCTGTACGACCGTCTCAAGGACCTCTACGTGCGCTCGGCCGAGCTCATGCCGGAGGAGCATTTCGGCTTCAAGCCGGCACCCGACGTGAGGACCTACGGGGAGATCCTGGGCCACGTGGCCAACGAGAACTACCTCTTCTGCTCCGCTGCCAAGGGCGAAGAGAACCCCAACAACGCCGACTTCGAGAAGACGACCGGCAAGGCGGCGTTGGTACAGGCGATCAAGAACTCCTTCGCGTACTGCGACCCGGCGTATCGCATGGAGGAGACGAAGGCGATGGAGGAGGTCACCTTCTTCGGCAACAAGGGCAGCCGGCTCTGGGTGCTCATCTTCAACGCCACGCATGACAGCGAGCATTACGGAAACATCGTGACTTACCTGCGGATCAAGGGCCTGGTACCACCATCGAGTCAGAGCGGCATGTGAGCCGCTGGCTCGCCGTCGCCGGCGCGGTCGTCGTGCTTGCGGCGCTGCTCGTTCTCCTTCCCCGGCGGACGACAGCGCCGCTCGACTATACCGGGCCGGTGGCGGGATGGCCGCATTATGGGAACGACCCGGGGGGCACCCGGTTTTCGCCCCTCACGCAGATCACGCGCGACAACGTCGAACATCTGGAAGTCGCATGGGTGTACCGCTCCGGAGATTTATCGGATGGCTCACAGTATCCCCGGCGCAGCTCCTTTCAGGCGACCCCCATCCTCTTCGACGGCACCCTCTACTTCAGCACGCCCTTCAGTCGGGTGATCGCGCTCGACCCGGAGACGGGCACGGAGCGGTGGAGCCACGATCCGCGGATCGATCGTTCTTTGCGCTACGCCGACAACCTGGTCTCGCGCGGCGTGGCGGCCTGGTCGGATTCGGGAGCTACGGGAGGTCCGTGCGCCCATCGGATCTTCTTCGCCACGTTGGACGCGCGTCTCCTGGCGCTGGACGCGGCGAGTGGTGAGCCGTGCCCCGGCTTCGGGAGCAACGAGGAGGTGGACCTCAAGGTCGGCATCGGCCGAGTGGACCCGGGAGAGTACGAGGTGACCTCGCCGCCGGTGGTCCTGAACGGCGTGGTCGTAGTGGGGTCGGCCATCGGGGACAACCGGCGCGTAGACGTGGAGCGGGGAACGGTGCGCGGCTTCGACGCCCGAACCGGGGCCCTTCGCTGGACCTGGGATCCCGTGCCTCGCTCACCCAGAGACCCCGGTTGGAAGGAGTGGACCGCTGAGGGCGCGGAAAAAACCGGCGCCGGGAATGCCTGGGCGCCCCTCTCGGCGGACCCGGAGCGCGGGCTGGTATTCGTGCCCACGGGGAGCGCCGCGCCGGATTTCTTCGGCGGCGTACGCCGCGGCAGCGACATGTACGCCAACTCGGTGGTGGCGCTGCGCGCGACCACCGGCGAGCGGGTGTGGCATTTTCAAGTGGTGCATCACGATCTGTGGGACTACGACGTGGCGTCGCAGCCCACGCTCGCGGTGGTGCGGAGGGACGGCCAGGAGATCCCCGCGGTCATCCAGCCCACCAAGATGGGCTTCGTCTTCATTCTCCATCGCGAAACCGGTGAGCCGCTGTTCCCCATCGAGGAACGCCCGGTGCCGGCCAGCGACGTGCCCGGCGAGTTCGCCTGGCCGACGCAACCCTTCCCCACGCATCCCCCGCCGCTTCATCCGCTCACCCTGGATCCGGAGCGAGACGCCTTTGGTCTCACACCCTGGGACCGCAGTCGCTGCCGCGCGCTGCTCACCAGCTTGCGCTACGACGGGATCTTCACGCCGCCCAGTCTGCAAGGGACCCTGCAGTATCCCAGCATGCTGGGCGGCGCCAACTGGGGCGGCGCCGCGGTGGATGAAGCGCGGGGGTTGATGGTGCTCAACCTGTCGCGGGTGGCGAGCTGGGTCCGCCTGGTTCCGCGCGAGCGGTTCGAAGAGGTACGGCGCCAGCCTGGGTTTGAAGGGCAGATCGGCCGGCAGGAGGGCACGCCCTACGTCATGGTGCGCGAGCCGATCATCGGGTCTCCGCTCGACATCCCATGTACCAAGCCCCCGTGGGGCATCCTCACGGCCGTGGATCTCGGCAGCGGCGCCGTGCGCTGGCAGGTGCCGCTGGGGACGACGCGTGACGCGGCACCGATTCCGGTCCGCTTCAACTGGGGCTCCCCCACCCTCGGCGGTCCGGTGGTGACGGCCAGTGGCTTGGTAGTCATCGGTGCGAGCCTGCTGGATCACTACCTGCGGGCGTTCGATCTGGAGACCGGCGAGGAGCGGTGGAAAGGGCGACTGCCGGCCGGCGGGGCGGCGACGCCCATGACGTATCGCTTGCGAGCGGACGGACGGCAGTTCGTGGTGATCGCGGCCGGCGGACACGCCGGCGCGCCGGGCCCGGTGGGCGACCAGCTGATGGCATTCGCGCTGCCGGAGCCCACGCGGCGGTAGATTACGTCACCCCTTGAGGCGGGAGGATCGCGTGATCGTCATGCAGGTCGTGCCCCGGGACGGCAACGTGGACGTCTACCGACTCCTCCGAAGCAAGGTCCTCCACGAAGCGACCACCTGGCACTGGGGCAACAAGGCCAAGACCCGCCTGCGGCACGTGAACTCCAAGGGATACATTGACGTGCGCGGCGCGGACGGTGTGCTGGTGGCGCACATCCATCCCAATTCCCCGCGCGACGTGTTCTACCTCTCGGAGAAGTTCCTGGGCCGGCTGGTGGCATGGTTCGAGGAGCACCTGGCGGCGATCAACGTGCAATTCGTGCCGGACGTGAAACGGCGCAAGCGCCGGAAGCGGCGCTAGGAGTTGATGCCATGCGGCGAGGCGGAATGGTGGCGGTCCTGACGTGCGTGCTGCTTGGGGTGGGGGCGCCGCTCGCGGCGCAGGCCCGCGGCGCGTACCTCGGCGACCTCACCTGGCCGGATGCCGAGCGGCGGGTGCGAGAGGCGCCGCTGGTCATCGTGCCGTTCGGCGCGGGAGCCAAGGAACATGGGCCCCACCTCCCCATGAACGCCGACGCCAAGGTGCTGGAGTATCTGGTGCGCCTGGCTGTGGACTCGCTGCCGGTGATCGCCGCGCCGCCCATTCTGCACGGCTGGTTTCCCGCGTTCCGGGCGTTCCCCGGCACCGAAGTCGCGGACCCGGACGTGTTCCGGAGCTACGTGTTCGAAGTGGCGCGGTCGCTGGTTCAGCAGGGCGCCCGCCGAATCGTGTTCCTCAATACCGGCATCGCCGCGGCCACGGGACTGCCGCTGTCCATCGTGGCGCGGGAGATCAGGACCGCGACCGGCACGCCCACGCTGGTCGTCTCGTGGGATGATCTCGAGACGCCGGAGTATCGCGCCCTCCAACAGCAGCGCGCCGGCGGGCACGCGGACGAAATCGAGACCTCGATCAGCTTGTACTTGCAGCCTCAGCTGGTTCGCATGGATCGGGCGGTGACGGACTACGGCACCGCGCCGATGAAAGACTACCCGGGCTATCAGCCGGGCCAATTCTCGCGCGACTCGACCGATCCCGCCTACTCGCGCACGGGCTTGCTGGGTGACCCGACGCTCGCCACGGCCGAGAAGGGCAGACGGGCGCTCGAGATCCTGGGGCTGGCGTGGCTCAGGGCGCTTCGTGGGTTCGCCCAGGCTCCCACGCGATCCGGCGGGCATCGGAACTAGCCGCCTCGTGGCTCCTGGTCTACCCTAATGACCGCTCCAGCCTAATCACCGCTCCAGTGCCGGGCTGGAACCTATCACGTCGTTGCGCTGGCTGGCGCAGGCTTCCCTGAGGCGTCAGCGTCTGGTGAGGTAAGTGAGCCGTGACGACAGGTCGAACTGGCTGATGCCGGCGAGGTCGGGCGAGAGCGACCCGAGCAGCGAGGAGAGGGCCTCGGTCGCGAACGAGAATCCCTTCCGCGGGGGTTCGTGCCGCGACGGCGTTCCGACGACCGTGCGGGAACGGGCCGCCATGTTCACCAGGCGACGGTCCACCGGTGCCTGCTTGAACCGGCTTTCCACCTCGGCCACGAACATGGCGAGATTGGCTGCCCGGTTCGACAGCTCCAGCTCGCCCAAGCCGCTGAAGTCCACCTCCGACTCGATTACCGAGAGGCGCCGCACCGCGCCGTCCTGGCTGGTGTAGAGGTCGCAGAACGCCACCGTGGCCGTGCCAGAGCGTTCTGCGCCTCCGCCGAGCGCCATGGAGCTGCGGCCTCCGAACCCCACCAGGCTGTCGCGGGTCATGAACACGCTGCTGGTGCGCTGGCGCAGCCCATCCGTCAGCGGGTTGGAGCGTCGCGGCTCGCTCGCCCCGAGGCCCCGCTGGGTGCAGTACACGGTCACCAGCGGTCGCTCATAGCTCAATTCCACGGTGAGGCTTTCGGCCCGGGCCACCAGCCCTCGCTCGGCGAAAGTGAAGGACCGGACCGGCGTTGCGGCGGGCACCGCGGCGAGGTCGCCGCCGAGGACCGCCACCACGTTGAGACCGGCCTGGCGCAGTGACTGGGCCGCCTGTTCCATGCTCCCATGATCCGGACTGGCGAGCCAGACCTCGGGTACCCCATACTTGCTCTTGAGGCGGACGTCGGCCGCAGTCAACCCCAGGATCGGGGCCGCCAGCTGCGCGTCGACCTCCAGGTGCGGAGGGTTCGAGACCAGGAGGGTACACGGCGTTGGCGCCATCCACGTATGATAGGAATCCCGGGCGGGCCTGTCCATGCAGTGAACGGCCGTTCGGAGTGCGATCTGGAGCACATCTGGTCACCCCGAGACAGTGGCGGTCCAGAGTGTGATCTAGGGCACATCCGGGCACCCCGCACCGGCACCAGTTTGGCCGGAGACCCCCGCCCGGCGCTCCCACCCCGGGACCGGGCGGGCTTCGGTTGCCGTTGGATCCGCGCCCTATCCGTCGGCTGGAGCGGCACGCAGGGAGCTGCATATCCTATGTCGCGGCGCGGCTTTACGTTGGTGGAAGCGTTGATCGCCCTCGTCATCGTGGGGGTGCTCCTCGCCTTAGCGCTCCCCCGGGCGGGGGAGTGGGTACGCCGTGAACGCCTTCGCGGTGCCCGCCGGCAGCTGATCACCTATCTCGCCCAAGCCCGCACCACCGCCGTTTATCGCGGCTGCCAGGCCGTGCTGCACCTCGACCAGTCAAGGGCACAGGTGTGGGTGACGGCCTGCGCGCTCCAAGGCGTCGCTACGGACACGGTGGGCAACGTCGACGATCTGGCCAACCGCTACGGCATTTCCTTCCAGAGCGACGGGGACTCGCTCACCTTCACGCCCCAGGGCCTGGCGTTCGCGACCGCGTCGATCCACGTGGTCTTCATCGGCGAGGCAGACTCCGCCGGGCTCACCATCACGCCCGCGGGGAGGCCAGTGTGGTGAAGTCGCAGCAGGGGTTCACGCTGGTCGAATTGATCGTCGCCACGACGGTCTTCATGGTGGGCTTGCTCGCGCTGCTGGGCGTCAACGCGGTGGTGATCCAGCTGCTCGGCAGCGGCCGCCGGGCGACCATGGCGGCGTTCTATGCCCGCGAGCGCCTCGAACAGCTGCGGGCCACCGACTGCGCTGGCCTGTCCGACGGCAGCCAGACACGCGGCAACATCTACCAGCTCGCCTGGGACGTCGAGCCGGCCAACGGGGGTGTGACTCGCCGGGTGCGTCTCCAGGTGACCTATCCCGCCCGAGCGGACCGGATCCAGACGGATTCCGTCGAGACCTCGCTGTTATGCGTCCGCTAGGTGGTCGGGGCTTTACCCTGATCGAGCTCCTCGTCGTGCTGGCGCTCACCGGTGTGATCCTGGGGGCCGTCTACCAGTCCATCGGCCTGACCCAACGCGCGATGCAGACCCAGGTGCAGCGGCTGCACGTCCAGCAGGATACGCGCACGGCGCTCCTCTTCCTCACCTATGCCCTGCGCGAGCTGGACGCCGTCGACGGGGACCTGGTTCAAGCGGAGGACACCGCGGTGGTGATTCGGAGCCCGCGCTGGGGCGGAGTGCTGTGCACCGTGCCGCAGCCGGCCATCGGGGGCGTCTCCTTCGTGATGCGCGACGAGTTCGAGTTCGGCGTGCGCCCGCCCGACGCCGATCTCGATTCGCTGCTTCTGTTCCGCGACGGCGACGTGAGCATGCGGTCGGACGACCAGTGGCTGATAGGTGGGGTGCTGGCGGCGTCCGCCGCCACCTGCGCCGATGGCGCGCCCGGCACGTTGGTACGGACCCAGATCAGCGCTGCCTCAGGGGGGAATGACTCCGCCCTGGTCGGCGTGACGGCGGGCTCGCCGGTCCGCGGGTTTCAGCGGGAACGGATCACGCTGTACCAGGACGGCCAGGCCACCCATTGGCTGGGGCGCCAGACTCTGGACCGCGTGGGCGCGTGGACGGAGGTCGAGGCGGTGGTGGGACCACTGACGGCGGATGGTCTGGCGCTGACGTACTTCAACGCCGATGGCGCGCCGGCGGTCAACGTGACCGACATTGCGAGCGTGGCGGTGGTGGTCCGCGGGCGATCCCCTCAGCCGGCGCGTCTTCTGGCCGGCGGCATCGGGTACATCCGGGATTCGGTCATCGGCCGGGTGACGTTGCGCAACAATCGGGGGTTCTAAGATGAGATACTCGTGGGGACCTGCCCGGGTACGGAACGAGCGTGGGATTGCGCTCGTCGTCACCATTCTCGGCATGTTGCTGTTGGGGGCGCTGGTGGCCGGCGTGTTCATGTCGGCGGTCCTCGAGCACCGCGCCGGGCTGAACTCCCGACCGGCGGAGCAGGCGTTCGCCGCCGCCGAGTATGGGCTGGCCGAGACCATCGCGAGCTGGAACGTGGCGGTCCGAAACGCGCTGCCTGCGCTAGGCGGCGACTCGGTCTTCGGGGCCACGCCCGGTGGCTCCGCCACGTACGCCGGGCAGGTGCGCCGGCTGAACAGCGAGTTGTTCCTGGTAGATATCACCGGCCGGAGCTCCCGGGGCGCGGCCCGCCAGCGGATCGGGGCCATCGCAAAGCTCCGGTCGTTGAACTTCGACATTCAGGCGGTGCTCACCAGCCGCGGTGCCACTCGCATTAGCGGCAACGCCGACCTCGACGCGACGGATCATCTTCCGCCCGGGTGGCCGGACTGTCCCGCGACTGAGCTGCCCAAGGCCGGCATCCGCCTCCCCAATGCCGGCGACCTCACGTTCGTTGGGGGCTGCTCCGGGGGCTCCTGTATCATCGGCGACCCCAAAGTCGAGGCAGATCCGACCATCAACGATTCGACCTTCTTCGATTACGGGGACGCCGACTGGGCGGGCCTCAAGACCCTGGCCAACAAGGTCCTGCCGGAGGGCAATTACCAGAACATCTGGCCGGGACTAGCCGGCGACGGATCCTGCGACCAGTCCCGCCCAAAGAACTGGGGCGATCCCGTGAACCCGACCGCTCCGTGCGGCACCTACTACCCGATCACCTACGTCCAGGGCGATCTCACGGTGAACACCGGCGTGGGACAGGGACTGTTGTTGGTCGAGGGCGATCTCAGGGTCCAGGGGAACTTCCAGTTCTATGGCATCGTGATCGTGCGAGGGCGGTTGGAGCAGTCCGCCGGAACGGGAAACAAGATCACCGGTGCCGTGCTGGCCGCTAACGTTGCCCTGGACGACCAGAGCATCACGGGCAGCGTCGACATCAACTACTCGAGCTGCGCCGTGCTGCGTGCCCAGCAGGCCGGCGCGCTTCCCGGGCCGTTGCGCTCGCGCCACTGGGCCCAGCTGTTCTGATTCCTCAGGGCCGGCGCGCCCGGGCCCACCTCCGGGCGCTCCGTGACTTCCTGCAGGTTCCTACCCGATCCGGCGGGCATCGGAACTAGCCGCCTCGCGGCTCCGGGTCTATCCTAATCATCGATGCGTCACCGGGCCCTGGTTGCGGGACCACCGGTGCTGTTCGGCTTTCACCCCGGAGGTACCCATGTGCTCGCCGTTGGTCCGGTCCGCGCTCCTGGCCGCGGTGGTGGCCACGCCCGCCGCCGCTCAGCAGCGCCCGATTTCCTCCACTGACTACTACCGCCTGGTCTCCGTCTCGGAGCCGGCCGTGTCGCCGTCGGGAACGTCGGTCGCGTTCACGGTGACCACCGTGGTGGAGGACAAAGACCGCCGGCACCGCGAGATCTGGGTCGCTCCCACCGACGGGTCGGCGCCGCCGTATCGGCTGACCAGTCTGTCCACCGAGGGGTCCAGTCCCGCCTGGTCGCCGGATGGATCGCTCCTGGCCTTCAGCAGCCGGCGTGATAGCTCGGGCGTCGAAGACGAAGACGGCGTCTGGTTTCTGCGCACCGGCGTCATGGGTGGGGAGGCCTTTCGCATTCGCGGCGTGCATGCCATGCCGGTCTGGTCCAATGACGGGAGGTGGATCGCGTATACCTGGGGGGGCGAGATCCCGGACAGCCTCCGCAAGAATCCACGGCGAGGCTGGGTGGCGCCGGACGCCATCTCGCGGGGTCCTGATCCCAAGCGGTTCGATGGCCGCGTGATTACCCACATTCCTTACAAGGCCGACGGCCGCGGATTCCTGCAGGATGTAGCGAGCGAGCCGCGGCCACACATCTACGTGGTTCCCACGTCCGGCGGCGAGCCCAGGAAGCTGACCGATGGATTGCTCTCGCAACGGAGCATCGCGTGGTCACCGGATGGGAGGTACGTCGCGTTCGTGCAGGACTCGACCGACGGCGACGAGCGCCGGCTCGACCAGCATCCCGACATCTACCTGGTGGAGGTCGCGACCGGCGCGCTGCGCCGCGTCACGACCACACCCGGCTATCACACCAACCCGGCATTCTCGCCCGACGGCCGCTCGATCGCCTTCAACTGCTCGAACGGCCGGGGGCAGCCCGAGGATCTCTGCGTCATCGGCGTGAACGGGGGCGAGCCGCAAAACCTCACGCCGCGTTGGGACCTGGACCCCGGCGCTCCGGAGTGGTCGCCCGACGGCTCGACCGTCGCGTTCCAGGCCGAAATCCACGGGAGCGTGCACCTGTTCCGGGTGCCGGCACGCGGCGGCGCGGTGACGCAGGTGACCCAGGGCCTGCGGCAGCTGGGCGGGTTCTCGATGAGCGCGGACGGCAAGATGACGGCCTACACGTCGAGCGACATCACCCACCCCAGCGAGCTGTTCGCGGCCCAGAGCAACGGCAGCGGCGAGAAACGGCTGAGCAGCTTCAATGACAAGTACCTCGCCGAAGTCACGGCGATTCCAGCGGACACGCTCTGGTACGAGAGCGTTGGGGGTCTCAAGATCCAGGGCTGGCTGCACCAGCCGTACGGCTACGAAGCGGGCAAGAAGTATCCGCTCGTTCTCTACATCCACGGCGGCCCGCATGGGCAGTACGGCAACGTGTACTTCCATGAGTTCCAGATGCTTGCGGGCCAGGGCTACTGGACCCTCTTCACCAACCCGCGCGGCTCCACCGGCTATGGACACGATTTCACCTACGCCACGCGCCAGCGCTGGGGCATGGAGGACTACCAGGACCTGATGAAGGCGGTGGACCAGGTGATTCGCCGCACCGCCCAGGTGGACACGACCCGGATGGCGGTGCTGGGCGGATCCTACGGGGGGTTCATGACCAATTGGATCATCGGTCATACCAACCGCTTCGCGGTGGCCCAGACCGACCGCTCCATCTCCAACTGGTTCTCGTGGTACGGCTCATCCGAGGCGCAGGGGCTCACCGAGTACGAGTTCGACGGATTCCCGTGGGAGCAGGACTCGCTGTACCGGGCCCTGTCACCCTTCACCTACGTCACCAACATGAAGACGCCGTTGCTGATCGTGCACAGCGAGGAGGACTACCGCGTGCCCATCACGGACGCGGAGCAGCTGTTCATGGCCCTGAAGAAGCGCGGCGTACCGGTCGAGTTCGTGCGGTATCCCAGAAGCTCGCACGGGCTGTCGCGCACCGGGCCGCCGTGGCTCCTGGTGGACCGGCTAGAGCGGATTCGCACGTGGTTCGCCCACTGGATTGGGACAGGCACGACACCGGCCAGGGCGGCCCAGTAGCGCCGGTGTGAATCATGAAGGGGAGGGCTTGAATGCGGTTCGGTGTTCTAGGATCTGGGCCTGTGGGCCAGGTTCTCGCCAGGGGTCTCAAGGCGCACGGTTACGATGTTCGGATCGGTAGCCGGACGCCCGCGAAGCTGGCGGAGTTTTCGTCCGCCGGCGCGATTCCGAGCGGCACGTTCGCCGACGTGGCGGCGTGGGCGGAGGCGTTGGTGCTCGCGGTACTGGGGCGCGGAGCGGAAGAAGTCTTGAAGTTGGCGGGCAGGAAGAACTTGAGCGGCAAAGTCGTGATGGACACCACGAATCCCATCAGCGATGAACCGCCCGAGGACGGCGTGATCCACTTCTTCACCGGGCCGAATGACTCGCTGATGGAGCGATTGCAGAAGGCGTTTCCCGACGCCCGGTTCGTCAAGGCGTTCAGCAGCGTGGGCAACCCGTTCATGGTCAATCCGTCGTTCCCGGGCGGGAAGCCCACCATGTTCTACTGCGGGAACGATGCAGACGCGAAGCGCATCGTCGCGCGGATCATCGAGCAGTTCGGCTGGGAGCCCGCGGACATGGGGAGAGCGACCGCGGCCCGCGCCATCGAGCCGCTCTGCCAGCTCTGGTGCATTCCGGGGTTTCTCGAGAACCGGTGGACTCATGCGTTTCGGCTGCTGCGACTCTGAGGTCTGGCGTATGCCGCTCACCCACCAACGCGCCCTCTGGAACCCCACCAGCGCGGGCTATTCGTAAGCGAGCAATGAAAATCGCCTTCATCGCGATGAGCGGCGTGCGGGCGCACAGTGAGGAGCTCACCAAGCTGGGGATGACCTTGCCCGGCTTCGTGGAGCGGTCGCGCGTCATCGCGTCGCTGCCCAGCCTGTCGTTGCTGACGTTGGCCGGCATGACGCCCGAGCGCTTCGACATCGCGTACCACGAGGTGGCGGACATCCGGCATCTCGGGGCGCTGCCGGCCTGCGACCTGGCGGCGATCTCCACCTACACGGCCCAGGTAAAGGACGCCTACGCGCTCGCCGAGCGCTACCGGCAAGCGGGGGTCACCACGGTCATGGGCGGGCTGCACGTGACGGCGTTGCCGGACGAAGCGTTGCGTCACTGCGACGTCGTGGTCGTGGGGGAGGGAGAGCTGAGCTGGCCGGAGTTGCTCGGGGATCTCGAGCGCGGCCGCCTGCGACGGATGTACCAGCCGCGCGGTCAGCTGGATCTGGCGGATGCGCCGATGCCCCGGTTCGACTTGCTTCGCCCAGATGCCTACAACCGGCTCACGGTGCAAACCCAACGAGGCTGTCCCTGGAAATGCGACTTCTGCGCCAGCTCGATCACCTTGGTGCCTCGCTACAAGGTGAAGCCGGTCTCGAAGGTCATCGAGGAGATCCGGGCCATCAAGCGGATCTGGCCGAAACCCTTCGTCGAGTTCGCCGACGACAACAGCTTCGTCAACCAGAAGCACGCCAAGTCGCTGATGCGGGCGCTCGCCGAGGAGGGCGTGCGGTGGTTCGCCGAAACGGACGTCTCCGTGGGGGACGACCCGGAGCTGCTGTCGCTGATGCGCGCGGCGGGCTGCAAGCAGGTTCTCATCGGGTTGGAGAGCCCCAACGCCGCGGCGCTCGAAGGCGTGGAGCTCAACCGCGACTGGAAGAGGCAGCGGGTAGAGTCCTACCAGGCGACGATCGCCCGGATCCAGTCGCACGGGATCGCGGTCATCGGATGCTTCGTCCTGGGTTTGGATGGGGACACCGGGATGGTCTTCGATGAGGTCTTCGACTTCGTGGAAAAGAGCGGGCTGTTCCAGGTGCAGATCACGGTGATGACGGCGTTCCCGGGAACGCCACTGTACGCGCGGTTGCGGAGCGAGGGACGGCTGCTGGAGGAGACCGCCTGGGAGAAGTGCACGCTGTTCGACGTCAACTTCACGCCTCGGCAGCTTTCGGTCGGCGAGTTGCAGAGAGGCTTGGTGGAGCTGGGCAAGCGGATGTATTCGGACGAGTCCACCCGGCGCCGGACCAGGGCGTTTCGCCGACAATGCGCGCGGGGTCCGGCGTTGGCACAGAGGAGGGAACCAACATGACTACCCGACTGGAAGCGGACGCAACGAGCCTCAATTGGTTCAAGATGCTGTTCCTGCTGGCGGCGCTCTACGACGGCGTGTTGGGGGTGGTGTTCCTCTTCTTCTACGGGCCGATCTATCAAAGCCTGGGCGTGCCGCTCCCGAACAGTCCTTCGTACATCCACTTGAGCGCCGCGTTTGTGTTGGCGCAGGGCGTCGGCTACTGGTTCGTCTACCGCAACATGCTCCGCAACGTGGACCTGGTGAAGGTCGGCGTGGTCTACAAGGCGGCCTACACGCTGGTCTCGGCGTACTACCTGCTGGCCGGCCAATTGTTACACGCGATGTTCGCGTGGTTCGCGGTCTGCGACCTACTGTTCCTGCTGGCGTTCGTGCGATTCCTGGTGCTGGCGCAACCGGCTGGGCTCGAGGCAGAGCGCCGCTAGTGCCGGCGACATCGGTTGAGATGGAGGCCGACCCCGCCTTCGCGCGACGCGTGGTGCGACTGGCGGTCACCAGCGCGCTGGTCCTTCCGGTCATCTGGCTGCTCTCCGCGACCACGCTTCGGCCGCAACCGCTGGTCGGCGCGGGGCTCGCCGCGGGATGGCTCTTGATGCCCTCGATCCTCGGGCTGAGTCTCCGCTGGCCCAGGCTGCGCTACGCGCTCGTCGTTCCGTCGTCCTTCGTGAGTGTCGCGCTGCTGGCGATCTGCCTGACGGCGCTCCCCGACGACAACGTCGCGAGCGCCGGCTGGTTACTGATGACCGGCGGCGTGCTGTTCGGCGGGGTACTCGGTATCTGGTTCTGGTTCCGCTGGATGCCGGTCCCCGCCGGGCTCACGGACCCGTTCTCAGCGGGCCGGTGGGCGCTGATTGTGGTGCACGTCTCGCTGATCGTAGCCGGTCTGGTGCTGGTGGGCGTCTCCGCCGTGGCGTAGGCCGCAGCCCACGACGCGTTGAGGCCCTACCGATTGTCTGACTGGCGCGCACATTCCCGTGGCATACCACTCCGGAGTTCCGCCATGGCCCGTGTCTTACTGATTGCGCTCGCGCTGCTCTGCCCGTTCTCCCTCCGGGCCCAGGGCTTCCGGCTCACGGTCGAGAACATCATGCGCGGCCCCGACCTGGTCGGGGTCTCGCCATCCAACGGGCGGTTCTCGGCGGACGGCAAGTACGTGTATTTCCGCTGGCGAAGCCCCGGCCTGGATACGCTGGATCAAGACTACCGCGTCCTGGTGTCCGGCGGCGAGCCGGAGCGGCTGCCGCGGCTCGCGGTGGACACGATCGCGATGACCGGCGTCTGGTCGCCCGATCTCCGGAGCCAGATCGTGGTCCTCAAGGAGGACCTCTGGATCGTAGACCGCGCCGGTGCCAAGCGACGGCTCACCCAGACGCAGGGCGAGGAGTCTTCCCCCTCGTGGTCGGCGGACGGGCGGACGGTGTACTTCACCCGCGATAACAACGCCTGGTCGCTCGATCTGGTGGACGGCCGCCTGGTGCAGCGGACCGACATTCGCCGCGGTCCGGCGCCGAAACAGCCTGCCGAGCCTGCGGGGCAGAAGGACTTCCTGAAAGACCAACAGCAGGAGCTGTTCGACTTCATCCGACGGCAGGTGGCGCAGCAGGCGCTCCGGGCCGACACAGACACCACCGGGGCCAAGCCCTTGTACCTCGGCGAGCGCGAGACCGCGAGCGATATCGAGGTGTCCCCGGACGGAAGGTTCGCGTTGGTCCGGGTGAGCCAACGCGCTCGCGGCGACAGCGCGGAAGGGCGAAGGGTGGAGATGCCGGTCTGGGTCACCGAGTCGGGATACGTGGAGACCCAGCAGATCCGGACCAAAGTGGGCGATGATCAGGGCGATCAGCGCACCGCCCTGATCGAGCTTCAGACCGGCAAGGTGTCGTGGGTGGATTCGCTGGCGCAGGTCACCACGGCGCCGCACGACGCCGAGCCGGTGGGTTTCTCGCCCAACTCGCGCCACGCGCTGGTGCGCATCGCGACGGACGACTTCAAGGATGACTGGCTGGTGGTCGTGGACCTGCCGTCGCTCGACGCCCGCGCCGTGGTGCACCGGCACGATGACGCCTGGCTGGGCGTCGGGTTCCTGGGGCTCGGGGGGTGGACCGGCTGGCTGGGCGACGGCGAGACCATCTACTACGGGAGCGAGGAGACCGGCTACGCACACCTCTACACCGTCGCGGCTGCGGGTGGTACACCCAGGGCGCTCACCAGCGGCACGTGGGAGGTGCAGGACGTCACCCTCTCGCCGGACCGCAAGACCTTCTACCTGCACACCAACGAGGGGGACTTCGGTCAGGTGCACTTCTATGCCCTGGACGTGGCCACCGGCCGCAAGACGCAGCTCACCTCTGCCGAGGGACGCCAGGACGTCGTGGTCTCGCCCGACGGCAGGACGCTGGCCGTACTGCACAGCACCGCGAACCACCCGCCGGAGCTCTATTTCCAGCCCCACCGTCCCGGCGCCGAGATGCGTAAGGTCACGGAGAGCACGACGGCCGAGTGGCGCAGCTACTCCTGGATCGAGCCGGAGATCGTGATGATCTCCGCGCGCGACGGCGCCCAGGTGCCGGCGCGGCTGTATCGCCCCAGGGGGGTCGCATCCAATCGCGTGGCGGTGATCTTCGTGCACGGGGCGGGCTATCTGCAGAACGTGCACAAGTGGTGGTCCAGCTACTACCGGGAGTACATGTTCCATCATCTGCTCGCCTCCAGGGGCTACACCGTGCTGGACCTGGACTATCGCGGGAGCGCGGGGCAGGGTCGCGACTGGCGCACGGCCATCTACCGGTACATGGGGGGAAAGGACCTGGACGACCAGGTGGACGGCGCGCGCTGGTTGGTGCGGACCATGGGCGTAGACTCGACGAAGATCGGCATCTACGGCGGGAGCTACGGCGGCTTCATCACGCTGATGGCGATGTTCACCCGGCCGGGCGTGTTCGCGGCGGGCGCCGCGCTGCGCCCGGTGACCGACTGGGCCCACTACAATCACGGCTACACCGGACGCATCCTGAATTCGCCGCAGACGGACACTCTGGCATACCAGCGCTCGTCGCCGATCTATTTCGCGCAGAACCTCACGGGGCGGTTGTTGATGTGCCACGGGATGGTAGACGACAACGTTCACTTCCAGGATACGGCACGGCTGGTGCAGCGGCTGATCGAGCTGGGCAAGCAGAACTGGGAGGTCGCCGTGTACCCGGTGGAGCCGCACGGCTTTCGCCGGAACGACAGTTGGACCGACGAATACCGGCGCATCCTCAAGCTGTTCGACGAAACGCTCGTGGGCCTGCGGTGAGCCCGGCCGGCGCTGTCGCGGCGTAACCTGCCGGGAACCTGGTGCGTAGGGGCTTCCAAGAGGATCTTGTTCCCATGGCGAAGACCCCCGCTCCCGCAGACGATTCGCTGGACGGTATGTCGAAAGAGGTGGATCGACTGCTGAAGCAGTTACCGGGCGCGGATCCCACATTGCGCGGTTCGGGCCCGCTTACGTCTCCGGTCTCCCGGCCAGCGGGCCCGCCCGGTCCGGGTGGCGCGGCGATCGCGGGCGGCGCGCGCGAGCCCACCGCCAGGGACAAGCTCGGTGTGTGGCTCCGCGTGGGGCTGGGCGTGGCGGTTGGGGCGCTCATGACTCAGTGGCCTTACCAGCACGCCTGCGGGATCTCCTTGTACCTCTACTTAGGCGCCGTCACGGCCGTGATCGTCGCCGGCGGTTGGGCCAGCGTGGCGTCCTGGAAGCTGCGCATGGGCCCGGCGCACGTGGTATCGCTCGGGCTTATCGTCTGGGGCCTGGTGCTCGCGGCGCAGCAGGTGCTGCCGCGGATCGGGTACGCCGCGGCCTCCGCGTCCTGGCGTTGCCTGTAGATCGCTTCATCATTCCCATAGGGATTCCCCCAACAACGCCGCTCTACGTTGGACGGCACTATGGCGTCGTCCCGGGCTTGGCTGCTGGGCGTCGCGGTGCTGGCGGCTGCCTGCCGCCAGGATCGGCGCGCCTTCGTAGAGATGCCCGCCGCGGATTCGGCGAGTGTCCGGCTCGCGCGGGCCGTTGCGGACTCGTTGGGCGAAGAGCTGATGGGCCTGCTGGCGGCGGCGCTCGAACGGGGCGGCCCAGCCCTGGCCATCCACTTCTGCGCCGACTCGGCACAGGTGCGCACCCTGCGACACTGGAAGAACGGCATCTACATTCGCCGCGTGAGCGATCGGATCCGCAACGTGGACGACACGCCGGACGCGCTGGAGCGGCAACTTCTCGAACGCCTCGCGGAAAGCCATGGCGCGGACCGGCTTCCGGCCGAGTTGGTGGAGGTCGTTCGTGCTCCCGACGGCACCTATCAGCTACAGTACATCCGGCCCCTGATCGTGCAGCCGGTGTGCCTTGCCTGCCACGGCGATCCGGCGGCATTCGAGCCGGAGGTACGTGCCGTCTTGGCCAAGCGCTATTCGGAAGACCGTGCCACGGGATACGCCGTCGGCGATCTCCGCGGCGCGGTGTCGGTGCGGGTGCCGCTCCCGGCCGCGCCCCGGCCCTAGCCGTCACGGTCGCGACTGGCCAACTGCGGACCCGTACCAGCCAGGCCGCTCCGTGAGCGGCGACCCCACCTTCAAGGACTATTTCTCCGAGCGCGCGGCCGAGTACGCTCGCTTCCGGCCTCGGTACCCCGCCGAGCTGTTCGAGGCCCTGGCGGAGTTGGCGCCCGGCCACAGGCTCGCGTGGGACTGCGGCACCGGGAACGGCCAGGCGGCAGTGGGACTGGCGGCGCATTTCCAGCGGGTCATGGCCACCGACGCCAGTGCCCAGCAGCTGGCGCATGCCGAGCGCCATCCGCGGGTCACCTACGGGCGGAGCCTGGAAACTCGGAGCAGCCTGGCGACTGCGGCGGTGGACTTGGTGACGGTGGCCCAGGCGCTCCACTGGTTCGACGTCGAGCCCTTCTTTGCCGAAGTTCGCCGGGTGCTCCGCCCCGGCGGTGTGGTCGCGGTGTGGTGCTACGACCTGGCCCGGGTGGACCGTGAGATCGATGGGTTGATTGACCGGTTTGCCCACGAGACTGTGGGCCGGCACTGGGCGCCGGAGCGGCGCCACGTGCGGGCCGGGTATCGGGACCTGCCGTTTCCGTTCGAGGAGCTTCCCTTTCCGCAGTGCACCATGGAGCGGGACCTCACGCTCTACCAGCTCGCCGGCTACCTGGACACCTGGTCAGCGGTCCGACGCTACCGGCAGGCGGTGGGTACCGACCCGCTGGCCCCGCTGGTCGAGGCGATCGCGCCGCTCTGGGGTGACCCGGGCGCGCCCCGCACGGTGTTCTGGCCGCTCAGGGGACGCGTGGGGACGATGCCCCGTCAGGCTTTCGCGCCCGGACGAACGCCGCCATGAACCGCCCGTCCACCTGCGGCGCGATGCGGTCCACGTCCAGCCCGGCCTCCGCCAGAAACGCCCGCGCGTCCTCGAGTCGGTAGACCCTGGTCGGTTCGATCGAGGGATCCTCGAAGCCCACATCCCGCAGCAGGCGCTCGAACTCCCGTTCCTCCAGTGCGCCCGCCACGCACCCCACCCACAGCTCGATGCTGCGGCGGACGTCCGGGGGCACCGGCCCCCGGACCACGACGTCCGAGACCGCGAAACGGCCGCCGGGCCGCAACACGCGGAACGCTTCCCGCAGAACCCGCGGCTTCTCCGCCGACAGGTTGATCACGCAGTTGGAGATGATCACGTCCACCGAGTTATCGGGGAGCGGGATGTGCTCGATTTCTCCCTGGAGGAACTCGACGTTGGTCACGCCGGCCGCCCGCGCATTGGCCCGGGCCAGCTCCAGCATGTCGTCCGTCATGTCGAGGCCGTAGGCCTTCCCGGTTGGCCCGACGCGGTTGGCCGAGAGGAGGACGTCAATCCCGCCCCCGGAACCGAGGTCGAGCACCACCTCGCCGGGACGGAGCTCCGCCAGGGCCGTGGGATTGCCGCACCCGAGGGAAGCCAGTACCGCCTCCGCGGGGAGACCCGCCGTCTCGCCGGCCTGGTAGAGGTCCTGGGTGACGGGATCGCAGCCGCACGAACCGCACCCGCACCCGGCCTTCTGGGCACCCTCCCGCGCCTGACGGGCCGCTTCGCCGTACTTCTGGCGCACCGCTTCCCGCAGCTTCACTGGCTGGTCCATACCGATCGCTCCCGTGATGGACGTTGTATCAAAACTGGTTGATTTATCGTGCCCAACAACACCGGGGCTACGCCAGCACGGGCAGCTGGTGTTGCGGTCGCACCGCCACCCGCCCCAGCAGATCGCCCACCTCGGCCACGGCCTCCGGGTTAACTGAGTAGTACATCCAGCGCCCGTCGCGACGGTCGCGCACCAGCCCGGCTTCCTTCAAGGTCTTCAGGTGAAAGGACAGCCGCGACTGCCCCGCGCCGAGTGCCGCGGTCAGCTCGCACACACAGCGCTCGCCGGCCCAGAGCCGCTCCAGGATCCGGAGCCGGGTGTCGTCCGACAGGGCGTGACAGCACTGGGCCAGGCGCCGCCGGTCGGTATTGCTGAATCGAATCATCCATGGTAAATATATCAAGCAATATTGATACATCAAGCCCCGGCGGGCCAGGGACCGGCTTCGGGGCGTAGATTCCGGGGCCCAACTCCGGCGCCATCGACATGACCGTTCTCGACCGCCTGCAGCACGCGCTGGCCGATCGCTATGCCATCGAGTCCCCGCTCGGGCGCGGCGGGATGGCGACCGTGTACCTGGCCGAAGACCGGAAACATGGGCGGCGCGTGGCGGTTAAAGTGCTCAACCCTGAGCTGGCGGCGTCCGTGGGCGGCGAGCGGTTCCTTCGGGAGATCCGGATCGCGGCCCGTCTGTCGCACCCCCATATCCTGCCGCTCCTGGATTCCGGCGACGTGAACGGGCTGCTGTACTACGTGACCCCCTACGTGTCGGACGGCTCGTTGCGCGACCGGCTCCGGCGCGAGAGCCGGTTAGGGGTGGCGGAGGCCGTTCGCATCGCGCGGGAGATTGGCACCGCGCTGGACTACGCGCACCGGCAGGGCTTCGTCCACCGGGACGTCAAGCCGGAGAACATCCTGTTCGCCGACGGGCACGCGGTGCTGGCGGA
>Ga0209002_10000110_pt1 | contig 51798 bp, 58 predicted proteins | sample Rifsed16ft2_FD_184010 | JGI IMG/M metagenome (GOLD analysis project Ga0209002, IMG submission 184010) | Soil microbial communities from Rifle, Colorado, USA - sediment 16ft 2 (version 2) | ecosystem: Environmental > Terrestrial > Deep subsurface > Rock core/Sediment | place: Rifle, Colorado...
CCCCGCGAGGATCCAATCCGCGTCCCCGGTCCGGTACTCCCACCGCACGTACTGACGGAGGTCTGCGTTCCTTCCCAGGCCCACGACATTCGGGCCGTATCCAAGCGCACCGATCATTTTCGTCCACCTCGGAGGGAGCAAACGACGGCCGCCGAGAACCGATTTGAGCCGGCAGGGACAGCCGCCATACGCCGGCACTACCCATATACCCCAGGACCGCCATGCATTCGCCATGGCCCTCTGGGAGATCTCGTTCCGGACGCAGTACGACTACCCGTTCATCCGCATGTCCCAGCGGTACCAGGGCCTCCCGATCTCGATGTGGTGCATCTTCAACCGGGAGCTCCTCCAGGTCCCGACCCTGGACGAGGCGGTGCTGGGGCGGATCGAGCGGGACATTCGGAAGGCGGGCCGCGTGATTGACAAGTGGGTGGAGGCCCAGGAGGCCCGGATCTTCATGCTCCGGTGCACGTGCGGCACGCACGACAGTCCATGGAACGTGTGGGAGAAGCTCGACTTCGTGGACGCCCCGCCCGCCGTGTACAAGGACGGCTGGGGCTACTTCCGCGTGATCGGCTTCGACGAGACGAAGACGCGGGACCTGTTCCGGGAGATGAACAGCCGCGGGCCCACGGAGCTGATCCGGAAGCGCGAGCTCACCCTCAGCGTCCTGCCGTCGAGCGTGTGGGTGAACAGCCTGTTCGCGGACCTCACGGAGAAGCAGATCGCCTCCGTCCTGAAGGCCCACCGGTACGGGTACTACACGTCGCCGCGCCAGATCACGACGGAGAACATCGCGAAGGGCCTGGGGCTGAGCCGGTCGACGTACGAGGAGCACCTCCGGAAGGCGGAGAACCGGATCATGGGCGCGCTAATCCCGTACCTCCAGCTCTTCTCGAGCGGGGACAAGCCGCCGGAGAAGATGCCGGACAAGGCCACCGCACTCGAGGTGGCGGAGGCCGCGGCGGGCGAGGGCCCCGCGTGAGCCCGGCCCTCCTCGGTGGCTGAGCCGGGCCTCGGCCGACCCGCGGGTTCAAGGGGGTGGCCGCATTCCTCGCCGTCGGTTCGCCCATGAAGGCAGCGATTTTCCGTTCCCACGGCGGGCCCGAGGTCCTCGAGTACGTGACGGACTTCGGCGAGCCTGTCCTGGGCCCGGGCGACGTGAAGGTTCGCGTGCGGGCCTCCGCGCTCAATCACCTCGACCTGTTCGTCCGCCAGGGCATCCCGACGTTGAAGCTCCCGCTCCCGCACATCCTAGGCTCGGACGTTGCGGGCGAGGTCGCCGCGGTCGGCGACGACGTCGCGGACCTCGAGGCCGGGGAGCGGGTCGCCGTGAACCCGAGCCTGTCGTGCGGGGAGTGCGAGTACTGCGTGCGGGGCGACGATCCGCTCTGCGTGGACTTCAAGATTCTCGGGGAGCACGTGAACGGCGGATACGCGGAGTACGTCGTCGTGCCCGCGCGGAACGTCGCGCGCCTCCCGACGGACTTCCCCTTCGAGACCGCCGCCGCGGCCCCCCTCGTGTACCAGACCGCGTGGCGGATGCTCGTGTCCCGAGCGCAGGTGAAGCCCGGCGAGGACGTCCTGATCCTCGGGGCGGGGAGCGGCGTGTCGACGGCCGCGATCCAGATCGCGAAGCTCGCGGGCTGCACGGTGTTCACGACGAGTTCCTCGGACGAGAAGCTGCGGCGGGCGAAGGAGATCGGCGCGGACATCCTCGTGAACTACAAGGAGGTCCCGTGGTCGAAGGCGGTCTGGGAGCTCACGGGGAAGCGCGGCGTGGACGTCGTCGTGGACCACGTCGGGGCCGCGACGTTCAAAGACTCCATCCGCTCCCTCCGGAAGGGCGGGCGCCTCGTGACTCCCGGCGCGACGACAGGCGGGCTCACCGAGCTCGACCTGCGGTACGTGTTCTGGCGCCAGCTCACGATCATGGGCTCCACGATGGGCTCGCAGAAGGAGTTCGAGGACGTGATGAAGCTCGTCTTCATGGGACGGCTGAGACCGGTCGTGGACAAGGTGTTCCCGCTGGAGGAGGCCCGCAAAGCCCACGAGTACCTGGAGCGTGGCGAGCAGTTCGGGAAGGTCGTGATCCGGGTGGACTAGGTCAGCCCGAGGGCGGGGAAGGAGGCGACGGCGGCGTCGCGGGTTTCGGTGGGACGGCAGGCGGCGGGAGGGGTGCCTCGCTCACCTCCCCAAGGATCTTCCCCTTGACGAGCGCCTGCTTGTCGACGTACACGCGTCCGCCCTCGTTCACGACGTTCCCGACGACCATGCCATAGACCTCGAGGTCTCCGCCCGCCGCCTTCGCGTCCTTGTGCACGAGGCCCTTGAGGACCGCCTTCCCGGTCCGCTCCGCGAGCAGATTCCCCGTGACCATGCCTGTAATCTCGCACACGCTGCTGTCGCGGACGAACAGGTCACCGCGGACAAGGCCGATCATCTGCGTGGGTCGGGGGCCGATCACGACGACGCTCCCCTCGAACCGCTCGTCGAGGACGCCTCCGCGGAAGATGCGGACCATGGCGGTCGTCGGAACCCGTGGACGCTACTTGAGGGTTTCGCGATGGCGGGCGCTCACCCGTGCTTCTGGAGCCACCGCTCCGCGTCGAGGGCGGCCATGCAGCCGAAGCCCGCCGCGGTGACCGCCTGGCGGTACCGGTGGTCGTGGACGTCCCCCGCCACGAACACGCCCGGGAGGTTCGTCGCGGTTCGGAACTCCTCCATTGACCGGGGAATTACATATCCGCGTGGATCGATGTCGAGCTGGCCTTGGAACAGCTCCGTGGCGGGGGTGTGTCCGATCGCGATGAACAGGCCCTGCACCTTCAGGTCCTGCGTCAAGCCCGTCTTCGCATGCTTAGCTCGGACACCCTCGACCTTCTTCTCCCCGAGGACCTCCTCGACGGTGTGGTCCCAGACTACCTTGATGTTCGGGGTCTTGAACACTCGGTCCTGCATGATCTTGCTCGCGCGAAACGCGTTCCTGCGGTGGACAATCGTCACGGACTTGCACAGCCTCGAGAGGTACAATGCCTCCTCCATCGCGGTGTCCCCACCGCCGGCCACGACGATGTCGAGGCCCCGAAAGAACATTCCATCACACGTCGCGCACGCGCTCACGCCCTTCCCCTTCAACCGCTCCTCGCTCGGGAGGCCGAGCCACTTCGCGTTCGCCCCCGTGGCGACGACCACCGTGCGCCCCTCGTACTCGTTCTCGTTCACCCACACCTTCATCGGGCTGAGCGTGAGGTCCGCCTTCGTCGCGTCGTCGTCCACGAAGTCCGCGTGGAACCGCTCCGCCTGCTTCCGCCACAGCTCCATGAGCTCGGGGCCGAGGATCCCGTTCGGGAAGCCCGGGTAGTTCTCGACCTCCGAGGTGATCATGAGCTGCCCGCCCGCGACCTGGCCCGCGATCACGAGAGTCTTGAGGTTCGCGCGGGTCGCGTAGATCGCCGCGGTGAGGCCCGCGGGCCCGGAGCCGATCACGATCACGTCGTAGACCGCCATGGCCCCCTTGCGAACCGAGACACGTTATTTATGGCTTGCCTCCGGACTTCGGGAGCCGCTCCGCGGTCGGGGACGAACGAAACCAAAAGGATTACCGGGCCCTCTGCGCATGGGGAGCCCGAGGGCCTCGATGACGGGGGGTCGCATCCGGTGGGCTGCGCTCGTCGCGGCGGTGTCCCTCCTCGGCTTCCTGCCGACCGCCGGGTCCGCCGCCGCAGTCGACCCGGGCCCACGGCCGATGGACGTCGCGATCTCGTTCGACACGCTCCCGAGCGGTCTCGGCCTCGAGCTGGACGGCGTCCGGACCCCGACGCCGTACTCGTTCGTGTGCGGCCAGGGGACCGGGCACACGCTGACTGCGACGTCGCCGCTGTCCGACGGCCGGACGAGATACTCCTTTCGCAACTGGACGGACGGCCTGACGTCGCCCTCCCGGACGTTCGTCTGCGACGCCGCGCAGAACTTCACCGCGGTCTACGGGACGGAGCACGCGATCGAGGTCGACACGCACCCGAGCGGCCTCGATGTCGTTGTGGACGGCACTATCTCGACATCCCCCGTCTATTTGTGGTGCACCGCAGGGACCACGGTGGACCTCCTCGCGTTCGGGTTCGCGAACGGGACCGGCGCGCGATACTTCTTCGGGAACTGGTCCGACCGCGGGGCGCAGGGGCACGCAATCCCGTGCGACGGCCCCGCGACCTACATCGCGTTCTACCGGACCCAGTATCTCATCTCTGTCTTCACCCAACCGGAGGGGCTGGAGGTGTCGATCGACGGGGAGACGCTCCGCAGTCCCGCCTTGCTGTGGTGCGACGAGTTCACGACCCACGCTCTGAACGCGGCGACGGACCAGACGGTCGGAACCACGCAGTTCAGGTTCGTGCGGTGGGATGACGGCGAGTCCGCGAGCACCCGCACGGTCCAGTGCGGGGGATCGATGAACTACACGGCGACGTTCGCCATCGTGACGGCGCCCACGCCCGCCGTCGGAGTCGCATGGACCTTCGTCCTCCTGCTGCTCTTGGCGATTCTGATTCCCGTCATCGTGGCGGGAATCGCCCTCGCGAGCCGCCGATCCCCTCCCCCGGTCCAGATTCTGGTATCCCCGCCCCATGGCGTTTCGACGACGGCGGCACGGCCGTCGGTTGTCCCGCGGACCTGCCGCCAATGCGGTCGAGCCGCGGAGTCCGACTGGATGTTCTGCATGGGTTGCGGGGCGGAACTCCCGCGAGCGTTCCCGCCGACGCCCCCCCGGCCTCCGGAAACGCACGGCCCATGAACGCGACCGTTCTCTCCGGACGTCGGGCCCCCGAGGAAACGTTATTGACCCCGTGCGCGGCTCTCCCGCGCGAATGTTCGGGAAGGCCACTGAAATCTCCCAGTTCAACGAGTTCCTCGCGACGGGCCAGCACCAGAAGGCGATGCGCCTCTTCGACGCGCTGGCCGAGGACCCCGCCCAGTGCGGGCTCGTCCTCGACTCGATCCTGATGTCGAACGCGAACCAGCACGACCCGCAGCTCCACACGCCCCACGGGCTCATGACGACGAACGCCGCGCGCGGGCTGCTCGGGATCAGCGGCTTCCCCGCGGGGGTCCCACTGCTGAAGTTCGTGACCCTGTACTCGTTTAGCCTCCGGAAGCGGGACCTCACCGCGGAGGACGTGCGGATCAGGGCGCGGAGCCTCGCGCCGATCCCGGACCCCGTCGGGACCCTGTACCAGGCGTTCGCGGCGGGGGACTTCGCGGTGGCGGGCGCCGTCCTCGCACGGATCGCGGTTGACCGGGGGATCCCCGCCGCGGCCCATGCGATCCTGCGGTTCGCGCTCGCGGACGTCGGGAAGCTCGGGCACCACCTCACCCTCGTCGTCTCGTTCCTCGAGGCGGCCCGGTCCCTCGGGCTCCCGCGCGGCCTCCTCCCGATCGCGAACCTGGGATTCTACGTCGCGGAGGCGATGAAGGGCACGCGCCCCCCGGAGATCGCGCCCCTGGACCCCGCCACCATGGCCCCGTCGCCAGAGCGACTCTCGGAGGCGGCCGCGGAGGGCGCGTTCGACGAGGTCGAGGCCCAGCTCCGGGCCCTCCTCGCGGCGGGCCGGACGGACGACGCGGTCCGGCCCCTGCTCGTCGCGGCGTCCGCGGACCCCGGTTTCCTGGGCCACACGCTGATTCTCGCGCACTCCCTCCGCCTCGCGGCACCGTACCTGGAGCCCGCGGAGAACTTCCACACGCTCTGGAAGGCGTACCGCACGGCCGTCTCGAGGTTCGGCTACCCGGAGTTCCTGCGGCTGGGCCCGCCGCCCGCCGTGGAGCCGGAGGCGGTGATGTCCGCCCTCCGCGCGAGCCTCCAGTACAGAAGCCCGCCCGCGGAGACGACCCTCCGCCAGGCCCTCGAGGCCGGCGTCCCCCTGGACGAGGTCGTCGCCACGATCGTGAGCGCGTACGGCCACTGGACCGTCGGAGAGAAGGAGCACACGATCATCTACCTCGACGCGGCCCTCGAGACGGCGCGGTTCCTCGGGCGGGACGAGGCGCTGCTGCCCCTCGCGGTCGCCCTGATGCGGCTCCCGTTCTAAGGCCCGTAGCGCGAACCTTTTGCGGTGGCTGGGCATCGCATCTCCGATGGCGGGCGGCCGCATCCTCCTCTTCTACGACGCGGACTGCAGAATCTGCTCGTTCCTCCAGAGATGGGTCCACCGGCTCGACCGCTCCGGCCGGATCCGATCGATCCCGCTCGGATCGTCCGAGGCAGATGCCTATCTCGGGGCCCTGGACGACTCCGAGCGGTTCGGCTCAATGCACGTGGTCGGCCCGGACGGGCGGCGGGAGACGAAGGGGATGGCCCTGCTCCGCCTGGTGGAGGCGCTGCCCATGGGCCGCGGGGCGGCGGGGGTCCTCCGGGGACGCGAGTGCGGGCGGGAGGCGGCGGAATGGGTGTACGAGGCCTTCCTGCGGCTCCGCAAGGCGCTCGCCCGCTAGGCCCCGCGCAGAGACCTCAGTACCTTCAGGTTCCGCTTGAACGCGCGGTCGTCGCCTGGTGTCTCGAGGAGGCCCGGCACGTCCGCGAACCTCGGGTCGTTCACGAGCCACCGGAACGGTTCCTTTCCGATCTCGCCCCGGCCGATGTGCTCGTGGCGGTCCACGTGCGTCCCGGCGCCCGCCTTCGAGTCGTTCAGGTGGAACGCCCGCACCCGCCGCAGGCGGAGGACCGCGTCGATCTCCCGCCACATCGCGTCGTACCGGTCCCGCGCGCGGTAGTCGTACCCCGCCGTGAGGGTGTGGGCCGTGTCGATGCACACGCCGAGGCGATCCCCGTGGCTCGAGGACTCGATGATCTCGCGGAGCTGCTCCCACGTGGATCCGAGGACGGTCCCCTGGCCCGCCGTGTTCTCGAGGAGCGGCGTCACGTCCGGTGCGTCTGCCTTCGCGAGGGCCCAGTCCAGGCCCTCCGCGATCGCGGCGAGCCCCTTCGCCTCCCCCTTCCCCATGTGCGCGCCCGGGTGGAAGATCACGTACGGGACGCGGAGGACGTGGGCGCGCTCGAGCTCCTCGACGAACGCGGTGCGTGCGACGCCCCGCATCCGCGCCTTCGGGGCCGCGAGGTTGATCAGGTAGTTGCCGTGGATCGCGACCGCGCGGATGCCCGCGGTCTCCATCCCCTTCCAGAACGCCTCGACCTCGCCGGGCGGGATGGGCTTCGTCCGTCGGAGCATCCGCGGGCTGCGGGAGAAGATCTGGATTGCCTCGCACCCGATGTACTTGCCCGCCTTCGGGGCGTTCGCGAACCCGCCCGCGATGGAGACGTGCGCGCCGAGGAGCATGGCCGGGCGCGGGAGCGCGTGCGAGGAGAAATAGCTTCGGCGGGATTCGGGCCAAACGGCTTAAGCGCCCCCGCGATCGAACGGCCGTCATGGCGGCGGTCGTCGCGGAAGTGGACTCGAAGTACGTCGGGATGTTCTTCCGGTTGCGGAGGATCCTGGGGACCCTCGGCCGGGAGCGGACCCCGGACACGAGCCTCGGCGGCGGCGCGGTCGCCTGGAAACGGGGCCGGGACGCCGCGGTCGGGACTGGCGGTCACCGGGCCTGACGGTGGCCCCCGAGACGCGCCATCCATCGGTGGCCGGGATGGGCCGTGGCAAGAGCCCTACGGAGCCATCTGCGCCGCTCGGGTCCCAGGAGGGGGAGCGCGTTCCGGAAGTCCTCCTCGTCCCGGGGTCTCGGAGCCTTCGCCTTGTACAGCAGCACGATTTCCGGGGCGAGGATCGGGATGCCCATGATCGCGGGGAACCCGATCTCCGTGACGGGACGCGCGATCCGCGGGTCCCGGCGGAACCGCCATCGGCCGGCCTCCGCCTCGTTCAGGAGGATCTCGAGCTCGCGCGGCTCGCCTCGCTCGCGGCGGGCGTGGATCTCGTGGACCGGCGGGTCGAGGCGCTCCTCGTCCCGCCACGGCTCCCGCCTCCCGCCACCGGGCTCCCTCGAGACCTTCTCGAACTCCCATCCCTCCAGGTAGTGACGGATCGGCGCCTGGTCCTCTCGGAGAATCGCGATCTCCACGTCCGCGTGCGCGCGGGTCACGCGGCGCACGAACAGGTCGATCGCCCACCCGCCCGCGAGGAACCACGGGCGGTCGAAACCCGCCATGATCTCCTTGACGTGCCGCGGGACGGCCCACGGGTCGGGCTCATTCTTCGACGGGTCCATGGGCGAGCTTCCGCGCCTTCGCGACGACGTACGACATCGTGATCTGGCGGGTACCGCGCGCGAACGTGTCGGAGAGCCCCTCCCACCGCCCGTCCTCGACCCACTTCTTCACGAGCGTCGGCCCGAGGACCCGCTCCGCCTCCAGTAGGTCCGCACACTCCACGACCGTCCGGTCGATCCCGAGGAACTCGACCTCGAAGCCGTTCTCCCCGAGGAGGTCGCGGATCTCGTCCGCGCTGAACGAATGGCCCGAGCCCCGCACGGTCTCCTTCCACATCTGCGTCTCGTGCGCGCACAGGATCATCTTGCCGCCCGCGCGGAGGTGGCGGGAGGCCCGGAACACGACCGTCCCGGACATGAAGAGGTGCGCGAACACGAAGTCGAACGGCGCGGACTGCCACACGCTCCATGCGGTCGTCTCCGCGTCCCCGAGGACGAAGTCGACCCGCGGGACGCCCCGGATCGCCGCGTACGCGCGGGCCTCCTGGAGACGCCTCTCGTCGTTGTCCAGGCCAATCACGCGGTGCGCCCGCGGCGCGACGGCCCAGACGACGCGGCCCGAGCCCGTGCCCACGTCGATCGCGATGCGGTGGCGGTAGTCCTCCCGGTTCAGCTGTTCCAGGAACATCCCGCTGAGCCCGTCCCGCTCGCGCAGGTGTTCCCTGGCGGGGATCCTCCGCTCCCGCCGGACGATGTCGGCCATGGCTCTCCTCGGACGAAGCCCGCCACCGTCCCCTCACGTTTATATGTTTCCGCAGGATAGCGCGCGGGAGGCGTCGCGGTGGACCTGCCCAGGCACTCTCTCTTCATCGGCGGCACGTGGGTGGAGCCCGCGGGCGGGGAGCGAACGCCGGTCCTGGACCCCGCCACGAACCGGCCGATCGCGGAGGTCGCGAGCGGCTCGAAGGACGACATGGACGCAGCGGTGGAGGCCGCGCGGCGGGCCTTCGAGAGCCCGGAGTGGCGGGGGATGGACCCGAGCAAGCGGGGCCGCCTCCTGTACCAGCTCGGCCAGCTCGTCCGCGACAAATTCGACGAGCTCGCCCGCCTCGAGTCCCAGAACGTCGGCAAGCCGCTCCGGGAGGCGAAGGGCGACGTCGCGTACGTGTACAAGCTCTTCGAGTACTACGCGGGCCTCGCGGACAAGATCGAGGGCGCGACGATCCCCGTCCCCGGGAACCGTCTCGACTACACCGTGCGGGAGCCCGTCGGGGTCACGGGCCACATCGCGCCGTGGAACTACCCGCTGACCCTCGCGTGCCGCGGGATCGCGCCCGCCCTCGCGGCGGGGAACACGGTCGTCCTCAAACCCGCCTCCCTCACGCCGCTCAGCACCCTGAAGCTCGCGGAGCTCACCGCCACCGCGGGGTTCCCGGCGGGGGTCTTCAACGTCGTCACGGGTCCCGGCTCCACGGCGGGCAGCGCGCTCGCGGACCACCCCGACGTCGACTCCATGACGTTCACCGGTTCCACGGAAACCGGGAAGCAGATCATGGCCCTTGCGGCCCGCCACGTCACCCCCGTGGCCTTGGAGCTCGGCGGAAAGAACCCGCAGATCGTGTTCCCGGACGCAAAGCTCGACCGGGCCCTCAGGGGAGTCCTGTTCGGCGCGTTCCAGAACGCGGGCCAGATGTGCTGGGCGGGGAGTCGGCTGTACGTTCACGAGTCCGTGCGGGACGACTTCCTGAACAAGGTCGCGGACGCGGCCGCGCGGATGAAGCTCGGGCCCGGGCTCCAGGAGGAGTCGCAGATGGGGCCCGTCGTCTCCCGCCCGCAGGAGGCGAGCGTGCTCGAGTACATCGAGGCGGGGACACGGGAGGGAGCCACCGTCCTCGTCGGCGGGAAGCGGGCGGAAAGCGCGGCCCTGAGGGAGGGAAACTTCGTCCTGCCCACGGTCTTCGGGGACGTCGCCCCGGACATGCGAATCGCGCGGGAGGAGATCTTCGGTCCCGTCCTGTGTGCGTTCGGCTTCACGGACATCGACGAGGCGGTCGCCCAGGCGAACGCGACGCCGTACGGCCTGATGGCGGGCGTCTGGACGCAGAGCCTCCAGACCGCCCATCGCGTCGCCGCGCGGCTCGAGGCGGGGATGGTGAACATCAACGAGTACCCGATCACGTTCCCGCAGACGCCGTTCAGCGGGTTCAAGGAGTCCGCCCTGGGCCACGAACAGGGGATCGACGCGGTCCTCCACTATACCCGCGTGAAGAACGTGACCGTGAACCTGGAGTGAGTGCCCGCTTGCCCGCCGCGATGATCTACGTCGCGAGGACCGCGGTGATCGTCGGGGACGTGGCGGTCGGCGGGGGCTCGAGCGTGTGGCACGGGGCCGTCCTCCGCGGGGACATGGACGGAATCCGGGTCGGCGAGTCCACAAACCTCCAGGACCGCGTCGTCGTCCACGTGGACCTCGGGAGCCCCGCCATCATCGGGAACCGCGTGACCGTGGGCCACGGCGCGATCGTCCACGGGTGCGAGATCGGGGACGACTGCATCCTCGGGATGGGGAGCATCGTGGCGAGCCGCGCGAAGGTCGGCCCCGAGTCCATCGTCGCGCCCGGGGCCGTCGTCCCCGAGGGGAAGGAGATTCCCCGGGACAGCGTCGTGATGGGCGTGCCGGCCCGCGTCGCCCGGCGGACGGAGGACTTCCACCGCCTCCGCATCGAGGCCTCGTGGCGGGTGTACGCGGAGCTCGCCCGCAAGTCCCTGCCCGCGCGGCGGGTGATGAAGGGGAATCCCGCGCGGCGCGTCACGATTGAGGGCGCGGACGAGTCCTGAGGCGGGGCGCCATGGCCTTCGAGCTCGAGATCAAGCCCCGCTTCCGGGACATCGACGCGCTCGGCCACGTGAACAACGCGGTGTACTTCACGTACATGGAGCAGGCCCGGACGGAGTACTACCTCAAGATTGCGAACGCGAAGCGGCTCGGGGAAATTGAGTTCATCCTGGCGAGCGCGAGATGCGATTTCCGCTCCCCGGTCGCGTTCGGTGAGACCGTCGCCCTGCGGGTGTGGCCGACCCGGATTGGTGACTCATCGTTCACGCTCCGGTACGAGATGCGGGTGAAGGAGGACGGCCGCCTCGCCGCGGAGGGGGAGAGCGTGCAGGTCGCGTACGATTACGAGGCCAAGAGATCGAAACCGATCCCTGAGTACTTCCGCAGGGCCCTCGACGCCGAGATGGCGGGCCCGAACTGAAGCTGCGAAGTACATACCGGATTTAGGCTACCCTCAAGTCCTCCCGCCCCGCTCGAAGCCAATCGTGGACCCGGTCATCCTCCTGCTCATCGCGGCCTCCGGCCTCGCCACGGTCCTCGGTGCCCTGCCTCTCGTCGCGATTCGGAGCCTCAGCCACCGCACCCACGACGTCCTGCTGGGATTCACGGGAGGCCTGATGACCGCGGTCGTCGTCCTCGGGCTTCTCCCGCACGCCGTCGCGCATTCCGGCACGGACCTCCCGTCCCTGGCCGGGAGCGTCGTCCTCGGCATCCTCCTGATCATCGTCCTGGCGCGGGCCGTCAAGCGCCTCCCGCTCCCAATGGCCTTTAGCGGGCCTACGGAGTCCGGCGCGCCCCGGGTCGCGTTCCTCCTCTTCCTCGCGCTCGCGATCCACAACTTCCCGGAGGGCCTCGCGACCGGCGTCGGCTACGGGGAGGGCCTGACGGCGGCGGGGAACGGAATCGCCCTCGCGATCGCGCTCCAGAACATCCCCGAGGGGTTCCTCGTCGCGATCGCGGTCCTGAAGGAGACCGGCTCCCGGCGGACCGCCGCGGGCTACGCCCTCGCGAGCGGCCTAATCGAACCCGTGGCGGGGACGATCGGATACCTGTGGCTCTCCGTCTCCCCCGCCCATGTCGCACTCGCCTCCGGGCTCGCGGCGGGCGCGATGCTCGCTGCGGTCGCGTTCCAAATCCTCCCGGAGAGCCACCGCCACGGATACCACCTGCCTGCGACGTTCACCTTCGTCCTCGGGATCGCTTTGGCCTCCTTGGCTTGGGTCGCTCTCGGGGCCGTGTGACCGTGAGCCGGCTCCCCTAGAGAAGCGCCCTCAGTCTCTCCGGGTCGGATGTGGGCGGCGAGCACGACGTCCCCTTGCACACGAACGCGACCGGCCCCGCCATGGCCTGTCTCGACGTCAGCATCGGCCCGACGGCGGCGGGTACGTACGCGTCCTGCTTGTCGACGACGAGGACGGTCTTGCCGGGGCTGAAGGTCGTCGCGGCGGACCTACGAAGTGCGGCGGTCTGCGGGTCGTCCCGCGGGCCCACGATGACCACTTGGGCGGACGCGTGGAGCCACAGCTCCGCCGCGAGGGAGTACGCGCCTGCGAAGATGCCGCCCATCCGCTCCGCCTCGCCCGCGAACGCGCGGATCAGCTCGTCTCCGTGGAGGCGATATTCGTCGTTCCCCGTGAGGTGGTGGAGCCGCTGGAGGACGACCGCCGCCACGCCGTTGCTCGACGGGCTCGGCGAGTCCTCGATCGGCTTCCGCTTGATGGCGAAGACCGAGGCCATAGATCCGCCATCCCCGCCCTCGGCGAGGTCGAAGAACCCGCCGCCCCTCGCGTCCCAGAAGTGGTCGAGCGCGAACCGCATCACGTCCTCCGTCCGCCGCAGCCACGTCGCGTCCGCCGTGGCCTCGTGTGCATCGAGCATCGCTGCCGCCATCCCGATGTGGTCGTCGAGCAGGCCCGTGATCCGCCGCGCGTCCCCCGTCCATTGGTGGTGCATCCCCGCCTTCGGGTCCCACAGGTTCGTCCACAGGAGGTCGAGCGTCTTCAGCGCGAAGGCTTTGCAGTCCTCCCGTCCGAGGTACCGCCATGCGTCCAGGTACGCGGACACGTACATCGCGTTCCAGCTCGCGTACACGGTCGCGTCCACGAACGGGGCCTTCCGTTTCCGGCGGGCGATGCGGAGCTTCCCGAGCCCGCTCCTAAGGAGGGCCTCGACGTTCCCCGCGGGCCATCCCGTCTCCTTCGCGATTTCCTGCGGCGTCTTGTCCACGTAGAGGACGTTCCTCGCGGGGTCGTGGTGCATCTCGCCCTTCTCGGCGATGTCGTACCGCCACGCAAGCGCGATCGTCTCCTCCGGCGTGCAGACCGCGCGCACCTCCTTCAGGGTCCACGTGAAGTAGTCCCCGTCGTCCCCGGGGCCGACGTCCGCGTCCTGGCTCGCGTAGAACCCGCCGTGGACCGGGTCGCGGAGGACCTCGTCCGTCCACGCGACGATCCCTTCCGCTGTCTCCTTGAACAGCGGGTCGCGGAACAGGGCCCACGCCTTCGCGTAGTTCGACAGGAGGGCCGCGTTGTCGTACGCCATCTTCTCGAAGTGCGGGACGATCCACATCGCGTCCGTCGAGTACCGGTGGAACCCGCCACCGACCTGGTCGTACACGCCGCCCCGCGCCATCCCGGTGAGCGTGCGCACGATTACGTTCCGCAGGCCGCCCTCCTTCGTGCGATGGTACCGCGCGAGTAGGAACTCCATCGTCCCGGGGTGCGGGAATTTTGGCGCGGAGCCGAAGCCGCCGTTCACGGGGTCGAACTGGCCCTTGAGGCCGTCGACGAGCCCCTTGAGGAGGGCCTCCGTCGCCTCGCCCGCGTGGACGTGGAGCCCGCGGCGCTCCGCGAGGGCTTGGTGCAGCGATTCCGCGGTGTTGATTGCGTCCGCCCGCTCCTTCCGGTAGTGATCGGAGACCGTGAGGAGGATCCGCTTGAAGCTCGGGCGGCCGTACATGTCCCTCGGCGGGAAGTAGGTCCCGCCGTAGAACACCTTGCCGTTCGGCGTGAGGAAGGCGGTGAGGGGCCACCCGCCCTGGCCGCTGATCGCCTGCACCGCACTCTGGTACCGCGCGTCCACGTCGGGTCGCTCGTCCCGGTCGACCTTCACGGGCACGAACCGCTCGTTGATGATCTTCGCGACCTCCGGGTCCTCGTAGGACTCGTGGTCGATCACGTGGCACCAGTGGCACCACACGGCCCCGATGTCGAGGAGGATCGGCTTGTCCTCCGCCCTGGCCTTCGCGAACGCCTCCTCGCCCCACGGGTACCACTCCACAGGCTGGTCCCCGGCGCTCCGGAGATAAGCGGACGCCTCCGTTGCAAGACGGTTCCTCGTGGACTCGGCGGGCAACACGGGACGCATGCGGCGGCGGGCTATGGCCTTTTGGAGCCCCGCTCACTTCTTGAGCCGGGCCGCGTACTCCTTCCGGAACTTCGCGACCTTCGGCGCGACGACCGCACGGCAGTACCCCGCGTACGGGTTCTTCGCGAAGTAATCCTGGTGGTAGTCCTCCGCCGGGTAGAACGCGGCGAGAGCCGTGATTTCCGTCACGATGGGGTCGCCCCAGAGGCCCGCGGTCCCAATCTCCTTGGCCACCCGCTCCGCGGTCGCCTTCTGCTCCGGCGCCTGGTAGAAGATTGCGGACCGGTACTGAGTCCCGACGTCGTGCCCCTGGCGGTTCAGGGTCGTCGGGTCGTGGACGCTGAAGAAGATCTTCAGGATCTCTTCGTACGTAATCGCTGCGGGATTGAACGTGACTTGGACGGCTTCCGCGTGCCCGGTCGTGTCCGTGCACACGTCCTCGTACGTCGGATTCTTCAGGCGGCCGCCGGAGTACCCGACGACCACCTTATCGACGCCCTTCAAGTCCTGGAAGATGGGCTGCAGGCACCAGAAGCAGCCGCCGGCCAGGGTCGCGACCTCCATTCCGGGGGTCAAGGCACCACCTCGGGTCGTCTAGGTCCGGTCCATGTTAAGGCTTTCGCGTTTCCTACGGGAAGACCTTCCGGGCGTTCGTGACGAAGACCTTCTCCCGCAGCTCCTTGGAGAGCATCAGCTCCTCGATCCCGTCCAGGTTCTCCTGGATGCTCGGCACCCCGGGCCCGGGCCAGTCGCTCCCGAACAGGACCTTGTCCTGGATCTCCTCGAGCCGCGGGAAGTACCGGAGGAGCCGGTTCGGCGGGATGCTCGAGATGTCGATGTACAGGTTCCGGTGGCGGCGGGCGAGGAAGAACGCCGTCTCGCACCACAGAGGCCTCCCTCCATGGGCGAGGAGGATCGTGAGCTCCGGGTGGTCGACCGCGATGTCGTCCACGTGGATTGGGTCCCCGAACCGCGACTTCGCGGCGGGGAACGTGCTCGTCCCTGAGTGGATCATCACGGGCACCTTCGCGGCCTCCGCCGCCTCGTAGAGGGGCGCGAGCCGCGGGTCGTTCGGGAAGATCTTCTGGTGGGGCGGATGGACCTTGAACCCGCCGATCCGCTCCGCGATCAGCGCCCGCGCGTCGTGCCCGACGTCCGCGGAGTACGCGGGGTGGATCGAGCCGAACGGGATCAGCCGCTTCCGATCCGCGCGGCTGTAGTCGAGGACCCACCGGTTCACCTCCGGGAGGAAGCCCATCACGTCCGGCGCGACGTAGTTGATCAGGCACGCGCGGTCCACGCCCGCCCCGTCGAGGATGTCCAGGAGCACGGCGGGGTCGTCGCACATCTCCAGGAGCCGATGGAAGCGCGGCCCCCGCTCCCGCTTCATCGCCTCCAGGACCTCGGGCTTCAGCATGCGGAACGGCTGACAGTGGACGTGGACGTCCGTGACGCCCGCCATGGACGCGGCGGGAAGCTCCGCGTGCGGGAAAAGGGTATCCGTCGCGCGGGCTACCCTTAAGACCGCGCCCCCCATCCCGGCGCGGAGCGCGGGGTGTGGCGATGGCAGACTCGGAGGGCTTGCGCCTCCTGGCGGAAATCTACGCGGTGCGGGACCGGACGGGGACCCTGATGGACGGCGTCCTTGCGCACGCGGCGGATGACATCGAGTGGTGGGCGGCGGGTCCGCCCGGCGTCCTGCCGTGGGCGGGGAGCTTCCGGGGCCGCGAGGGCGTCGCGCGATGGTTCCAGGTCCTCAACGGATCCCTGGAGTACGACCGGTGGGATCCTGTCGAGACGTTCGCCGCGGCGGACCACGTCGTCGAGATCGTCCGGGCGGGCGGCCGCGTCCGTTCGAACGGGCGGCGGTACGAGAGCGACATCGTCCGCGTCTGGACCTTCCGCGGCGGGAAGCTCGTGCGGGTCCGCAGCTTCTACGACACCGCCGCGTACGCGGCCGCGATGCGGGGCCCCTGAGTCATCGTGCCCCCGGTTTCAGGGCCTGGACGAGGCGGGAGTAGTCCCGGTACGGGGCCTGGCAGGGGCTCCCGTCCGCGTACAGCAGGACGTTCTCCTCCGGGGCCGCGTTGTGGAGCGCGAGCATCGTCGACGACACCGTGCCGCCCCCCGCGCCGTGGTTGCACAGGGCGGGCGTCCCCGCCCCGCCATGGGTGCGGAGCGTCACCTCGAGCCAGCGCGTCGCGGCCGCCGCGTCGGGGAACTTCAGGGCTCCCCCCAGGGAGCGGATCAGGGCGAGCTTCTCGTCGCCCTCCGCGTTCCCCCCCGCGTTCGTGAGGACGTTCAGCCCGTCGTGGCCCCGCGCCATCCGGACCTGGCCGTCGTACGTGAGGAACCGCATCTCCTCCCGCGTCGCGACCATGAGGTTGAAGAAGTTGTACTCGTGCTCGGACACCGCGCGCTGCACGGCGATTTCCGCGGCCCGCACGTTCGCGAGCTTGAGGACGTCGAGCATCAGCTGACCCCGGGACCGCGCGGTCGTCGACGTCCGCTCCCGCCGGTTCGACAGGGCCGCGACGAGGCCCGCCTCGTTCACGCCGATCCACGTCCCGCCCGCCCGGGCGTCCCGCGGGGCCACGATGGCGGGCGAGCCCGCGAGGGACTGCGGCGGCTCCGCGGGCCGCATCCGGTCCTCGTCCCGGTTCATCCCGAGGACGATGTCGTAGCCGGGCACGGTCCGGTACAGGGCGACGAGGGTGCACATCGGGATCACTGCGGTTGCGACAGGTCCGTCGCCCGCATCTTCGCGACCTGGGCGACCTGCATGTTCCCCGCCTTCATCGCGGCCTCGTGCGCGAGCGCGTACCCGCGGGCCGCCGCCTCGCGGAGGGTCCTGTCGCCCGTCTCGGAGGCCTGCTCGCTGATCGCCTCGGCGGAGTCGAACAGATACCGCGCGGCGGAGGCGTGGTCCCCGAGCCCCATCAGGAAGGCGCCGCCGAACAGACCCTCGTGGGTGAGGCCCTCCGGCCCGCCCTTCCAGTTCTCTGCGAGGACCTGCTTGTACTCGTGCGCGACCTCCTTCAGGGCAGGGTCGCCCGTGAGGTCCTGGACCGCGTTCCGGTACTCGACGAGGGCGAGGTACTGCCGCTCGTCCTTTGCCATCGCGTCGTCGGGGAGGGCAAGGTAGCCTTGGCCCGCCTTGCGGCGCCACTGGCCGGCCGATTTCACTTCGCCGAGCTTCTCGTGGCATCGCGCGAGGGCCTGGAAGATTCCGATGCGGTCCATGGGGGAGCCGCCCTCCGTGAGATGGCGGTAGTGCTCCGCGGCGGTGTGGAAGTCGCCGAGGGCATCCGCCTGAATCGCGTCCATCAGATGGGACATCGCAGGTGGGAATCCACGCGGCGATATCAGGTTGCGCCTACTCGTGATCAGCGTGGTCTTCGTGTGTGAAAGGCCCCATTCCCGGGTCCACTCCGAAGAAACCCGGCCGCGGATGGACGGTAATCTCGACGAGATCGCCCGCCTTCAGCCCGAGGCTTTTCACCACGCGGAGCGGGACTCTGACCATGAATGACCTGCCCACTCTCTGGAGCTTGGCGGAGAACCTCATCCCTCTCGCGGGATGTGATGGGTTCTCGGGTTCTTGAACTCGACTCCGGATAAGTCAGAGTTCCGCCCACTTCCCGTGGCCTTCCCACACCCGCACGTGGAACGGGAACTTCAGCTTGAGTTTCAGGTCCCTCTGGAGGAGCTCGCAGATGTTCTCCACGCTCGGGTACTCGAGGGCGTCGTTCCAGTCCCGGTGGTCGTACCTCGCGAGGACCTCCCGCACCGCCTTCTTCAGGTCCGCGAAGTCCAGGACCATCCCGCCCGTGTGCTCCCCCTCGATCGTGACGTCGACCTGGTACGTGTGGCCGTGGAGCCGCCCGCACTTCTCGTGGCCGGGCAGGTGGTGGGCGGCGTCGATGTACTCCGTGATCCCGAGGCGCATCGCTCGGCCCACGGCGGCGGGCCTACATGGCCTTTGCGTCACAGCGGCGTCACGGTGAGGACGACGAGGGGCGCGCGGCCCCGCTGCTCGAAGCCGTGCTCCTCGCCCCGCCCGATCACGAGGACGTCCCCCGCCTTCAGCGGGACCTCCTTGCCGCCCGTCAGGAGCACGCCCCGCCCCGAGGTCACGAGCATCTGGTGTTGCCAGTCGTGGCGGTGCACGGAGGTGTGCCCGCCCTTCTGGAACCGGATCTCGTGGAGGGACGTCTTCTCCGCGCCGTCCTCCTTCCCGACGAGCTGCTTCATCACGACCCGCGCGGAGCCAATCTCCCCGAAGCGGACCGCCTTCAGGGACCGGAGGTTCGTCCGGTACATGGGGCGCGCGAATCCTCGGCCCGCGGATAAACGCTTTGCTTGCGGCTCACCCGCCGTAGTGCCAGCCGAGCGCGTCCAGGGAGAGCGGCTTTCCCTCGCCCGCCCCGGCGTCGATGACCTCGGCGAGGACGACGCGGTGGTCGCCCTGCTCGAGCACGTCCACGAGCCTGCACTCGATCCAGCCCGCGGCTCCTGAGACGACAGGCAGGCCGGAGGGGCTGCGCTGGGTCTTCACCTTGCCGTATTCCTCGTCCAGGACGTTCTGCGCGAGATCCTCCATCCCGTCCCGGAGGAACGAGACCGCGAAGGTCTTCGAGCGCCGGGCGTTCGCGAGCGTGCGGCTCTCCTGGAGGAGCGCGAGTGCGACGAGGGGCGGCTTGAACGAGGTCTGCACGATCCACGTGAAGAACATGAGGTGGTCCTCCCCGCCCTCCGTCTTCGTGCCCACGACGTACGCGCCGGACGGAATCAGTTGCAGCACCCTCTTCTTCGCCTTCTTGTCCATGCTCTCACCCGCCGTCGGGTTCGTAGCGGATCGGGTCCGGGACGCCGAGGGCCCGGAACGCCTCCCTCCGCTCCACGCACGAGGCGCACGTCCCGCAGTGGACGTCGCGGTCCCAGTAGCAGGACCACGTGTGCTCGAACGGCACGCCGAGCGCGAGGCCCTGTCGCACGACCTCGACCTTCGACTTCCCGCTGAGCGGGAGGAGGATCTGGACCGGGGTCTTGGCGTGGCTCCAGAGGCCGAGGCGGTACATGGAGTTGAAGAAGTTGAAGAACTTCGGGCTCGAGTCCGGGAACGCCTCCGGGTCCGAGCCGTTGTGGCCCCCGATTACCCACTGCGCGCCGAGCGGCTCCGCGACGTACGCGGCAAGCGCGTAGAAGACCATGTTCCGGGCGGGGATGTAGCCCTCCGGGGAGCCGAGGAGGGCCGGGTTCTCGAGCCCGGCGTCCTTGAGGTCGTCGACCTCGCGCAGGAAGGGCAGGTCCATCTCCCGGAGGTTGCGGATGCCGGAGAGATCGAGGAGCTTGCGGGTCGCGACGACCTCTTGGGGCGGGCGCCGGAAGTAATGGAACGTGAGGGGCCGGACGTCCCAGCCCTTCGCATTCGCCCACCACAGGGTGACTGCGGAGTCGATGCCGCCGGACAGGAGGACGATCGCCTTCTCTTGTGGTCCCATCGTCAGCAACCCAGGTTGCGTGGAGTTGGTCGAAGCCCGCCTTGACGGGGGCCGGGCGGGCCACTTAGGCGAGGCTCCCTACTATAGCTTTGCCTGAAGGGAGGGCGCTCGTTCCGGCACCAGGTCCTACGTCCCCGTCCACTTCGGCGGGCGCTTCTCCAGGAAGGCCGCGATGCCTTCTTCCTTGTCCCGCGTCGTGAAGACGAGGGAGAACAGGGCCTGTTCGTACCGGAGGCCCTCGCCCAACGGCATCCGGGCCGCGGCCTTCACGGCCTGCTTCGCGAGCCTCACCGCGGCAGGGGACTTCGCCGCAATCCGGTTCGCGATCTCCAGGGTCTTCGCCTCCAGTTGTTCGTGCGGGAACACCTCGTCGATGAGCCCGATGCGGTGGGCCTCCGCGGCGGGGATCCGGTCCCCCGTCAGGATCATCTCCATCGCCTTCCCGTGGCCGACGAGGCGGGGAAGTCGCTGGCTCCCGCCCCCGCCCGGAATGATCCCGATGTTGATCTCCGGCTGGCCGATCGACGCGCGGTCCGATGCGACCCGGATGTCGCACGCGAGGGCGAGCTCGCACCCGCCTCCGAGGCAGTACCCGTTGATCATCGCGATCAGCGGCTTTGCGAACTTGTCCACCGCGTCGTACAGGAAGGGACGGTGGTACAGGTCCCACTGGTCCTGGGCCGTGCGCCCCTTGAACTCGTTGATCTCCGCGCCCGCCACGAAGGCCTTGTCGCCCGCGCCCGTGAGGATGACGACTCGTACCGCCTCGTCCCCCTCGAGTTCCCCGAGGGCGGTGATGATTTCGTCCTTCATCTTCGAGTTCATCGCGTTCAGCTTGTCGGGGCGGTTGAATCGGACGAAGGCGATCGGATCGCGGTGCTCGACCAGGATCGTCTCGTAGGCCATGGAGGCACCGTGCCGGGCATCAGGGCGTCGCTATAAGAGGCTCACCGCACGCCGTCGGGCTTCACTTCCCCTGGAAGACCGCCTTCCGCTTCTCCAGGAAGGCCCGGAAGCCCTCCTTCGCGTCCGCCATCGCGAACAGGCGGTTCTGGAGTTCCCGCTCCAGGGCGAGGCCCTCCTTGATCGACATCTCCATGCCCTCGACGACAGACCGCTTGATCAGCCCGACCGCGCGGCCCGCGTGCTCCGGGTACGCGAGCCCCTTCGCGTACTTCATCACCTCGTCCATGAACCCGCCCGCGTCCCACACGCGGTTCACGAGGCCCCACTCGAGCGCCTCGTCCGGCGTCAGGGTGCGCCCCGTCACCATGAGGTCGATCGCTCTCGACCTCCCGATCAGCCGCGGGAGTCGCTGCGTCCCGCCCGTCCCCGGAAGGACCCCGAGGGTGACCTCGGGCAGGCCGATCTTGTACGGCCTCTCCGGGTTCGGGCTCCGGGCCATGAACCGCAGGTCGCACGCGAGCGCGATCTCCAGGCCGCCGCCCACGCAGTGCCCGTTCAGGGCCGCGATGAACAGCTTCGGCGTCTTCTCGAACTTGTCCAGCGTCTCCTGGCAGTCCAGGCAGAACATCGCCTTGTAGTCCGGCGTGGACGAGGCCAGGATGTTGATGTCCGCGCCCGCGGACCACATCCCGTCGAGCTTCGACGCGATCACGCACACGACGACGCGGTCGTCGAACCGGACGTCCTCGACGAGGTTCGAGAAGTCCCGCATCAGGTCCAGGTCGTACGTGTTCGCCTTCGGCTTGTTCAGCCACGCGACCGCGACGCCGTCCTCCTTCTGGAGCTCGATGTACTTGAACTGCATGGCGATGCCCCCTGGCTCCCGCGGGAACCGCGCGACGGCCTTAAGGCTATTCCATTCGCGGTCCCTCCGGGCGTCCGGTCCCGGAACCTTTATCGTGGCCGTCCTCCATGGTTGCCGGAAGGGGGAGCGCATGGAGGGGGTTGGATGGCGACGCCGCCTGCTCGCGGCCTTGGCCGTCGGATTGTGGGTGCTCCTCTCCATCACGGCCCTTCCGACCGCGACCCACGGGTTCGCGTCTCCCGCCGCCCTGGACGGCCTCTGGACCGAGGACTTCTCGGATTGCTCGCTCGACCGCGTGTACTCCGCCTACGACGACCACGACTCCGGGAGCCCCGTGAACTACGGCGACATCGTGGAGGCGGCAACGTCGCCCACGCCCCTGGGCACGGAATGCGCGGCCCATGTCAAGGCGGTCTCCGATAACGGATTCAACCAGGTTCCGATCACGCCTCGCGCGTTTGTCTCGTCCCCTTACATCCATGACTGGGACACGTCGCGGGACTACAACGTCTCATTCCGGGCCCGGGTGCAGGGACCCGTGACGTCGCAGCGGCTGGTTATCATGGGCACGATGGACTTCCGAATCCTCTTCACACAGGGGACACGCCCTTTGATTAACAGCTCCCAGGGCGAGTTCGAGCTCCCGCCCATCCCGGTGCCGGGCGTCGTGCTTCCTCCACCGCTGACGTCGATTGCCGTCACAAAGCCGTCGCCACCGACGCCTCCTGTGTGCGCGATTTGGTACGGCAACATGTCCCTTGGCGAGTACCCGTGCGGCGGGACGAGCCTTGAGCCCCGCACCGTGTTCTTCGGGGACCTCGGCGACGAGCCGGGCTTCGTGAACAACAAGGGCGAGGGCTACTGGGACGATTTGTCCCTGGAGTACACGAAGGACTCGGGTGGCGGCCTGTCCGTCGATGCGGGGTCCGACGTGGCGGTCAGCGAGGGCGACCCCGTCCATCTCCGGGCCGTGGCGTCCGGCGGGGGCGCGGCCCGATACTGGGACTCCCACACGTTCGGTTTCGACATCGTCGTGAGCTCGGCCCCCGCGGAATCGTGGGTCACGCAGTACGACCTCGCGGGCACGCCCCGCCCCGGGATCGTCGCCGTGACGTACGGGTCCGGGCGTGCGGTGTTCGGCCCGGACGACGGCCTCACGGGCGGCGGGTGGATTGGCGGCATCAACCACCAAATCTACGTGAACTCCGTCCTCTGGTCCTCCCAGCGGGACCGGCCGGTGGACGCGCGCGCCCTCGTCGTCTGGGGCCACAAGGACATCCTGTTCTACCACAGCGGGAGCCGCAACCTCATCGGCGCCCTCCGGGTGCAGGGGTTCACGGTCGACGTGCGGCAATCCGTCCCCTCGGACCTGTCTTCGTACGATGTCGTGGTGCTCGCGGCCGTGGGCTGGGACTGGGCCGGGTTCTCCCAGCAGGGCGTGAACCTCGGGTACTGCTCGATTGCGAGCGCGGGATGCGCCGCGGGGCCTGGGCTGTCCACCGCGGAGGTCGACGCGATTCTCGCGTTCGTGCAGGCGGGCGGCGGGCTCGTCGCCTCGGCCGAGCGGGACAGCGGGGACGACTACCTGAACCCGGTCAGCGTGCCGATGGGTGTGACGTTCGCGGACCTCACCTCGGGGAGCCACACCGCGGAAAAGGTCGCAGACCACCCCGTCCTGCGTCAGTGGGGCGCCGCGGGCGGCCCGCCGTACACGTTCGCGTGGGACCTGAACGACCTCGTGGACACCGACGGCAACGGGAACCCGCGAGACGACGCGGACGCGATCGGCGAAAGCGTGGACACGGCGTATGGGGACGATGGCCTCTACCGCGCGACCGTCGTCGTCACGGACTCCACCGGCGCGACCGCGACGGACACGGTGACGGTCCGAGTCGGCAACGTGCCCCCCAGGGTTCAGGTCTTGGTCTCCGCGACAGCGACCGTGAACGTGACCCTCCGCGTGGCGGGGGAGAAGTGGCACGACGTGAACCTGACGCTGTCCCGCGGCGGGGCGGTCGTCGCGACGGCCTCCGTCGTGCGCGTGCCGGGGTCGCCGGATGACCAAGCCGCCACGGTCCATGGCGTCTCGATCGACCCTGTGGGCGAGGCGGTGTCGGCGGTCGTCGTCTACACTCCGATGGACGACCTGGTCAACGGCCAGGTGAACGGGGCGGACCCCGCCTGGCTGATCCTGACCACGGAGGACGGCACGCAGGTACGGGCCCACCACACGTTCAACGTCTGCCATCCGGACACGTGGACGTGGGCGGTGCCGGACCTCCGGGCCTTCCTGGTCGGCTTCCCGATTAGGTTCGAGGCCTCCGCGACGGACCCGGGGAGCGACGACCTCACGTTCGCGTGGGACTGGGGCGATGGCACGCCGGCGACGACGAGCGTGTACTACAACAACGGCGTGAGCCCGGACGCGCCCTCCAGCCCGGACGTGCGCCCGATGGCCGCGACGGACGTGCAGGTCCACGCGTTCGGCACATCGACACACATCGTCGTCACGCTCACGGTCACGGACGACGACGGAGGGCTCACCGGGTTCATCATCGACCTGACGCCCTAGGCGTCGCCCGTCCGCTCAGTCCAGGTGCTTCTCGAGCCCGATGAACCCGCTCCGCTCGAAGCCGAGGGTCCGGAAGTACGCGATCAGGTCGCCCGCGTCCCACTCCACGGTCGTGCGGACCGTCGTGACCCCGCGGGTCCCGAAGTACCGCATCAGGGCCTCCCCGAGGGCCTTGCCGACGCCATGGCCCTGGTACGCGGGGTCGATCCCGACGATCTTGATCCATCCGACCTCCTGGTCCTCGCCGAAGTCCCACGCCCGCACATCTCCGACGAGGAAACCAACGAGCTTCCCGTCCGCCTCCGCGGCGAGGCACGCGCCCTGCTCCCCCCTCGCGAGGTACGCGGTCAGGCTCCCGCGGAGCGTCGTGGACCGCCGCGCGCCCATGATCGCGGCCTCGATCTCGACCGCGCGCGGGATGTCCGTTTCCTGGAGCGGGCGGATCGTGACGTCGGCCATGGCGATCTCCCCCTGGGGTCCGTGCGAACGTCCGCCGCGGTATTAATCGCTTCGCCCGCCCAGCGCGCTCAGGGCGTGGAGCAGGACGTCCTGGCGGATCCAGAGACCCGCCTTCACGAGGTCCTCGATCGCGCTCTTCGCCTCGTGGCGGTACAGGATCCCCTTCGAGTGGGCCTCCAGGATCACGGACGCGGTCCACCGCGCGGTCAGGCCCCGCATCGTCGCGACGTCCGCCGCAATCGCGTCCTCCAACAGGACGGGAACGTCGAGCGATTCCGCGAGGGCGATCGCGTCCGCCTCCCCCAGCCCCATCGGTGTCGCCCTCTGGAGCGCCTGGGCCGTCCGCTCCGCCTTCGCGGGCGGCGCGCGGATCTCGAGCCAGGACTCCGTGGCCTCCTCGAGTACGTGCGTCTCCGGGCGGCGGTCGTTCGGCTCCACGACGGGCTTCCACGCGGAGGGCGGGACCACGACCTTCGTGTACAGTCGCGGGAGGAGCCGGAGCCAGTTCGCCCGCGCGAGGTGGACGAGCGGGGCCGCGTCCGCGACGATCACTTCCTCAGCCCCAGCTCGTGCAGGTCCTTGTCGAGGTCCTTGGGCCCGTACCCGGACGGGACCCCGCGCTGCCGCGCGAGGTCGAGCATCTCATACAGCGTGACCCCCGCGAGCTCCGCGGCGCGGCCCATGGAGACCCTGCTCTCCCGGAGCAGCTCGAGCGCGACGTCCAGGCGGGCCTCCCGCAGCCCGCGCTCCAGGAACCGCCGTAGGGCCTCGGAGCGGTCCGTCTTGAGGCGGTCCGCGAGGCGGTCCACCTCCGCCAGAGTCTCCTCGGAGATTCGCACGGACACCGTCTGGGCCATCGTATACGCAACACTACATCGTATACATAGCCCTTTCGCCGAGATGGAACGGGCTCACGCGGGCGCACTTGCGCTGCGGGGTTCCGAAAGCTGGAAGATCTCGATCCAGTTCCCGTCCGGGTCCGTCACGTACGCGACCCAGCCGTCCGTGTCCTTCGGGCTGAGGTCCGTGGGGCCTGCGCCCTTTGCGACGAGGTCCCTGTAGGTCGTCTCGACGTCGTCCACGACGAAGCCGAGGTGGTCGAGGCCCTCGCCCGGGACGTACGGGGTCGCGTGGCGGGAGCCCGGGGCATACCAGTTCACCTCGAGCCGCTGGCCGGACGTCTCGTCCTTGAGCATCACCCAGATCCCGCCGCCCCACTCGCGGGTGTCGCGCCGCTTCTCCTCTCTTAGCCCTAGCAGCTCGGTGTAGAATCGGACAGACCGGTCGAGGTCCGTGACCCGGATTCCGACATACTTCAGGTACATGTCCCTTGGAGCGCGCTCCCGCTATATGGCGGCGTCGCCGGCGTGCGACGGGCATCTTCATCCGCGGACGAGCCCCTCCCGGGAGCAGTGGCGGGCGCGGAGGAGGTCCGGTTCCCGGCCGCAGGCGGACCGGGCGATGTCCGGGGCATCGTCCACCCGCCATCGAAGTCCCCTCCCGCGGCGGGCCTCGTGATCGCTCACGGTCGCTCGAACGACATGCGGGTGCCGCTCGTGCGGCGGCTCGCGGAGGCGGCCTCGGAGGCAGGCCTCTGGGCCCTGCGGTTCAACTTCCGCTACGTGGACGCGAAGCACGCCGCCTCTCGCGACCTCTCCGAGGAGGAAAAGGACCTGCTCGGGGCGGTGCGGTTTGCGCGGAAGGCGCTGCCCTCCAAGCCGATCTTCGTGGCGGGGAAGTCCATGGGCGCCCGGGTGTGCGCCCGGGCCTCTGCGGACCCGGACGTGGCGGGCGTGATTGCCCTCGGCTATCCGCTCCACCCGATGTTCCGCCCCCAGGTAAAGGACCCGCCGGAGTGGCCGATGATTGTGAAGTCCGCCCTGTTCGTGCAGGGAGACCGGGACCCGTTCTGCGATTTCACTCGATTGAGGGAGGAGCTCCCGAGACTGCCGCAACCGCACGAGATCGTCGTGATTCCGAAGGCGGGCCACTCCTTCGAGGCGAAGGACGCGAGGCGGGACACGTTCCCCGAGGTGTGGGACGCGATCCTCGAATGGGTCCGACGACAGATCCTCTCCCGGAGGTAGTCCCGCGGATCAGGTGCGGGCGCCGAAGCGGCGGACCAGCGCAACCTTCACCGCGTCGTTGATCAGGAACGACGTCGCCGCGGAGAACGACAACACCGTAAGGATCTCGACCGGCGAAAGTGCCGGGAGCTGTGGCACGCCGACCAGGGAGAAGCCGACGACGGCCAGGATGTCCGCCGCGATGAAGCCGAGGAGCGTGCGGCTGGGCCTCGACTCCCAGAAATGCCGGCGCTCGCGGAGGATGAGGACGTCCAAGACGCCAAGGAAGACGAGGTAGTCGAAGATGAACGTGTGGAGCCGCGCTGGGTCCGCGCTGAGGCCGAACCACGCGATGCCCACGTAAAGCAGTATGAACGACTCCGCGACGATCAATGTGCCAAGGAGCAGCGCGGTCTTGACGAGCCCGTGCACCCTCCATGTGTCCGGTTGCTGCGAGTACCGCACCGAGTCCGTTGACAGCGCGAGGGTCACGAAGTCCGTCACGAAGATGAAGAGGACCATGCTCAGCACGGAGACCGTGGTCTGGCCGGTCGCGAGGAACGCGAGGACGACGAAGACCGCGACCTGGAACGTCTTGACGATCTTGTTGAGAATCCACGTGACGATCCGCTGGTAGACCCTGCGCCCCGTCTCGACGAGCTCGACGATGCCGCCTAGGCCCTCCGTCATCAGTACCGCGCTGGAGGCGGACTTGGCGACGTCTGTCGCGTCGCTCACCGCGATTCCGACCTCCGCCTGGCGCAGGGCGGGGGCGTCGTTCACGCCGTCCCCCGTCATCCCCGTGACGTGCCCGCGGTTCTGGAGGGCCCGGACGACGAGGTACTTGTCCTCCGGGTATATCTCCGCGAGGCCGGCCGCCGTCTCGATCATCTCCGCGATCCCATCCTCCTTGAGCCGGTCGCGGAGGTCCGGGAACTTCGCGATGCTGTCCGCGAGGCCGACCTCCCGCGCGGTTTCGCGGGCAATCGGGAGCGCGTCCCCGGTGAGCATCTTGACGGAGATTCCGAGGCCCCTGAGCGCCCGGATCAGCTCGGCCGCGTCCCGCCTCGGGCGGTCCGCGAGGGCGATCAGGCCGGCGAAGTCGGCCTCCGGCTCCGACGGGCCGACGGCGACCGCAATCGCGCGGTGGCCCTTGGGCCAGAGTCTCTCCAGCTCCCGAACGGCGTCGGAGTCCGTGCTCACGTCCGGCTTCCGCATGGAGGCGATGGCCCCGACCGCGCCTTTCCACACCCAGAACTGATCGTCCCCCCGCTTCACCCGCGTGGCCGTCCTCCGGGTCGCGGGTTCGAAGGGCACGAAGCCGAGCCGGACAATCCCGTCGAGGGACACGCCGGCGTCCCGTGCCGCCGCGAGGACCGCGATGTCGATGGGGTCCCGGTTCGCCTCCTCGGACGCGAGGGCCGCGTACCGGAGCACCTCGTCCCTCGAGTGGTTGCCGAACGGGATTACCTCCGCCACGGACAGCCGGTTCATCGTGATCGTGCCAGTCTTGTCCGCGCACAGCACGTCCATCGTGGCGGCGTCCTCGACCGCGCTCAGGCGGGTCACGAGCACGCCCTCCCGCGCGAGGGCGACCGCGCCGAGGGCCATGCTGATCGCGAACATCGTCGGGAGGGCCACGGGGATTGCGGAGACGAGGAGGACGACCGCGATCGGGAGCAGCTGGACAACGTCCCCGCCGCGCAGGGCGGTGACGGTGAGCCCGACGACCAAGAAGACACCGACCATCGCGAGCAGCCATCGCACGACTCGGGCGACGACATCCTCCATGTGGAGCTTCGGCCGCGCAATCTGTACCAGTTCGACGGTCCGGCCGAAGTACGTCTCCGCGCCCGTCGCGCCCACCGTCCCGGTCGCTTCGCCGCGCAGGATTGTGGAGCCGGAGTACACGGCGTCGCCCGGGGCCTTCGTGACGGCGACGGACTCCCCCGTGAGTGCGGACTGGTCCGCGTCGACCGCCCCGCTCGCAATGCGCACGTCCGCCGGGACGAGGTCCCCGCCCCGGATTCGCACGACGTCACCGGGGACGAGCTCCCGCGCGGGGACCGCCATCCACAGGCGGTCCCGCTTCACGCGGGCCGTGATCTGGAGGCGCTTCCGCAGGGCTTGGACCGCCGTGCTCGCCCGCTCCTCCTGCGCGAACCCGAGAACCCCGTTGAACACGAGGAGCCCGAGGACGATGACGGTTTCGGTCGAGCGCTGGAGGAGCCACGTGAGGACAACCGTGAGCTCGAGCATGGCCGGGGTGACGCCCCAGAACTTCCTCGCGAATCGCGCCGCGGGGTTCCGCCGTTTCTCCGGAATCTCGTTGTATCCGTGCGCGCGAAGCCGCGCCCCGACCTCCGCAACGGTCAGACCGGTCTCAAGATTCGTCTCGCTCTCTCCGCGGGCGCCCATCGCGTCGACCAGCCTCGCATCTACACGGTCCGGCCTGAGGCAGGGGACCAGGGGCATAAACCTTCGGCGCAGGTGCGTTTCGCGGGCGAAGTCTTTGTCTCGCCACGACGCAGGGAACCGGAAACGACTAAATAGCGACCCCCTCGATGCGCCCCGCCATGGCGGTCCTGTCCGGGAAAGCCGCGTCCTCGTTCCGCTTCAGGGACATCCTGTACCACAAGAAGGACTGGGTCGCGACGGTCACGATCAACCGCCCCGCGGTGTACAACGCGTACTCGACCCGGACCCTCCAGGAGATGCAGGCCGCGTTCAAGGACGCGACGTTCGACGACGGGGTGGCGGTGATCGTCCTCACGGGGGCGGGGGACAAGGCGTTCTGTACGGGCGGGGACGTGAAGGAGTACGCGGACACGTACACGAGGCGCCCGCGGGACTACTGGAAGTACATGCTCGAGTTCCAGGCCGCGCACGACCTCCTCCGGAACTGCGGGAAGCCCACGATTGCCCGCGTGAACGGGGTCGTGGCCGGCGGCGGGAACGAGTTCCACATCGCGTGCGACCTGAGCATCGCCGCGGAGCACGCGGAGTTCATGCAGGTCGGTACCCGCGTCGGGAGCGTCGCGGCGGGCGGGGCGACCCAGTGGCTCCCGCTCGTCATCGGCGACCGCCGCGCGCGGGAGATGCTGTTCCTGTGCGAGAAGATTCCCGCCAAGAAGGCCCTCGAGTGGGGCCTCGTGAACCAGGTCGTCCCAAAGGACAAACTCGACGCCGCGGTGCGGGAGATGGCGGAGAAGCTCATCGACAAATTCCCGGAGTCCACGCGGTACACGAAGGCCCAGGTGAACTTCTGGAAGGACCTCTCGTGGTACATGACGATCGGGCACGCGCGGGACTGGCTCTCGTTGCACTTCGCCACGCAGGAGCCCTACGAGGGGATGCGGGCGTTCGTGGAGAAGCGGCCAGCCCGGTACCGCCAGCTGCGGGAGGCGGCCGCGAAGGGGAAGGCGCCCGAGTTCCTGTGGGGGCCGTGGGTGAAGGCGTGCAAGAAATGCGGGGCGATCGGCCTCCCCGAGGAGTTCGCGTTCTGCGGGAAGTGCGGCGCGAAGCTGTGAGGCCATGCCCGAGGACGCGACCCCCGGCGAGATCATGGCGGGCGTCATTGCCCGCGCGGTGAAGGACGGCGAGGTCGCGATCATCGGCGCGAACTCCGCAATCCCCCTCCTCGGGCTGCGGCTCGCCCAGGAGACCCACGCCCCGGACCTCACGATTATCGCGGGCGGGAGCGGGGCGGTGAACCCGAAGGCGAGCCCGATTCCCGCGAGCTCGTGCGACGCGTCGCTCCTGGACGCGGAGTGCGTGCTCCCGCTCTCCGAAGTGATCGACTACGAGGGGAAAACGGAGATCGACGTGTTCTTCGCGGGCGGGCTGCAGATCGACGCGCGGGGCGCGTGCAACCTGATTGGCGTCGGGCCGTACCCGAAGCTCGCGCTCCGCGGGCCGGGGACCGTCGGCCTCTCATTCCTGTCCCGCGCGCGGCGGGTCGTCCTCTACACGACGGCGCACTCGAAGCGGACGTTCGTCCCGAAGGTCGACCACGTGAGCGGGCGGGGGAACGTCGCGCTCGTCGTCACGCCCCTGGCGACGATGGACCTGCGCAGCGGGCGGATGCATCTCGCTTCCGTGCACCCGGGCGTGAGTCCGCGGGAGGTGTTCGAGAACACGGGCTTCCCCTTGGAGAGCATCGAGGAGATCCCGACGACCGTCCCGCCGTCGCCGGAGGAGGTCGCCGTCATGCGGGAGCTGGACCCGGAGGGTGTCGCCCGCCTCGCAGCGAGGCTCTAGGCGTTTTCCGTCCGTTTGATTAAGCGGTCGATACGCCGCTGCCAGGACTCGTACTTCCCAGCGAGCCTGGCGACGGCCACGGGATCGATCTCGCCCTCGTAGAACCCGCTGTGGAGAGACTCCGCGACGGTGAAGTCGTCAATCCACCGGCCCCCGATGTCGGCCCCGTACCGCTCCGCGAGGTCCGCCGCCATCTCCTTCGCAAAGGCTCGAAGTGCGGTGTGCCTGCGAACTGCCATCCGGCGTTTCGCCGCGGACGATTTGACGAGGAGCGCGTAGGCCCCCCACACGAGTTCCGCGGCCTTCTCGACCTCCCGATCAAGAAGCATCCTGCGCGCGTTCGCGAGATAGCGGCTCGCCCGTCGGTCGTACCGACCGAAATCTCGTGGGCGCATCTCACTCGCGTCACTTCGGGCCATATTCGCGCACCTCTCCCGTGGCGGCGTCCACCTCGAACTCGAGGATGCGCTTCACTAGTGCGCCGACATCCATTCGGACTACCCAGGCATCCCCCTTCCGCCTCGCGGCGACGGGCCGCGCCCAAGCCCCAACGAGGTTGAACGCGCTCGTGCTCGTGAGGAAGTCGGCCACGATGCGCGTGGCCTGCTCCGCCGTGCGGACCGGTCCCTTCATCCGGACGTTTGTCCCTTCCATCTTCCGTCGCTCTCTCGGATGGTCTCTAAATCGCCGCGCGGTACTTCTAGTTTGGCGCGGAATTGTCGGAATGCTGCGCGATGAACGGGGTCACGAGACAGTCGGCGGCGGACCGCTACCGGTTCCGCAGTTGTTTCCAGGGGATTGGGACGATCCTCGGCGTCACCCGCACGTAGTCCTCGTAGGCCCGGCCGAAGAGCGCCTTGAGCTCCCGTTCCTCGAAGGGTCCGATGCCGTACGCGAACCACACGCACAGGAGGACCGCCCCAAGCAGGGCCCACGTGTGATCCGTCAGGACGCCGATGCCGAGGGCGATCATCCCGATTCCGGAATACATCGGGTGGCGGACGACGCGGTACGGGCCCGCGACGACGAGGGGTTCGGTCCGGTCGCGGTGCTCCCGGAGCGGCATCCGGCCAACAATCTTGAGGAAGGTCTCGTACGTGGAGACGAGGATGTCCACGAACCGGCGGTACCGGAAGAGCCACGCGAGCATCGCGGAGCCTGCAATCACGGGGACGAGGCCGAGGACCCGGAGCGCGGGCGGGAGGGACATGTCCCAGGGAAGGCGCAGGGCCACCGTGATGAGCGCAGCGAGGAGGTATAGGGTGGAGACCACGAGGACGATGACGAGGGCGGTCCACGCTGCGGCGGCTGCCTTCATGGTCCCCCCGGCCGAGACCCCGGCGCATCGATGACCTTTTCGCAGGGCGGGAGCGGCAGCCCGCTACCGGGAAACCTCGACCACGGCCCGGATCAGGGACGGGTCCCCCTTCTCGAGGAGCGCGAGGCCCTCATTCACACGCTCGAGCGGGAACTTGTGGGTCACGAACTCCGCCGCACGGAGCCGCCCGCCCCGCACGAGTTCGAGGAGCTTCGGGAAGTCCTGGAGCGGGCAACCCAGGGAGCCCTTCACCTCGATCTCGCGGTACATGAGGCGGCCCGCGCTCAACGTCACGTTCTGGTCCGAGTAGCCCACGACGACGACCCGCCCGCCCCACCGCACCGCGTTGAACGCCTGCTCGATTGTCTTGGGGTTCCCGATTACCTCCATCGCGACGTCCACCCCGCCTCCCGTGAGCTTCCGGATTGCCTTCGGGACGTCCGCCTCCTTCGAGGCGTCGATGGCTTCCGCCGCGCCGAACCTGCGGGCGATCTCGAGCTTCCCCGGGATCACGTCGACCGCGATCACCGTGGCCCCGAGGAGGGACGCGATGTGGATCGCGCCGATGCCGACCCCGCCGCAGCCGAACACCGCCACCGTGTTCCCGGGCCTCACCTCCCCGCGGTTCACGACCGCATGGTACGGCGTGGAGATTGCGTCGGAGATGACGCAGCCCTCGACGAGCGGGACGGTCGGGGGGAACGGGAAGATCTGGTTCGCGGGCACCGCGATGAACTCCGCAAAGCCGCCGTCGCGGTGGTTCCCGACCATCACCTGGTTCGCGCACAGCGTGCCCCGCCCCGCGCGGCAGAACGCGCAGTGCCCGCACGAGAACACGGGTGGGACGAGGGCCTTGTCCCCCGCCTTGAAGGACTCGACCCCAGGACCGACCGCGGTCACGGTGCCGCTGATCTCATGCCCCAGGATCAGGGGCGGGGCCTTGAACGTCGGCGTGCCGTGGAGGTAGTGGAGGTCCGTCCGGCACAGCCCGCACGCCGCGACCTTCAGGAGGACCTCGCCGTGGGCCGCCTGCGGGGTCGGGACTTCCTCGATTGTCAGGGGCCGCTTCGGCCCGTGGAACACCGCCGCCTTCATGGGGATCCTCCGGGGGGAAGTGTAGCTACATCGTAATACCCCTTCGGTAGCCTTCATATCGTCCCCCCGACATCCCCCCACCGGAGCGAGGACGCGCATGGCCAAGCCGAAGAAGGACTCGAAGTTCGAGGTGTTCGGCCAGGAAATGATCGAGAAGCTCGTCAGCAAGAGCGGCAACTCGGGCCGGATCTACCTCCCGCCGGACTGGATCGGGAAGCGCGTGAAGATCATCCGGGTGGAGTGAGGGCCATGGCGGTGAAGGTCCGAGGCCTCGCGGAGGCGGACATCCCCGCGGTCGAGCGGATCGAGAAGGCGATCACGAAGTCCACGCGCACGAGCTCCCTCGGGCGGAACGTGCGGGAGCAGCTCAAGAAGGGGAATGCAGAGGCATGCCTGGCGGCGGAGGTCGACGGCAAGTTCGCGGGCTTCGTCATCGGGGACGTCCGGCCATGGGAGTTCGGGGAGGAGCGTGACGTCGGCTGGGTCAAGACCGTCGGAGTGGACCCCGCGTTCCAGGGCCACGGCGTGGGGAAGGCCCTGGGAGAGGCCCTCCTGGCGTACTTCAGGAAGAAGGGCGTGGACCACGTGCGGACCCTCGTCGAGTGGCACGCGGGGGACATGATCGCGTACTTCAAGTCCATCGGGTTCGATCGCAGCAATCTCGTCCCGCTCGAGCGGCGGCTCTCGTGAGGTCGCTCGGTCACGCATGAGATCGGGACGCGGATTGAGGTTGACGCGGTGCTTCGACCGCGTCCCGAAGTCGACCCTCGCACACGCGCAAAGGAATTTACTGAATGAGCCGTTCCGGGGGTACGCGGCGGGGACGTGGGCGCTGTGGATGTGTCGGTTCTGGGAGTTGGAGCGGCCGGCGAGGTCACGGCCCGTCTCCTTGGTTCGCTCCCGGGAATCAGGGCCCTCCGCATCGTCGACATCCGCCGGGAGCGGCTCGCGGAGGTCCGCGACCGGATTCCACGGGACGTGGAGTCGCTCCGGGCGAACCTGGGGAATGTCGCGGACGTGCGGAAGGCGTGCAGGGGCGCGGACATCGTCGTGAACACCTCTCTTCCCGCGCACAACCTCAGGATCATGCGGGAGGCCGTTCGGCAGAAGGCGCACTACATTGACCTCGCGTCCGAGGGCTCGCCGGATCCCGAGGAACCCTCGAACGTGCACGCGCAGCTCGCCATGGATGACCAGTTCCAGCGCGCGGACCGACTCGCCGTCCTCGGTATGGGCATCGCTCCAGGCCTCACGAACCTCCTCGCTCGCCACGCGTCCCGAACGATGCGCCGCGTCGATGCAGTCCAAATCCGTGTGTATGGGAGCGGGTACGCCGAGATTGAGGCCTTCCCCCTCGCGCCCCTCTTCTCGCCCGAGACCTTCCTGGAGGAGGTGCTGTGGCCTGCGCCCGTGTGGAAGGGCGGCCGGATCCAGAAGCTTCCGCCCTTCAGCGGCGAGGAGGAGTTCCGCTTCCCCGACCCCCTTGGAATCGGTATCTGCTATAACGTGAACAACGAGGAGTGCGAGACGATGCCGAAGTTCATCGACCCGGGCATCGGGTTCATCGACTTCAAGTACGCCATCGCGCCTCGCCGGAAGGTCTTCCTGGAGAACCTGTACCAACTCGGCCTGATGAGGACGCATCCGATCCGCGTGAAAGGCGTCCGGGTGGCCCCGCTCGACGTGCTGCTCGCCCTCCTCCCCGATCCCTCCTCCCTGGCAGGGCGCGCTCGGGGGCACACCTGCGTCGTCGTCGAGCTCAGTGGGCGCGACAACGGAGGCCGGACGGGTCGGCGACTGTGGACAATCATGGATCACGACGACGCCTATCGGAGGATGAAGGTCCATGCGACTGCGTTCCTTACCGGCGCACCGCCCGTGGCCTTGGTCGACGCCCTCCTTGGGGGCGAGGTCACCCGGCGAGGCGTGACGACGGGAGGCGGGCTCGATTCAACTCCGATTCTGCGACAGGCCGCGAAGCTGGGCGTGCCCCTTTTCGAGGGGGAACCTGGATGCGCGCGAGGCCGTCCGCTCACGGTGTGAGCCTCGGGCAGGCCCGGAGCCGCTCCCTGGGGCTCAGTCCGTGGCGCGACGCCGCGCCCTCGTCTCCCCTCCCCCTTCTTTTCTCCCTGTCGCCTGGGGTCCGGTCAGGAGGTGTCGCAGGATGGACAGTTCGTGGGGCGAAAGGCACACGGCCTGATGCCAGTCCGCCTCGGGTACGTAGCAGTGCACGCATCGGAGGCTGGAGTGGCAGGTCAGTTCCCCCAGCAAGCGGAGCGCGTCCAGCGGATCGATCGCCTCCACGGGAGGAATCTCGCTCGGAGACATCCGTCGTCCTTTGATCCTCCGACGGGTCGCTCGTTTGGTGGGACGCACGAGCATGCCTCGAGAATGACCGTGTCGGAATCCCCGGACCGTCCTGATTAGGCTTGCCTGGGCATTCCCATCAGGACGTCCCTGGAGCGGGGGCCGCGCCGTCTCGGCATGAAGCGACCGAGAGTCGCGTCGGCGCGCATGCTTCATGCGTGGGCTCCGCGGGTTTTATATCAGATGGACCCTTCTCCATATCGTCAGGGTGGGCCTTCCCTCCTTGGGGCGCCTTCCCAGACTCGGGCCTCACGAGAGCCCGATACAATCCCACCCGCCCCTTTCGCACCTTCTCCAAGGAGGCGATTGAATCTCCCGAGCCATTGAGAGGAGTCGGCCGCGTCGGCCCCAGACCGCAGGACCGGAACGAGCGGAGTTCCCGTCTCCCAGGGCGCGGGTCGAGTCCGTTCCCTCCCGCAAGAGCCGGGCGATGCCGCCAAAGACGAGGTTCGCGGTCTTGGGGGCCGGGCACGGTGGGCTCGCGATGGCCGGCCACCTCGCGATCATGGGCTTCCGCGTCGCGCTCTGGAACCGGAGCCCCGAGCGCGTGGAGCATGTGGTCCGCCGGGGGGGCATCGAGGTGGAGGGCGAGGTCGAGGGCTTTGGCACGCCCCACGTCGCCACGTCTGACATCCGCCAGGCCGTCCGGGACGCGGACGTGGTCATGGTCGTGATTCCGGCGTTCGCTCACGCGGAGCTGGCCCGAGCCCTGACGCCGGTCCTCCGTGACGGACAGATCGTGGTCCTGAACCCCGGCCGGACCGGCGGAGCTCTCGAATTCGCTCACATCCTGAAGAAGCGGCGCAAGAAGACTGATATCCTCGTCGCGGAGGCGCAGACGCTCGTCTACGTGTCCCGCCACATCGAGCCCACGAAGGCGCACATCTTTCAGATCAAGAACGAGGTCCCCTTGGCGGCGTTGCCCGCGTACCGCACGCCCGAGGTCCTGGAGGCGGTGCGCTCCGCCTTCCCGCAGTTCGTGGCGGGCGGGAACGTCCTCCAGACCAGCTTGGACAACATCGGCGCGGTCTTCCACCCGGCGGTCACGATTCTGAACGCGGCCCGGATCGAATCCACCCATGGGGACTTCGAGTACTACCTCGAAGGGATCACCGCCTCCGTAGCCCGTGTCCTAGAACAGCTGGACGAAGAGCGCCTGCGGGTCGCCTCCGCCCTCGGCATCCGGGCCCACCGCGCGAAAGACTGGATCTACCAGGCGTACGCGGCCTCGGGCGGGACGCTCTACGAGGCGATTCAGGCTACGCCCGGATACAAGGGGGTCCGCGCGCCCGCCCTCCTCAACCACCGGTACATCACCGAGGATGTCCCGATGAGCCTCGTGCCGCTCGCGAGCTTGGGCGACCACCTGGGCGTCGAGCTTCCGACCGTCAAATCCGTGATTCACATCGCATCCCTGATGACGGGCCAAGACTTCTGGAAGTCGGGCCGGACCGTGGAGCGAATGGGACTCGCGGGTCTCGGAGTGCGGGAGATTCGCATGCTCGCCGTGGAGGGGATCCGGTGAGGATTCTCGGTGCGTCGATTGGCAACTGCGTCCATGTCGGAGGGATCGTGAACTTCCTGAAGCTCGCGGAGAAGCACGGGTACGAAACCGGATTCCTTGGCCCAGCGACCCCCGTCCGGAAGGTCGTTGAAGAGGTCTCTCGGTGGCGACCGGGGGTCGTGGCCCTGAGCTACCGCCTGACGCCCGAGACGGGCCGGAGCGTGCTCCTGGAGGTGAAGGCGGCGAAGGAGGCGGGCGGGTTCGAGAGTGTCCGGCTGATTTTCGGAGGGACTCCAGAGGTCGCGAAGATTGCCTCCGAGCTGGGGATCTTCGACTGGGTCGTGACCGGCCTGGAATCGCCCCAGGAGATCGAGGCCTGGCTGACGGGCCAGATTGCATCGGCGCCTGCGGAGGCCTACCCCGCCACCCTGCTCGAGCGGATTGCCCACGCGCGGCCGATGCCGATTCTCCGCCACCACTTCGGTCAGCCGACCCTCGAGGCGACGATCAAGGGCTGCCGCGAGATTGCGGAGGCACACGCGGTGGACGTGATCTCGATTGCGCCGGACCAGAATGCGCAGGAGTTCTTCTTCCGTCCGGGGGAGATGCGGCCCGAGCTCACGGGTGCCGGCGGCGTCCCGCTACGTCGACCGGAGGACCTTCGGGCCCTCTATGAGGCGAGCCGATGCGGAAACCATCCGCTCCTCCGGTGCTACGCCGGGACACAAGACCTCGTGAAGTGGGCAGAGATGCTGAAGGAGACGATTCAGATATCGTGGGGCGCCGTCCCCCTCTTCTGGTACAGTGAGCTCGACGGGAGGTCGAAGCGTCCCCTTGAGGTCTCGATTCGCGAGAACCAGGAGGCGATGGCGTGGTACGCCTCCCACGGGATCCCCGTGGAGGTGAACGAGTCCCACCACTGGAGCCTCCGGAACGCGCACGACGCGGTGGCCGTGGCGGCGTCGTTCCTCGCGGCGTACAACGCGAAGGCCCAGGGCGCGACGACGTACGTCGCGCAGTTCATGTTCAACAACCCGCGCGGGACGTCCCCCGCGATGGACCTCGCGAAGATGCTCGCGAAGCTAGAGATGATCGGGCCGCTCCAGGGGAAGGACTTCGGGGTGCTCCGAGAGGCGCGGTCCGGTCTCACAAGCCTGCCCCTGGACCCGGACACGGCGATGGGACACCTCGGCTCCTCCCTCCACACGATGATGGCGGTGCGCCCGGACGTCGTCCACGTCGTGGGCTACTCCGAGGCGGAGTTCGCCGCGACCCCGGACGTCGTGATCCGCAGCTGCAAGCTCGCGCGGGGCGCGATCCGGAACGCGAGCCTCGGGCAGCCGGACCCGCTCGCCGACCCGGCGATCCGGGCGAGAAAGGACCACCTTGTGCGGGAGGCGACGTTCCTCCTCGCGGAGATCAAGGAGATGGCCGGCGGCATGGCCGCGAACCCGTGGGCGGACCCCAAGGTGCTCGCACAGTCCGTGAAGGTCGGCCTCCTCGACGCGCCCCACCTGATGGGCAACCCCGCGGCGCGCGGGGAGACCGTCACCAAGGTCGTGGACGGGGCGTGGGAGGCGATCGACCCGAAGACGGGGGCGGTGCTCAAGGAGGCGGACCGCCTGAAGCTCCTCGGGATCAGCTGAGCGCGGTCGAGGGAGATGTGCGGGATCGCGGGCATCGTCGGCGAGGCGGACGTCGCGCTCCTGCGGCGGATGCTCGAGGTCCTCCGCCATCGCGGGCCCGACGACCTCGGAACGTTCGTCGACGGCGGCGTCGCGATTGGCCAGTCCCGGCTGAGCATCATCGACGTGGCGGGGGGCCACCAGCCGATCCTCGACGAGGGCGGGCGGGCCTGCGTCGTGGCGAACGGGGAGATCTACAACTACCGCGAGCTCGCGAAGGGCTTGGCGGGACACCGGTTCCGCACGAAGTCGGACTCCGAGGTCCCCCTCCACCTGTATGAGGACGCGGGCCCGGGCATGGCGGGCCTCCTCGACGGGATGTTCGCCCTCGCGATCTGGGACGGCGCGAACCTGTACCTCGCCCGCGACCCGATCGGCATCAAGCCGCTGTACTACGCGGTTCGGGGCGGCACGTTCTACTTCGCGTCGGAGGCGAAGGCGCTGCTCGAGGTCGCACCGGAAGGGATCCGGGAGTTCCCGCCCGGGCATTGGTACCGGACAGATCTGGGCTTCCACGCGTACGCGGATTGGGACGCCGCGGGCCCGGAGGCTCCACCGGACCTCGAGGGAGCCATGGCGCGGATCCGCAGCCTCCTGGACCGGGCCATCGAGAAGCGCCTGATGTCCGAGGTCCCGCTGGGCACGTTCTGCTCGGGCGGGCTCGACAGCACCCTCGTCACGGCGGTCGCGGCCCGCCTCCTGGGCACTTTCCACACCTTCTCCACGGGGATGGCGGGCGCACCGGACCTCGAGTACGCGCTCCGTGCCTCCGAGTACCTGGGCACGGTCCACCACATCCGGGAGTATACGGAGGACGAGGTGCTGGACCGGTTGCCGGACGTGATCTGGCACCTGGAGTCGTTCGACGCGGCCCTGGTCCGCAGCGCGGTTCCCACGGACTTCGTCTCCGAGCTCGCGAGGCGGCACGTGACGGTCGTCCTGACGGGGGAGGGCGCGGACGAGCTGTACGCGGGCTACCGCTACCTGAAGGCCCTGGGCCCCCACGAGCTCGACGCGGAGCTCCTCCGGATGACTAAGGGCCTTCACAACCTGAACCTGCAGCGGACGGACCGGATGACGATGGCCCACGCCATAGAGGGCCGGGTTCCGTACCTCGACTGGGCGCACGTCCGGTTCGCGCTCCGGCTCCCGCCGGAGTGGAAGCTCAACGGGGCGGAACGGATGGGGAAGTGGATTCTCCGGCGCGCCTTCGAGGGCATCCTCCCGGGGGACCTTCTGGACCGCCCGAAGCAGAAGTTCGCGGAGGGCGCGGGGAGCTCCGACGTTATCCGCCGGGAGGCGGAACGCCAGGTCACGGATTCGGATCTCGAGCGGTTGCGGGAGGAGGCTCGCCCCGTGGAGCTGACGACGAAGGAGGAGGCGTACTGCTACCGACTCTTCAAGGAGCGGTTTCCGAAAGAATTCGCGGTCAGCTGCGTGGGCCGCACGGCAGCCTATTGAGGCGCGCAGCGTACTCGGCCGTCTACCGCTTCGGGGGGACTCGGGCGCGCGGTTCAAGGCCCTCGGGGTCGACCGGAACGACGGTGTCCCGCTCGCGCGACCCCTTCCCTGATTTCTTCCGGATTGGGGAGCGTGATCGAGTCCCCGCTAGCGGCGGGCCCGGTGTCGCCCGCTGGTTCGCTCAGGAACTCATCGAGTTCGGACTCAAGGAGCAGCTCGGCACCCGACCCCCCGGACTTCACCGCCGTAGGTCGCGGAACCTTGCCCAGGGCTCGTTCGGAGGCGAACACACCGACCGTCGTCGCCCCGACGGTCAAGAGGATGATGAAGAACGCGATGTTCAGGAACTGGGTCTGGTACGGCGCGATGAGGGTGCGGTAGTACTCGTCGCCCGGCGTGGCGGGCGCGGCGAATGCGGGAATCGAGAACGCGAGGGACGCGAGCACCGCCGCGGCGAGGCCCCGTCCCATCAAGGACCACAGGACTTTCCGCTCCGGGAGCGGTTTCGGGCGAAGCGCGACGACGACCCGCGCGGCGAGGACGCGGACTGCGACGATGGTCAGGAAGATCAGGACGACGCCCACGATGAACAGGAGGAACGTCCCGTTCCACATGCTCAGGACGGGGAGCTGGGTCGAGACGAACCACCCGCCTGAGACGTTCAGGGTGAACACGATTCCGAGGAACACGAAGAAGAACGTCCGGATGACGAACGAGAGCTCCCCGTGGAACCGCCGGATCGCGTCGTCCACGACGAAGCGGGTTTTCAGCCTCAGCCGGCGGCCGATGATCGCGTGGTTACCGAGGACGAGTCCGAACACGAAGGCGGCCATCGCCCCGCTCCCGCCCATCAGTTCGGTGAACGCGTACAGGCCGAATAGCGCGGCGATCGTGAGCATGTACGCGAATGGCTTCCCCTGCAGGCGGCGGAGGAGGACGAGCCAGCCCATGCCCAGGAGGACACCGAACGCGAGGGAGACGAGGAACGCCCGCCCGAGCCCGGTCACGACGATGAGCGGCGACGCCCCCTCCCCTCCCCGGAGGAACTCAATCACGGCGAGGACGGTCACGACACACAGCACGTCCGTCAGGACGCTCTCCAGGATGAGAACGATTTTCGTTTCCTCGCTCACCCTCAGGACCCGGACGATGCCGATGACGACCGCGCTGCTCGTGCCCCCGAGAATGGCGCCCAGCAGGAGTCCGACATACAACGGGTATCCGAGGACGAGGATCGTCACGGCCGCGACGCCGAACAGGGTCAGGGTGAACGTGAGGCCCGTGTGGAGGGCGACGAGGCCGAGCTTCCGCACGACCGGGCCGAGCCGGAGGTTGATCCCGCCGTCGAACAGGATGAACATGAGGGCCATCGCGGTGAAGTACGGAGTCGCGACCTCGAGCGCTCCCGGAGGGACGAACTGGATCCCGAGGTACGTGAGCGCGACCGGGCCGAGGAGGAGCCCGAGGACGATCAGGATCAGGATGTCCGGAATCCGGGTGCGCTCGAACACGTACGTGGCGGCGAACCCGATCGCGATGATCGCGCCCACGACGAGGAACGCGGTGAGGGTGCCTAGGGTTGCGGGGGGCTCTCGGGCCGTGACCGTCGCGGTCAGGTCGACGAACGAGGCGATCGGGCTCAGCGTCTCGAACCGGATCCACACCGTCGCGGACCGGGTGTCGCCGTCCGCGGGTGCGGTCACGTTCACGTAGACCTCCCGGAGCTCCCCCCGGCCGACGGTGAACGTTGCGGGCTGAACCTGGACCGTGAAGTTGGCGTCCGAGGTGTTCACGGAAATCTGCAGGTCATATGCCCGGGGATCGCCGTTGAACACTCCCCAGCCGAAGCTCGCGGTCTCCCCGAAGTGCACGGTCTTGGCGGTGGGATCGAGGGCGACGACCTGGACATCCGTCCCCGGGACGAGGGTCCCCGCAGAGGCCATCGGGCTCGCGAGAAGGAGGGCGAAGGCGACCGCCGTGAGCGCGAGGGCGCAGGCGAGGCCCCGCATGCCGGCGCGATTTCGCCGAGGGTATAAGAGGCATTCCTCGTGAGTCTCGTCAGAAAGACTATGGTGGGACCCGCGGCACGGCGTGCTCTCCCGGACCGCATAACGCCGTTAACTGCCTTGCAGTCGTATTGTAGCTACATCGTAACTTAGTAATAGTCACAGCCCCATATGCACTGCGGTGCCCGAATGTCCGAGTTTGGTGCATGGCTGACCTCCGGACGGTTCGAGGACCCCTCCTTGCCCGAGCTCCTCGAGTCCGCGAAGTCCCTCCTGGCCGACCCCTCGTTCTCGCACGTCTCGGAGTGGAAGGGGGCCCACGGCGGGCGCGCGATCGGCTGCTTCCCCGTCTTCGCGCCGTTCGAGCTAATCCACGCGGCGGGCATGTTGCCTGTGTCCGTGTACGGCGCGGGGTCGACGATTGAGATCGACCACGCCGACTCCCGGATGCAGAGCTTCGTCTGCTCGATTTCCCGGAGCACGCTCGAGCTCGGCCTCACGGGCCGCCTCGCGCCGTTCGACGGTTTCGTCTTCACGTCGATCTGCGACGTCGCCCGCAACCTCTCAGGTGTCTTCCAGCGCAACTTCCCGAACCTGATGGTCGAGTACCTCCACATGCCCCAGAACACCGCCTCCGGCGCCGTCGTGGACTACGGGGAGGCGGAGTTCCGCCGCCTCTTGGCCCGGTTAGAGACCCTAGCGGGCCGGAAGGTCTCGCCCTCCGAGATAGCACGCTCCATTGCCCTGTACAACGCGGGCCGCCGCCTGATGCGGGACCTGTACGCCCTTCGGCGGGAGGCTCCGTGGCTCGTCCCGACCCACGAGCTGTACCTCCTGAACCGAGCGGGCGGCGTCCTCCCCAAAGAAATGCACATCGCGATGCTCCGCGCTGCCTTGAAGTCGTTCAAGAGGCGAGAGGCGAAGCCCCGTGACTCCGTGAAGGTCGTCCTGGAAGGCAGCTTCTGCGAACAGCCCCCCGTCGAGCTCCTCAAGACGCTGGAGGAGGCAGGGCTCGCGTTCCTCGACGACGACTTCTTCCTCGGCCACCGGTGGTTCCAGGAGGACGTCCCCGTGGACGGGAACCCGGTGCGGGCCCTCGCGGAGTCGTACCTGCGGACGAAGGTCACGAGCGCGGTGCGGTGGTCCGGCTCGAAGGTCGACGGGCTGATCCGGAAGGTGAAGGAGTCGAAGGCGGACGGCGTCGTGTTCTGCGCCGCGAAGTTCTGCGAGCCCGCCCTGTACGACTACGTGCCGTACAAGGAGGCCCTGGAGAAGGCGAAGATCCCGTACCTCGCGATCGAGTTCGAGGAGAAGATGACCGCGTTCGAGAACGTGCGGACCCAGGCGGAGACGTTCGTCGAGTCCGTCCTGTTTGCGTGAGATCATGGCCCTTGCACAGTCGCAGCAGTTCAAGCACCAGGGCGCCGGGCGGGACCTCCAGAAGGACCTCCTGGGGAAGTACTACACGGACCTCTCGACCGCGAACGAGCGCGGGCAGCCGGTCGCGTACCTGTTCGTCCCGGGGAACGTCGTCGAACTCCTGCGCGTCTTCGACTTCGCGGTCGTGTACCCGGAGATCAACGCGCTCCAGTGCGGGATCAAGAAGGTCGCGGGCCCGAACATCCTGAAGGCGGAGGACTTCGGGTACTCGAGCGACGTGTGCGGGTATGTGAAGAACGACATCGGCCTCTTCCTCAGTGACCGCCAGTCCCCGTTCGGAAAACTCCCGAAGCCGGACCTCCTCGTGTGCAACTACTCCGGATGCAACACGTTCATCAAGTGGTTCGAGGCGCTCGCGGAGTTCACGGGCGCCGAGATGTTCCTGCTCGACATCCCGTACCTGCGGGAGGACGAGGTCCGCGCGGAGGACCGAGACTACATCGTGCGGCAGCTCGAGGAGCTAGCCGCCGTGTGCTCCCGGATCAGCGGGAAGCCCTTCGACCGGGAGAAGTTGAGGCGGGTCGTCGAACTCTCCGCGCAGGCGGAGGACTCGTGGTCCCAGATCCTCCACATGGCCCGCCTGCGACCGGCACCGTTCGACGCGTACTTCGAGGCCGTGTTCTTCATGGCCCCGATGAACGTCCTCCGCGGCACGGAGGACTGCGTCCGGTACAACGAGGCGGTCCTCCGGGAGATGTTGGAGCGGGTCGAGCATCGGATCGGCCCCGTCCCGGAGGAGAAGGTACGCGTCGTGTTCGAGGGCCCGCCGCCGTGGCCGCACTTCCGCGCGTTCTGGGAGCTGTTCAAGAAGTGGGGGGTCGCCTCCGTGGCGTCGACGTACGCGAAGGTCGGCGGGATTTTCGAGTACGGGTTCCGTCACGACCCGCACCACCCGCTCGAGTCAATCGCGGACTACGCGATGTCCTGCTACACGAACCTCCATTGGGGCCTGCGGCGGGACCTGATCCAGCGGTACGTGAAGGACTTCGGCGCGGACGCGCTCGTGATCCACTCCGTGAAGTCGTGCCGATCGTTCAGCGTCGGCCAGGCGGACCTCCGTGAGGTGTTCAGCCACGAGCTCGGGGTTCCGACCCTGATGGTGGAGAGCGACCTCGCGGACCCGCGGTACTTCCAGGAGGCCCAGCTCCGGAACCGCGTGGACGCGTTCTTCGAGTCGCTCGAGCACCAGCGGCTCACGAAGGGGGCCTAGGATGCACGTCGCGGGCGTGGACGTGGGATCGACCGCCACGAAGGCCATCGTCATGGATGGGAACCGGCGTGTCGTTGGAAAAGCATGCGGGTCGACCGGCGCGAGCGTCGTCGGGGCCGCGAACCGGATGTTCCAGGAGGCCCTCAAGGAGGCGGGCCTCGAGGAGTGGGAGATCGAGTTCGTCGTCGGCACGGGCTACGGGCGGTACAAGGTGCCGTTCGGCCACGCGCAGGTCACGGAGATCTCGTGCCACGCGCGGGGCGCGAACTTCCTCTTCCCGCACACGCGGACGCTCGTCGACATCGGCGGGCAGGACACGAAGGCGATCGCGGTCGGGGAGCGGGGGGACATCCGGGACTTCTGCATGAACGACAAGTGCGCGGCGGGGACGGGCCGGTTCCTGGAGGCGTGCGCGACCGTCCTCGGGCTCACCTTGGACGAGATCGGGGACGTCTCGATGCGGTCCTCGAAGCCGCTCCGGATCACGAACGTGTGCACGGTCTTCGTGGAGTCGGAGATCGTGTCCCATCTCGCAAAGGGCGAGAAGATCGAGGACATCCTGCGTGGGGTCCACAACGCGATCGCGGGGCGGTCCGTCGCCCTCCTGAGGCGGGTCGGAATCGAACCGGAGGTCACGTTCACGGGCGGGGTCTCGCGGAACCTGGGGATGGTCGCCTCCCTCAAGGAGCGGCTCCAGTGCGAAATAAACGTCTCGCCCATGTCCCAGTACATGGGCGCGCTCGGGGCCGCCCTCTTCGCGATCGAGCGGGCGGAGAACATCCCGCCCGGCGAACGGAAGATCGAGGCGGCGGTCGCGGAGGCGCGGGGAGGTGAGGAGCCTGGCGCTCACGGCGGGCATTGACATCGGGGCGGGCACGACGAAGTCCGTCGTCATGGAGGACGGCACGCGAGTCGTCGCGAAGGCCTCCCTCCGCACGGGCCCGAACCCCGAGAAGGCGGGCGCGGAGGCCTTGGCGGAGGTCCTGCGGGTGGCGGGCCTGACGCGGGCGGACCTCGCGTACGTCGCGTCGACGGGCTACGGCCGCTACCAGATGGCGGGCCGGGACATGCAGATCACGGAGATCACGTGCCACGGCCGCGGGGCGCGGTTCCTGTTCCCCGCCACGCACTGCGTCCTGGACATCGGAGCCCAGAGCTCCCGCGCGATGCGGATCGACGGGAACGGGCGGGTCGTGAAGTTCAAGATGAACGACCGGTGCGCGGCCGGGGCGGGGCGGTTCCTGGAGCGGGTGAGCAAGGCCCTCGAGGTGCAGGTTGCCGACCTCGGCGAAATCTCGCTCCGGTCCACGGACCCCACGACAATCTCGAGCATCTGCGCGGTCCTCGCGGAGTCCGAGATCATCAACCACGTCACGGAGGGCCGCAAGGTCGAGGACATCGTGATGGGGGCGCACCTCTCGATCGCGGATCGGATCATTGCGCTGCTGCGGCAGGTCGGGGTGGAGGACGAGGTGACCCTGACAGGCGGCCTCGCGGGAAACGTCGGGATGGTGAAGGCCCTCGAGAGCCGGCTGGGCCGGAGGATCAACGTGGCGCTGGAGTCCACCTTCGCGGGGGCCTACGGAGCCGCCGTGCTGGGGCGCGTCCGCCTCCAGAAGCGGAGTGCGGGCGCGTAGCGTGCTGCCGACCGCCTCAGGGGGGGAGGCTGGCCGTGCGGATCGTGACCGTGGTCCGCGGCCGGTCGTCGTCGTCCGTGGGCGTCCGGCTGATCGCGTCGACGACCTCCATCCCGCCCACGACCTTGCCGAACGCGGGGTGCTTCGGGTTCAGCCGGTGGTTGTCGACGACGTTGATGAAGAACTGGCTCCCGCCGGTGTTCGGGCCCGAGTTCGCCATCGAGATCGTGCCCCGCGCGTTCCGGTTGTCCGCGGGGAGTTCGTCCTTGATCGTGTACCCGGGCCCGCCGGATCCGGTGCCCTCGGGGTCCCCGCCCTGGATCATGAAGTCCGCGATCACCCGGTGGAAGATCGTCCCGTCGTAGAACCCCTTCTCGACGAGCGTCCGGAAGTTCCCCGCCGTGATTGGCATCGTCTTCTCGAACAGCTCGATCCTCACGTCGCCCATCGTCGTCCGGAGGAGGACGGTCGTCATGCGCCCGCCATCCGCGCTGCGTATGTAAAGCCTCTCCGCTGCGGGGTCACAGGTCCTGGGTCCGGAACCACCAGAGCGCCAGGAGCAGGGGCACCGCGGTCCACAGGAACAGGGAGAGGAGCGCGGCCTCAGGCGTCACGAAGCCCGGGAGCTGGACGCGGAGGCCGAACGTCTGCTCGACACCGAAGAGCGTGAACGCGAAGTAGCCAACGGCGTCCGGCGGGACGACGAGCTCCGCAGCGAAGAACCAGTCGGGTAGGTTGATCACACCGCCGCCGAAGTTGAAGAGGCCCCCCGTCGCGATGAACACCCCGAACAGGACGGTGTCGAAGATGACCGCGAGGAGGAACCAGGCGAGGACCGCGAGCCCGATTGCCGTGCTCCTCCGGGTGCGGCGGGAGTTCCCGGAGGTGCGGGTCGTCACGACAGGGAACGCGTCCGCGAACGCCCCGATGCTCTCGATCAACGAGCGGCTCGGGTTCCGGACGCACAAGGAGCCCGTCGTCGTGGAGATGACGCGGGAGGCGCTCGAGGAGTACCCGGGGGACCGCGCCAAGTGGCCCGCCTTCATCGAGCACCGTTCGGCGGGAACCGCGGGGGTCTGCAGGGGTGAGGCCGATCCCCACCCGGCCCCGACCCCACGCTCTCAGGAACGATACCAGGCGGGAAGGCCTAAAGAGGGGGCGGGTGCCGTCGGCCGCCGGTGTCGTCGGACCCCCGACGGATGTCCGCATGAACCCAACCGTGATGAAGAGGAAGGTCTGCCTCGTCGGGGAGCAGGGCGTCGGGAAGACGTCCCTGATCCGCCGGTTCACGCAGGGCGCGTTCAGCGATGAGTACGTGCGGACCCTGGGCGCGGTCGCGACGAAGAAGACCGTGACCGTCGCGGGCCCCGCGGGGGCGCCGGTCCAGGTCGACCTCGTGATCCTCGACATCATGGGCGACCGGTCGTTCATGCAGCTGTTCCGCGACGCGTACTTCAGCGGGGCGGCGGCCGTCCTCGCGGTGTTCGACCTGACGGCGCCCGCGACCCTCAAGGCCCTCCCGGAGTGGATCCGCGGCGTGCGGCGGACGGTCGGGGCGATCCCCGTCGTCGCGATTGGGAACAAGGCGGACCTGGAGGGACGGACGGCGGTGTCAGTCCCGGACGTCGCGAAGGTCCTCGGCCCGCTCGAGCTCGACCCCGTCCTCACGTCCGCGAAGACGGGACAGAACGTGGAGGCGGCGTTCCTCCGGCTCGCGACGCACGTCGAGGCGGCGGCCCGCCCACCCGACGACGCCTGACGCCCGCATCGCGCCCTATCCGCCGGCCACCCAGGGGACCGTGAGCGCGAAGCCGCCCCTAGGCGGGCGTGATGTTCTGGTTGTGGCGGAAGGCGTTGCGTGGGTCGTACTTGCGCTTGACCCTCGCGAGCCGGTCGTAGCCCCGGCCGAAGTTCGCGCGGACCCGGTCCATGTCGTCGCCCGCGGCGAAGTTGATGTACCCGCCCTCCTCGGAGTGCGGCGCGAGGGCCTTGTAGTAGTCCCGGACCCAGCGGATGTTCGCCTCGTTCTGGGCGGGGTCGGGCCACATCCCCGCGATCACCGCCGCGTACTTCGCGTCGCGGTGGCCGAACGCGGTCGCCCCGGACGGTACGTCGTGCACCGCGCCGTTGATCGGGTAGATGTGAACCGTCGAGTTCACGACGGGGACCTTCGGCCCGTGCTTCAGGTGGGCCTCGATCGCGCCCTCCGTGAGCTCCTTCGCGAAGACCGCCTTCCAGTAATGCTGCAGGCCCGGTGGGACGAGCGGGTCGAACGCGCTGTTCAGCGCGGGGTACGGCGCGGGCCCCACGCCCTGGGCGACGATCGGGGCCGCGTCCCGGAGGGGGGCGAGGACCTTGTCCGCGCGGGCCCTCGGGCCGTTCCAGCACGCGACGAGGACGCAGAACGTGTCCCCGTGGCGGTCCTCGGGGATGAAGGGGAGGGGCGGGGCGATCTGCCACGCGAAGAACGCGCCGAGCCCGCGGGGCGCGTCCGTGATGTACTCGTCGTAGGCCCGGATCACGTCGGGCGCGTCCTCGACCTCGAAGAACATCGGGCCGCCCACGATCGTGTCGACGGGATGGAGGCGGTACTCGAAGCTCGTCACGACCCCGAAGTTGCCCCCGCCGCCGCGGAGCGCCCAGAACAGGTCCCGGTTCTTGTTCGCGCTCGCCGTCACGAACGAGCCGTCCGCGAGGACCACGTCCGCGGAGAGGAGGTTGTCCAGCGAGAGGCCCGCGCCGCGGGTGAGGTACCCGATCCCGCCGCCGAGGGTGAGCCCGGCGATGCCCGTCGTGGAGATGATCCCGCCCGTCGTCGCGAGGCCGAAGGCGTGGGTCGCGTGGTTGAAGTCCCCCCAGGTGGCCCCGCCCTCCGCCCGCGCGGTCTTCGCGGCGGGGTCGACCCAGACGCCCCTCATCCGGGCCAGGTCGACGACGAGGGCGTCGTCCGCCGTGCCGAAGCCCGGCACGGAGTGGCCGCCGCCGCGGACCGCGACACTGAGGCCGTCCGCGCGGGCCGCCTTCACGGCGGCGATCACGTCCGCGACCCCCGCGCACCGCACGACGGCCACGGGCCGCTTGTCGATCATCGCGTTGTACACCTTGCGCGCCTCGTCGTAGCGCGCGTCGTCCGGGAGGATCACGTCCCCCCGGACCTGGCTCTTGAGCTCCTGGACCGCCTTGAGTTCCATCTGTGGCACCGCCCCCCTCGATTGGAAGCGGCGGGCGGAACGGGCGGGGCCGGTTTAACCTTTACTCCCCCGCCGGACCGTCTTCGGGATGCCGAAAGTCGACGGCCCCCCGGCGGGGCGGGAGGTTTATCGAATTTGTATACCTTAGAGTATATGTATTCAGGCGCGCCATGGAGAGTCCCTATGACACCCTCCACCGCGCGAACCGCCCGCGCGAAGGCCCCGCCCGCCAAGGTGGCCGTGATCACCGGCGCGAGCCGCGGCCTCGGCCGGGTCCTCGCCGGGTTCCTCGCGAAGCAGGGGACCGCGCTCGTGATCGACGCGCGGGGCGGGGCCGAGCTCCAATCGGCGGCGGACGACCTGCGCGCGTTCACACCCGCCGTCGTCGCGGTCCGCGGGGACGTGCGGGACGCTCGCCACCGGGCCCGCCTTCTCAAGGCCGCAGGGGAGTGGGGTCGGATCGACGTCCTCGTGAACAACGCCTCCGACCTCGGGGAGTCTCCGCTCCCGCCCCTCGTCGAGGCGGACCGCGATCGGTTCCTCCAGGTGTTCGACGTGAACGTGCTCGCGCCCCTCGCCTTGGTGCGGGAGGCCCTGCCCCTCCTGACCCGCTCCCATGGACTCGTCGTGAACATCACGAGCGACGCGGCGGTCGGCGGGTACCCCGGCTGGGGCGTCTACGGCGCGAGCAAGGCCGCCCTCGAGCTCGTCACGAAGACGCTCGCCGCAGAGCTGAAGGAGAGGGGCGTGGGCGTCGTGAGCGTGGACCCGGGGGACATGCGGACGAGGATGCACCAGGACGCGTTCCCGGGTCAGGACATCTCGGACCGCCCGCTCCCGGACGTGACGCTGCCGTTCTGGGCCTGGCTCCTGTCCCAGGACCCGATGGCGGTGAGCGGCGGGCGGTACCAGGCCCAGGCCGCCGTGTGGGAGGTGCCCGCGTGAGGCGGGCGGAGCTCGTCTTCGAGCGGCCCGAGGGCCTGTTCGCGCGGACGCCGCCCGAGACGCGGGGCCGCGGTCGGGACGACGTCCGCCTCCTCGTGACCCTGCCCGACGGCCACCGCCACGCGCGGTTCGAGGACCTGCCCCAGTTCCTTCGGGCGGGCGACCTCCTCGTCGTGAACGAGAGCGCGGCGATCCCCGCCAGCCTGCCTGCGGAGGGCCGCGTCGGGCGCATCCTCCTCAACCTGTGCACGCGGTTCCGCTCCGATCTCTGGGTCGCGGAGCCCCGATGGAGCGTGGGGAAGCCGGGCCCGCTCCCCGTGCACGCCCGGGACGAGCTCCACGTCGGGTCCTCGAGGGTCCGGCTCCTCTCCGAGTACCCGGGCATCCCCCGCCTCTGGTTCGCGCGTGCGGCCCGGCCCTTCGAGTCCCTCGCGGCGGAGCTGGGCGGGCCAATCCACTACGGGTACACGGACGCGTGGCCCATGGAGACGTACCAGACCCTGTTCTCGCGGGTGCCGGGGAGCGCGGAGATGCCGTCCGCCGCGAGGCCAATCACGTCTCGCATCCGGGAGGCGCTTGAGGCGGCGGGCGTGCGGTTCGCGCCAATCCTCCTCCATACGGGCGTCTCGAGCCTAGAGATCGAGGGCGAGACCGTGGAGGCGCAGGCGATGTACCCGGAGCCGTTCTCCGTGTCCCGGGAGGCCGCGGACGCGGTGAACCGGACCCACGCCGCCGGAGGGCGGGTGATCGCGGTCGGCACGACCGTCGTGCGGGCGCTGGAGTCTGCATGGACCCCGGAGGGAGTGCGGCCCCGCATCGCGTACACGCGCCTCTTCGTGAACCCGGACCGAGGCGTCCACGCGGTGGACGGGCTCCTCACCGGGTTCCACGACCCCGTCACGAGCCACCTCGCCCTCCTCGGCGCGTTCCTCGGGATGGACGGCGTGCGGG
>Ga0209002_10000112_pt1 | contig 51746 bp, 64 predicted proteins | sample Rifsed16ft2_FD_184010 | JGI IMG/M metagenome (GOLD analysis project Ga0209002, IMG submission 184010) | Soil microbial communities from Rifle, Colorado, USA - sediment 16ft 2 (version 2) | ecosystem: Environmental > Terrestrial > Deep subsurface > Rock core/Sediment | place: Rifle, Colorado...
GACGGTTCGATCCTTTTCGCTGTGCTCCCGATGAATATTAATTAATCGGCTGGTACGAATTCACCATATCTTATGTAGATCGATGAAAGGGACCTTCCATGACTGCTGATCGGGAGATCCTCCTGGAAGCAAAAAACCTATTGAAAGTCTTCGGCGGCCTGGTGGCTGTGGATGATGTCAGCATTGAGTTTTATGCCAACACACTGCATTCCATCATTGGGCCGAACGGGGCTGGGAAGACCACGCTGTTTAATCTTTTAAGCGGCATGATGGCTCCGACCCGCGGTCAGGTGCTGTACCGGGGGAAGGACATTACCCATTTGGCGCCGCAGCGCCGCGCCCACCTTGGAATTGGCCGATCGTTCCAGATCACCAACATTTTTCCAAATCTGACCGTTTTGGAAAATGTCCGTCTGGCTGCACAGGCTTTGGGAGGGGATAACTTCCGCATTCTCACCCATGTAAACCGGCTATCCAGGTATGAATCCAAGGCGCGCGAAGTCCTATCTAAAGTCGGTCTGGAGGGACGCGACGAGTATTTTGCTCAGGCTCTTTCGCACGGAGACAAACGTAAACTGGAACTCGGCATCATGCTGGCAGGCGATCCCCAGCTGCTGCTGTTGGATGAACCAACGGCGGGCATGTCATCTGAGCAGGTGCCAGAACTCTTACAAATTATCCAATCGATCATCGCGGATGGTGACAAAACCATTGTATTGGTGGAGCACCGCATGGACATGGTCATGAGCATCTCGGACCGCATCACCGTCATGCATCAGGGTCAGGTACTGGCAGAAGGCTCGCCGCATGAGATCGCCAGCAATCAGGTCGTCCAATCGGCATATCTTGGCGCACTGTACGGCGATCTGGCGGCAGAAGGGGGTACTGAGGGTGGATAACATCCTGGAAGTCAACGCGATACAAACCTTTATTGGCCAGTTCCACATCCTGGAAGGAGTTTCGGTACAAGTTCGCCGCAATGCCATCACCGTCATGTTGGGCCGGAATGGCGCTGGCAAGACGACCACGCTCAAATCAATCCTCGGACTGACGCCGCCGCGTCACGGCACGGTGGTTTTTGACGGTCAAGAAATTCAGGGACGCCGCGCATATGACATCGCAGCGCTCGGCATCGGATACGTGCCGGAACACCGCGCGATTTTCCGAAATCTGACCGTGGCGGAAAATCTAAAAATTGCCGAACGGAAAAAAGGCGACCTGGACAGCAAGGCCGATTTTATCTTCGGCTTATTTCCCGATCTCAAACGCCTGATCCGCCTGCCGGGCAATCACCTGTCTGGCGGACAGCAGCAAATGCTGGCGGTGGCGCGGGCTCTGGTAGCCGATAATAAGCTGCTGCTCATTGATGAACCCAGCGAAGGGTTGGCGCCCATCCTGATTGAACAGATGATGGAAGCCATCCGTGCGTTGAGTGCCACGACCACGGTTCTTTTGGTTGAACAAAACTTCTTTATGGCCAGCAAACTGGCGGAGTACTACTACATCATTGATGACGGGCGTACTGCCCATGAAGGCAAAATGGTAGATTTAATCGAAGATAAAGAATTAATTCACCGGACTCTTGGCGCCGCGGTGCGGAAAGGATAGCAGCATGAAACGGCCTAATTTTTTCCGCAGTAATTCCACTCTATTTGGCGTACTCGCCGCGATCATTTTGCTGAGCGTCCTGGGTTTCGCAACCATGGGTCAGGTGCCGTTTGTGCGCACCACCCTTTCCGGACTGACGCTGGGTTCCCTGTATTTCATGGTAGCGGCAGGCCTTACCCTGATTTTCGGCCTGATGGATGTGCTTAATTTTGCGCACGGGGCCATGTTTATGGTCGGCGCGTACCTGGGTTGGCAATTTTATACCAACCCCACGATTTTGTTTGGCATCCTGCCGCTGATTCTGGCATTAATAACCGGATTGTTCGCCGCGAACATCTTGCGTCACTATTTGATGGGTGTCAATCTGTCGGAGAAGGCGCAAAAGTCGATTGTGCCGGCATTGGTTTTAATCAGCCTGGTTGTGATTTTCCTGGCGGTTCGCGGTTTGGACATCCTGGGAATGGCAAAAACCGCCATGGTGGCTACCATGACCGCCAGCGACCCGCTGGGAGAGATTTCAGCGCAGGAACCGCTGGCTATTTTCTGGGTGCGCCCAATCTTGATGTTTATCGCCGGTTTGCTGCTGGCTGCCTCGGCAGCCCGGCCCGGGGATAAAACTCAGGTGGTTTATAGCAAGGAATTAAAAAGCGCCTGGATTACAGTCGGCATACTGGCTGTTGCGACCGTCGTAGCGGTCGTAATTCGCGAATCCGGCCCGGTGGCGGTGCTGCTGCTGAATGCCGACCTGAGGTTTTTTGCCTCGTTACTGGTGGGTGCGCTTTGCGGGGCTGGTCTTGGGGCAGCCATCGAAGTCAGCCTGGTACGTCCTCTGTATGTCAAGTCAGTTTTCCTGGTGATTGCGACATTGGGTTTGGCGAATGTTCTCCGAGAAACCATCATGGTCCTGTGGGATCCGCTGGCTTATCAAATGACCCGACCTCCACTATTTTCACAGCCAGGCAAGGCGGAAAATATTGGTGCGTGGTTCAGTGGGCATAATGTGACGGTGGACATTCTGGGAGTGACCTTCCCTTCTTACCGCCTGTTCATTATTTTATTGGGCGTGCTGATGATTATCACGTTAGGTGTGGTGATGAAATACTCCCGGCTGGGAATGATTATCCGGGCGGGTGTCCAGGACCGCACTATGGTTGAGGCGTTGGGAATCAATGTTCGCAAAGTGTTCACCATTGTGTTTATGCTAGGGGCGGCTTTGGCAGCCCTGGGGGGAATTGGCGCAGCGCCATTTATTCCGGTGCAGCCCAATATGGGAGATGCTTATCAACTGCAAGCCTTTATTGTTGTGGTGATTGGGGGTCTTGGCAGCTTCAGCGGAGCCGCTATTGGGGCCCTCTTGTTGGGGCTGGCGCGGGCTTTTGGTGATTATTTTGCCTTGAAGTTCAGTTTATCTCCCGCCATTGCTGAAGCTTCTACAGTCATAATCATGGCGATTGTGCTGCTGGTCCGCCCGGCTGGTTTATTCGGGAAGAAGGAGTAGCCATGACCGCTGCAAAATTAGAAACCACAACTGCTCCCAAACCATCTAGCGGGTTGATCCACGCCTTACGCGGCGAGGGAGTCGCGATTGTAATCCTGCTGGTGTTTATCCTCTTTCCTTTCCTTTTCGCCTGGTTCACTGGAACTTCAGTTATCGAAGGACCTTCAAAATTCTGGCAGGGGCAACTCATCGTTTTCTTTATCATGGCAGTTTATGCCCTGAGTTATGACCTGCTCATTGGCTACACCGGCATTCTTTCTTTCGGACATGCGGCCTTTTTTGGCGGCGGCGCGTACGCCATAAGCCTGTTTCTTAAGTATGTTGGCGCAAAAATTTCAGCTTCCTACATCGTCACCATTGGCAGTGTGAATATCACCGAGGTTCTCGTGCTGCTTGCAGGCATTCTCCTCGTCATCCTGACCGGAATATTACTGGGTTTGTTATTCAGTCTGGTCTCGGCCCGGGTGAAAGGTATTTATTTCGCCATGATCTCGCTGGCGATGGCAGACGCGTTGTTTATTCTTTCTAAATCGACCGATCTTAGCAAGTGGACCGGCGCGGATGAGGGACTGCACGGCGTTCCGATTCCGTTGTGGATCAACCCGACCCAGCATCGGTTGTTATTTTATTTTGTAGCGCTGGCGTTTTGTGTCCTCATGTACCTGGTTGCCCGCCGAGTGGTGGAATCTCCAACCGGCCGCGTATTTGTGGCGGTGCGGGAGAATGAAAGCCGGGTGCGGATGATCGGTTTCAATCCGGTAACCTATCGCACCATGTCTTTTATCGTTGCCTCAGTCATTGCTGGGCTGGCTGGGGGAATGTACGCGCTGTGGAATATGGGAGCCACGCCGTCCATGGTGGGGGTTGGCACCACCATTAATGCGCTGATTATGACGATTCTCGGCGGGGTCGGAACATTGATAGGTCCGATCCTGGGCGCGGGCATCATGCAAATTGTCGGCCAATTCTTCTACCAGTGGTTTGGCGCGCGCTGGCCGCTGGTTTTTGGCATTATCTTCATTGCCCTGGTCCTGTTCCTTCCGAATGGAGTGATCGGCACTTATCGCTTAAAGCGGATGGAGTGGCAGCAGGGTTGGAAACGCTTATGGGGGTTGGTAAGCGAAAAGAAGAGGTAATACTCTCCTTCGGGGTTGGATGAGATGGAAAAGGATGCGGCGTTTTATTAGACGCCGCATCCGCATTATATTTGACGGGATTCGACTGCCGGAACTGCCTGTTTTTCAGCCTCAACCTCATCCAATCGGCGATTGATGAAGTTAAAAATCACATCCCCTACGCGCTTGGCGTAAAAACTCAGGCTGGCATGCCCGCATGGCAGCCAGTGGATATCCGGTTCGTCCCAGGCGCGCCACAACGCCGCGGCATTTTGCGGGGTAATGATCGGGTCATGCTCGCCGGCGACCATCACTATTTGTTCCCTGGGTAAGCGCGAGCGGAAATTACCCGGGCTGATGCCAGCCCAGTATTCCTTTAATTCCGAATGGAATATCCCATTTCTGGTTAAACCGCGCCGGATCAGGTAGAACGAGTTACCCGCATAGACGATATCCGAGAGGTCCGCGCCGCCCAATAAGCTGATCAGCCCGGTAGGCCGGTCGTCGACCACCGAAGCCATGCAGCAAGTGAAAGCCCCCAGACTCATACCCGCCAGAAACACCGGCTGACGAACTTCCCGTTGAATCCAGGTAACCAGCGAGCGCACGTCCATTACCCCCTGGCGGAAGGCATTGATCGACCGCACAACGTCTGAGCTCAGGCTGTATTGACCATCCCAGGTGCCCAACGGCGCACGCTGCATGTGGTAAGGCAGCGAAATGTAATAAATGTCCACGCCCTGAGAGGCGGTCAATTCGCCGAATAACCGCAATGGCGCGAAGCTGCCCATCATGTAGCCGTGCACCAATATCAGAGCTGCGCGGCTTTTCCGGCGGGCACGCAAATCGGCCAGGCCGCGGACTGTGTTGTTGACCTCGTCCGGCGAAGTGTAAGCGCTGGGGAAGGCAAATAATGAGCGCACCCGCTCGCCATGAAACACATAGGGCTGCTCGAAAATCAAGTCGGGCGGTTCCGGCGGAATGGCGAAAAAGGATTCTGGGGTGTTGACTTCCCAATTGATCGCGCCGGGAGCGATATGTTGGAACTGGTTGGGAGTACGCCAGTGTTTATAACGGCCAATAGAATATTCAATGGCATTGTCGAAGAGGTGAGCGAAGGCGCGATTCATGTTGTGCGAGGCTGCGGCGAGAAGGGTAGGGAAAAAAGACCAATTAATATTTTCTAGAATTTATTTTTGGATGAGTGCTTGCTTTTCAGCCAGGCGGCGGTTGAAACGGTTCGGGTCGATGATAAACCGTTGGTGCTCCCCCTCGCCAATTTTCTCGACTTCATCCCAGGCTTCAACCTTGAAGGTCAGGCGGCGCCCTTCGACGGATACCAGCTCCGACATAAAGCGGATCTGCATGCCGACCGGTGTGGCTGCCAGGTGGGCGATATTCACGATGGTGCCCACGCTGGTCTGACCTTCCTCCAGGTGCGGCAAGATCATTTCGTGCGAGGTCTTTTCGAGGAAAGAGACCAGCCGCGGTGTCGAGAAGACCTCGGGGAGCGTCCCGCCGCCGGCTGCTCGGGCTGTGTCGCTGTCTTGGACGGTGATGACGATCTGGTGGGTGAGGCCGGGGGCCAAGGGCATGTGAACTCTCCAATAAATCGGCGAATGCGTTAATCGTTGAATTATACCGAATTCAAGCACCAATGCGTCCGATGACTTCGTCCGTTACTCACCTAATTAACATTGCCACATGCCGGCGATTTAATCTTAGCCCATGGCAGCCGTGGCACCGGCTGCTGCCGTTGAGTCGCGGTACATCATAACCATCAGGTACCAGGAAAGCATCACTACCATGGGCAGGTCAGTCAGGCTGGCTGCCGCCGGTTCGATTACCAAAGTTGCCGTGCGTTTAAAAAGGCCGCCGATATCCTTATAGCTAAGAATCAATTCGTCACGGTCGTTCGCCAGTTCCAGCCGCGTCTGCCAGAAGTTGGTAGAAGCTCGAAAAAGGCGCCCATCCGGCATTTCCAGCGTGCCCCCACCGGACCAGGTATTGTTGCGGAATGACGCCACCTCCGTTTCAGAATCGCAGCGGCGAATACTCACCCGCGTGGCGAAAAAGCCGACCCGCTTGAAGGTCCAGCAGCCATTGGCTGTCTCTGCGACCGCCAACGTACCCCAGGATGAGCGAAAATGCAGGCTTCCCAGCAGCGATGCTCCGCTTTTGAGCTCGTATTCTTCCTTGAAAGCGTTGGGCTGTGTCCAATTCATTTCCTGGTGAATGGCGCGGGAGATAACTTCCATGGGTATTCTCCTGATTATCTGCTAGACCCCACCGGTCAGATTTATTGTAGCATCCCCGGCCGGCAATTCAATAGGGCGGGGATGCCGTCACAAAATTAGGGTGCACTCGTTGGTTTCTTCACAATATATGACATTCTGCAGTTTGTTTGTGACAAATCACACTTATGGAAAACGGATCGCCTTCTTATAATCATTCCTATATCAAGCTATATATTCTTATAACAAATTATGACAGACATACTAACCACCCGCCAAGTTCAGGACCTTCTTAAGGTCGACCGCATCACCATCTACCGCATGCTGCAGGATGGCCGTCTGAAAGGCATTAAAGTCGGTTCCCAGTGGCGCTTTACCACTCAGGAAGTCGAGCGCCTGTTGAGCGGGGAACGTCCGCAGGAAGCCTTCCCGGTTGATTCCAGCACTGTCTTCCCGGTGCATTGCGTCCAAACCATCCAGGATCTGCTTTCCGGCGTCAGCCAGATGAGCGCCATCGTTCTGGACGTCAACGGTGTGCCGGTGACCGAATGGAGCGCCCAGGTGGGATTGAGCCGCATGGTGACTGGTACAGCTGCCGGACTGGATGACCTCCACCAGGCCTGGCAGGCTTTTGCCGCCAGCCCGGATACCGCATTCGTAGGTCCCGCTGGACTGACCGCCGTTACTGCGCCGATACATGGCAATGGGGTGTTGGTTGGCTGGTTTTTGGTTGGGCAGGTGTTCACCAAGCCGACCGACTTGCTCTGGACCTCGACCTTATCGGCTCGCTACGGAATCCAGGTCGATCTGCTGGAGGCTGCCGCCGCGGAAGTTGCCGTGGTGAGCCGTGAACAATGGCAGCAGATGGAAGGTTGGGCATTAAAAGCAGCCCACGCGGTGGAAAGCATTCTGGGTGAACGCACCCAATTTATGCAGCGATTGCAAAAAATTGCAGATCTTACTCAATTGGCCTAGAGAGGGTACTGAATGAAAACATTTTTGGTTCTTGGAGCGGGAACTGCTGGCACGATGATCGCCAGAAAGATGGCGTCGAAGTTAGATTCGCGTCAGTGGAAAGTTGTTCTGGTGGATAAAGATGAAAAACACTATTATCAGCCAGGGTTCTTGTTTCTGCCGTATGGTTTGTACACTGAACAAGATGTGATCCAACCCAAACGTAAATACATTCCCGAAAAAGTGGAATTTATTATCTCTACGATCGAAATGGTTGAACCTGATCAATCGCGGGTTAAGTTGGCTAATGGTCAAACTATTTCTTATGACCAGTTGGTAATTGCTACCGGTGTAGACATCCATCCTGAACAAACAGAAGGATTATTGGACGGCGGCGGGTGGCGGAAAAATATCTTTGACTTTTATACATACGAAGGCGCAGCTGCTCTTGGTAAACATCTAAAGAATTGGGATGGTGGGCGGTTTGTTGTCAATGTCGTAGAAAATCCGATCAAGTGCCCGGTAGCACCGCTTGAGCTGCTCTTCCTGGCTGATTGGTGGTTCACAAAACGAGGCATGCGCAATAAGGTTGAGTTGGTTTTCGCAACTCCCTTACCCGGTGCCTTCACCAAACCCATTGCTGCCAATGCTTTAGGAGCCATGCTCCAACGGAAAAATATCCATGTCGAAGCAGACTACAACATTGGAACCGTTGATACAGGTAGAAACGTTATTTCTTCGTGGGACGAGCGCGAGATCCCTTACGATCTGCTTATTACCATTCCGACGAATATGGGCGCAGAATTTGTTAAGCGATCGGGAATGGGTGATGAATTAAACTTCGTTCCGGTAGACAAATTTACGCTCCAATCGCCAAAATGGGAAAACATCTGGGCAATGGGTGATGCGAACAATATCCCAACATCCAAAGCCGGAGCCGTTATCCATTTTCAAATGGAAACTGTCGTAAATAACATTCTTCAACATATTCAGGGAAAACCGGTATCCCATAAATTTGACGGACATGCCAGCTGCTACATCGAGTCTGGTTTTAACAAAGGCGTTTTGATCGATTTTGATTATAACCAGGAACCACTCCCTGGTAAGTATCCATTGCCCATTGTGGGACCATTTACTCTCCTTGGCGAAACAATGATCAATCACTGGGGCAAATTAGCGTTCAAGACTCTATATTGGAACATGATGTTACAAGGCATCGCGGTTCCATTGCCGAACAAATTTAGCATGGTCGGGAAACAACAACTTTCGGCTGGCGTAACATCCGATTAACGAAGTATCGCCTCATCTTGCGATTTGAAATTGTTAAATCAAATAATTTAGGAGACTGAAATGACTGATCTTGTGAACGTTGCATTCAATGCAGAAGGATTTATGACGGATCCTACCCAATGGACCAAGGAAATTGCTGAAATCCTGGCCAAACAGGAAGGCATCGAAGTATTGACCACCGAACATTGGAAGATCATTGACTACTGCCGCACGACCGGGCTGGCCAGCGGTAAAGCACCAACATTGCGCCAGATTACGGTGGGCACGGGCATTACGACCAAAGATTTATTCGCGTTGTTCCCCAAAGGCCCGGCAAAGAAAGTTGCCAAGATCGCCGGTCTTGGCAAGCCGGAAGGCTGTGTTTAATTCATTATTTGGAAAAGCGGAGATATATTAATGGAATCTGAACAACGCAAAATTGCATTTATTTGTTCCAAGGGCGACCTGGATATGGCCTACCCGGCGCTGGTGATGGGTTGGGCAGCTCTCGGCAATGGCATTGATGTCACCCTCTTTTTTACCTTCTGGGGTATGGATATGATCACCAAAGACCGCCAGAAGCACCTGGAATTGGCGCCGGTCGCCAATACCAGTATGAAGATGCGCCTGATGGGTCTGCCAACCGGAACACTGGGTATTCCCAACCTGCTAGGGATTATTCCCGGCATGACAGCCTTTACATCCTGGTTCATGAAGAAAAAGATGGCCAAAGTAGGCGCTCCGCCGGTAGATGAATACCTGCAAATGCTGGTGGATGCCGGTGCGCACCTGTATGCCTGCAAAATGTCAGTCGATATGTTCGGCTTGACCAAAGAGGACTTTGTCGAAGGCGTTGAAGACATCGTCACCGCCGGCGACTTTATGGATATGACCGAAGGTTCGCAGATCATATTTATCTAAAGCCAATTCTTGTCAGGGCGTGGGGATGCGTCCGGACTTTCACGGGGGACGAAAAGACTTCTGCCACCCAGCAGAAGTCTTTTCACTTATTTCCCCCTGGAGTTCTTCACCGACTACCAAAACAAGGTATGGACGCGCCCGTTGCCCGACGAGCGTTCCTTTTCCCCAACCAATGGGAATATGATTTGGGTCTCCAGTTCATTGGGCGGGGTGACCGCCGGGTCGTTCAGATAAAACTCGTACGACACGCCGGTCGGTTCGCGCCCCTGACCCTCTATGTAGGTGTTCAACTGCTGGTACACGGTTGCCAGATCTTGATACGGACCGGTGTACAGGCATACGCCAGCGGGTCCGCCGGGAATGATGTTTGCCATCACCTCTCCGTTGCCAGCCAGGTTGTCCTGAACCGGGAAGCCAATCTCGACTGAGGAATCGCGCAGATCCAGGTTGTAATAGCCCACAAAGGCCGGTCCGCTGGGCTGTGCTCCAATATGCTCAAGATATTGCCCGACCCTCATAAGCGACTGCAAGATCGTTTCTGGGAGGTCGTTCATGCTGGTTCGGGTTTGAATCGATAGTACGGGCTGATCTTCCCGCATGACAATGGATAGGGTATGTGACATGCTGGCCTTCCTTTGATATTGCTCTAACAGGTTGATGTAGTTAATTATAGAATAAATGTTCTAATTTGTCAAACAATATTCTATCGTCACAGGGATTATTTTTTGGTTTTTGGCGCCAGTTTACAAAATTTTGCAAAAAATGTGGATGATTGAAAACAAGAAAACCCCGGAATTCCGGGGTTTTCTTGTTTTGTTGAAAAAAAATTTTTAAAGCTGATAGGAATACAGATGGCAATGCCATTGTTGCTTCCCGGTTATGTCCAGGACAATCTGCCATTTTGGCGAAGATCCCCATGGAACACCAAGATACAGGGCGGTACCCCACTGTTCAAACGTCGCATTACTTCCATAGTAGTACGTTTGTCCATTCGGAGTTGGAGACGGGCCTGATAAATCCCTCCACGAATAAAGGCTATTCACTCGCCACGTTCCGCTGCTTCCCCAATTAGTTCTAAAATTAATTGTCCACCAATCAACATTCACGTCTTCCCACATTTTAAGAACCTCGTTGCCTAAGTAATTCCTTATGACAACCCCACATTCGAGTGTTTCAGAAGAAGTTGCGGATTGGCTAAATAAACCAGTTTTATCATTACCTACTGTTTTTTTCTCCAGTGTTAGGTAACAAGGAGAGTTTATATCATCGGGGTTACATTCCGGAAGTCTGTAAACTATTCCCTCTTGGATCGGCTGCATGAATTGATAATCGCCATGCTTATACAGCTGTAGCGGTTCTGGTCTGGATTGTCCGAAAGCCCGATGGGTGGGCAATATCAATATTAGTAAGGTGCATAAAATAAGTAATCGTGTTTTCATGTTTCCTCCCAAACTCTTGTACGAAAGGTTTCAAATTAGAGTCATTGAATCGTACATGAATTATCTTCTGTTAAGTTACCTCCTTTTTTCTAAATTCATAAAAGTACTCAGCCATCGATAATTTAAATAACAATCCATTTCCCAAACCGATAACCAGACCAACCAATATATAACGAAAAGCCCATTCAGAAGCATACAGTAGGAAGATCATTAATGATCCGAATAGCCAGAACAAAGTGTTGCCGAGCAGCCAAAGGGCCAATTTTACTGTCTCAACCCGCGTAATCGTTTTTCGCAGATAGCACCACTGTGCGAAAGCCAGAACCAGGCCGCTTATGCCCATTTGAAAAATTCCGGGATAGTATAAAATTTCATTCGATCCGGCTGCAAACAGGGTGCCGCCAAAGATTCGGTTGAGAGCGACGATGATCGCGACCGCCAGCAACAATCCTAAAGGACCGCCGATTCCATACCCTGCTGACGTTACCACGGGCCAGATTTTAAGATTTTCAGCGGGAAAGATAAACCACTGCAGGCTGCCACTTACAAGGCCGAGAAATAGGCCCCCTAAAAATAATAGCGGGAGGCGAGTAAATACTTCGCTCCATCCATCGATGGTGGAAAAATTGTGTGGATATCCTACTAATCCCCAGCCTAATCCGGTAACTACAGACCATAACACCAGTTGAGATGTACCAGAATTGATTTTCATTTCGACCCTCCTTCCGCAAATGCTAATTCTGATATTTGTGGAATTTTATAAAGATAGCGGCGGTGGTACCGAATTAAATCTTATCAAACCCAAAAAAAGATTACCATATCTGTCAATGATAAAACCTATCATTTCTGTAAAGTGGATTTATCAATTCCATCTCCGGCAAAAACTAAGAAAATGGAATGAAATATTTTTAGAAAAAACCCTTGACTTAATTTCAACCATTTTTTTAAATGTGTGGTATATTAATGTCAATCTGCATGGATTTGTGCATTAACCGCCGGGCCAATAAGAGATCTGGCGGGCTTTTTTAAGTAAGGATAAGGAAGGTTAGGAACTCGAGCAGGAATGGAAACCAAACTATACGTTGGGAACCTCTCGTACAATACGACAGAAGACGGTTTGCGCACGTTATTTGCCCAGGCTGGAACTGTAGTAGCTGTTGACGTAATTAAGGACCGCATGACGGGCAGCTCTAAAGGGTTTGCTTTTGTGCAGATGAGCAACCAGGCTGAAGCAGAAAATGCCATTCGCATGTTCAATGGTTATTCGCTCGACTCAAGGGACCTTAAGGTCAATGTCGCTCGCCCCAAAGAAGAAACTGGGCGCGGTGGCGGCGGCTTCGGTGGACCTCGCCGCGGTGGTGGTGGCGGCGGTGGTTATGACCGCGGTGGTCAAGGCAACCGCGGTGGTGATCGTCGTGGTGGTAGCGGCGGACAAGGTCGCTATTAAGATTTTTTGTTTTTGATACAAGGAGATTTACAGAATGTCAGAACGTGTTACCGGAACCGTCAAATGGTTCAACAGCACCAAAGGTTATGGTTTCCTGGCTCGTGAGAATGGCCCGGACGTCTTCGTTCACTTCAGCGCAATCCAGAGCACGGGTTACCGCACCCTGGAAGAAGGCCAGAAGGTCGAATTCACTATTGAAAAAGGTCCAAAGGGTTTGCAGGCCGCGAACGTCACAGTACTCTAATCCCGCAATGAACCTGGAACAGCCCCGCCGCAAAGCGGGGTTGTTTTTTTATTAATTGAAAATAGCATGTGTCGATGCAGCGCAAATCACAAAATTTGCGCTACTCGATACCCGACAACATCACCATATTGACCCTGGCGCAGCGGTCGCGAATTTGTTTGACCGCACTGTATTCCGGTGACGCTTCCCAGGTTTTGGCTTGCTCCAGGCTGTCGAATGCCAGCAGCACCAGGCGCTCCGGTTTCCACTCGCCGTGTAAAGATTCTGTATGGCCGCCGCGGGCCAGATATCGCCCGCCGTACTGCGCCACGATCGGCGGGGTGCGCCGTTTGACCTCCTCGTAAAGCGCGGGGTCAGTGATGGTAATGTCAACCACGACATAAGCGGTCATAATAACCTCAGTATGAAAAATTCAGTTGGAAAGTATCTTAGGGGCGACTCTCGAGCCGCACGATTGCCTGATTACTAGGGAAGGGCTATCCCTCGTCCCGATCCGCACCAGCGATATCCAGTACGCATTCAGCCGGATAAACATTGGCTTCACCGGCTGAGTGATTAGGGTACCATACCTGGGCGAAAAACGGATTGAGCCGGGCTTCCTCGTCATAATTCCAGGCGGGCGGCAGACAATCCGGGCACCAGTGACCGGCTTTGAGGATGGTGTACGGCGTGCCCTGGAAGCTGTGCCCGCGGGCGCAGCGCCACAGGATCGGCGTATACAGCCCGCCGCCCCACTCCATCGACAGGCACTCACCGCCGCGGTAGGCTGCCGCCTGCTGCAGGTCTGCCAACTCAAGCTGCACCTTTTCTTCATCATAGCCGTGATCCAGAATCAAAGCAGCCTGCTGGGGATCGGTGTTGGGCATATCGATACCCCAATCGGCTATCGACTCGTATTCCGCATAATCTTTATAAAAAGCACTGATGCGCGCGTCATTGCGTTCCGAATACCATTTCAACGGTCCGTTGCGGTGTTCACCCGCCAGACGCTTCAGAATCGTGTAAACCTTCTGCTCGATAAATTCCCTGAAGCCCGCCAACCGGCGGCTGAAGAAACGCAACAACTTGAAAGTAAACGGCATATTGTTCAGCAGTTTTTGCTTGTATGTTTGCATATCATCTCGCCAATAATGCAGGTGAGCATTGGCCTGCAGGCTGTCGAGATAAAACTGCATGTGAAAATTGCGCAGCGCGAACCACTTCCGCTCGCTGACCGCTTGAATCCCCGACAAACCCAGCAGCTGCACCGCCAGGTTCTGGTAATCGGCAGCCGAAATGCGCATACCGGGACCGCCGCCCATGTTATACACCCGCCGCCAGAAATCCGAATCGTCCGGGATTTCCAAAGTGTTGACCATGCCGTAACCGGCATCGCTGGACGAGATATTTTCCATAAAAGCGTTGATGGGCATGTGGAACATGATTGGGTCGCGCAAGCGCAGCAGGGCATCGAAGCGGGTTGGCATGATGAAAGTCATACGCAGCACGGCCCAATGCCGAATCTGGGACTCCAACACAATGCGCTCGCCGGCAATTTTGGTGACCGCGTAGAAATCGAAAATGGACGGTTTGAGTGGATCTCCCACCCGCCCCCAATGGATGGGGGGCGGACGGTCGCCGGTGGCAGCCACCGTGGAAGTATGCACCAACCGGATGCGCGCGGCGCCGTCCGGCTCGGCCTGGATGGCATTGACAATGTGCTGCACCGCGGTAGTATTCACCGCCCGGGCGGTCTCGGGATAGTAATCGGCTGCCGGCGAGATGAATGCCATGGCATTCAATACCCAATCGGCGCCGTGAATGGCCTCCACCACATCAGCATAGCAGGTGGCGTCCCCCCACACGATTTTCAGACCCTGCCCTTCGACGATGCCGCAGCCAGGTATGGAATGAATCCCGGCAGCTTTTTCGTAGGCTGAAAATAATTTTTTCTCGCGCCCGGCTGGCAGCAGCAGCAGCGTGATCTCTATCGCCGTACGCCGCTTCCATAATTCCTTAAATACTTCGTATCCCATGGTGCCGGAGGCGCCAAAAAGCACCACCCGTGGTTTGTCGATGCTCAAAATCCCTCCCTGTATGCCGGCAGGTGCCATACACTGGCAATCCCCCGTGGTTTACAAGAATTTCATGCGCAGGCGGGAAATCCGCGGAGAAACAGACTTTCCCGATGGCACGACGCGCTTTATTTCAAATATAAGCGCTGCAAGGTCCGCGGGGGTGTGACTCAGGGTAGAGTTCCAGTCACATTAGGTAGCGGTGATATTTAAATTTATAGAATAGTTTTGAGGTCGTCCAGAATTAATTTACGGTCGTCGGCTTTTTCGACTAGCTCTGCCAGCTCGCTGCTTTTCTCAATACACCACTCTGCCTGTGCGCGATTTCCGGCAGAGGCTTCCGCGCGTGCCAGAGCCTCATAGGCATAAGCCTGGTAGAAGGGCGGCTGGCCGATGGAAAAATCCAGCGCCATTTGGGCATATCGGCGGGCATTCTCCGGTTGTTTGAGTACCGCATATACCCGCGCAGCCTGCCAGGCGCCGACGGATTTATTCTTGTCGGTACAATCCGGCCGCTGATTCCAATGCCACAATGAAGCCAGGCAAGTTTGCAGCATGGCTTCATCTTCCTCGGCGGTGCGGTCGACCTTGTCGAGCAGGTCCCAGGTGTGGTTGAAGCAATAGACGCTGAAATAGCGGTGAACCGCTTCCGGTGTCGATAAATCCGGCGTCTGACTCACGGCGTGGTGACAGGTTCCGAGATGCGCAGCAGACTGTAACCAAATGCCAGGCAAAAGACCAAATAGAGAGCCGCGATTACCCACCCGAAAGCGTTAATCGTGCCAGAAAGCGTTTCCCGCACCGCCACAATCACCGCCAGGGCATCTCCAACAAATACGGCGCTGGCCAGCATGCGCATATAATGTGCCTCATGAACGGAGCGGGTCAGCCACAAGATCAGTCCAACCAAAAACATGGTTGCGCCGAAGAAGCGGGATATAGCCAACCCGGCCGCATCGGTTTCGGCTCCAAGTAGTAACAATGCTGCTGCTGGAACCAGCAGGAATCCCAGTCCGGTGATGAGCGACACGACTGCTTTTACACCCATCCATGCCCTGATTTTCATATTGACCTCTTTCTGCCAGAGATAGCATCTGCCGGGTCACTGGACGAAAACCCCGCATACAACTCCAGCGCTTGGCGTACCTGTCACATAATTATAAATAAATATACTCAATAATCCTCAATATTCAAGCGCATCCGTGAAACTGGGGGTCAATTGCCGGATATTGCCTGTTTAAGGCTCAATTTCGACCAGTAAACCGGGGTGATCGGACACTGGCGAGACAATATATTCGGCGGAGGTGATCTTCATCCCCGGCGAGACGAATATGTGGTCGATCAAGCGTTCCGGGTCGAGGCCGGCAGTCAGCGGCGAGCCGGCTAAAACCCAGGCACTGTCTAGTGTTTGGGTGGTCAGCGCATACTGCTCGGTGCTTGGCCTGAAGTTAAAATCACCCATAGCGATCACATTCTGCTTGCCCGCCAGTTCTTCGAGGACCTGCTGCTGCTGAATGATCGGACCGCCGTTGCCAAGGTGGGTGACCAGAACATGAAACCGTGTGCCGCCGACCACAACGTCAGCACTGATGGCTGCCGTCTGTTCGCCAACGCTGAACATGTAGAAGGTTTGCGGATTTTCCAATGGGTATCGCGAGAGCAAAGCAATGCCAAAGGTGCCGCTGACTGTTTTTGGCCCGTAGTAAGTGTACATGTCCAGGCCTTCCGCCAGGGTGCGCACAACATCTCCATTGCCGCCCGAAAACCGCGCCACATCCGATTCCTGCAATCCGACCAGGTCTGGCTCCAATCCGCGGATAACTTCCAGCTGCTGCTGGTAGGCGCGCTTGCCAACTTCGTCATATCCTTGCTGGATGTTATAGGTCACCACCCGCAGCGATCCTGGCTGAGAAGAAACCACCGGCGTTGGGTGATTGAGCACTGCGGATAACACCGCCAGCACCAGGGCAGTCACCACCAGCGGCACGAACATTTGACGCACAGATAGATGCATACCCGGGATTTTGGTATCGGTTACCCACAGCATGGGTACGGCCAAACCTAACCCGCCCAACAGGAACACCAGCCAGAAACGGTCGCGGAACCAGGGTCCGACCACCGGGATGTAGTCGTACACCGTGGTGAAAACCTGAGCCAGCACGAATATCAAAAACACCAGCGCTGCGATGGCGAAACCGCCGGCCAGTTGACGGCTGGAAGGCCGCCGGCGCGTGAATTCAGCGCTGAGCAGGATGAAATCGATCAAAATAATCGGGCACAACAGGATCATGATAAACAGCGGAATTTGACCCAGCCAGGAGACTGCAGACTGATAAAGCGGGAAAGCACCGCTTTCCACGGGAAAAGACACCTGGTTGAGCAGAATTGCAGCCGTTCCGGACGCCAGGAAGAGCAGGTTCCAGCCGAGGATGACGACGCGTGGAATCAGGCGCAGTACGTCACCCGCCAACAGTGCGATGAAAACGCTCAAGGCTATACCCAGGGTCAGTAATATCAGGCGGTAATCGACCGCGCTCCAGCGCGCCAGCACGGTTGGACTGGTAAAGGCAAAATACAGTACAAACAATGCGCCCAAGAATCCGCAGCTCAACGCCGCTGTCGGGCAAAAACGCACCTTTGGGGTAATATCCTGGGCCTCGGGCTGGAGTTTGACACCCAGAAGCATCATCACCGACGCCAGCAATACCGCACACAGTAGCCAGCTGATCCAGGGTGTAAGTAAGGAAATATCGCTGCCAGCGCCGAGCGTGCGCAGCAGCACAGAAAGCGCCAGGGCGGCTGTCAGCCCGACGCCCATTTCCAGACCGTTGACTGGTTCTTTACGCCGCAGGTTAGCCACCAGGATGGGAAAAGTTACCAGCAGCAATCCTACGCCTAAACCGCTCGCCAGCATCTTGCCGCTGGGGTCGAGCACCACTTCCATAGACCGCAGCAGCGCGATCACGCCCGCCAGCACCAGCCCGGTTCGCAGCGGGATACGGCGTTTAAAGATTAATAGAAATAAGGGGGAGAAGAAAAAAAGTACGCTCACGATCTCTGGCGGGATATTGGTACCCAGCAGACCAAACGTGTAAATGGTTTCAATAAAATCCGCTGTCAGTTGAAAGAACAGCAAAAACAGTAAAGTGAAAAACAGGGTGAATTTCCAGGCAGACTGGGATTGAGCGCGGGTAGTTTCCATGGCAACTCCAATTGAAACGGAAGATAGCAGAATTATAGGATTGAACCTGTTTGAGCGCACGCGAATTATCGCGGTATACACAGGCGAAGGAGAGTCTTTCCGGGTCAACACTGCCAGACTTTGGCTTCGATCCCTGCCAGAACACTTTAGAGTCAATTATCGTATATAGCTTTATCAAGAAGGACAAAGAATTTTGGGAGGGAAAAATGTTTTTAAAATGGTTGCTGGCTCTGGTTTTGATCGCCCACGGTATCGGGCACATCACCGGTGTCTCGGCTTTCTGGACCACGTTGCCGATGGGTTTTAACCAGAATCCGTGGATCTTCGGCGCTGGCGGCACGCTATCCAGCCTTGTGGGGCGGATTTTTGGTGTAATATGGCTGGCTGCGACCATCATCCTCATCGCAGCCGGGGTGGGATTGCTCACCAATCAGGCCTGGTGGACCAACGCTGCCATCATTGGCGCAGTTGTATCGCTGGTGGCTATTGTTCCGTGGTGGAATACAGTCACTTTAGGCGTCAAGATGGGTGCCCTGCTGGACGTCGCGATTCTGGCCGGATTGTTAACCCCTTTAAAAGCCTGGGTATTTCAAGTCTTTAAACTGTAACGTAAATATTGCCAGCTTTAAAACGAAACCGGGGAAGGTGTACTTCCCCGGTGTTGATTTTAAACGGTCGGTTCAGGTTTGGCTGCAGCAAAGCGCGGCTGTGACTTCAGTCTGGCATGCAGCAGCAGGTACCCCAGCACGGAGATCATGCACAGAACGCCGCCGATATACCACAGCAGGTTGGGGTTGTAGTTATCCAAAATATAGCCGGCTGCCCCCGGTCCGATGGTTGCCGGAACCATCCACAGCAGCCCGAAGACCGCCATGTACCGGCCGCGCATGTCCTCAGGCGCAAAGTTGGCTGCCAGCGACTGCGAGGTCGGCACGACGATCATTTCGCCGATCGTGATCACCACAATTGCCAGCGCGAACAGGTAATAGGTTGAAACCCAGCCAAACATGCTGAACCCGACGACGTAGAACCCGGTTCCCAGGGCCATCATTAAGAACGGCGGCTTATGCTTGATCAACCGTGTAGTGGTGAACTGGAAAAGTATCACAACGATCGCACTGACGGTCAAAAGTAAGCCGTAGCCAGATGGTTCGATGCCGTGGTTGTCGCGCAGGTAAACCGAGAGCGAGTTGTACATTTGCTGGTACACCAGGCCCATCAGAATGCCTGCCACTAAAAACGCAATGTAGGGCGAATCGCGCAGCACCGTGCCATAACCTCGGAATGTGGTCAGAATGCTTTCAGCCTTCTGATGAATTTCGTCGCGGACAGGCTTGGTTTCCGGCATGAACAAAAAGAACAACAAAGCCACCACGCAGCTGACCACGGCATCGATGATGAATAACGCCATAAAGGACCGCTTGGCAACAAAACCGCCAATGGTCGGACCGATGATCCAGGCCATATTGCCCACTACCCGCAGAATACCAAACCCTTCGTTGCGCTGCTTTTCGGGTAGGATATCCGCGATCATGGCGTCATGTGCCGGCCCGGCGAAATGAGACAGCAGCCCAATCACAACTGCCAGCGGGATGAGCGTGGCAAACTGGTTGACCAACCCCAGGGTCAGCGTGCTGACGGCGCTGAAAACCAGGCCGATGATGATGATTTTTCGCCGTCCAAAACGGTCGGTTAGTGCTCCGCCGATCATGCCGCCAAACAGGCCGAAAATCGAGAACAATCCCAGGATCATGCCGGCCTGCGTCATGCCGACATTGAACTTCTGGGTGATGTAGAGCGAAAAGAACGGGAAGAGCAGCGTGCCGCCGACACGGTCGATAAATGAAACGCCGACGACGACCCAGAACTTGCGCGGAAATTCGTTGTAAAGCTTGGTTAGTTTGGCGAGCATGAGAGAACCTTTTTAACAGAATTCCCCCATCATAGCACAATTAATTTCCTTCGAAGCGCCAATATTCACCGCCGCCGCCCTGGCGGCCCATCAATTTGTATTCGATCAGGCTGCGGCGTAGAAAGGCAGTGTCCTCATTAAAATGCGACAGGATTTCGTTGACCTGTTTTTCTGGGTAACGCTGACCGGGCTCAAAGGCTTTGACCACGTGCCGTAAAATGGCCTGCAGCTTTTTATCCTGAGCCGGGAAAGTCTTTATTCGGCCGTCTTTGTCAATGAAATTGGTCAGTACTTTCTGATCATAGGCGTCTTCGCTGATCGGCGCTGACAGCTGACGGATTTGTTCGTCCTCCAGCAGCCGCTGCGACATCTCCTTGAGCGCATCCGTGTGCAACGAGTAGATGTAATAATGCCCATCCGTGCGCGCAGAAACCAGGCCGACCTTGGCTAACCGTGCCAGGTGATGCGAGGTGGTGGACATGGATAAGCCAATGGCTGACGCTAACTGTTCCACCGTGTGCGCCTGCTGCGCCAGAATACCGATGATTTTCAACCGGTTCTCGTCTGCCAACGCTTTGAAGAAGGATAATAGTTCGTATTGGTGTTCCTCTGAAGTCATGTAAATCTCCGTGATATCATTACGATATATATAAAAATGATTCTATACAATTAATTTGGGTTTGTCAAGAGTTTATTCAGCCTTTTGGATTACAATAAACGCTTCCAGTTTCCGTGAAATTAATACAGCCAATTGACCTTCCGTATTGGCAACCATTCTTCACCCTATCGAGGTATTTCCATGCGTGCAGCCGTCTTTGAGCAATTTCAGCAGCCCCTGAGCATTCAACAGGTTCCAGACCCAACACCCGACCCGGACGGTGTGGTGCTCCAGGTGATGGCGACCGGCCTGTGCCGTTCTGACTGGCATGGCTGGATGGGGCACGACTCAGATATTCACCTGCCGCATGTGCCGGGGCATGAATTGGCTGGTATCGTGACGGCGGTGGGCAGCAATGTTCGCCGCTTTTCCGCCGGCGACCGGGTAACGCTGCCCTTTGTGTGCGGCTGCGGCAGCTGCCCGCAATGCGTCTCTGGCAATCATCAGGTATGCGATCACCAGTTTCAGCCCGGCTTTACCCATTGGGGCTCCTTTGCCGAGTATGTGGCCATTCAGTATGCTGATGTCAACCTGGTGCGCCTGCCTGAATCAATCGAATTCTCGACTGCCGCGAGTCTGGGCTGCCGGTTTGTCACTTCCTTTCGCGCCATTGTCGACCAGGGTAAGACCTCTGCCGGGCAGTGGGTGGCGGTGCACGGCTGCGGCGGCGTCGGCCTGTCTGCCATCATGATCGCCAACGCCATCGGCGCGCGGGTGGTTGCCATTGATATATCGCCAGAGAAATTAGCCCTGGCGCAGCTGCTGGGCGCCGAAGCCGTGGTCAACGGCAAGGACACGCAGGATGTGGTTGGGGCAGTCAAAGAAATCACTGGTGGGGGCGCGCACGTGTCGCTGGACGCTCTGGGCAGCCTGACCACCTGCTTCAATTCGGTTGCCAACCTGCGCAAACGAGGCAAGCATATTCAGGTGGGACTGATGCTGGGCGGGCAAAACCACCCGCCTGTACCCATGGACAAAGTGATTGGCAACGAGTTGGAGATCCTGGGAAGCCACGGCATCCAGGCTTACCGCTACCCGGCGCTGATCGATATGATTGTCACTGGCAAACTGCACCCCGAGTTGTTGGTGCAGCGCACCATAAGCCTGGAAGAATCGCTAGACGCGCTGGTGAACATGGACTCGTTCAGCACCAACGGCGTCACGGTGATCACCAGGTTTGATTGATTCGGTTAATTTCTCGGGCGCACAGTATCCAACACCGCTTCCGGATGTTTTTCTGCAACCCGTAGCAATACCATTGCCGGTCCTTCGGGCATCCTGCGGCCTTGTTCCCAATTGCGCAGAGTTCGCACACTGATGCCGAGCAAGGCAGCGAATTCCTTCTGGGTCAGCTTATAGCCATCCCGAATACGTTTAATGTCAAAAGCATTAAATTTAAAGCTGCGGGATGGTTCTTTGATTCCTTTTAGAATTTCGCCGCCTTCTTTAACACTCGCGATTAATTCCGCGAATAAATCTTCATTCATCGTACTCCTCCTCGACCAATCGGCGTAACACCCTTAATTGAACCGGTGACAAATCGTCCATTTCATTCTTTGCATAGATCATCAGCATTAATAATATGCTTCTTCGGACGGCCCAATAGTAAATCACTCTTACTCCGCCTCTTTTACCCGATCCAGCCATCGACCAGCGTATTTTTCTTAGGCCCCCGCTGCCTGCAATAACCTTACCCGAATCTGGGTATTCAACTAGTACGAGTTGTAACTGGCGGTATTCTTCCGCAGTTAACAAATTCAGAACCCGGCGAGTGAAAACAGAGGTTTCGACGATGATCACGGGTGATTGCCCTGGTTGAACGATTGTACGCCATTGGCGTACTTATGTCAAGGTGGGCTTTATTTTTTGTATTTATCGACCAATCGCTGCATGGTACTGACTTGACGCATGGTTGCTGGCTGACCCAGCGCCTTTTCTAGCACGGTGTTGGCAAATTTGGATTCGCTCTGCCGTACCTCGCACAGCCAGAACATCTCGCGTCCCAGCACGGCGAACGCATCGATTTCATTTTGCAGCGCCATCAGCCTGCTAATGGCTGCCTCCTTCGGCTGCTCTTTCAGGAAAGCCACGTTGAAAGCGGTTGCCCGGGCAAACTGTTCTTCCGGAAACGGCTGGCAGGCCACGATTTGGGTCAGCTCAGGCAAGGTGCGCAGGAAAACCACCGGCTTGAAGCCCAGTGTTTCTGCTAATCCTGCCTCGATTCGGTTTTCGAGTTCAGTTACAGGACCATTACCGGTTTCGAAGATGACGTTGCCGCTGGCGATGAAGGTCTCGACCCCAGCAAAACCTAATTCTTCGAAATTCCGTCTTAAAGCTTCCATCTTGACCGTATGCCCGCCGACATTGATCGCCCGCAGGAATGCAAAGTATCGCGTCATTGCCCGCCCTTTTCGCTTGCCCGTCCGCTATTGCGCGGTGGACGAATACAACTGCTTGATCTCGCCGAGGTGATAGGCGCAATGCCCCAGCAGGATCATGCTGGAAGCTGTTACATCCTCGTTCCATTCCTCGCGCTTGCTAACAAAGTCCAGGATTTCCTCATACCTCGCCCGCAGTTTTGTGCGCAGTTCGCTCCAGGAGGCTGGATCGACGCTTTGGTTTTTCCAACTCCCGGGCCAGTCGGCCTGCGGCGTTTCACCATTGGAGTAGGCAGAAAACAACTCCATCAGGTACAGGGTGTGCCCGCTGTGCGAGGCGATCGTCTCGGCTCCTGGTTTGGGCGCCTTCGAAGCCGCCGTTGCATCCAGCGTGTCGATGGTGCCAAGAATGCCTGCGCGCCCATTGTCGAGGATATAGCCATACTCTAATTCCGTTGCGCCGAAAATTTCCGGTAAAAGGGTCAACAGCCATTTTTTGAAATAATTATTTTCCATGGGATTCCTCCAATTTTCTCTAGCGCAATTCGTAAATTATACCTTTATGGATAAATCATATACAAAATCAGTCAATAACTGGTAAAGGTATACATATGATATCCGGCAGACAATACCACCGGGCGGGTTTTCACGATAAAATTGCCTCATGAGTTCACTATTAGATGATAAAAAATCCTATATCAGTGTCGACATCGAATCAGCCGGGCCTATTCCTGGCCTGTACGCTCTGCTTTCGATTGGTGCGTGCACGCTGGGCGATCCGCGCCAAACCTTCTATGCCGAGTTGCAGCCGGATAAAACCCTGACCGATCCGCAAGCCATGACTATCCACGGGCTCGACCTGGCGAAGTTGGAGCAAAACGGCCTGCCACCGCGAGAGGCACTGGTCAAGTTTGAAGCGTGGTTAAAAGCTGTCCTCCCGCCTGATGCGCAGCCATTATTTGTGGCTTTCAATGCTCCTTTTGATTGGGCCTTTGTCAACGAGTATTTCATCCGCTATCTGGGGCAAAACCCTTTTGGTCACAGCGCCATCGATATCAAAGCGGTTTATATGGGGCTTTCGGGTAAGCCCTGGCGCGAAACCTCTGGTGATTATCTGCACCGCCTCTACAATAATGCCAAAGTTCTCAGCCACAATGCGCTGGACGATGCTGTGGACCAGGCTGTAATTTTTGAAGGCATCCTGACTGAATTTGAAAAAATGAACATACCGGAATAATCCGGCGAACATACCCTTTCTCAATCTGGAGGTGAGCATTGGATTCCCATTCAAGTAACCCGTCCGAAGAGATGACCCGCATCGTTGAATCCGCCCGGCGGTTGGGGGTGGAAATAAATGAAAACGAAGCCACCCAATGGCTCGCGGCCATCGCAACAGCAAAAAGTGAAGTGGACGTGGTAGTCGATATCCGTGAAGGAATCTTCGGCCACCGAATTACCATGTTGGATTTCGCGCCGGAACGTCTGGCGTACTTTCGCAAAATTGGCAAGCTGGTCGAATTTAGCGACGAGCCCGGCGTGGTGGAAACTGCCCTGGCTCTTTCTGGTTCAGCGGCGCAGTCACGTATCCAAACCTACCCCGGCGACGCCGACTTCTTCGAGCGTGTCAATATCGTGGCGCCTACACGGGATGCTGCTTGCGCTATCCTGGCTCGAATAATGCGCGAAAAAGCACTCTCTTCAGAAAAAGGTCCTACACATCAACTCATCGAGGTCAAATTTGGGTCATACCCTTATGCGATTATCACTGAAAGTGGTCACCAGAATGCCGGAGCTCCCGTTGCATGGACCCCTCAAACCATTCGCGCAGGGAAAATTAGCGGCATGTTGACAGATGGAACTAGCGCCGAGATCACTTGGGAGAATGTTTCCAATAATCCCGGCTGGTGTAAACTGGATTGGGTGGTGGCAGATCCGCTCGAGCAACAGCTGGTGAATGCCAGCAATATGCTGGATGTCACCTGGGAAGCTCCGGATGGCAAGATTGAACCACTTGACGGCTATCTTGACCCCTATTTCCAGGAGGTTTACCTGGAATCCGAGTCCATCCCTATTTTCACCAAACTGGCTAAACACGTTGACAGCAATGCACTCGACGATTACGTAACCAGCCTGGAAAAAGAAGTCCGCAAGTATGTGACCGCTTCTCCCAACTACGGCAAGGCTGCCAAGCGCATGTATAACATTTTCCGCTTAACCGGGCGTTACCAGGAAGCGGCATATCTGCGCGAGTTGTTCGACGAACCGTCAACTGTGCTCTACCAGGTATGGTCGTTAATCCGCACCATTGATGATACTTTTGGCAAGGGCAGCGACATTGGCATCGAGACACTTCTCGGCCAGGCAGACCACTTAATTCTGACCGTGGTGGATGTGCTGGAAGGCGAGAAGGAGACGGAAATTGTGCGAATGCTGCTGCGCCTGCGCTCATTCCTATCGCAGGAGCAGACCGGCAAGGAACTCTCTCCCCAGGCTGAGGCAGCCCGCGATGAGCTGATCAACCTGGTGAATAACTTCTATTACGAAAAACTGACCGGCTTACCCACCATCAAAGATTACATGGACTGCCTGGTTGAGGAAGCAAAACACTAGCCACGACTCCGAATCAAAAATCAGCGTTCTGGTTTTACAGAACGCTGATTTTTTTCTCTGAAAGAGAGTCAGGACCTACTTGCCTTTAAGTTCTTCCGGCAATACAGGGATTTGTAGTTTCGCCCCCGGGCGGATAACGTTCATATTGTCGCCAATTACAGCTTTGTTGGCTTCGTAGATCAGGGTGTAGTACGGCGGTGTGGCGTGCTTGTAATACTTGAGGGCAATGCCGCTCAAAGTGTCGCCGGATTTGACTTCATACTCGGCCAGGACATTGGCTTTGGCAGCCGCAATTTCGGCAGCCTTCTTGTCCGCTTCAACCTTGGCTTTGGCGGCGGCAGCAGCCATCATCTCATCGGCGCGCTTCTTGGATTCAGCCTTCAATTGGTTTTCGCGGGCCAATTTTTCAGCAGCAGCCTTGGCTTCCGCAGCTTTCTTGTCGGCTTCAGCTTTGGCTTTCAGGCGTGCCTGGGCAGCCTCAGCAGCTTTGCGCCGGGATTCCAGTTCCGCAGCTTCTTTTGCTTTGGCTGCTGCTTCAGCAGCAGCCTCCTTCTCGTCGTGGTCCGTCAGGGCGTCCCTCGCAATTTCAAAAAGTGATTTAATTTTCTTTTTTTCAGCCATGGGGTTAAGTTCTTCCTTCCTTTACTCTGGTTTTGGTCAGATTGCTCGACCATTGGAGAACAGTAATTATTATTATAACTTAATCCATTCACTTTCTCGACGATGCTGTCATCAGCCTCATTGCTGATTGCCAGGCAAGCGGTGCGGGTTAACAAAAGAAGAACAGCCAACCACACGGTTGGCTGTTCTTCGATTTAATGGTTTATCAGGAATAGTTCGCGATATTATGAACGAACCGTTGCTGGGCGGCGCTGAAAGCGCTCCGTTGGCATGGTCCGGCGCGGGGGAGGTGCCGCCGGGAGTTCTTCGCCATCTTTGTTATAGCGTTTCAAAGGTTTGCCGATCATGCGCTCAATCGAGCGGATCATTGGCAGGTCTTCCCGGGTGGCCAGGGTCAGTGCGGTACCCAGGCGTTCCATGCGCGCGGTCCGGCCGATGCGGTGGGTATAAGCCTCAGCGGTATCGGGGACATCATAATTGATGACATGCGAAATCTGGGTGACATCGATACCGCGGGCGGCGATATCGGTGGCGACCATCACCTGCACTCTACCACTGCGGAAGCTGCTCATGGCGGCCTGCCGCTGATTTTGCGACAGGTTGCCCTGCAGCGAGGTGGCGGATACGCCGGCGCTGCTCAACTGGAGTGCCAGTTTTTGCGCGCGGTGCTTGGTGCGGGTGAAAACCAGCACCTGTCCGCTGCCCGTTTTTTCGAGCAGTCCGAGCAGGGTGGGGTATTTGGCATCCTGTTCAACTGGATATACCGCCTGCTTGATCGTTTCGAGCGGCTTTTGCGCGCCAATTTCGACAGTCACAGGGTTCTTGAGCATATCCATGGCCAATGAGCGAATTTCGCTCGGCATGGTTGCTGAGAACAAGGTAGTCTGGTGTTCTTTGGTAATCGCGGACATAATGCGGCGGATGTCCGGCAGGAAGCCCATATCGAACATCATGTCGGCTTCGTCCAACACCAGCACATCGATCGAATTCAAATTGAATACGCGCTGTCCCATCAGGTCGAGTAAACGACCCGGGCAGGCGACCACAATTTCGGCACCGCCGCGCAGTGCTTTGATCTGCGGTCCGGCGCTGACGCCGCCATACACGCTTACGCTGTGCAGACCGGTCTTGCGGCCCAACACTTTGATGACGCTGTGGGTTTGTTCGGCCAATTCGCGGGTAGGCGAAAGGATCAGCGCACGCAGCCGGCCGCGGGGCCCGCGCAATAAGCGCTGCAGGATAGGAAGTACGAAAGCGGCAGTCTTGCCGGTTCCGGTTTGGGCCAGACCGAGCACATCGCGCCCGTCTAAAACGGGTTGGATGGTCTGTGCCTGGATAGGGGTCGGCGATGAATAGCCGGCCGAAGAGATGCCCGCTTGAATAAACGGGTGGAAAGCAAAATTTTCAAAACTCACAACAGGTCCTTTTGGCAAACAAACGAGCCAAGGCGTACCTGAGCCCGATAATTGTTTACATAAAATAAAATAGATTTATACCAACGTATAAGCGAATTAGTATAACACAATAACGAATTAAGTCAAACCCTTGAGGTTTATTTGTGCCACTCCTGGGTTTTGCGGTAATAAGCAGCCTCGAGAAGGGCCTCAACGCCTGGCACTTTCAGGTCGTCGAGTTGGGTGACTTTGATATGGCGCGCCAGTTTTCCGCTGCCCTTCAGCAGCCCATGAGGATCAGGCAGACTGGCACCCTGCGCCAGCATGATATTGATGTATGCGGAAAACAGCGTAATGCCGCAAATCAGCCCCTTATAACCGCGGTCTAATCCGTAGGCGATCAGGTTGGCGGATGGGTCGGTCAATTCGATAGTTTCCGGCATAATTTCCAAAATTATAGTTCTAGCTGCGCGTGCCAGAATTTGTACTTCAGCCGGGTAGTTTGTCAGGAATGCATCCAATTCTAAATTCATGAAACCCTCCACATCCTAATTCTAGTCCATCCGCCAGGCTACCCACCACGCTCGTATGGGTGAGATTTCGCTTTTGACGAATAAACGATTGCATGATGAGCATAACTTTTCTTTTAATCTGGGGTTAATGTTGATAAATACTAGTAGTAATAGTTATAATGGTAAAGGCGTAATCCTTCCTTTCGTGGAAGGGGAGGAAATATTCAAACAAGGAGGAAACTATGGATTTAGGTACAATTCTTATTTGGATTATCGTTGGTGGTATCGCCGGTTTGCTTGCCGACGCGTTGATCAAAGGCGTCAAGTTAGGTTTGTTGGCTGCGATCCTCGTGGGCATATTGGGCGGGTTCCTTGGCGGCTGGATTTTCGGCCTGCTGGGAATTTCGATCGGATCCGGTATTATCGGATCCATCATTGCGGCATTCGTTGGCGCGGTGATTTTGTTGTTGATCCTGCGCGCTGTACGCCGCAGCTAACCATAACGTCATAAAAAATGCAGTGGACCGCAATTGGTCCGCTGCATTTCGTTAATTTAAGCCATTCAAGCGGTATGGAAAGTTTCGGTGTAGGGATCGAAGCGATAGGCGGCAGAAATTAAAGCCTTAAGTTCCTCCCAGGGGGCAGCTTCATAGGACGTGACGCAGGCAAAGCGCTTGATCAACCGTTTACCCTCACTCGCCAGCAGCCCGGCAGGATCGGGCAGAAATCGCCCATGATTGAATGCCAACTGGATATGATCCGGCTGGATGAGGATTTGGCAAATGCCCGCGCTGACCGGCCCACCGCGCTCGGCATGGTAATAGACCAACCCCTGAGGACGGATGTCCTCGCAGGCATCCGGCGCAACCTCCATCACCAGATCGCGCAACTCGACCACAATTTCGAGCAGGTGTTCCGGCAGGTATTGGTAGCGTGTTTCCAGCTCTTTAACCGACATCAAGCACTCCTCACTGCTTTATACCTTCCCGGTGGCAGCTACATCGCCGGTTGGTCTGTAAACAATCCAACGGTGTTGCCGGTCGGGTCGGTGAAAAGGGCAAACCAGCCCATGCCGGGGATTTCAGTCCGTTTCAACGCCACTTTACCCCCGGCTATTTCGATCTTTTTCAACATTCCCTCAATGTCGCTGGTGAATATGTACGCCAGGACCGAGCCAACTTGATACAATTGCCCGTCAATCTTGGCAAAACCGCCGCCAGGGGGATCGACAGGCTCGAAGGTGGTGTATTCGGCGCCGGGATACGCTTCTGTCTTCCAACCGAACAGGTCGGAATAGAATTTCCCGGCGGCATCCGGGTCGCTGGCAGCAAATTCGATGTGAACGATCTGGCCTTCACTCATTTTTGAACCCTCCAGTCAGGTCAAACGTTGATCAGTACAATCAACTATAAGCCACGTTTCGCCGCATGTCAAAGCAGGAATCGGCGCATTAGCCCCGTAGGATCAAAATCAACTCCTCGATCTCTTCCCCGCGGGCATTCGAAAATTCCTTCTCCGAGCCAATCAAGGTAAAACCGCATTTTTCCAATACCCGCCGCGAAGCGGCATTATCCTTCGCCACTCGTCCATAGAGCGGACGCAGCTTCTCCTGTTTCAGAAAAGATTCCAGCGCGCGGGTGGCTATGCCCTTACCCCAATAGTCGCGCCCAAGCCAGTAGGTCACTTCCGGGTCGCCAAACCAGGAATGGTGCCCCACATAACCAGCAATCTCACCGTTCGCCAGAATCGTGCGGATCGCGATGGCAGTGTCAGCCAGAATTTTGACCCATTTAGCATCAAAGGCAGTCCGGTCGGTGACGTTTTTACTGACAAAGGCTGCCATGAAATTGGCTTGCGGGTCCAATTGATGTTCGAAGAAGGTCGCCACATCAGAAGCGACCACCGGGCGCAAGCGGACGCGAAGGGGAGCGGAGAGCATCATCCCTTAACCCTGCGCCAACTCGATCAACTGACCGTCCGGGTCGCGCAGGTATGCCGACCTTCCCCAATCGTAATCGCGCGGCAGGTGCTCGAGGTTAAGCCCTTGCTGCACCAGCCCGGCGCTGGCGGCATCCACATCCGACAACTTGAAAGCAAAGTGATTATCCGGCGGCAGATCATCGTCTGCGGGCGTGTATCTGGCATGGATCAAGAAGGTGACGCTGCCAAGTGTGAATAAGGCCATATTTTGACCGGCATAATCCGGCACTTTGCCAAGTAATTTTTGGTAAAACTCGGTCATCCCGGCGACGTCGTCGGTAAAGAAGGCCAATTCCGATAGTTCCATAGGAGGTACCTCCAGTTTATGGCTGTTTTTCTGCGGGTTTTACGTATCCGGCAGCTTGATAGCGCTCAAAACCGGCGCGGGTAAGTGCTGCCAGCTCGTTGAACAAATCTGGATCAACATGCCTGAAATTGAAGCACGATTTTCCCTGCATGCGCTTGCGCAGGTTGTCCGAAATACCATTCAGGATTTCCGGAAAGACATAGGCTGGCATCAGGTAAAAACTGACGTAATTTTTCTGGACTTTGACACTGCCAAAAAACAGGGGCTGTTTATTGGACAGGATATGGCGCGTATCCAAACTGAAACCATTTGGGCCGTCGGCAGTCACAATCAGTTGACTTGCATATGGCGCCAGAATGGCGCGTAATCCGGCGACAATTTCACGAGTGCCTGAAATTCCTGCTGGCATGGTTCTCTCCTGGCAGCAACTTCAGCTGCCCATTGGTTGGCGAATAATCGTTTTCCATTTAGCGGGATCGGCTTTGCGGATATCGCTCAAATAAATTTCATGGTGTTTCCCACGGCGTCCGCCATGGACGTCAATATATTCATGTACCCGCGCCACAGTCGGTCCTTCCGCGCTGAATGGGCCAATATGCAGTATTTGTGCACACCGGCCTTCTTCGAAAGACTCGAAGCGCAGCCGGCTGATGGCGCTCAGTCCTTTCTTTTTACCCGCGTTAATTGCTGCTGTCACCATGTCGGCTGTGACAACGGGCGGCTGCATGATCATCATGGTCCATTTCCAGTCCGATTTGGCTTCTGTGCTGAAAGTCGTCATATCATCCGCCCACCATAGGCCTTCCAGCGGCATCACGCCGATATCCAACGCGGTTGGCCCTTTTTTGACCATGAATTTGATGGCATAGGCAGTTCCATACAACGCTTCGATTGCCTGCTGGTACTCCAGCGAGGTGTTTGGGTCGCCGCTGCCATCGACCATCAGGAAATTCATCGGCGGGACGACCACCTCGATCACTTCTTTGGCTGAGGGTTGGTACAGGTGCTTGAGCGTTTTCTTGTAATCAATGGTTTCCATTATTCCTCGGGAAGATCGTTGTTAAGTGACCAGTTATTATCGTTAATCGATAGTCGTGGATTTAACTTGCCGCAAAGCGAGCTCGACGAAATCATGGTAGTCGCGCAGGATGGTCTCGGCGGCGATGTCCAACCGCCCGAATGGTGGAAAATAGGCAGCCCACCCGCTGAGGTCGTTCCCCGCCAGGCGGATGAAACGCAGCGCGGCATAGATATCCCAAAGCGGAAGGTCGATAAGGTCAATTTTGACCCGACCCAGGTATTTGGCTGTGAAGATTTGCATCGCTGCGCTGCCGAATATCCAGCGCAAGTCCAGTCGTGTGATCGCCAGGTCTGCCAGCGGGTCGCCAAGGGCTGCGTCTTCCCAGTCAATTACCGCTGCCAGGTTACCATTCTGCCACAAGAGGTTGCCCGGCCAGAAGTCGCCGTGCAGCAGCGTCATCGGATTTCGGGTTTTGAGCGGCAGTGCGGCGGTTAGTGCCCGCCGTATGTGTGCTTCCTGCATCCATTCATTGGGCGGGTAATCAGCGGTTTTGATTTCTCTCGCCAGGCGTTCATTGATATCTGGCAGAAAGTGCAGATTCACTTTGGCCAGGTCAGCCGTATGCAGTTTTACCAGGCAGGCAGCCATTTCCCCGGCTATCCGCTCTGCCGATGCCAGCGAAAAATCCATGGCACCTTCGGTAAAACTTGTGATCAGAAAAGGCGGGTCGAGCAGCCTGGGGAGCGGCGCCGGCAATTGCAGGGATTCTAGTGTCAATAGTGTTTTGAATTCCCTCTCGCCCGCCCGTGGGTTACTCAACTGCCGTAAAACCAGAGTCTGTGTCCCTTCTCCTGGCCAATCCACCGCGAAGGCCGTCATTCCGGCAGAGCTGCCGCCTGTGAGCGGCCAGCTGCGCAGCAGCGTCCCGCCGGGCATTATGCGATCGATCCAACCTTGCAGTTCTGCTTCAGTAGGACCTGCACCCCGAGCGGTGGATGTGACCGGAAGATGTGACGAAGGAATCATGGCAGGGGCAGGAATTGAACTAATTTTGGCTTTCTGGCCGGTAAGGCGCTTTATCGTCAATATTGCCGACGAAAACCGGTAAATGCTCGTGCCCCAACTGCTGGCGAATGGCCTGGTTCTCCCCGTTGTGGTACCAGTAATGATAGATGGTGCGCTGCAGCAGGTTTCCAACCGTGCGGTCGATGGGTTTTCCGTTGGAACTGACAGTCCCGAGCAGTCTGGCAGATGTCAGGCTTTCCAACCATGGATCAGCCATTTTAGTGATTTTTCGCCAGATTTCCAGCATCTCAGTCAGGGCTGGGGTGCTGGCTGGTGCGCCGTAGGCGAATATTTTCTGCACCTCCGGGAACGGCATTAGCCCCTGTCCATAATACAAAAAGTAACGCTGCTCTTGCCATGCCAGATGACCTACGTTCCAGCTGATGCAATTCATCGGCAGCAGGCGTTTGCTGGCATCCTCATCCGAGACATTTTTTACGCCGGACAAAAATTCACTGCGGGTAAATTTCAACTGGGTGATCAAGGGGTGCAGTTCCATTTTTCTTCCTCCGGTATTTGCGGTCTATGCGAGGGTGTAATTTATGAAAATTTTACCGTGAAGAAAGTATAACCATGTTCGACCGGTCGTGGAAACCATGTCGCTGGCAAAATCTACTGCGGTGAATGGTGACTGTGAATTTCCGCGGTAAAATCAATGATTGAGCAGGGGAAACACACCCGTCTCATGGCTCCAGGGATGCGTTATGGAAACCAAGAACCGGATTAGCGGGTATGATTTCATCAAACTGGCATTTGTTCTTGCAGTGGCGGTTTTCCTTTATGTTGCCATTCGGCCACCGGCGCAGCCTGAACCAACCGCGGGAGTCACGATCCCGGCTTTCCCACCGGCCAATTTTGAGTGGGAATACGCTCCTTCAACGCGCGTATTATTGAATCCGCAGGGGGTGCAACTCTACCGGCTGGCGCCGGATGGTGTGACCTGGCAGCCGATTATCCCGGCTACGCTGTCATTGCAGCTTCCAGGCGAGTACCGCCTGGTGCAAAATAGCCAGCGGGTCTGGCAAATCCTGGATGCTGTTGGCGCGACCATCAGTACCTGGGATTCACAGAATTTTCGCTGGGTGATGGGCATTATTCCCACCGCTACCCCGCCGCGGTCAACACCGACTCTCCAGGCCACGTTAACGTCCACCCTTGTGACCTCGGCACCCACCGCCATACCTCCAACACCGACTTTGACGAGCGCTGTCACACAGACCGCGACACTCACCTGTAGTGCGGATGCACAGTCATTCCTCACAGCAGGTCAGCCGGCACAAGTGTTGATTAATCTGAAAATGCACACCGCGCCCGAGATGACGAATAACGTTTTTGACGCCAATCCCGCGGGTGAAGTTGTGGATGTTCTCCAGGGACCGGTGTGTGTTCCCCATCAGACTGGCGTCTATTTGTGGTGGGAAATCCGCAACGACGATGGAGTGATCGGATGGTCGGTAGAAGCCACTCTTGACGGCTCCGTGTATTTCCTGGAACCGTTGGAATAATGTCTGGTGTTGAAAATTCTGCTGGACTGGTTAACCCTGCAGGAATTTTTTGCCTGCTTCGGTGACGTTTTTAACCAACACTGCCCCGCCCAGGGATTTACCTTTTTTAATCAGGTTTTTGGTTTCGAAAACATCCAGGGTGAAATTGGCTACGCTCATCGGGACATTAAACCGTGTGACTAGATCGTCGTTGGTCTCCAACCCTTCATTAGCCAGTGCCGAGAGCATTTTAAACGCCAGATCGTCGTAACCCGGAATAAAAGCGCGGGCATATGCTTCGAAGCCAAATGGGGTGACGTTGTAAATTTCGATGCTGGCGCTCCCAAGGATTCGGGCAGCTTTGATTAAGCCTTTTTCGTCCAGGATTTCCAACGCTTTGTCAATTTGCTGCAGAGTGAGCCCGTTGGTTTCGAGGACTCGCCGCACGTCGGAGGTATTGATGAAAGTGCGACTCTTTTCCACCGCATAATCATTGCTGACTTTCAATACCAGGATTTCATTTTGAGTCAGGCCTGGTATCGAACCTGGGATGACTGAAGGGGATGGGGCTGGTGCTACTGCGCCAACACCGGGGGTGGAAATAGCCCCTTGCGTAGACCGAGGCGCTTCCTTAACAACTTCCTTGACGATCGGCTGAACAGGTTCATTGCGGATGGCCCGCGCGATTTGGAGCATTTCGCGGTCATAATTATCCAGATCGCGGATTTTTACCCATTCACTGGCAGCCAGGACATCGGGAACCACGGCATCTTCGATCAAAACTGGAACCAACTTGCTGTGGATCCCAATCCGTTTTACCAGGCCGGCGCGCAGTTCTTCCGTCACCCAGGGTTTATTGACGCTGAAATTGGACAGGATGATCAGGAAGGCATCCGCGTTTTTTACACCTTCGGTGAAGATTCGTTCGATCAGGCTGTCATTGGATTGCAGTTCCCACTCGTCGACGAGAACCTTAATACCGTATTCAGCCAGTTTGTATGAAAACGGAAGAACAAAACTTTGCTTGTCTTCGCTGGCGTGACAAATAATAGCAGTCGGTTGTCTTTGGTCCATGGGTCACCTGTGGGGATGCATATTTTATTCGTAGTCGGCTGCATTGGCGGTGCGTAATCCACCCGGCGTTAGCCGCTCAATGGTTAACCTAATTCTAGTATGTTTTTTCAATTCGCCCTTTATTATTGTTACCCAAAAATGGGCGGGTAGTGTTAACAGTTATGCAAAGGATGTGCCAAAACTGTGTTCAGGCTGAAAAGATTATTATTCCGTGAAATGACCGAATCAGCCACAACCATACAGGTTTGACGCTATTTATCTTTCATTAGCGCTTGATACACTAAATAATCTTGTTCCGAAAAACAGCAAAAAATGACCCCCTGAAGCGAGGTCGGCTGGGTAACAAATTTCCTGACCGTTCTGACCGCAATTTCTGCGGCTTGTTGAAATGGAAATCCGTAAATACCAGTGCTGATGGCTGGAAAAGCGATGGTTTCAACCGCTAAACTGTCTGCGATTTCAAGCGACCGCTGATAGCAGGATGCCAGCAGCTCAGCTTCCCCCTGACTTCCGCCGTACCAGACTGGCCCAACTGCGTGAATCACATATTTTGCGGGCAGGCGGTACCCGTTGGTGACTTTGGCGTCACCGATTGGACAGCCGCCCAGTTTGTGACATTCCTCCAGCAGCCCTGGACCTGCCGCCCGATGAATGGCTCCATCCACGCCGCCGCCGCCCAACAGGCGCTCATTGGCTGCGTTGACAATCGCATCTACCGCCAGGGTGGTAATATCCGCTTTAACGGCAGACAATCGGGTCATGGGTTATTCTCAAATGTGCGTTTCCCTGCAACCATTCAATTAAGCACAGTATTCAAAATGTCATCGGGCTGCGTGAAAAGTACATCCGGATTGTGCGCCCGGAAGGTTTCCAGTTCGGTGGCGCCCCAACCGACAGCCCCAAAGACGATGCCCGCCTGGCGCGAAGATTTCAAGTCGCGCAGCTCATCGCCAATCGATAATACCTTGAGCGGATCGACCCCGGTCTTTTTGAGGACCTTATCAAATTTGGCCTTTTTGCCGTATAACGTTACGCCAGCTTCAAAGGCTTCAAACCTGTTAACGTTGTGCGGACCTAATACCTGCTTCACATTCTCTTCGGCATTCGAGGTGACCACCGCCATGCGGACTCCGGCTGCTGCCAGCCCATCAAGGACTGCCTGCATGCCATCTACCAATAAGACTTTGTCAATTTGGCTTGCCATTTTCTTCTGCAGATGGCTGCCAATTTGCACGATTTTCCACAGCGGAATATTAAATTGACGGGAAATTTGGCGGATATCCACTTTCCTTAATTGCCGCAGTTCGCTCTGATCCAGCCGCGGCAGGGAATAGCGTTCGACGACCTCGTCAAAGACGGATAAGAACCATTGGTAGGAATCCGCCAGCGTCCCGTCGAAGTCAAAAATTATCAATTCAAATTTCCTGGCGGGGAACGCACGGTCTGCCATAGGCTGCATTGTACACGAGTAAATGGTTTTGCGCTTGTGATAAACATGAATATCCATGATTTTGCTGGTTGCTCAATGCCATCACTTTATTCAGGAGTAAAATTGGGCTTTCCCTCTGGTAGTTAAAGTTTCTACGAGTAATATCGGGGGTTTTTCGAACCTGACCAAGCGTGCCAGGGTTAATAGTGTTATCTTTTTCTGGAGTGGATCGTTGAACCATAAAGCGTTGATTATCTATAACATGGTGGCTGGTAAGGGATTGGCAGAGAAGAAACTGCCTCAGGTTCGAGCGCTACTGGATCAGGCTGGATTTGATTACGATCTTGTGACAACCGATGCGCCGGGGGATGCGATAACCCTGGCGCGACAGGCTGCTGAAGCCGGCGTGAAGCTGGTGATCGCAGCTGGCGGCGACGGCACGGTCAATGAGGTGGTCAACGGGCTGATGCAGGCAAATTTGAATGGCAAACCCCGTCCAGCTTTAGGCGTGCTGCCGGTTGGGCGGGGCAATGATTTTGCTTTTGGTGTGGGAATCCCGCTTGAAACTGAGGCGGCCGTAACCGCATTGACCCAAAATCAGCAGCGAAATATTGATCTGGGCCATTTCACCGGTGGAGATTATCCGCAAGGGCGCTACTTCGCCAACGGGGTCGGCCTGGGCTTTGACACGGTAGTCGGGTTCGAAGCGGCAAAAATCAAATGGCTGCAAGGAGCTGCCTCGTATCTGGTGGCACTGGTGCGGACGATTTTCCTGTACTCCAAGGCGCCCATCTACGAGATCGAATTGGATGGTGAAACCATCCGCCAGCCGTTCCTCATGGTGTCCATCATGAATGGTCGGCGCATGGGCGGTATGTTTTACATGGCTCCGGATTCTGACCCAACCGACAATGCCCTGGATTTATGCCTGGCAGGCGAAGTCAGCCAAATTCGCATTCTACCGCTGGCAGTGAAATTTTTTAGCGGCAAGCAGGCTGAGCATCCGGCAGTCAGGATGGCTCGGGCTAAAAGGGTATCCGTCAAAGCGATCGAAGGCACCATCCCGGCGCATGCCGATGGCGAAACGATTTGCACTGCCGGACATGAACTGGTGATCGAACTATTGCCAAATTCCCTCAAAGTCATCACGGGTATGAACGGGGTAAAAGCATGAACCCTGGATACCGCCTGGTTAATGGGTTTCTCCGCCTGGTCTTTCGCTCCGTCTGCCGGATCGATGTCGAGGAGCTCAAAAAAATACCGCAAACTGGTCCGATGATCATCGTGGGCAACCATATCAATTTCCTGGAAGCTCCGGTGCTGGTTCCTCACTTGGATAATCCGAACTTGATCAGCGTGGCGAAAAAGGAAAGCTGGAAAAACCCGCTTTTCAAGTTTTTATTTGACCGCTGGGGCATTATCCCGCTTGACCGGGATTCCGTTGACCGTGAAGCTTTCCGTCTGATGCTGGCGGCAATCGCGGCGGGCAAAATCCTGGTTGTTTTTCCGGAAGGCACGCGCAGCATGGATGGGCAGCTGCTGCAGGGTAAGCCCGGCATCGTCACGCTGGTGCTGCGCAGCGGCGTGCCGGTGCTGCCAGTGGGCTTGCATGGCTATGAACACTTTTGGGATAACCTGAAACGCTTGCGCAAGACCGATTTTCACATCAACATTGGCAGCCCGTTTCGCGTCAATTTTAACGGGGATGCCATGAGCCGCGAGGTGCGTCAGGCCGTCACCGATGAAATTATGTTTAAAATCGCGGAATTGCTGCCAGAAAAATATCGCGGTTATTACGGGTTTGATAGCGAGGTTAATTACCGTTACGCGGTGGCGGATTAATTCAGCGTTGCCATTTGGCGGCATTGCACCCGTCACTTAAATCGAAAGAAAAAGCGCTCCTTCTTTGGGAGCGCTTTTTACAATTGTCACTTTATTCGTGGTGGTTAAACCAACGTATCAACTTGTTTTATTCTTTCTTAGGTTCGCAATTCAACATCCAGGGCACGCCAAACTTATCCACCAGCATACCAAAGCGTGCACCCCAGAAGGTGTCATTGAGCGCCATGGCGACTTTCCCACCAGCCGAAAGGGCATTGAAGATACGCTCTTCCTCGGCGAGATCCTCCAGGTTGATTGACAGCGTAACCATGTTGCCACCGTTTGCCACGAAGTCGGGCATTCCATCCGAAGCGTAGAACTGGATATCTTCAGCTTTGACCTCGGAATGGATAATATTGTTAGCCCTATCTGTGTCCATTTGATAATTGGCTTCGGCGAAAGTTTGAACCGAGACAATTTCTCCGTGCAGAGCATCCTTATAGAAGTTGATGGCTTCGCGGCAGTTGCCGGCAAAAGTTAGGTATGGGGTTAATCTTTTCATGTCAGTCGCTCCTTTGAGGTGGTTAATAAAACGAAAGCCGAACAGCGTGCGGAGGTCAACTATACCCTGAGTCAAGCGTAAATTCAATATTATTTATAAAAATTGTCAATAATTTTGATTTGAATAGATATAACCAGCAACTATTCTAAGACTATTGCGCTGATATTTGACTGCCTATAGGCTGACTCTCGCCAACCTTCAAATGGGCTGATTTCTTTTTGTTCAAATAAATTCCCAGCCAGAGACAGCCTCCAAGCACATTTCCCATATGCCATCCGATGGGTCCGACCCAATTGGCGATCAGCGGCGTCCAGGAGATGAGCCAAGTTGCAACCATCCAGGCTGGTTTCATGCGCCCCAGAGCCGGCATCAGCAGAATAAAATGATACGGGAAAAGGTGGGGTGTTACAAAACTGCCAGCAGCCATCAGTAAATCTTCATCGCCGCGTGAAAACCAGAGCAATGGAAGCGCGATCAATGCACCCCATGGGAATAGTGAAATATCCTGAGTCCATTCAACTTTCCATTCGGGTGTCAACGCCATGGCGAAATTTAGCGGCCAGAGTCCCCAAATGGCCAGCGTGATCAGCCCCCAGACCGCACCGGCGATGACTGACCTCTTATTCGCCAGTAATGCGAAGGCCGATAACTGTGGTTTCATGGCTGCCAGCGGCACTCCCCACGGCAGCAGCAATAAACCGGCTAAAACCAGCCCATCCAGGTTTCCCATATAGAGAACCCACAGCGTCGGCAAGGATAAAACTGCCAGGGCAATCGGCCAGGGCGAACGGTTATTCCGGTAAGAGCGAAGGATTATCGCGAATAAAGTTATCGCAACCACCAGAGGCCAATTGATGAACTTCAAAATTATGGTCGTCCATGGGGTCCAAATGGGGTGGAGAGTACCCGGGGCGTAATAGACTACCCAGTCGAAACCTTCTGGTAGAAAAAGGCCGATCACATAAAACAGGATAAATAAACCAAACCAGATGACAATCTCACGCAGACGTGGAATTTTAGTTTGGAGAGTTGCTATGAGTCTCGTCAGTCGGTTTCCAGATTGTATTTCCAATTCATCCTCGACTCTAACTTTAAAAATTCTTCCAGCTAGCTGCCCTATTGGAACTTCATTTTCCACATGCCAATAACGGCCATTTTCAATAGATACATGCCATGCTTCCAGCGCGAAATGTTGGTGCTGCCGTACGAGCGCGGTTGGTAGCGTATCGGAATGTCTACGATTTTGAGATTGAGTTTTCCGGCGCCAAGCAGCAAATCAAAATCGCCAAACGGATCGAAGTCGCCAAAAGTCTCCCGATTGCGTGAAATTCGTTGATAATCCGCTTTGCGCAGCACTTTTGTGCCGCACAAGGTATCTTTGATGGGCTGGCCTAGAATCCAGGAGAAAACGATGCTGAAGAACTTGTTGCCCAGCAAATTGGCATAGCGCATCGAGTCTTTTTCCAACGGATACACCAACCGGACGCCATTGATGAAATCTCCCTGTCCGCTGCAAATTGCCCGATAAAACCTGGGTAGGTAACTGAACGGAACCGTAAGATCTGCATCCAAAATCATCAAGATCTCGCCGCTGGCATGCTCAAAGCCTTCCCTCACCGCATCTCGCTTCCCGGCGCTAGTTTGTTTAAGCAGCTGGCAATTTATTTCAGGATGGCCGCGAATCTGCTCCTCGATCACCGCATAGGTATCATCTGAGGACCCGCCCTCGACGAAAACCAATTCGATTTTTGTTCCAAAATCCGGCAGGTTGTCAAAAACATGATGAATATTTCCAGCTTCGTTACGGGCCGGGACGATAACGGAAATCGGGGTTGGTTCCCGATAATCCTCTATCTCCGGTTGTTTTCGCGCCACCAGAAAATTGGTCAATGCGAAATGATTAATAGGCCATAACCGGACCAAAAACCGATTGAGGAATGGCGCCAGCAGAGGGAGGTTGAGCGGCAGCAGAATTTCCTGCCAGGTGCGGATCGGCTCAAATCCACTCAACTTGAGTAAATTGATTAGATCAGTGTTGGTTAACCAATTTTGATTGATGACTGGACTGGCAAGGTTCAATATTTTTGTGAGCCATAGTGGAAATTCCCACGCCCGGCTGTAACTATTGATGATGATTCTGGTTCGGTCTGTACACAAGTTGCGTAAACCGGAAAAGACATCCTGGACATCCCAGAGTTCGTTAACCAGATCAGACAAGATGATGTAGTCAAATTTCTGGTTGAGTGCTTCAATTTCATGAACATCCCGCTGCAGGAATGAAAGCTCAGGATGTTTGCTGGCTGCTTTTTTGACCATTTCACCGGAAAAATCGATGCCAACACCAATCGCAGGACGCAGAGCAGCGAGTAGATCTCCCGCGCCGCAACCAAGTTCAAGAATATTGCTGCCGGTGGGTATGAGCTGCTGGTAAATGCGCTGAATTCGTTGGTGGTAGGCCCGGCTCCAGGCGATACCCGGGTTCGGCCGAACTGCGACTTTTTCCCAGTGCCTTATCCTGGATTCCTGGTAATTGAGAAAGTATGCAGCGTCTGCGACATCGATATCATGATTCATTGGGTCAAAACTCATTATTTCCGGTTGGCATGATTGCTTAAGAAATCGGATGACGGAATAACCATCTCGCACTTAAATCTAGTATCCCCCGATTTCCAGACTCGCAAATCCGCATCAGACCATTGGCAGTCTGGTGAAGCCGCAATTATTTGGGTTTACTGATTATATATGTTGGTTGACCACAAGATACGCCGCCGGAGGTTACACTTCCGCAAGGTGCGCTAATTTTTGAACATTTCCCAGGCAGCAGGTTCCTTGCGGGTTGCGGAGGTCGCAGGCGCATTGCCCGGCAGTAATCCCAGCCTGAATATCCTCGATAATTAAGTTTCGCTCCGCTGGAGAACCAGTCAACACTTCGCCCACGCGATGATCAAAACAGTAGCACACGTTTACATCAGCCGCCCCCGGCTCTTTTTGGTACACTCGTTCGCGCAGCTGGTTGGTGGTAAAGATGCTTTTCAAATTTGCGGTGAAATACACCACCGGACAACTCTCGGTTCGGCAAAAATAATACATCCTGGCTTCAACCAGCCTTAATGAATCGGACAGCATAGCCTTGACCGTTTGCCCGGGGACAGACTTGCCTTTCTGCCCGCACTGCGGGCACAGCGCTTCCACCCGGTTCGCAGGTTGATGGGGCTGTGACCCAGCCATAATCGGCACATCCTTTGGTGAACCCGTCGAGCAGCAATCTTCCATACCTATAATCCGCCTTTCATCCATACTGTTAATTAAATCTGCCTTGATGCACAAGCTCGGGTAAATTGATTTGGACCACATTCATTCTATCGCTTGAAACAGATCACAAACCAGCGATTTTTCTTTAGCAGTTTATTCTGCCACAATTTACGGGGTATTGAACAAGAATCAGCCAGGCAAATTCCACCGGCTGCAGCTTCCTTCCTGATCGTTTTTCCAGGTCCAGGCTAGTCGGATGGGTGATGAATTCGGCCTTGCAGCCCGCTATACTGGATTAAAATAAATAGGAGGAAAAATGTCTAATTTACTCGTTGAACTTTCGACTGCCATGGCGGATGCGGCTGAAAAAGCCAGCCTCTCGACCGTCATGGTGGATGCCCGCCGGCGCATGTCAGCCAGCGGAATCGCGTTTGCCGGAGATTTGATTTTGACCGCGCACCATGTTGTCGAGCGCGATGAGGGTATCAAGATCACCCTCGCCGATGGCAGTGAAGTGGCTGCCAGCCTGGCTGGGCGCGATCCGGGCAGCGACCTGGCGGTGCTGAAGCTGGAACGAGCGGCTGCCGACCCTGCGGAAGCGGCAGTTGGAGTCAAAATTGGCCAGCTGGTGTTGGCCCTTGGCCGACCCAGCCGGGATGGCTTTGAAGCCAGCCTCGGCGTGATCAGTGCGGTTGGCGGACCGGTCCGTACGCCGCATGGCAGCCTGGAAAAGTACATTCGCACCGATGCCATCCTGTATCCAGGGTTTTCCGGTGGTCCGCTGGTCAATGCAGAAGGCAAGGTAGCCGGGTTGAACACTTCCGGGTTTGGTCCGGGGGCGGTACTCACCATCCCGGCTGAGATTGCATGGAAAATCGGCGCACAATTGGCGGAGCACGGCTCGATCACCCGCGGTTACCTGGGGATCCGCAGCCAGCCGGTCGAAATACCACCTGCCGCCCTTAAGACTCTCGCACGCGAGCAAAAAGTGGGGCTATTGATTATCAGCGTGGAAAGCGGCAGCCCGGCTGACGTGGGCGGCCTGATCGTGGGCGACATTCTGGTTGGTTTTGATGGACAGCCCGTCGCCGACCACGAAGACCTGTTTGCCCGCCTCACGGGTGACGTGGTGGGCAAGTCAACCGCAGTTGAGGTGCTGCGCGGCGGTCAACCGTCCGTCTTGCAGGTGAAGACTGGAGTGCGGCGGTGAACTTGTCAGACCGTTTTGCGCCGGCGCTGGACGAACTGCTCGGAAAAATCTGCCAGTTCATGGCAGTAATTTACAGTGGGCGCCACGGCGCTGGCGCCGGCATATTAGCGGGTGACGGCTTGGTGCTGACCAACGCGCATGTCGTCCGTCACAACCGTATCTTGCGCGTGGTATTGGATGACGACCGCGAGTACGACGGTAAGTTGATAGCTCAAAATCCGGAAATTGACCTGGCGCTGCTGCGAATTCCAAAAAACGGTTATCACACGGCAATGTTTAGCGGAAATTTACCTCGCCCGGGCGAAATCGTTTTTGCTTTTGGCCACCCGTGGGGTATGCGCAACATCTTGACCGCGGGCGTGCTTTCTTCCGTCGCATTGGCAAAAACACTGAAGCGATCGGTAGCCCTGCTGCGTTCCGACTTGCAGCTGGCGCCGGGTAATTCCGGCGGGCCATTATTGAACGCCGCCGGTGAGGTGATTGGGCTGAATGCCATGATTTTTGGCGGTGACCAGAGCGTCGCCATTGCCTCAACCGAGATTCGCGCTTTCCTGCACAACGCCGGTGTGCCGCAGGAGATCTTCTTGTGATCCGGGTCGGTGTGGTCGCTCCCGCGGCAGCCTTGCGCCTGGGACTGCGCGAGCTCTTGCAGGCATTGCCGGATATTGAGGTGACTGCTGAGTCTGCGCACCCGCTGGACCTTCCAGTAGTGGATGTGCTGGTCTTAACCTCGCCAGCATCGCTGGTTGACCTGCCGCCTGAACCGCCTCCCGTGCTGCTGCTCACCAGCGACGCCGGAAGCGCGGACCATTTGACCCACCTGCCTGTCTGGGGGTTGCTGCCATTGGAAGCCTCAGTTGACGAGCTGTCGGCTGCCTTGCAGGCACTGGCGGAGGGGCTGGTAGTTGGATCACCGGTGTTGGTCAGCCGGCTGATGGATCACGCATTGGTGCCCGGGTTGAGGGATGCTGAAGAGGTGCTCGATCCGCTGACCGCCCGCGAGCGTCAGGTGCTGCAGCTGGCGGCGGAAGGATTGGCCAATAAAGAAATCGCCTCTCAACTGCAGATCAGCGAACACACCGTTAAATTTCACCTGTCATCGCTCTACTCCAAACTGGGGGTTTCCAGCCGCACCGAAGCTGTGCGTACCGGAACGCGTCAGGGGTGGGTCATATTATAAAAACAGCCGGTTGATCATACTGAAGGGTATAGCTGATTTGCCTGGCCACCAGCCATAATTCTGAAAATGGTATTAGTTTTTCTTCCCGCTCAGTTGAAGCGTCAGTCCGATGAGGCGGGAGACCACCACAGCCACGTAGCCCACACCCGTGAACTGTTCTAACATCACCAACACCTGCGCCAGTTTGGCGGCCGGGAGAATGTCGCTTAATCCGGTCGCTGATAGGTTGGTAAAACTCAACAATAAGAACTCCAGGAAAGTACGGGGTTGATCCGGGTTGAGTTGGCTGACAAAGCTGCCGGGCAACCAAATTTGCACGACCATATATAAGTAGGCATATCCCCAGGCCAACAGCGTAAATGTGGCTCCAGCTGCGAATAACTCATCCACGGTCACCTGAGTGTCCTCCAGCATGTAGGCGATGATGCTGCCAGCGGCGTAAAAATACAAAACCCCCTCAATCAGCGCCGACAAGGCTATTAGTGTGGAGTCAGGTATAACCACAGAAAGAATCGTAAGCAAAAAAGCAGGCACAGCCAGGACCCAGGCGATCCAATTGACTGCCGGGCTGCGTGTGACTACCCACACGACCAGGATCAGCACGACCACGCCCAGAGCACTGATGAAAGCCCGACCAATGTGGACTTCGTCAAAAACGGCGAAAAAGATCAGCAGTAAGGCCTGGGCAGCCAATAAAAAGGCGGACGGATGACGTTGATATAAGGTGCGTTTGATTCGCGCAGACAGTTTAATTTCAACCATGAATATATTCTACAATAGTTTGACTCCAGAGAATTTCTGCGCCGAGCCATTCCGGTAAGGTGGCGGGTGGATCACTTAAATAACGCGCTTAGGTCAATATCCACCAACAGCATGAGAGCAATCAATAAGATTGCCAGTCCGATAGCAATCCCCACATTCAATTTTTTGCTGGCCTTGCGGCCTTGAATAGATTTAGTAATTTTCTTACGGGCTGCTGCCAGACCTCTTGGTAGTGCGTATTCAATATGCTTGATGCGGGCTTTAATATGGAGCCGGCAGTGGCGCTGCGGATCCAGATCAACAATCCCATGGCATTGCGTACAATATCCGACCGCGGCTGCCTTCCCCGTCGATAAAAGTTCCGTCAACTTTTCGCGAATTCCGGGATTTCTCGCCTCCATTTGTTGCATGACCGAAATTTTCCCAGCTAATTCATCTGCTGGAATGATATATGCCACCTCTCGGCCTTTGATTTTAGGGTGCTGTGGGCAGTGTTCCTCTTGATCGAGCACAACCACATCATTGCATTTGGAGCAGAATCCCACAGCATTGGCTTTGCCAGATTTCAGGATATTGGCAATCTCGCTTGCGCGGCGGAATTTTGCATGCATTTCAGAATCTGCGCCCAGTAACATGGAAGCCGCTTCACCTTCACTTTTGAACCGTTCAGGCGAAGTTGCCAGAACAAGAAAATCACGGGCTGCGTCCTCAACGAACCCGACTTTTTCATACAATTTTGCGCGTTCCTTGAGCAGATTTCCTTGTTCCTTGTCAGGCGCTATTTCAATTGCGCTTTCCAGGTCATCCAAAGCCTGCCAGGGATTGAGAGGAATATGTCGTAAAGCACGGTTCTTGTATTTGACATATTCAGGCGTCCGCCGCAGTGGGACTGTTATGGCAGTAATGAGCGCAATAAGGGCAGCCAGCCCAAGGACGATCGGATTAATAAAATTGTCGAGTATAGGACTAGTAGGCGCCGATCCAGGAGACTTGATGTACCAAACGTAGATCAGGTAGCCAAATAGCCCGGCTGCGAATATCGCCGAAAAGAATACTGTTAGTCTGGTGCCAATACCTTCGGCTGGCAATAGTTTTGCGGTGCAATTCTGGCAGCGTTCTGCGGTAGGCGAATTCTGGGCTTTGCATTTATGGCAGTGGATGAGGGCTTGACCGCGTTCAGGTGATGAGGTTGGAATTTCCTCTGGAATTTCCACTTCCAATTCGGGTTTTACGCTTTCTTTGGCCACCACTTCACTCGGAGCAGCAGCCCGGGGTGGGGGAATGGTACTATCATCCTTAATTCGGCCGATTATTTGGGCGGAATCGTCAGGAATAATTTTCTGGGGAGTTTCGACCACTTCTGCTGTAGCTCCTCCAGGAGACAATTTTATGTACCTGGAGCATTCAGTGGACGACTCTTCACCAAAAACCGCGAGAATTGGTTTCGGCCAAGATTCCACGGCAAATCCCCGGCAGCGGTTAATGGCCGGCACATAATTTTGACAGGTTGTACACTGCCCACTATGATATGGCACCCGTTGAGCGACTTGCACACTCATTTCACCCCACCTTTCCCACACCATGTTATGGTTGATGAACGCGAGTCCCATGAATTATCTACCAGTATTAAAGTTCAAAATCCCTAACCGTTAAAACAATTCGGTGCAGTGACGCTAAATCTCCCCCGGTTTCGATGTCTGTCTTTATTGTATAAAAAAATTTAAAAAATGGTTACCAAAAAACCATCCGATTTTGGGAAGGCATAACGGAGAAAGGCCTACCTGGTGCTGTAACCATTAAACATTTACTTGATAAGCCTGCTGCAGGTAAGCAAAAGCTTCGTCATCCAGATCTGCCAAGGTGGATAAGCCCAGCTGCCATTTCATGGTCTCGTGGATCCTGGAGGGCACCAAACGCACATCAGCCTTGGGTTTTTCCAACCGCAAAGCCAAATCGATGCGGGTGCGGGTGGTGGGTTGGATGCGGGCAAACGTACGCCGCGGGGTCAGCAGCGAAACGTAGGTTTTGCGTGCCTGAACAGTCACCACGCCTAAACCGGAAGCAGCCCCTATAATGGCGTCAAAAATTGGGCGCAGTTGCGGGCGGTCCGCATATTGCGCCTTGATCAGCTCGTCTGCTGAAGTGGTCAGATAGGCCGGGTAGCCAAAAGTTTCCATCACCAGCAGCGATTGGGCGTAACCGGTGACGCCTTGCTCCTTGAGCCATATGCGCAGGGTGTTTTCGCTCGTTGGCTGCAGTTGCCGTACACGTTCGTTCCACACCGCCAGGTCTTCGCCCGTGCGTTCTTTGAGCAGGCGTTCCATCATGCCGCGCATACTGCTCCAATCCTGGATTTCAGCCATCCCAATCTCCTGGTAGTTTTTTCAGCCTGTAAGCGCGCTGCCAACCGTCACATGGGTGTCGGCTTTCACCAGTCTGGTAAACCTGATTGTGATCAATACTAAAAAAACAGCCCATGGAGCTAATGAAGCCAACGCAAAAATCATTCCAAGCATGCCCGCGGATGACGGGATAATCATCAGAATTCCTGCCGCGAGACCCCAGGCGGCGGTTGCCCGGCTGAAAACGGGACTGCGCCGCATAACGAAGACCAGAATGAGCAGCGCCGCGGCATTGAGCACGTAATAGACATCAAAAGCAGTGCCTTTGTACATTTCCAACAGGGTCTGTCCGGAACTCAATAAAATGGTTTGGGAAGCACCATCCGCGGCGTTGAATTGACCGCTAAGGGAGAGCATTTCGAAGGCAATATTGGAGGAGAAATAGGCGGCAATCCCTACCAGACCGAGGACCAGTGCCAGCAGCATGGCTGATTCGTTCGTCCGTTTCAATGCGGCGTATAAAGCGAGGTAAATCGGGATCAACAGCATATTGTTGAGGATGTACAACAGGTCAAGGCTGAGCAGCCCCAACAGCCAGTTGCGCTCAAACAAAGCAAAAAAACCAACCGCGCTGGCGGGCGGCGGCCAGATGGAGAAAACAACCAGCTGGATCATCATAATCAGCAATTGGGCGATTCCTGCTGCTGCGCCAACTTTATATAATAAATTCCATTGGGTTTCTGATGGGTCGGAGAGCGAAGCGTAACTCATGAATGGGGCAATCCTTATTTTATAGATTTCATCCCTGAATTTTACCTGTAGATATAGCAAGAGGTTACCGCAAAAGGTGTTGAATAAGTATTAATTTTGGTTTTACGATAAAATACATAGACATTATCAATTATTCAATGCAGCGACCTCAGGAGGGAAAATGACCACTGCTGAATTCTTCGCGCAATTGCAAACCAACCTGCCCATGGCTGTTGGCGCAGTGCTGGTGGTGAGCCTGGTGCTATTTCTGCTTTTCCGCTATGGCATTGCGCGCGCCATAAGCAATATGGCTGCCCGGTCGAAATCCAAAGCCGATGACAGCCTGGTTCGCTACCTGAGACCCACGCGTATGTCCTGGCTGGCGCCGCTGATTGTGGTATATATCAGCGCCTTTTTGTTTCCGGAATATCAGGCAATCATTGGCAAGGCTGCTTTGTTTCTCATCCTGTGGCTGTCGGTGATCACCCTGTCTGGCCTGCTGACCGCCATCAACGAGATCTATGAGCGCCGTTCAACCTATAACGGCGTCAGCATCCAGGGTTACCTGGATATCGCCCGCCTGGTAATCGTGCTGGTGGGCATAATTCTCAGCATCACCCTGCTGACCGGGGAATCGCCGGTGGTACTGTTGACCGGGCTGGGCGCCATCGCAGCCGTACTCATGCTGATTTTCCAGAACACCATCCTTTCGCTGGTCGCAAGTATTCAGATCGCTGCCAATGACCTGCTCAAAGAGGGGGATTGGGTCGAGGTGCCCAGCTATGACGCGGACGGCGATGTGGTCAATATCAATCTGCATACCATCAAAATCCGCAACTTCGACATGACCTACAGCGTTATTCCAACATATAAAATGGTCGATGTGCCTTACCGCAATTGGCGCGGCATGATCGAGAGCGGTGGGCGGCGAATTCAGCGCTCCCTGTCGATCGATATGGTCAGCATCAAGTTTTGCGATACTGAAATGTTAGAGCGGCTGCGGCGCATCGATCTGCTATCCGAATATTTGGAAGAAAAAATTAACGCCCTGCAGACGTATCAGCGCGAACACAGTGATCATTATGACTCGCCGCTTGACGGCCCGCAAATCACGAATATCGAGGTCTTCCGGGCTTATATTGCTGCCTATCTGAAACACCGTCCGGACATTTACTCGGATAATGTGCGGCCATTTCTGGTTCGCGTCCTGGCCCCCGGTCAGAACGGTCTACCGGTCGAGTTGTACATTTTTACGAAAACCACCGACTGGGTGACCTATGAGCTGATTCAGGCAGAGATTTTCGATCACCTGCTGGCAGCGGCGCAGAACTTTGATCTGCGTGTTTTCCAGCAGCCGACCGGCATGGACTTTTCTGCCATGGCAAGGACAGCCGCGGTTCAGTAAAACTGGTCTTGACAAATTCACACATAGTGCGAATTATGTGGTATGATGTTTATGTCTAAGTAACAGGGTTGTCGTTTTGCTGTCAAACCTTTTATCGGGTTGACAGCATTTTTTTTCGGCCAAAAGGGCCGAAGCAAGGAAAAGTAATGGAAGTAAAACTATTTATAGGAAATCTATCTTTCGTAACGAAAGAAGAAGACCTGCGTACTTTACTCGCGCAAGCGGGTACAGTCGTCTCTGCGGACCTGGTTAAAGATCGCTCAACCGGAGAATCAAAGGGATTTGCCTTCGTCGTCATGGGCTCACAAGCCGATGCCGTCAAAGCTACCCAGATGTTCAATGGTTATTCCCTTGACGATCGGGAAATCAGAGTCGGCACCGCACATGAACGCGATGCTTCCCGGGGCGGTGGTTTCAATGACCGCAACGGTGGAAATAATGGATCACGCCGGCCAATCACCCACAAAAACCGTGGTGGCTCAAAGCGTTATTAGTCAAATCAGTAAACATAGAATTTCAGGAGTATTAAAATGGCAGAACGAATTTCAGGCACAGTAAAATGGTTCAACAACACCAAGGGCTACGGTTTCTTGGCTCAGGATAACGGACCCGACGTATTTGTCCACCATTCAGCGATTGTTGGCGAAGGCTATCACTCACTCGAAGAAGGACAAAAAGTTGAGTTCACCGTTGAACAGGGGCCTAAAGGCCTGCAGGCTGCTTACGTAACAATCCTCTAAACAGGTTGTTGCTCTAAAAAGCAATTACACCACTCGTAATGACAATCCGCGAGTGGTGTTTTCTTTTGATGGGTACACCTCACTGGGACGGTTTAGCCTCCGGTACCTCGGTAGCACCGATCGCCGCGAGCTGTTGATAGCCTGCAGTGTCGTTCCCATGGAAAAGCGCCGTCCACACAGACGGCGCTTTATAATTTAATCATCCAACCAAACGATCAGGCGAGTTGAATTTAGCCTTGATGATAGGCGTGTTCCAGTTCAGCCACATCCAGTTTGACCATTTTTAACATAGCCTGCATGACTCGTCCTGCTTTTGCCGGGTCCGGGTCATTCAACAGTTCACCGAGCCTGGTCGGCACAATTTGCCAGGAAAGACCAAATTTATCTGTTAACCAACCGCATTGGTCGGGCTTGCCGCCTTCCAGCAGCCGGTTCCAATAGTAATCCACCTCTTCCTGCGACTTGCAGTCAACGAAAAACGAGATGGCTGGAGTAAATGAATATGCCGGCCCGCCGTTCAAAACCATGAACTCCTGACCCTCCAGCTCGATGGTTCCGGTCATAAAGGCGCCTGGCGATCCGGGTCCGGCATCCGGGTAACGGGAAACCTGGTGAACCTTCGAGTTTTTAAAGATGGAGGTGTAAAAATTAATGGCCTCTTCGGCATTGTCCTTGAACCATAGGAAAGGTGTGATTTTTTTCATGATATTTTGCTCCTTCATAATTGTTTATCCAACAGCCTGAACGACACAGGCACGAATCCAAGAATACCATATGTTGATTCAAGGAGTCAATTTTTATAAAAGTTGCTATCTTATTGTGTCACGAAATCCTAGGCTTTAAAGTAAAAAAAAGTTATTGATGTATTAAAAAACCCAAATCCAAAGATAAAACATGATTAACAAACCGGCCTGTGCTGGCAGGCAAAGTGCTATACCAGCCAACCTTGCTTTACGATTTGCTAGTACATCTGCCAGGAACAAATACATCGGAAATATAGGGAGAAAATAGCGGAAAGCACTATAAAAAGCTCCCGCATTTGAAAGTTTAGCTACCGATGACAAGTAAAACAGCCAGAACAACAGCTGCCACGCAACTGGGACCTTTTTGCGGGTGGCGATTAGTGTTACTGGAACGAAAAGTGCCCCGATCAAGTTGAAAATCCTTCCGACCTGCAATTCAACGACTGGGTCGGCAATCATTTCACGAACGGTGCCAATAAATCCTGCCCACGGCCAACCGAATTTTTCGCCCCACACAAAGGATACTGCTTCCCAGGGTAAAGCGGCATG
>Ga0209002_10000113_pt1 | contig 51671 bp, 39 predicted proteins | sample Rifsed16ft2_FD_184010 | JGI IMG/M metagenome (GOLD analysis project Ga0209002, IMG submission 184010) | Soil microbial communities from Rifle, Colorado, USA - sediment 16ft 2 (version 2) | ecosystem: Environmental > Terrestrial > Deep subsurface > Rock core/Sediment | place: Rifle, Colorado...
TTGGGGCTGAACTTCGGGAGCCGGCGCTGTGGCGGCCTCCTCCGTGAATTGTGATAATAGTTGCTCGGCATTTGCCTCTGCCGTAGCCGGTTTGGGAGGCGCTGGCTTCGCGGCAGGTGCCCGTTTGATGACTCGCGTGATCTCTTCCTGAGAAGCAGTGATGGTTTCAATGCCGCCCGAAGGAAGATCCTGGAGAAGGAGGGTCAGACTGTCAATCCCCATGAAACGACTCTGGACGAGCTCAAACTCTCTGCGAGCTTCGGCGGGCATGTTCAAAGCAAGAAGTGCTTTACCCTTTATGAGGTGGCCCGTGGAATAAAACGGATAAACGGAAAGACCCTTATCGCAAAGATCGAGCGCTTCACGCGTTTTGCCGGCGTCGAGGTAGTATCCTGCGAGTTGCGCGAAAAGGGGGGACCGGGGCTTGGACGATAAGTGTTGTTCGAGGAACTGAATCTTTTGTTCGACCGTCTCTGTCATGCCGTTGTGGAGGGTTGGCGGAGTCTTCTGGCTTCCAATACGTGTTTGATTGATAGAATGGAAACGAACGAAAATCCAAGGAAATACAACAGCTGAAACGGTACGGCTGCAAGTTCGAGGTAATAAAATGAAGAAATTACCCCGAAGAAGCAATACACGGCAAGCAGAACCTCCACAATGATGACCCAGTCAAGGCGCACAGGAACATATTTCTTCTCCGTCCAGGAATCGGATTTTTCTTCAATATGATACTTTGGCGTCCGTATGAACTCGCTTCTCTTCCTGAAGAGTCCCTCAAACACCGCCTTGGAATTATTGACAGCAAAACCCATGCTTCCCGCCATAAAGAGGGGGAAGAGCAGCAGGCGTCTCCGCCAATCCGGATAAGCAGCTTTTTGCGAGAAGAGGTAGAACATGAAAGAACTGATGAAGGCAAGCACAAAGATTGACATCAGTCCAAAATAGAGCTCATGTCCGCCGTGCTGCTTGATGAAGATCAGTGGGACATTGAGTATTCCCGCAAGGAGAATGAACGGAAAAACAAAGTTGTTCGTGAGATGAAATGTTGAATGAATCTTGACGCGAATCGGGAGGTCCGCTTTCCAAACAGACGGCAGGAGCTTTCGCGCTGTTTCAATGGCCCCCTTTGTCCAGCGGAACTGCTGGGTCTTCAAGGCATTGACCTCTGCAGGCAGCTCGGCCGGGGAGGTGACATTGTTGAGATATCTGAATTTCCACCCGCGCAGCTGCGCACGATAACTGAGATCGAGATCCTCGGTGAGGGTATCAGTATGCCAGTTGCCGGCGTCCTCAATTGTCTTCTTGCGCCAAACGCCGCCGGTCCCGTTGAAATTGATGAAGTAGCCGGCCTTATTCCGGACATCCTGCTCGATCACAAAGTGGCCGTCAAGCGCCATTGCCTGCGTGCGGGTCAGAAGCGAGTATTCGCTGTTGAGATGTTCCCAGCGGGTTTGGACAACGCCGATCTTCGGGTCCTGCTGGAAGTGGGGAATCGTCTTTTGCAGGAACTCTCTCCGCGGAACAAAATCAGCGTCGAAAATAGCAATAAATTCTCCCCGAGCCGTCTCCAAACCATTAAGTAATGCCCCCGCCTTGTAGCCATCCCGATTGATGCGATGAACCTGTTTGATATCGTATCCTTGAGCGACGTACGCTTCAACAACCTCACAAATGATGTCTCTTGTTTCATCCGTTGAATCGTCGAGTACCTGTATTTCGAGTTTGTCTTTGGGGTAGTCAAGGTTGCAGACAGCCTCAATGAGACGGCGAATGACGTACAGTTCGTTGAAGACCGGAAGCTGAACGGTCACCATCGGCGTTTCATGGAGCGACGGTTGTATCGTCGTTTGTCCCCGCTGCCGCAGGTAATGGTAGACCATGACGAATCCGTGCGCGCCAAAGGTAAACAGAATCAGCAAGGAAAAGAAGTAGAGATAGAGCACAAGATCTGATAACGGAGATTGATCAAGCAGACCTTGGCGGAAAAATGCTATTGTCATAATTACCATCCTGCTACGGTTTCGTTAAGAATATCTTCTGTGATTTTTCTGATTGCTTCCTGTATTCCCTCGTCGCGCTGCGTCAGAGTGGCCCCGGACGGAAAATCGCCCCACTGTGAAAAATCCTTCTCCCACAGCTTCTTCCGAAGCTTCAAATCGGTGAACGAGACTCTTGCGGTAACGGTTATTCGGCGTCGGGAGACATCCTCGCCCGGCTTCACGACGGTGGCCGATTCGCGAACGCTGGTAATAACCGTCTCGAGAGCGGAATCGGCGTTTGTGCGGTCCGCGAGGGTCAGGCTTCCGTCATTCGTAAAACGCGACACAAGCTGTTCCGTAAACCGGTCCTTGAAGAGCGGGTCCCCAAATCCGCTCTGGTCCTGCACGAGGGGAATGGTGATGGTCTTGAGGTTTGCAGGGACCGATCCTCCCGTAAAAGAGTAGCGGCAGCCGACAAACAGCAGGATTATCATGAAAACGATCTCCCTTCTGTCAGTCATTGAGGCCATACTCCTTGATCTTGCGATACAGCGTCCGTTCGCTGATGTTCAATTCACGTGCTGCGAGGCGGCGATTTCCCTCATGACGTTCAAGCGCTCCCGTGATCATCTGGCGTTCCATTTCATCGAGTGAAAGACTGCCGTTTCCGTTCGCGGGATCGACGGGTTTTCCCTGCGGTGATGGCTGTGACTGCGAAAGAGAGTCGCGCAGATCAAGAATGTCAGCCTTGAGATCGAGCAGTGCTCGATAGATGAGCTCACGCTCGGCCTGCTCCACGGTCCTGTTGGCCACAACAGGGAGGTTCCGGTCGACAACATGGGCCGCATATCCCTGCAGATACTTGCGCAGGTCGTCGGACCCGATGCGCTTTCCCTTTTCCAGCACAATCATGCTTTCAATGACGTTGCGAAGCTCGCGGACGTTTCCCGGCCAGCGATACTGAACAAGGATTTCGCGTGCCTCGTCTGTGAATCCCTGGAAAGGAACGCCGTTCTTTTGAGAACACTCGCGCGCAAAATGATCGAGCAGGACGGGAATATCTTCGCGGCGCTCGCGCAACGGTGGAATCCAAATATTGACCGATCGAAGCCGAAAGTACAGATCGGGCCTGAAGCGCTTCTGCTGAACCTCAAACTCAAGGCTCTTGTTCGTTGCGGCGATGACGCGTGCATCTGACTTTCGTGGGGTGGAGGATCCGATCCTCATGAACTCGCCGTTTTCAAGAACCCTCAGCAGCTTCACCTGAGTGGCGAGGGGCATCTCTCCAATCTCATCCAAAAAGATCGTTCCGCCGTCTGCGATCTCAAAGTATCCTTTTCGTGTATCGACAGCGCTTGTGAACGATCCCTTCTCGTGGCCGAAAATCTCGCTCTCGATCAAGCCCTCAGGTATGGCCCCGCAATTGACGTTAACCAGCGTCTTTTCCGCGCGCTTGCTGGCGGCGTGGAGGGCGCGGGCGATGATTTCCTTTCCGACTCCGCTTTCTCCCGTGATGAGCACGGTGATATCGGTCGGTGCAACCTGCTGCACAACATCGATAATCTCCTGCATCTCGACCGAGGTGCCGAGAATTCCATGGTTCTGTTGAAATGTCGTACGGTCCATTCTTCTTCTTTACCGCGAAACCACTATCGATCCCAGGTTGAACTTGGTTTTGATTTCTCCCGTGAAGCGCTTTGCGTCTTCATATGTCTGAAACTCTCCCACCCAGACCTTGTGAAGCTTTCGGCCGTTATTCACAATGGTGAAGATGTTTGAAGAGTAATTCTCCCGTTCAAACCTCGCGCGGAGCTCTTCGGCATTCTGAAGAGCGGAGAATGCGCCTACCTGAACGGTAAACGATGTCGGATATTTCTGGATGGGGTTGGGGGACTTTACCTGCGCGGGGGCTTCCTCCTGCTTGGGCTTTACCGGCTCATCCTGCTGCGTCGCGACCGCATAGGTGGAAAAAGGATATTCCTGGCGCAACTGTTGAAGTTTCTGGTCTCCCGTCTTATACAACCCGACGGAGTAGTAATATTGATAGAGCTTGTAGAGTGCGTCGTCAGCCCATTCGCTCTTGGGGAAATTGTCGATGATGCTCTGGTAGATCTTTGATGCTTCCGTCCCGTCGGTTGTCAGAATTCCCTGAAGATACAGCACCCCGGGGTGGTTCTGGAAGTTTGTCATGAGCGTGGGCAATTCAGTTCTGACCGCTTCTGTCTGACCTCGTTCGATCATTTCCAGCCTGCGCTGGATATCAGGAGACGCGCCGCCGTCCGTCTGTGCAAAACCAAGGGAAGCACAGACTACAAGCATGGATACTATTTGAAGATTCTTTTTCATTGCAGCCCTCCTATGCATTTTGGGCTAGGCGGACACTGAGTTGTGCCTTGCGCGATGCCGCTGCCGTGCCAAAAAGCGTGGCCGAATTGGCCCGTTCAATCGAAACGTTCACATAATCGCCGATGCTGTGCTGGGTTCTCGGGAAAACCACCATTTTGTTCGTATCAGTACGACCGCTGAAATCTTTCCGTGACTTCTTACTGTCGCCTTCAAGGAGGATTTCGACGGTTTGGCCTATCAAAACCTGGTTTCTTGAGAATGAAATGTCTCTTTGGAGTTCAATGACCTCGTTGAGTCGATCGATCTTGGTTGCCTCGGGGACATCGTCTCCCATGTGCCAGGCTTTCGTGTTTTCACGGGGAGAGTACTTGAATGTAAATGCCCCGTCGAATTGGACCTCGCGTAGCAATTCAAGGGTGAGCTCATGATCGTGCTGAGTTTCGGTTGGGAAACCCGCAATGATGTCGGTCGAAAGGCTGACACCCGGAATCAGATGCTTGATCGTTCTGACGAGTTGGAGATAGTGGGCCGAGCTGTACGTCCGATTCATGAGGCCAAGAATGCGGTCGGAGCCCGATTGGACCGGTAGGTGAATGTACTTGCAGATATTCTGATGTCCAGCAATTGTCTCAATGAGCTTCTGTGACATGTCCTGCGGGTGCGATGTGGTGAAGCGCACCCGAAGTCCTGCATCGACGCCGGCGATGGCCGCAAGAAGGTCGGCGAAGTCGGCTCGGGTGGTCCCATCACAATAGGAATTGACGTTTTGTCCAAGCAGTGTGACCTCTCGAAATCCCCTGGCGACAAGAGTCCCGACTTCATGGACCACACTGTGAAGTGTTCGGCTCCGCTCACGCCCCCGGGTGAATGGGACAACGCAAAACGTGCAGAACTTGTCACAGCCCCTCATAACTGAAACCCAGGCGCTCAATCCATCCGTTCTGAGAGGAACAATGTCGTCGTAGTTCTCCACGCGGGAGAGTCGGACAGCGATTCCCCGTTCGCCCTCATAAGCATTCTCGATTAGTTCCGGCAGCTTTCGATACTCATCAGGGCCGACAACCAGGTCCACGGTCGTCTCGGATTGTATCAGGTCCTTTCGGAGGCGCTCGGCCATGCAGCCGAGGACCCCCACCACGAGGCTGGGGTTCTTTTTCTTGAAATGTTTGAAGTCACCGAGGCGGCCATAAATCCGTTGCTCGGCGTTTTCGCGCACGGCACAGGTATTGACCAGAACTACGTCTGCGGCGGAAATGTCGGCAGCGGCGCCATAGCCGTTCTCACGCATGATGCTGAGGACGACCTCGGTGTCAGCGACATTCATCTGACATCCATAAGTCTCCACGTAGACGGTCTTTTTTTGATCTCTTTGCATGATCCGATTCTCTGAGATTTCAAATCTAACTAAATCATGTCATTCTGTCAATTCTACAGAAGTATTAATTTGTTTTAATTTAGGGCAAAACTTTGAGTCTTTCGCCGTCTCATTGTCAAATCGTCAGGTTTCTCCGGCTTCCGGGGATATTGATACAGGGGGAAACGGGTGCTATATTGACATCCCCTTCCAATCGAAAGAACCACAATGGCACATCTCATTGACACCATCAAAGACAAAGCCAAGAAGCTGAGAAAAAACATCGTCCTGCCGGATGCCACAGACGAACGTGTCCTCAAGGCGGCGCGCGTCTGCACCGACGAGGAAATCGCTTCGGTGATCCTCTGCGGCAACGAAAACGCAATCCGCACAGAAGCACAAAAGACGGGCTTGGCACTTGAGAAGATCCGAATCGTTGACCCTGCGGCATCGGACCGCGCAAGCGATTTTTCCCACGTCTATTTTCAACTGAGGAAATCAAAGGGAATGACGTTCGAAGAGGCCCAACGGGTCATCAAGCTGCCGTTGTTCTTCGGAGCAATGATGGTTCGCGAGGGATTGGCCGACGGGAGCGTAGCGGGATCCCTTTCAACAACCGCCGACGTCCTCCGGGCCGGCATTCAGATCGTGGGGGTCCAGCAGGGGATCAGCGTCGTTTCGAGCTTCTTCCTCATGGTCTTCCCGTACACGACCTACACGTTTGCAGATGGCGCCGTGGTCCCTGATCCAACCAAAGAACAACTTGCCGATATTGCAATCGCATCGGCAGCAAACCACAAGAAGTTGACGGGTGAGGAGCCGCGCGTGGCAATGCTCTCGTTTTCGACTCGTGGGAGCGCCGAACACCTGCTTGTGGAGAAAGTCAAAGCGGCAACGGAGTTGGTCAGAAAGAAGCAGCCGGATCTTATTGTCGACGGGGAACTTCAGCTCGACGCGGCCATCGTTCCTTCGGTTGCAGACCGAAAGGCCCCCGGCAGCCCCGTTGGAGGCCGGGCGAATGTGCTGATCTTCCCAGACCTGAACGCCGGAAACATCGGGTACAAGCTGGCGCAGCGAATGGGAAATGCCGAGGCTCTCGGGCCGATCGTCCAGGGTTTGCAGAAGCCCGCATTTGATCTTTCGAGGGGCGCGAGCGTGAGCGACATCGTGAATGTCATTGCGATCAATGCGGTCATGGGGGCATAGGTGAATGAAGACCCGGTACCAGTTCCTTGATGTCTATCGGGGTATCGTCGTTCTTCTGATGATTCAGGGTCATGTTGTTCGGGAGCTGCTTCATCAGTCACTGCAAAGCGAGGCATTCTTTCGGGCGCACGAACTCTTTCACGGCATCACGGGGTCGGGGTTTTTGTTCGGCGCCGGCATCACATTTGGAATCTCCGCGCAGGTCCGGTGGGATGAATACCTGACGTTCACTCCTGCGCTTCGGAAACGGCTCAAGAGGATTCTGCTTCTCCTGGGAATCGCGTACGCACTGCACCTTCCGTTCCTTTCGCTGTCCAAGACTCTTACAAACGCCACGACAGAAGATTGGCGTGCATTCTGGAGCTTTGATGTCCTTCAGTGCATAGGTTTTGGCCTGCTGATCCTTCAGGTGGCCGTGTTTATTGTCCGAAAAGAACGATGGTTTGCCGTCTCGCTGGCTCTGCTCATGCTTGTCGGCGTATACAGCGCACCGTGGCTCTGGGGAGAAGGGGACGCTCTTCCGCCGTTTCTGGCATATGCTCTCACAGGAAACGGCGGTTCAGTCTACCCGCTCATTCCCAATGCCGCGTTTCTGTTCGCGGGAGCCCTCGTTTCTTATGAGTTCCTTCGTTCTGTGAGGCTGGGCATGGAAGTGCAATTTGTCAAACGCCTCGCGCTCGCAGGCATTGGACTTCATGGGGCGGGATTGATTCTGGAGGCACTTCCATTTCAGGTCTATGGGAACCATGACTATTGGTCTACGAGTCCGAATTTCTTTTTGATCAAGCTGGGCGGAATTTTTCTTTTGATGTGCGGGGCATGGTATTTTGGCCGCACGAATTTTGTTCAACGTCATCCCCGCATTCTCCGGTGGCTGATCATTCTTGGAGTTGAATCACTCTTTGTGTATGTTGTACACCTGATTCTGCTCTACGGATCGGTACTCAATCCCGACGTCAGCGTCTCCCGCATGTGGTTTCAAAGCGTAAACTGGGGCGGGGCGCTTGCGGCAGTTGCGGGGTTCAGCATGTTGCTGATCTTCGTGGCGTGGTTATGGAACGCGTTCAAGCATTCTGATCCGATTCTGGCAAGGGGGCTGAACTGGTGGATGGGAACGGCCCTGGTTGTTGAGTTTATCACGCGATCGTACTGATAAGAAGCCAAAATCTGCAATCTCAGATCGGCAAATCGGAAATCCAACCAATGACCATCAAGCTCTTTGTTACAGGCGGGACATTTGATAAGGAATACAATGAGATTGAAGGGAAACTCTACTTCAAAGAGACCCATGTAACCGAAATGCTTTCGCTGGGACGGTGTAAGGTTGAAATCGACGTTCAGACTCTCATGTTGAAGGACAGCCTTGATCTTACCGAGAAAGAGAGGCAGAGCATCGTTGACGAGTGCCGCAAGACCCGAGCCGACAAGATCGTTATCACCCACGGCACGGACACGATGGAACTTACCGCACAAGCCTTGGGGAGGGCCGCTCTGAAAAAGACCATTGTTCTGACCGGGGCCATGATCCCTTACAAGTTCGGGAGTTCCGACGGGCTCTTTAACCTGGGCAGTGCCCTGGCTTTTGCCGAAACGCTTCCCGCGGATGTCTTCATTGCCATGAACGGCCGTTTTTTTCACTGGAACAATGTCCACAAGAATAAGAAGACGGGCGAATTCGAGGAGAGGAGAGCGTCGTAGATTGCTGTAATTATTTGCCTCTCTTGAACGTTTCCTGGATAATCACATGAAAAAGAAAAGAACAAGAACGACAGCACAATCCAGTCGGCCCGGTCTGAAAGCCGCAGAAGCCCACCGACCACTCGAACCCGAGCAATTGAGGTGGCAATGTGTTCCCGAGTCGCTCAACGTCAAGACAACTGACGATGTTCCGGCGGCCCGCGACATCATCGGCCAGGAGCGTGCTCTCCGGGCTCTGCGAGTGGGCCTGGAGATGACGCATTACGGTTACAACATCTTCGTGACGGGACTTCCGGGAACCGGGAGGACAACCACGATCAAGAGGCTTCTGAAGGAATTCTCCGGACACAAAGCCGAGCTGAAGGATCATTGTTATGTGTACAACTTCAGAAACCCGGACATGCCGGTCACGTTGCAGCTTCCAGCAGGACAAGGAATGTCACTTCGCCAGGACATGAATTCGTTCATCAATGATCTTTTCGTGAACATCCCGGCGTTATATGAGAGTCAGAGATACCAGGAGGCCCGCAAGGCAACCCTGCAGCACTTTCAGGAGAGGCAAAAGAGCGTCCTTCAGGATTTTGAGAAGCGCGTCAAAGAGAAGGGTTTCGACCTGGTTCAGGTACAGGTGGGGAACATGATGCGGCCCGACGTCGTGCCGGTTCTGAACGGTCAGCCGGCAAACCTCGATCAAATGGAGGCGCTGGTCCAAAAAGGAGAACTGTCAAAGGAGCAGCTCCAGGCGATGCGCGAAACGCAGGCCGACCTTGAGAAACAAATGTCGATTGTCTTTCGCGAACTGCGGAATATTGAGAAAAAGGTCCAGCAATCCATCGTCGAGCTCGAGGAACGATTGGTCATGCCCATCGTGGATGAGGGGATTGATGTTCTGAAGGCAACGTATGAGAGTGAAAAAGTCCAGGTTTATATATCGGATGTGCGTGAAGACATAAGGAAGAACCTTGACCGTTTCCGCAAACAAGTTATTGTCATGCCCCAGCAGGAAGAAGAGGAGGAAGAAGAAGAGGAAGACGAATTCGTGGAGTATCAGGTGAATGTGCTTGTTGACAATTCCGAAATGGAGACGATCCCGATTATCATCGAGACGAATCCAAAGTACAAGAACATCTTCGGCACCCTCGAACGCGAGCTGGAGAAGTCAGGCGTATGGCGCACCGATTTCATGCATATCAAGGCCGGCTCGCTTCTTCGGGCTGACGGCGGGTATCTTGTGTTGAATGCTCTTGACACGCTGGTGGAGCCGTGGGCGTGGCAGGACTTGAAACGAACGCTTCGGACGGGAAAGATGGAGATCCATACGTACGAACCGACGTTCAATTTCTCCCCGACGGGCATGAAGCCCGAGGCGATTGATCTGAATGTGAAAGTGATCATGATCGGCGATCCCGACATCTACAGTCTCCTGTACGACAGGGACGAGGATTTCAAAAAAATCTTCAAGATTCGAGCCGACTTTGACTCCGAGATGCCGAAAAACGATGACAGCATCACGCAATACGTTCGATTCATCAAAATGGTCTGCGACGACGAGAAACTGATTTCTTTCGATGCCACAGCGCTCGCGCAGATTATCGAGTTTGGTGTTCGTCTCTCGGGGCAACAAAAGAAGATCTCGACGCGCTTCAATATCATTGCAGATGTCGCCAGAGAGGCTCATTATTGGGCACTGAAGGCCAAGAAGAAAGTCGTAACCGACGAATTCGTGGAGAAGGCAATTGAAGAGCGCCTCTACCGCGTGAAGCTGATCGAAGACAAAGTGCAGGAACTGATATCTGACGGTACGTACCTGATCGATACAGACGGATCGGCGGTCGGACAGGTCAACGGACTTTCGGTCTATGACACGGGAGAACATGCATTCGGCAGGCCGTCTCGCATAACTGCCAGAACATCGTTGGGACGGTCGGGGGTGATCAATATTGAGCGGGAAGCCGAATTGAGCGGGCCGACACACAATAAAGGCGTGGCAATCCTGACGGGGTACCTCCGCAGCAAATTTGCCCAGCGAATTCCGCTGGTTATGGATGCCAGCATTACGTTTGAGCAGTCGTACGGCGGCATTGACGGTGACAGCGCATCCTCAACGGAGGTTTACGCAATTCTTTCGAGCCTTGCGGAAATCCCCCTGCGGCAGGACCTGGCAGTAACGGGCTCCGTCAACCAAAAGGGAGAAATACAACCTATCGGAGGAGTAAACCTGAAGATCGAGGGCTTCTATGACTGCTGCAAAGCACGCGGTCTTACGGGGAGGCAGGGTGTTTTGGTGCCGACAAAGAACGTCGGGGAGTTGATGTTGAGGGAGGAAATTGTTGAGGCGGTTAAGAAAAAACAATTCCACATTTACGCGATTGAAACGATCGGGCAGGGGATCGAAGTTCTCACGGGAATCAAGGCGGGGAGTCAGGCAGCACATGGATCGTTCGAAAGGGGGACTGTTTTTGACCGGGCCTCGCGCCGGTTACAGGAATTCGCCCGGCTCTGGCATTCGTATGAAAAAGCGGGAAAAGTCGGTTAGCGGTCCGGACGGAACTAGGGGAGCACTTCATCGCGACGTTTCAGGGCCCTAATTGTCGAACTGCGAATCTTCCGGAAGTTCTTATCCTCCCTTAGCAGGACGAGAGCCGCTATCTGCTCACCCGAGAGGATATGCGGAAGAATAACATGATCTGCCCCCTCCTCGTAGAGCTTCAGCGCCTCTTTGACTGACGTTGCGTAGACGATAACCTTCCCCTTCACGTTTCTCGCTTTCAAATACTTCAGCAAAGCCTCGTTGCTCGTTCCGCGCAAAAAATCGTCCGGCAACGTGCAAACAATCACGCTTGCGTCCTGAATTCCAATTTCTTCAAGTGCATCGAAATGGCTTATGTCGATGTATGAAGCCTTTATGTCCCGCCCTTTCAGCTTGTCAAGAACCAAAGGGTTGAAGTCCAGAACGTGAAGGAGCTCCCTTTCGGGCTCAAGTGCATCCACGATGGCGCTTCCGACTCGATGGCATCCCAGAATGAGAATCCGACCCTTTCCGTCCGTTTGGACGCTCTCCTCCTGAAAGTGGGAACTTCTGATGCCAAGCCGCTCGAACATAGTCACCGCGAATCGGGCAAGACCATGGCTGTTCATCATCAGATACGTCGAGACGGTGGAGGTGACGACGAGCGTGATTGCGATAAGGGAAACGATGTCACTGGAAATATGCTCGTAGCCAAGGCCGAGCGATGCAATGACAAGAGAGAACTCGCTGGATTGCGCAAGGGAGACAGACGAGAGTACTCCCACCCGCGTTCCGAGTTTCATGACATAACTGATGGGAACGATGGTTATGAATCGGCTCACGATGATGAAGCCGGAGAGAAGTAATCCGGTGACAACAATCGACATGGAAGTGACGGTAATCTGCATGCCGAGCGAAACGAAAAACAGCGTGACGAAGAAATCGCGGAGTGATCGGATCTTTGCAATAACATCGTGACTGTAGGGAAACGTGGAGATACTGACGCCTGCGATCAAGGCACCCATCGCGATGGAGAAGTTCGCCTGCAGGGCCAAGCCGCACATGACTGAGCACCATGCCATCGAGAGGATCAAAACCATTTCGGGGTTTCTTGCCACCCGCTTAAAGGCGGCCGGCAGTACATAACGGCTGACCAGAAAGCTGACGAGAACCAAAGCGATACCCTGTACTATTGAGAACACGACAGGGATAATCGACGGGTTGTTGATGTTTCCCTGGCCGGCAAGAACAAAAATAGCCAAGACGTCCTGAATAAGAAGGATACCGAGGGTAGCACGTCCCGGGAGCGTGTCCAATTCGCCGCGGTCGCTCAGCAGCTTTACGACGATCATCGTGCTGCTGAACGAGAGAGCAACGCCAAGATATATTGCATCAAGGTCATGAAATCCAAGTGATACCGCGACGGCGTATCCGAGAACAGAACACGCGACAACCTGGATGACTCCAATGACCGTTGAGGCGATTCCCGAGCGCGCGAATTTCTTCACGTCAATTTCAAGGCCCACGATGAACAGCAAGAACGCGAGTCCCAATTCCGAAAGCGTCGAAACATCATCTTGATTCTGGACGAGCTGGAAGCCGTTCGGGCCGATCAACAAGCCGGCGGCGATGTATCCGAGGATGGGAGGTTGACGAAGGTACTGTGCGGCGTAGGCAAGAATCGATGCCGCAATAATGGCAGAGCCGATCGTCAGGAGAATGGTCGAATGCATGAGGGATCTATTCGGAATTTCCGTTATCCTACAAAATGTTTGCTCGAGGGTCAACGCTGATGAGTAATCCCAGCGACATTGATTTTTCTCATACTTCTCGTATATTGATGTGCACGCGTTTGGCCCCATGACATCTACTCCCCGAAAACTGCTCCAGATCGTAGCTCTTACCGTCTTCATTCTCTCCACCGGGATCATCGGATACCATCTCATTGAGGGGTGGCCATTGTTTGACGCACTTTATATGACTGTCATCACATTGGCGACTGTGGGCTACGGTGAGATCCATGCTCTTTCGTATGCAGGACGAGTCTTTACAATATTTCTGATCTTCGGAGGAATGGGGATCCTCCTTTATGGAGTGACAGAAATGACCGCGTTTGTCGTCGAGGGTGAGATGACGGGGTACTTAAGGAGAAGAAACATGAAACAACGAATCGGAAAACTTTCTAACCACTATATACTGTGCGGGTGGGGCCTGAAAGGCGAACATGTGCTTGACGAACTAGAGAGGACGAAACGACAATGCGTCGTTGTCGAAATGAATCCAGAGAAAGTGATGCGACTGAATGAACGGGATGCCATGGTGGTCGAAGGCGACGCCACGCAAGATGATGTGCTGATGACCGCCGGCATCAAGAAGGCCGCAGGTCTCGTTGCCACCCTGCCATCCGATAAGGACAATCTGTTCGTTGTTATTACTGCCCGAGGGCTCAATCCGCGTCTGCGGATTGTATCCAAGCTGGACGAAATCGGAGCTCAGGAAAAGTTTCTCCGCAGCGGTGCCGACAGCACCGTATCGACAAATTTCATCGGTGGCCTTCGCATGGCCTCTGAGCTCGTGAGGCCCGATGCCGTGAATTTTCTGGACACGATGCTGAGGGACAACAGCTCCCTTCGGGTTGAAGACGTGCAGGTTGTGGGGAAATCAAAGTACCTCGGAAAGAGCATCAAACAGTGCGATCCCCTCGTCGACTCGGGCGTTCTCCTTTTTTCGATAAGACGCAAGAGCGGCTATGTGTTTAATCCTCCCAATACGACCACGTTGGTTGAAGGCGACATACTCATTGTCATAGGATTGGCTGACAAGATTGCGGCACTTCGAACGAGCTTCGCGTTGAATTAGAAATGACAATTCGCCACCTTGTGGTTTTCAAAGATTGCTTTCGTCACCTCTCCAGGGTGCCCGATCGCAGCGTTGACCTCCTCCTCACGGATCCTCCGTACGGACAGGACTATTCGACGGGGAGGCAGAAACATACGGTTCGCAAAACCACCCGTATCATCAACGACACCGCCGCGCTGGATATTCCCGCGCTCATGCGCGAATTCGACCGGGTAACGAAAGACGAAAGTCACGTATATATCTTTACCAGCTGGAAGACCGTCGATCGATGGAAAAAGGAATTTGAGCGGTACTTCGTCCTTAAGAATATCCTCATCTGGTCAAAGGATAATCACACGGCCGGAGACCTGTCATGGAGTTATGCACAGTCATATGAAATGATCCTGTTTGGGATGAAGGGAAGAAGAAAGCTGCACGGGGGAAGGGATCGGGACAGTGTCTACTACCCGAAAGTGAAATCACACCAGCAGACGCATCTGCTTCAAAAACCGGAACAGCTGATCGAATATCTTATCAGGAAGTCATCGAATCCCGGGGATACAGTCCTGGATCCGTTTGGGGGATCGGGAACAGTGGGGATGTGCTGTGCGCGGTTGAAACGGAACAGTATTCAGTTCGAAATAGACGGAAGATTCAAGGCTTCCCTCCTTCAACGACTAAAGTCGGGAATTCCGGAGGGTTCAACGCAGGAAATACTTATCGAGGAGACAAAAAGAAAAGGGGCGACGCGTCTATGACGGTCGCCCCCTCGGCGTAACCCCACAGCAGCGACTCACATCTTTGCCATTGCTACGCTTCGGACCATGATTCCGTTCACGCCGCCCTTCGCCCGAACATAGCCTTTCGCTTCAACATTGTGACCGACGTGGTCAACGAGAAGATGATTGGGATTGTTCTTATGGTCGTCCGGGAGGAGTGAAACATACACTTTCCCGTCTGCCGTCAGAATCCCCAACGCTCCCCCCGCCTTGGCGCATGCCTTTGCACAAGCAACATGATCCTCTCCGCGGGCTCCGCTCGAGAGATAGCACGCCACATCAATGACTTCCCCCGTAATAGTAGCCTCCTTCGACACAGGCTTTTCCTGACCGAATGTAACCGCCGCAAGCATGATTGAGACGGCCGCAAGGATAAGGATATTCCTCATAAGACCTCCAAGATATTGATCGTTGAAAAAAGAGCCGGCGTATGGAACGACTTTTTAACACGCATGACGCATAGTCAGTTCCCAAGGGGTCTACGACGTTGCGGGGGCCGCAAAGAAATGGGCAAAACGGTCGATTGCCGCACGAAATTCCGGACCAGGGGAAAGCAGGCTGAGGACAAGATGTGGCCCGCCTGTGACGTCGAACAGATAGCCCGGGTGGACAAGGATATTCTCCTTTTCAAGCAAAGCAAGGGACCACTCTTCGTCGGACCTGGTGGCAGGAACCCGGATCATTGCGTTCCATCCCCCCTCGCTTCGAAGGAGCGAGCAGTCTCTCACGGAAACCGACCGGAGAAATGAGTAGTTCTCTCTGATCCTCTCGTGAAGAGGGGTTGAGAATAGGTGGATTTCGCCAAGAATTTCGGGGAGTACTATCTGGGAGGCCGTCGAGACCGAAAGAAATGTATCGGCGATTATCTCGATTCTGCCGAGAGCTCCGTTAACCCACCCGGCCGGCCCACCCAGGCACATCCAGGCGAGTTTCAATTGCGGCAGGCCGGCAAGCTTGGAGAGCCCGTTGAGCACTACCGTGGCACAATCGGTGCTTCCCGCAAATGTCGGAGGGATCTTCTCATGCGGGTCAAGAGGAAAAGAATGAAATACCTCGTCGATGATTAGCGGAATGCCGCGACGGCCGGCAGTGGCAACGAGGAATTCCCGCTCGTCTTCCTTGACGAAGGAACCGGCCGGATTTGAGGGGTGAAGCAGGAGCACGGCGCGGGTCTGAGAATTCAAGGCCCTGGTGAATGAATCGCGGTCGATATACCATTCGCCGTCGTAGACAAGGTCATACACGGAAACCCTGATATCGTGAAGATCCGCGAGTGTGTCAAAAAGCGGATAGCTTGGGCGGGGAAGAAGAACCTGATCTCCGGGATTGCACAACAGGCGAAAAAGAAATGAATAGGCCTCGCTCGTGCTGCTTGTCAGCACAATCGATTCCGGATTTACCGAGGCTCTCTGTCCGGCGTAGTAGTCAGAAATTGCCCGCCTGGCAGCGGGGAGGCCTTTAGGAGTTGGATCATATGAAAGGATTTGCGGGCGCGCGAACCGTTCAACGAACTTGATCGACGGGGTTAGCCCACATCGGGTGGGATTTGATTCGGTGAGGTCAAGAATGGACTCACCCTGCAATCGCTTCCGATTAAGGAGAGCCGTCAACCGATTTGCGTGAAGGTTCCACTCTGTGCGGGATGAAAACATGCCGGGGGGAGATTCAGGCAAGCGTTTCTTCAGGCTTCTTGCGCGATAGGCGATTTCTTTCATTATGGTCGAGATACCGCTTGCGGAGGCGAATGCTCTTGGGAGTTATCTCCACGAACTCATCGTCACCAATCCATTCAATTGCCTGTTCCAGAGTTGGGAGTCTCGGCGGTTCAAGCCGTATTGCTTCATCGGAGCCCGACGCGCGCATGTTCGTGAGATGTTTTGTCTTACAGACGTTCACGACCATATCCTGCTCCCTTGAGTTTTCGCCGACGATCATTCCCGCATAGACTCTGGTTCCTGGCTCGACGAAGAACGTTGACCGTTCCTGAAGCTTCCCCATCGCGTAGGCAACGGCAATTCCGTCTTCAAGGGAGATGATGGCTCCCCGGGTTCGGTGTGCAAGCTCGCCTTTGAAGGGTTCATACCCGTGAAAATTGTGGTGCAGAATGCCGTTCCCCTTCGTTTGAGTCATGAACTCAGATCGGAAACCGATCAACCCGCGTGCAGGCACGATAAACTCCAGTCTCGTGTTGCCCTGGGCCTGAATCATGTTTCTCATCTCACCCCGCCGTTGACCGAGGTTTTCTATGACCGCGCCCACAAATTCGTCCGGGACATCGATGATCACGTGTTCCATCGGCTCCGACACGACGTCGTCGATTCGTTTGAGAATCACCTCCGGCCGCGAGACCTGAAACTCAAACCCTTCCCGCCTCATTGTCTCAATGAGAATGGCGAGATGAAGTTCTCCTCTTCCGCTTACCTTGAATATGTCTGGTGAATCCGTTAACTCCACACGCAGGCTCACGTTCGAGCGCAGCTCCCTTGCCAGGCGCTCGCCGAGGTTACGCGTTGTTACGTAACGGCCTTCCTGTCCTGCAAACGGCGAGTTATTAACCATAAAATTCATCGAAAGGGTGGGTTCCTCAATCGAAACAAAGGGAAGCGGTGTCGGATCCGCGGCGTCGGCTATCGTTTCGCCGATATCGACATCTTCCATGCCTGCAATGGCAATGATGTCGCCCGCGCCGGCCTCCTTGATCTCAATGCGCTTCAATCCCTCAAACGTATAGATTTTTGTCACCCGCGCGTCTTCAGGTTTTCCGTCGCGGTGGATGATCTTCATGGGAGAGCCGAGTTTGATGGTGCCGCGTGAAATTCTTCCTATTCCCAGCCTTCCAAGGTAGTCGCTATAGTCGATCGTTGTAACCAGCATTTGAAAAGGGGAAACAAGGTCCCCCGGCGGCGGTGGGACTTTCGAAACAATGGCATCAAAAAGAGGCTCCAGATTGAGGCTCTCCTCATTCATCTCGCGCTTTGCGATCCCCTGTTTTGCGATGCAATAGAGGGCAGGGAAATCCAGCTGGTGGTCGTGTGCCCCCAGCGAGAGGAAGAGCTCAAAGACTTCGTCGAGCACTTCATGCGGACGGGCGTCTTTGCGGTCAATCTTGTTGATGACAACAATAGGCTGAAGATGCAGTTCGAGAGATTTCTTGAGTACGAACTTTGTTCCCGGGAGAGGTCCTTCCGCCGCGTCAACCAAGAGGAGAACTCCGTCGACCATTTTCAGTGTTCTTTCGACTTCGCCGGCGAAATCCGCGTGGCCCGGCGTATCGACGATGTTGATCTTGATTCCCTTGGGGTTGGCCTTCGTGTGATAGAAGACAGAGGTATTCTTGGCAAGGATCGTAATACCCCGCTCGCGCTCGAGCTCGTTGGAGTCCATGACGCGGGTTACCAGGTCCTGATTTGCACGGAACGTACCGGTCTGGCGCAACATGTGATCCACGAGCGTCGTTTTGCCGTGATCGACGTGTGCAATAATGGCGATATTACGTATGTCTTCCCTACGCTGCATTTAATTACTCGCTCTTCCTAAAATGTTGAGGTTCGGAAAACAAAAAATGCCTCGGCTAGTACCGGAGGCATGGATAAGATACGAAATTCTTCGGCGAAAAACAAAAAGGCCGGCAAAGTCGCCGGCCTTCAGTTTGTGCAAAGAATTCTTGCCTAGATGATAATCATGACACCGGCGCTGTATGCCTTGTATTTACCAAGGTTAACGTCAGCATTGACGTTGATAAGAAGTATCTTGATGCTGAGGCCGAAAGTCAGGCGAGAAGTATTCTCGCTTTCAAGTCCAAAAGCGATGGGCTGCATGACAGGTCCGGTTGGAGTGGCAACTTCCAATTCGTACGTGAAATCGATCGTGGAACTCTCTTTCATGTAGCCGACATACGGAGTCAGGTTCAAGAATCCCCATCCGAGCCGGGCGCTGGCATTGATTCCGAACGCCGATGCCTTGACATCCATCAGACTGCCAACTTTCAAGTTCTGCGTGAAGTACCCGAGTGACACCTCAAAAGGAAGGGCATCCTCTCCGAACCAGACCATGGGGTTATGTTGTATACCCCATCCGAAGAACTTGAACGAACCGACCTTTTCGTCAATCTCAACGTCAGGCAGATAGCGGAATGTGAACTGGGACCCCAGGATCGTGCCGATGGTGAGCTGGGGCGTGCCGAGGGGAAATGCCGGAGCATCTTCCAATAGTCCGGTTACAGGGAGCGCAAACAATTGTGCGGGAAGAGTATAGGTTTGCTGACCCGCGCTGGTGTTTACTGTGATCGTTTTTCCCGGGAAACCGACTCTGAGACTGTCCGCTTTCTTCCCCACAATCGTGGGGCCGTTAAACGTGACCTGAAACTCTTGTGAAAGGATTGCATTCTTTACGTCAGCCTGGTATTGCGCCGGCGCATTGGACTGCTGGGCAAGAAACGTCGCCTGCTCGTCAGTAAATCGGAATGATCCCCCGGAAGTGAAGCTCCGGTTCTCATCCTGAAATTGCGTCGCCATTCCCACCAGACCGAATTCGAAGTCGAATCCGAACATAGTAGCCCACGGAGCCCGATGGAACCAACCTGAATTCAGATTAGTGCCAAATCCGGAAACTATGGGGTTGACATAGGCCTTTGCGGCACCCTCTGCCAGCCGCCTCATGATTCCCTGAAGATCCTCGTTTTCTTCTTCCGTGGTCGTCTGTGAGAGAAGCAGAGTGGGGGTTAGTAGAAATACGATTGCCGCGCAGATTGTAAAGCGCTTCATAGATGGTTCCTCCCTTGGTGTAACGTACCTAGAATATCAAGATTCGACGTAGTCCAGTGTGTTTCAGAGCACATCTGAAACTGAAAGCGGCGCAGCGATTCACCGCAGAGGGTTCCTCCCAGAAACCAGCTCAAACTGATGAAATCATCTGCACCGCCATCATCACAGCAGGAGAACAAGTCTGATAAAATAATACTTGAATTCACCGGTAGAATCAAGATGAATTGCGCAATTCAATAATTTCGGCGATGCTCCATTCGTTGCATTTTCCCTGCTTGATGCGTAATTTAGCGCACCCCTGCCGTCCTCAATTTCGGATGGAAGGGATTCGTGTTTTCTGCCATCATGATCTCATCCATTAAAGATCTTCTATACTCATCAGAGCCTTTCCGTAAGTTTGCAGAATCCGTCAAGGAAAGCCGAAATGCGCTTCGATTGGAAATTTCCGGCGTTAATGGGTCTTTGATGGCATTTGTTGCCGACCTTTTGGGTGAGCATTTTTCCAACGTCATCCTCGTAGTTTCGACAGATGATCGTGCGGAGCAGCTTCGGGATGATTGTGCGCTCGTTACACCGGGAAGAAAGGTGAACCTCTATGCCCACGCTGAACACCACTCTGCCACTACCCTTGATATGAGCGGACCCGTTTCCGTGATGGAGTCTCTCCATTCGCTTGTGAGAAATGAAGCAGGCATCATGATTGCTTCGGCGGAAACGGCAGCGAGCCTGCTTCCGCCTCCCTCTGGTTTCCGCGAACGGGCCATCATACTGACATCGGAAGTTGAATACCCGTTTCAGGGTCTGGTGGACAAGCTGGAAGAATGGAAGTTCGAGCGCAAGGACTTTGTTGAGGGGTACGGGGATTTTGCCGTCCGTGGAGGGATTCTGGATGTGTTTCCTTTTGTCGGAGAGCATCCGCTGCGGATTGAATTCTGGGGGGACAGGATCGAGTCAATACGCGAATTCGAGCCGCTTTCGCAGCGTTCCATCAGGGAGCTTCACTCTGCGAACATCGTTGCGGGATTTCCCGATGTCGCTGATCGGGCAGACCGAACCTCGACCGTTTTTGACTACCTGCCGGCCGGCACAGTTCTCCTGGTTGAAGAGCCGGTTCTCTGCGAGCGGGAGGTTGAAGAGGTCATACTCGAGGGCGTCAAGGGCGTTGTTCGCTGGGGCGACATTCTCGAACGGAGCGCAAGGTTTCCCCGCATAGTTCATTCAAGCCTTTCCGCTCCCGACGCGGACATTCAATTTGGCTCATCTCCCCAACCGGCATTTCACGGAAGCATCAAGCTCCTTGTTGAAGATCTCCGGCGCGAGAAGGTACGGTCGTTCAGGCAAATTATCGCCTGTGATTCCGCCGAAGAGCTCACGCGACTGCAGGACTTACTCGAAGAGGAGATCACCCGAACCGAAGAGAGTGACGGGGGGGATTGGGAGTTTCCGGAACTCAATCCCGAGGGGTTTCACGGCGGATTCGTGTTTCCTGCCGCTTCGATTGTTCTTTATACCGAGCACGAAACATTCGGGAGGCTTAAGAAACGCGGGACCCGAAGGCGGCCGCGGTTCCGCGGATTCAGCCAGCGGGAGGTGTATCGACTGAAGAAAGGTGATTTCGTGGTCCATGCTGATTACGGCGTGGGAAGGTTCGCTGGATTGCAGACGATCAAGGTCCGGGGGAATGATCAGGAAGTGATGAAGATACAGTACGATGAGGATGACGTTCTCTATGTCAACCTCAATTTCGTCAACAGTGTTCAGAAATATTCGTCGCAGGAAGGTCATGAGCCGAAACTGACCAAGCTCGGCACACCGCAGTGGGATCGCCTCAAAGCGCGCGCCCGCAAGCGCATTAAAGACATTGCACGCGGGCTGATTCGACTCTACGCCCAGAGAAAGCACGAGCCCGGGTTTGCGTTTTCCCCCGACAGCCATTGGCAGAAAGAGATGGAGGCTTCGTTCGTCTATGAGGATACTCCCGATCAGTCAACGGCGACAGAGGCGGTGAAGGCGAACATGCAGGAGGCCGTCCCCATGGACAGGCTTATCTGCGGTGATGTCGGTTTTGGCAAGACGGAGGTTGCGGTTCGGGCCGCGTTCAAAGCTGCTCTTGACGGCAAACAGACCGCCGTTCTGGTCCCCACAACGATCCTGGCGCAGCAGCACTATCAAACCTTTCTGGATCGCCTTGAACGCTATAGTGTTCGTGTTGCCTCGCTGACGCGGTTCAGAGGGAAGAAGGAACAAAAAGGCATACTCGGAGATCTTAAGGAAGGGTCTGTGGATATTGTGATCGGGACGCACCGGCTGCTGTCGAAAGACGTGGTGTTCAAGGACCTTGGGCTTCTGATTATCGATGAAGAACACCGCTTTGGCGTTACGGCAAAGGAAAAGCTTCGGCAGATGCGCGCATCGGTCGACACCCTGATGCTCACGGCAACACCGATCCCCCGGACGCTTCAGTTTTCGCTCATGGGAGCCCGGGATTTGTCGATCATCAATACGGCGCCGCGTAACCGGCTTCCGATCATCACGGAAATATGTGAATTCGATCTCGATCTTATCCGGGAGGCGATTCTCAAGGAGCTTCACAGGGGCGGGCAGGTGTATGTGATTCATGACAGGATCCAGACAATGGATCTGGTGGTCCAACAATTGAAGACAAAGGTCCCCGAAGCGCGGTTCCATTCCGCTCACGGACAAATGAGGGGTCACGAGCTCGAAAAAACGATGATGGCGTTCCTTGAGCGCAAGTACGACGTTCTGATCTGCACAAAGATCATCGAGTCCGGCATTGACATCCCCCGTGTCAATACCATTATTATCAACCGTGCCGACCGGTTTGGCCTGGCTGAGTTGTATCAGCTGAGGGGAAGAGTAGGGCGGTCGAATGTGCAGGCGTACGCATACCTGCTTACGCCGCCCATAGCCACCCTGCCGCGAGTTGCACTGCAGCGACTCCAGTCAGTTCAGGAGTTCACAGAGCTGGGTTCGGGGTTCAACCTTGCATTGCGCGACATGGAAATACGTGGTGCCGGGAACCTGTTGGGGGCGGAACAGTCGGGATTCATCATGGAAATGGGATTTGAAATGTACCAGCGCGTGGTTGAAGAGGCGGTGCGGGAACTGAAAGACGAAGAATTCCAGGGGGTATTTGGCGAAGAAGGCAGACAGACGGCCACTCCTCAACCGGAGACCATTCTTGAATCGGATCTGGAAGCCCTTATCCCGGACATTTATGTCGAGTCGAGCCAGGAGCGACTTGATATCTACAGGCGACTCTACCAGGCAAAAACGTTGAACGACATTCAGATGCTTGGCGAGGAACTGAAAGATCGGTTTGGAGATTTTCCCGAGGAGGTGGATCTGCTGCTTCGGCAGGTCGAGGTTAAGACGCTTGCATCGCAACTGCACATTCCGCGCGTGGAACTCTCGGGCTCGCAGCTTCTGTTTTTCCTTCCTCCTTCAGCTGATTCCGTCTTCTATGGAACAACAGAGAACATGGAGGCGCCCTTTCAGGCTATCATGGGGTTGCTCAGCTCATCGAACGAGATCAAGTTTCAGCTTCAGCAGGAAGGCCCTCAGTTGAAACTGAGAATGACGATGAAGGCTGGAAAACTGCCCGCAGAAAGACTTCGGGAGGGGTCCGAAATTCTCGGGAAATTTGTCACTGCGGTCCAAAAGAAAACCCCGGGATCATGAAATTCCTTCAGAAATATTGCTTCTACATCGTTCTTGCGACGGCCTACCTGATGCAATTGTTCGGATCCCCGTCGGCACTGGGCTCCGGATTGGATTCGTTGCTCACTCTTTTTCCTCAAAAGAAACTTGTCCAGGAATTTGTTGCTGACGGAACCGGACATCGGTTCAGCATCGCAAAAGCTTTTCAGGCAAATCATGTGTACGGGAGCATTGGGGGTGCGCTCCCGCTTCTCGAAAGCCCGATCGTGGCACAAGGTATTCAGGCGAGCATTGGGGTCTCGGTTTCGACGCAATTTCACCCTGGTCAAAACATTGCCGTCACCAGCACAGAGTTCTTTGTTGACTACGCCATCATCGACATCATATGGAGCGACAACCTCTTCAGCCGCTTTGTCATGGGACATACGAGCCATCACTTGGGAGATAACGCGTTTGAGGAGCTTCAGAAGACGAAACCGGTCGATTACAGCAGGGATTATGTTGAAGGTTTCGCAGGCTACACGGCTGAGGGCTTGAGGATTTACGCGGGGGCAAACTACGGATTCGGGTTCGTCGTAAACCGCCCGATCCAGCGGCGCTGGATGTTCGAAGCCGGTGTCGAGGCGGCACTTGTGCACCTTGGGCCGGGGCTTGTCGGTTACGGAGCATTGGACGTTAAATTGAAGCAGGAACTGCAGTATGGGTCAACGATTCGCTATCAGGGAGGCGTTCAGTTTCAGAACGGGACGGATCGGCTATTTCGTCTCGCTCTGACGCACCAGACGGGACTTGAAGACCGCGGTCAGTTTCACGGCCAACGCGTGGCTGTCACAACCTTTGGCCTGATCATAGAATTCTGAAATCGACAGTGTAAAGTCCGACACCTGCTGATGCGATGCCATCGCGGGTGTCGGATTTTTCATTTAAGCAAAAAAAGGATCCGAACTTCGGGAACGACTCTGGGCCGGAAGGTGTTTTCATCTGAACATCCACAGAAAAACAACACCCGAGAGCCATGAACCAATACCTGTTTGACATTACACTTCCCGAGGAATTGACAGAGGAGTTCGTTTCGCTCATCCCGCGTCAACGGGCACACATTGAGACCCTCATGGTAAAAGGAGTTGTGACGAGCTATGGGTTGGCTTTTGACCGTTCGAAAGCATGGGTTACCCTCTTCGCCGAGTCCGAAGGCAGCGCTCATGAGGTTCTGAGCGGTTTTCCACTTTGTAAGTTCTTCGTCGCAAAGCTTTACCCGCTGGCCTTCCACAATGTGAGCCTCTCACTGACAAAGGTTTCTCTGAATTGATATGACAACGATTCCGGCATCAACATTCATCTGCGAAGTGAGCTTGCGGGTACGCAATCTCGAATCTGTGGCAGGTTTCTACGGAGATTCCCTGGGATTCAGGGAACTCCCGTCCAAATCGAATGAACGGCGACTTTCGGCAAATGGCAGCGAACCCGCCCAGATTGTTCTTCTTGAGGATCGTCATGCGGCTCCGCGCCCGGGATCTGCTCCCGGTCTGTTTCACACCGCGTTTCTTTTTCCGTCCAGGCAAGCTCTCGCCTCTGTTTTGCAGCATTTGATGGACGCGAAGACTCGATTCCAAGGTTTTGCCGACCATGGAGTGAGTGAGGCAATCTATCTGGCAGATCCCGAGGGAAACGGTGTGGAGTTGTACTGCGATCGTCCAAGATCGACCTGGCACCTTCAAAATGACGGAATTGCCATGGTGACAGAGGCGTTGGATGTTGCAGGCCTGTTGCTGGAGCTGGAGCACGAGAAAGCGCACCAATTGGATCCCGCGACCGTCATCGGGCATCTCCACCTGCAGGTATCGAGCCTTCAGAAGGCAGAACGGTTTTATCACAAGATTCTTGGGTTTGATGTGACACAGCGATCCTATCCCGGGGCTCTCTTTGTATCCGCGGGTGGTTACCACCATCACCTGGGTTTCAACACCTGGAACAGCAGAAACAGCATTTCGTCGCCCGGGACGAGCGGTTTAGTCTCTGCAGGCATTCAAGTACCGGACGGGAAGTCACTCGAGGATATCGCGGTGCGATTGGATCAGAACGGGATCAAGATTCAGCAGGCAGAACGCGGGAGTCTCCTTGTTCATGATTTTGACAATATTGCCATACGTCTTTCGGTGTCGGAACAAGGTTCTTCAGGATCATTCTTTCAACAGCGCTCTCAGGAGGTCGAGTTATGAGGAAAGGGGTTCTTCTCACGGTAATTCTCTTCATGGTATCATCAGCACTCGGGCAGACGGGGGGTTGGAACCTCGACAAGGCCCACTCATCGATCCGTTTTACGATTGCACACATGGTTGTCTCGGAGGTTAATGGCCGGTTCGGTGATTTTGGTATTGAGTTTAGCTCTTCCAGGGATGATTTTGCCGATGGGTCCGTCAATATTGCGATTAAGACAGGAAGCATCAATACAGATAACGCCGGACGTGACAATGATCTCAAATCCGAGAACTTCTTCGATGTGCAGAGGTTTCCCGAGATCAGGTTTACCGGAGATTCCTTTGAAAAGGGGGAAGGTAGCAAATACAAGATCACCGGGGATCTGACTATCAAGGATGTTACGAAGAGGGTCAGCTTTGATGCGGAGTACAGAGGCTCGGTGAAAACTCAGCGCGGTATGGTCATTGCATGGAAAGCATCGACCGTTATCAACAGGTTTGACTACGGTTTGAAATGGGATCGGATGGTCGAGGCGGGCGGGCTTGTGGCTGGAGAGACAGTGACTGTGAACATCTCCCTTGAGCTCCGGAAGCAATTATGATGTGAACGCTGTGCCTATTGATTCGAGGATTTGAGCTGCTGATGGGTCTCGTCGTGTTGTTCGACCGGCTCGAGGTGGGTGATAATATTGACCGACCCTGAGACAGAAGCCGTGATGGCCGCCTCAATTTCCGTTGCCTTCCAGTGAGCATCTTCGATGGTTGTTCCGTTCGGAAAGAGAAGATGAAACTCCACCCACAGCGATGTCCCGGTATTCCGATAGCGTACCTCATGATAGACAAGGCCGCGTTTAGCCGTTTCGCTGTCAAGAACCTGCTTGATTCGGGATTCAACTTTCGGATTAGCCTCATCCATCAGTCCGCCAACTGATTGCCTCACGAGTTTTCCCCCAGACCAGAGGATATTAAGAGCGACCGCGACGGCAATAAGCGGGTCAAAGGGAAGCCAGCCGGTCCAGAGTACAAGGAGCAGCGCAAGAATGACCGCGAGGCTCGTCCATGCGTCGGTTAGGACGTGTTTGCCGTTGGCGATCAATATGAGGGACCCGGTGCGCTTTCCCTGCCACACCAGATATGCCCCCAGGCCTGCGTTGATAGCAGCGGCCCCCGCAACAAAGAGAGTTCCCTCCCCAATGTTTTCCAGGACCAACCCAGCGATCCATTTTCGTACTGCTTCATAGATAATGACGACAGCCGCAAGAATGATCATCGATCCTTCGAACCCGGCCGAGAAGAACGCAATCCGGTCATGTCCGTAAGGATGGCTCTCGTCTGCAGGTTTGAAACTGAGCCACATGCTGTATGCAGCAAATGCGACGGCAATGATATGGACAACCGATTCGGCGGCATCGGAGAGAATGGCGGCGGACCCGGTTCGGTGATACGCATACCATTTTCCCGCCAGCATCAGGAATCCGATAGCAAGGGAAAGATTGATGGCTAGCTGCTGGTGATGTACTTCTGGTCGTGCAGAATGAGGCGCGAGGGAATCCATTACACCTTGATAATCCAATTTCGTTTATACATCACGTATGCTATGCCGTACAGGACGAGAACATAGAATAACGAATGGAGCAAGGAAGTGACCATGGGGGGCCCCAGGGGGAAAAAGAACGTCTGGTAGTACCAGCTCTTCAGGGAAATGAGACCTCCGGTGTCGGTGGAGAACTTTATCATCGCCGTCATCCGGCCGAAGAATCCCGCAAGGAAGAACATCGTGATTGCATTCAACCCATAGATTGCAAGAGGCTTTGACCACCGGTGTATCCCGCGGATATCGATCACCCAAAAGAGCACACCGAGGACGTTGTTGGCAAGTCCGGCCATGAAAATGGCGTATGAGCTGGTCCACAAGTTCTTATTGATCGGCAGCCAGTTATCCATGATGATGCCTGCGAGCATAAGGATGTTTCCGTACACAAACATGCGGATAAGCTTCTCCTCATGGCTTTTCTCCGAGCGCAGAAGTTGACCGGTAAGGACGCCGAACAATGTTGTTGCGACAGCAGGAAGAGTGCTGAAGATCCCCTCCGGATCGAATCCGGGGACAGGAGCTCCCGCCCACGTATGGCCGGCAAGAAGAGTCGAGTCCAGATACCAACAGAGATTTCCGGTCGGCTCAAGAACGCCGGCGCCGTATCCGGGCACGGGAATGATGAGGACTGCAATCCAATACACCGCCAGAAATGACGCGGTAGCCCATGCCTGAGCCTTCCAACCGGTGTTCAGGACGATGAGGCCGCTGATGAGATAACAAACAGCGATGCGTTGCAGGACGCCTGGGATACGAATGGTCGAAAATGAGAATTGGTGGCCGAACAACAGCCCGAACGGGACGCCGCTCAGGAAGAGGCCGACAAGAAAGATAATCGCCGCCCGGCGAACCACATGCCATCCTAGTTTCCCCAGATCGTCTCCCTTCTCCTTTCGCTTCGCGAACGAGAAAGTCATGGCAACGCCGACTATCCAGAGGAAGAACGGAAAGATCGTATCAGTGTAGGTCCATCCGTTCCACGCAGCATGACCGAACGGGGGATAAATGTACTTCCAATCACCGGGATTGTTCACCAGCATCATGCCGGCAATGGTTGCACCGCGAAAAACATCAAGTGAGAGAAGTCGACCGGTTTTCTGAACGGATGGGATAGTCATGGCAGGGTATGGGATGGATGTGACTCAAGGTTCAGGCTGTTTTCATGCTATCCCCACGAAGTACCCGAACGAAAGAACACCACAAGAATCCAGCCTGCGAGGAGAGTCACAACAATGAGAATTCGTAACTTCTGATCTTCGGTGAGTTTCATCGCGGCATCAAGATAAAAACAATTGACGCGATATGCAAAGCCGCAGGCACCGAAGCACTTATTCAAGCCGATCGAAGCTCAAATTCAAGATCGGATAGTCTCGCCAGTCCTTGTAATCAAAATGCCACCACTCGAATACGTAGACCCTGAATCCCTGCAGCTCCATGGCACGTTTCAGTAATTCGCGGTTCCATCGTTCGAGTGTCGTGCCGCCGGGGTAATCCGGATATGCACGAACAGAGAACTCATCATACCCGCTGACCATTTCGGCCGGTTTTCCGGTTGCAAGGTCGTAGAGCGTAATATCGGCGGCGCATCCACGATTATGACGCGAACCCACTGATGGGTCGGCAACAAAATCGCGCTGATGGCGGGGAGTTGCATCCCAGAACATCTTTGTGACGTACCAAGGGCGATAGGCGTCGTGAACGAGAATACCATAGCCGAATTGCCGCAGCCATTGGTGTGCGCGAACAAGCGCCTCTGCTGCGGGCTCCTGCATGAACGCGCGGGATTCCGCGTAGAACTTCGACTTCATGAAATTATTCGTCGAGGCATAACGGATATCAAGACGGATTGTGGAATCAAGCTTCACAAGCTCAGTGAGCTCCGGAGTCCGAAAATCTCCTCGCTCCTTCGGGGGGGAGGCGGCGAGAGCCTCCTTTCGCAGGAGATCGACGGGCCTCTGAGGAATAATGGTGAATGTATCTGAGCTGCCGGTTTGGCGGCGCCGAAACAACACCCCTGCAGCCAGGACCTCTTTGGCTGAACCGTCCGCCTGACGATTGAACCGAAGCTGCTCCCCGTGATAGAGTCCGAAATTGGGAAAGGCAAAAACGTCTGCTGAAATCTCCGTGAGCGGATAGGAAAAGTACCATTCTATCTGTGCATGCAACAGGCCATCGCGTTCATGAATGTAGAGCGTGTTATGGTCCCAGCCGTATTCCCCGATCAGCCCCTGCCATCGGTCCGGTATTGAGGCAGGCCGGGGGTCAGAGACGCGAAGTAACGTATCTCTCCCGACCACAACACCGTTGTGGATCGGTAAAACCGACAATCCGCGGGCGAGCTTATCGTCGACAATCAGCGTATTCCCGTGTTGACGAACCGCGAGTGTCGTTGTTCGTCCCTGCATGAGCAGCCTCTCTCCGCGCTCAAAGAATCTTACGCCGTAGTCTTTGTTTGCATACTTTCCGGCGAGCTGCCTTCGGAGTTCGGGCTCAACTTCATTCGTAAGGGGGTACTCGGGCAAAGGCTTTCCGGAAGTACGGGCAAGCAACAGATTCAACGCATAGTCCGCTATTTCCGATGACCAGGCATTCGCCGCGTTCATCGTGTTAACCACAATGACACCTAGCTTCAAATCGGGCAGTGCGGCAAATTCTGTGGCAAAACCGTACACGTCACCGCTGTGGCTGATATGGCGGTGGTCTTCTTTCCTTCCGATAAAGAATCCCAGGCCGACTCCCGACTTCTGCCCGGGTGGGGCGAATTGCGGCTGCCACATTGTCTCAAGGGTTTCCTGTTTCAACACCCGCCCGCGGCCGCCCATGCCGCTATTGAACAATGTGACCATGAATGCAGCCAGATCCTCCAGTGTGGAGTGCATGTTGATGGCGGGAGCCATTCCAAACTGAAACGTCGGGGCATCGAATGTCCTACCGTCGTATGTCCACATGAACGCACGCGGTCTTCGTTTGAGCAGATCCGGCTTCGCTTCGAATGAGCTGTTGGTCATTCCCATCGGGAGGAAGAGGTTTTCTTCGATCACGCGGTAGAACGGCTGGTGAAGCGCTTCTCCAAGTGCGGCGCCGACAACGGCAACACCTGCATTGGAATATTTGATTCTCGTCTCGGGAGAATAGACGAGCGTGGTGTTGTTGAGGCTGGCAACCGTCTGTTCAAGAGAGGGCTCGGTTGGATCGAAGTAGTTGCCGGAAGGAGGTTCCCTTACCAGGCCCGCCCGGTGGGACATGAGCTGACGCAGTGTGATCTTCTTATCAAAGGGATTGCGGGGTTGAAAATTGGGAAGATATGCGGTAATCGGGGCGTCAAGATCGAGAACTCCCCGTTCAACCTGCTGCATGACGGCCACGTCAGTGAAGAGCTTGGAGACAGATGCAATGCGTAGAACATCTCTCGTTGTTGCAGGGATCTTCCGATCCGGGTCGGCATACCCGAATGCTTGTGACCAGAGGATGACATCCTTTTCAATCAGTGCAATGTAAACAGACGGGAGCTGCTTCTGCGCGATTTCATGCCTGATGACCTTCGTGAGGGCAGATGAGATTGCTTCAACCGATTGCCGGCTCAGCAGAGGCTGAAGAAAAAGTACTCCAACGAACAGCAGGTGTGCCACATGACGCGGTTTCATTCCGATCATCCGAGGTCTCCTTCAGGCTTTATGCGATGGTGTATCTACCGTCTTTGCCAAAGGGAAGATAGCAAGCGGGAATATAAGAACCAAAAATCGTTTCAGAATGGCATGAGAAAAAGATGGCGCTATGTGGCAAAAGAATTTCCTGCTATATTTGAGTCGCAAGCGGAGAATATCGGCTATGGTCAAAACCATTCTTACGCTCATCGTCTTCCTTCAGATGAGTTATGCTCAGAAGTTCCTCGTCAGTGACGGACAATTCCATCTCAACGGAAAACCATTCAGAATCTTCTCGGGAGAGATGCACTATACGAGAATACCTCAGGCCTACTGGCGTGATCGGATGCTCAAAGCCAAATCGATGGGCCTCAACACAATCTGCACCTATGTATTCTGGAATGTCCACGAACCGACTCGGGGAGAGTTCACGTTTGAAGGAAACCTCGACATTCGAAAGTTCATACAGACGGCTCAAGAAACGGGTTTGTACGTTCTCTTGCGTCCGGGGCCCTATGTCTGTTCCGAATGGGATTTTGGAGGATTGCCGGCGTGGCTCCTCAAAGATCCGGAGATGAAAATCCGCTGCCTCTACCCTCAATACTGGGAGCCCGCAAAGACGTATCTTGAGAGGTTGGGACGTGAACTGCAGGGATTGAGTATTGAGAATGGCGGGCCGATCATCGCCGTTCAGGTTGAAAATGAGTATGGGAGCTACGGAAACGACAAAGAATATCTGCGTCAGCTCAGGAACACCCTCCGTCACTCCGGTTTTGACTGCCTGCTTTACACATCCGACGGCCCAAACCGCACGATGCTTGAAGCGGGAACGCTTGAAGATGTTCTTCCCACCGTCAATTTCTCCTCCGATCCTGAAGGTCAGTTCAAGCATCTCGAACAATTCCGCCAGAACATCCCTCATATGAATGGAGAATTCTGGAGCGGCTGGTTTACGCAATGGGGGCACGAGAAGTGGGGCGGGCAGGATTTGAAGAAGCAACGGGAAGACGTACGCTGGATGCTTGAAAACGGCAAGTCCATCAATTTCTATATGTTCCACGGCGGGACAAACTTCGGTTTTACGGCAGGAGCGAACTGGTACAACGGAAGGTACTGGGCCGACATCACAAGCTACGACTACGGTGCGCCGTTGACGGAAGACGGAAGGCCGACGGAGGCTTTCTTTGCATTCCGCGATCTCCTGAAGCAGCATCAACTTCCCGGGACGGCACTTCCCGATTTGCCCGCGCCGGTCAAAAGGATCGCGGTTTCCGATATTCGACTCACGAAGCGTGCCGGTCTGTTTGAAAACCTCCCCGGGCCAGTTACTTCGGTTCAACCGCGCCCGATGGAGGCATACGGGCAGAATTTCGGGTTCATCCTCTACAGAACGACGATCACGGGATCAGGAGGAAAACTCAAAATAACCGCACTGAACGACTATGCTCAGGTCTTTGTGGACGGGAAGCTCATCGGGTCAATGGATCGTCGATTCGGCCAGGATACCATTACTGTTCCTTCGGGAGCTGCGGAGAAACGCGTCCTCGACATTCTGGTGGAGAATCTCGGCAGAATCAATTTTTCAGCGTACATGATTGACCGGAAGGGGATCACTGAACGCGTCACCCTTGACTGGATTACTCTCATGGATTGGGAGGTCTACAATCTGCCGATGGAACCCAACGACATGAAGCAGCTCAGGTTTTCAGAGGGGAGGACAACGGAAGGGCCAATGTTCTTCAAAGGGACTTTTCGGCTGGGTGAGAGAGGAGACACATTTCTTGATATGCGGAAATGGAGAAAGGGGGTTGTCTGGGTCAACGGGCACAATCTTGGAAGATATTGGAAAGCCGCGGGGCCGCAATATGATCTGTATCTTCCTGGTGCGTGGCTGAAAGAGGGGGAGAACGAGATCGTCGTTTTCGACCTCGAGCTCGCAGACCCGGCTCCCCTGAAAGGCGAGAGCGAGCGTCGCACCGGCGGAGATTAGTCTCCTTTGAGCACTTCTTTCATTCTCGCGAGGAGCGGCCCGATTTCCCTCCCCCAGAGCTTCCAATTGTGTGCGCCGGGCACTTCATGATACTCGTGTTTTGCCCTGTACACTCTCAGAGAATCCGTCAAAGCCCGGTGAGCAGGGAGAAAGGTGGTAAATCCGTCGTTCGTTCCAATTACAAAATAGAGGTACGGGAGGGAATCGGCGGGGACGCCCTTGTACAAGATAAAGGGGTCATGGCGGTCGCGACGCGATTTCTCTTCCCCAAAAACCACTTTCAAATTCTTTAATCCGCGTTCGGCTCTGTACGGCTCCGGGAACTCAATACCTCCCGGGATTGACAGTGCACCACTCAGGCTCCCTGCGAAACGAAACTGCTTCGGACGTCGCAGACTCATCATGATTGCACCGTAGCCCCCCATCGATAAGCCCGCAATCGCCCGTCGCGTGGTGTCGACGGCAAACCGTCCTTCCACGTGCGTGGGATAATCACAAACGATCAAGTCTTCGTACCGTTTACCAGGCTCCCCCGCGGAGTTGACGTACCATGAGTTTGCCCCATCCGGCATAATGATGATGACTCCCAGTCGCTCGCCGTACGACGCGAGGTCGGTCAAATCGGTCCAGTTTCTGTGATCTCCTCCATAACCGTGGAGAAGGTAGAGGACAGGATATGAACGCAGAGTGTCATAATGTTCAGGCAGGAGATATGAGTAACGCGTGGTCGATCCGATGCTCGGAGCGTAAAAACTGTCGACTTTGGCTGTTTGTCCGGAGACCCGGCATGGAAGAACCAAAGAGAAGAGCAGAAGGGTACGGATCATGGGAATCTCCCAAAGGATTGATCAGACCATTGCGAATCGCTTACGGAGAAACCACTCAATCGCAAACAGCACGAGCAGAAAAACCATGCTCCATTGGGCATTCCACAATTCAATCTCCGAAGATCGAACAATCTCCCGGCTCCGAAATCCCGGCGTTGACTGGATTGCTTCGGGCAGGCGATTGAGTTGGCCCGGTTCGATGTGCATGCCACCGCTCAGCGCTGCGAGCTGCCGAAGGACCAGCGGGCGGGCACTCGTCTCAAGAAACTCGACAGCAACGTCTCCAACCGAAAATGAACCGGCGTCCCTGCCGAGGGTTGCTCCATTACGCTCAACGACAGCAGCGAAGGAATAATCACCGGCAGGCAGGTGGTCCCACCGTCCAACGTACTGGCCATTTCCAAGCGATGAGAGCTCAAGTTCCTCCTTTTGGCCGCCGCCCTGCACCGAGAGACTGACTCGGGCGTTGTCAACAGGTTGGAATGAATCATCATAGACCTGACCGACGAATTCTATCGGATCCCTGCTCGAGAAGAACTCAAGAGCGGGCGACACTCTTACCTTTCTGTCATCATCCCTCGTTGTGAGCCATCGAATGCTGTTGCCGATGAATTCGTCAAGAGCATCATTCTGCTGTTTGCCGCCCAACAGTTTCCATCGCCAGAGGCCGTACGTCATGGCGGCAAGCGATTTCCGCCCGGCGGCGCTGCGTATGGAGACGGCAGGGAAATTAGTTGTGATATTCTGTATTCGGGAAAAAGCGAGGACTTGCGCTTCGGGTTTCGCCCGCACCTCATGTTGTTGTTGAAAAACAGGCGGAAGTGACGGCCAGAGATCATCTGCCGGCACGCCGCTCCGAAGGATGACATGCCCTTTCTGGTTCTCGGAAATCTGAAGAAAGCATTGGACCTCATTGGGAAGCCTCTCGCGCACCGTGACAGGAAGAACGGGTTCGAGCTCTGTCAGAAGCTGCACATCGAGCAGCCGGCCCGCGAGGAAGAAGATCGGGAGTCCATTTCGGGCCGCCTCGACAATGATTCTCAGATTGGCAGGGGAAGTTCCTGAACGCGGAATTCCAAGAAGGACAAGACAATCCTGATCCTTGAGAGTCTGAGCGTTGAACGGCAGAGGCCGGATGTCACCGTTTTTTTGTTCGATCAGGGTTGTGACCTCCAGGTTGGGGTCGCGTTCCAGGGTTCGCCTGAAGAACGCAAGATCTGCACTTGGCCCGCCTGCGAGGATGGCAATTTTCATCCTGCTTTTCATCACCTTGGTGAAGAATGTCGCGCGGTTGTTCCGATCCGTAAGCTCATCGGGAAGGCTGGAGACCGCAACCCAAAGCCGCTGCATGCCGGGTTTTTCAGGAATGAAGCTCAGGCTCACCGGGTACTCGCGCTCCCCGCCCTCCAGAGTGAGAAATTGTCGGTCGATCACCTTCGATGAATCACGCAATGTGATCTCCACGCGCTGGCCGCCATATCCGGTGCTTTTGATCGCGACGTTTACGGGGACGCGCGTACCGGCATACGTGAGTGTATTTGTCAACACGGTGCGGACCAGAAGATCACGCTGCCCCGTAGTGTCGCCAACGGCGATGGTGAAGAGCGGAATCCCGAGGTCACCCGCCTCAAACAGGGGACTTGAGCCTGACGTGTTATTCCCATCTGAGATAATCAAGGCGCTTCGAATATTGCTTTTTCGGGCTTCCTCTCTGACCTGTTTGAGAGCAAGCGAGAGATCCGTTGCATCGCCGTTGAACGTCAGCGAGTCATAGGCGAAGGTTGAGAACATACGCGCCTTTGAATCGAATGAGGCAAAACGGACTTCGCCGATTTCAGCAAGCCGGCGGATCTCATTGGACGCGAGAAGAGAACGGATCTCGTCCGAGCGAACTTTTTCCTTATCCGTGATGGTCATGCTCCGCGAGTTGTCGATAAGCACGAGAATCTGAGGGGGCTCATCCGTTCGCGAGAGAAGGGAGAGCAACGGTTCAGCAATAAGGAGGATGAGAAAGAATAGTCCGACAGCCCGAAGTGTTGCGAGAAGAAAGCGAATTCGGCCGGGGATCGGCGGAATGGTCATGCGGTAGACAAAAAAAGAGAGGGCGATTGAAAGGAGTGCCGCGAGAAGAAGAACGAAGGTGCTAAGAGAGATGGAAAGGGAGAACTCTGGCATAACACCGTCAATGGCCTTGAGGCCGACTGGCTATCTGGTCATCACCATCTTGTTTGTGATAACCGACGCGGGTGTGCGAAGTTGGAAGAAATAAACGCCGGTGGAGGCGTTGCGGCCTGCGTCGTCTTTCCCGTCCCACCGGACAGTATTGCGGCCCGGAATCGAGGTTCCGGAAAAAAGCGTCCGAATCTTCTGCCCCAGAATATTGAAAACGACTACCTCGACTTTTTGAGCGCCCGGAGCATCGAATGTGATGCTGGTGCCGCTGTTGAAAGGATTCGGGAAATTCGCATTCAGCACAAAGTTTTCCGGAATTTCATTGACGCCGGGAACATAGCTGACAATGTATTGTTGGAACTTAAAAGTGCTGTCAGGCGCACTGAAGGGCCAAGATCGGGTCCTCCCTCCATTATCCCGCGCGGAAAAGTATCCTCGGGGATACGTTGAATCGGTGCCGAGAGGCACTTCCGCGGTGAATACCGAAGGGGCTTGTGTCGGGGTCAACGGCACCCGTTGGAGCATCTCGGCAGGTGATCCCTGGAAGTAGAGAAAAAGGGAATCGCTCATTAATGCGGTATTTGAAGCGATCGAGATGTAGACGGTCAACGTGGAATCCGTCAGAGTCACCATCGGTTTGTTGCTGAATGCGATGCCGTGATAGGTGACCGCAGCGAGGGCATTGACCATACCGTGGCCATAGAAATTGTTTGGCCACGTGGCAGTTCGCGAAGGGTCATCGGTATCATTATAGTGCGTTGCAGTTTGAATGAGGGCTTCGCGAACCTGCATTGGCGTAAGTTGAGGATGTGCGGACAGCACAAGGGCGGCCACGCCGGCAACCAATGGCGTGGAAAGCGAGGTGCCACCGACGGACGCATAGCCGGCAGTCGTGGCTCCGTAGGCAGAAACAACGCTCACGCCTTGTGCAACCACCTCCGGTTTGATCCTTCCGTCAAAGGTGGGGCCCGTTGAACTAAAGCCGGCTATTTCTCCAAAGGAATGTACAGCCCCCACAGCAACAATGCTGTCGGCATCTGCAGGAGCAATCAGAGTGCCCGTGAGACCCGGCGCCCGGTTCCAGCCTTCATTCCCCATCGCAGTAACGAGAAGCACTCCCTTTCGCATCGCGATCAAGGCGGCTTTGGTGGTGACCGCTGTTTGGCCGTCGAGAGAATCGTAAGTGTACCAATCGATATACCCCAGCGAAGAGGAGACCAGATCCGCGCCGCTTTGTTCAAGCCATTCCAGGCCCTGAACGTAGTAATCCTCTTCGACCGGCGTCTCTGATCCGATGACCTCTGTCTTGGCGAGAAGGAACGATGCGCCGTAAGCCGGTCCAATCAGCGTATCTTCCTTGAATCCGGACAACGCCGAGTACGTAAACATCCCATGATCCCCCTGCCCGGGAACATCTCCTGATTGGATCGACGTATTCGAGTCTCCCTGGATAAAATCATACTCTGCGAGAACGTTGTTGTTCCTTGTTGCCGCGTGGACCCGATGGTTATTGTAGCCGTCATCGACCATGCCGACAATAGTGCCGAACCCGTTGATCGAGAGATCGTGAACCGAAGGAACCTGTATATTTGCCAGCTGGGTCAGGGATAGCCCGTAGCTCAGCGTCGTTCCTGTCTGGGTCTTGCCGGCAATTGATTGTCGTGGAACCGGGTGAGGGTTGAGGGGTGGACGGCGAAAGAGGGCAACGGGACTGGCATCATGTACAAACGGCAGGGAACGGACCGCGGCAAGCTGCGAAGAAGAGCCCTTGACGGATACCGCGTTGAGCCATCGCGATACTGCCCGCACCTCAACGCCAAGCGCCCTCAGATTGTTGACATACTGCGGATTGACCGGAATATCGAGATTGTCGAGAATGTCATGTGCAGCCAGCACCTTTGAACGTCGCCAAAGAGTGCGCGGGGAAATTCCAAGTTCTTGTGCGTCGGATGCTTGTATCCCGTAGGCGGGTTTGTCTCGAAAAAAAATCCATATTGCGCGGTTGCCTTCTGTCTGAGCAGCAAGCGTTTCAAAAAGGAAGACGCAAAGCAGAATGGCTCGTGACAATCGCATAGGAGAGCGCAAATCCTCTAATCGGTGTTTGTGAGAAGCTTCTCTACGACATTCATCGGCGATACACCTTCGGCAGCGGCGTTGAAGCTCAGAACGATCCTATGGCGAAGGACCGGGCCCGCAATTGCGCGGACATCGTCGATATCAGGATTATGTCGTCCGTGCAAAATTGCTCTTGTTTTTGCCCCAAGAATGAGGAACTGCGATGCTCGTGGTCCCGCACCCCAGCGAATCCAGTTCTTGACGAATCCGGGCGCCTGCGGAGACTGGGGCCGGGTCCGGCTTACAAGATCGACGGCGAATTTAACCACATTATCGGCAACCGGAACTTTTCGAATAAGATCCTGGAACCCAATGATATCCCGCCCGCTTAAAATGTGCTGAAGGGAAGGCTGATACGGGCTGGTCGTTGCCTTGACGATCTCTTCTTCTTCTTCGAACGAAGGGTAGTCGAGCCAGAGATTGAACATGAACCGGTCAAGCTGAGCTTCAGGAAGGGGGTAGGTACCCTCCTGCTCAATGGGGTTCTGAGTCGCCAGTACAAAGAAGGGCTCTTCGAGCCGGTAGGTTTGTCCTGCCGCGGTAACGTGATGCTCCTGCATTGCTTCCAGCAGGGCCGCCTGGGTTTTGGGCGGCGTGCGGTTGATTTCGTCCGCCAGGATTATGTTTGCAAAGATCGGTCCGTGCACGAACTTGAAACTCTTCTGGCCTGAAGAGACATTCTCCTCGATAATCTCGGTACCCGTGATATCGCTCGGCATAAGATCGGGCGTGAACTGAATGCGGCTGAACTTCAGGTCAAGTGCCTCAGCGAGGGTCTTGATGAGCAATGTCTTTGCCAATCCGGGAACACCGACGAGAAGACAATGACCGCGCGCCAGTAGGGTGATCAGAAGCTGTTCAATAATAAGCTCTTGACCGACTATAACCTTGGCGATTTCTTTCTTTATATCTGCATATCCCCCGGTGAGGAGTCGGGCAGATTCGACGTCATTCATGATTTCACGTGCTCCGATCGGATGGCTCTTAAAGCCGGACTTCCCAGAAGATGTTCTTCTTGAGTTCTTCGACCCATTCGTTGTTCATGCGCGAACGCTTGAAATAAAGGGCAATCTGTTCTATTCGCTTGAAATCCGTGTCAAGGCTCATCGCGTGCGCAGGCATGCGCTTTTTCACCCGCACGATCTGGTATCCGTAGGAACTCTTCAGTGTGACCCGATGCGGCAGCGAAATGTCACCGGTCTGGAGCGTTTTGAGGACACCGGCAAATTCGGCATCGAGTTGTTCAAGGTTGACCGTTCCAAGATCACCACCGAGAGATTTTGTCTCTTCGTCATCGGAATGTCGTTTCGCAAGCTCTTCAAACGATTCTCCCGCAAGCACCTTTGCCCGAATGGAGCGGAGCATCTCGACAGCAGAAGAGTCGCTGGCGGCCCCTTTCTCGATGCGCAGAAGGATGTGGCGTGCGTGAACCGATTCGCCACGACGTTCATCGAGCATGATGATATGCAGTCCGAACTCTGTCTTGACGATTTCAGAAATTCCCTTCTCGGGGAGGGAAAAAACAATGGCTTCGAATTCCGGGACGAATGTCCCGCGTTTTGCCCAGCCGAGGTCTCCGCCCGCCCCAGCCGTTCCATCCTGAGAATAGCGACGCGCGAAATCCGCAAAATCTCCGCCAGCCCGTAAGCTATCGAGAACCAATTGAAGCTTCTGACGCGTTTGCTGCTCGATGGCGGAATCAGGCTTGGGGAGCAGGAAGATATTGCTCACGTCGAATTCTTCCGGAACCTGCGGGAGGCTGTCTTTGTATGATTCGTAGAACTCTTCGGTCTCCCTGCGAGTCACCTGGATGGTTTGCTCACGCGTTTGGCGCAATCGCTGAACGAGAAGCTGCTTCCGCATGTCCTCCCGAAATTCCCGCTTGATACGGCTGAGCGGCATTCCGTAATACTGCTCCACTCTCTGCTGGGAACCGAGTTGGCGAATTATGCCGTCGAGTTGCTGATCAAGCGCCTGGGTCACCTCATCATCGGTCACCTCAATGCTGTCGATGAAGGACTGGGCGAGCAGAAGCTTCTCGCTGATCATTCCGTCCAGCATTTGTTTACGGAGCTCCGGCTTCGAAGGATCGAGCCGGTTCTGCAGGGCAAACATCGTTGTTCGTTCGGTGAGCTCCGACTCCGTGATAATTTCCTTCCCGACGACCGCAATGATCCGGTCGATCACTGTCTGAGCGGTAAGCGCCTGTGTGAGCAACAGGAGAAGGATGAGAGCGGCTTTGAGAGATTTCATGGGTAAATCCTATTCATGTGTTCTCAGGGAAAGCGAATCCTGAGGAACGGAACTTATGAGAACCTGAACAACATGTTTGGAACGAAGGTTCTCGAGAAGTCTATCCATCGTCTGCTGACGTCGATTAACGGCGAGCCTGCTGAGGATCTCATCTCTCACGTACGCCAAATCTGCCGTGCCGCCGTTCCGGGAGAACCTCCATACAATCAGCACACAGTACCCTTCATCCGTGCGAATCGGAAATGAAGGCTCCTGGCGCGGCGTTGCAGATAACACGCGCCAGAGTTCCGACGGGAGAAGGGTCGTTGAGGTGTAGTAGGAAGAATCTGCATGCATGACCACGCCGGAGGCCTGGGCCGGGTCGGCCAAAAGTTCATTGCGGGCCCTGGTCCACGCGGTTCCCCGCGTGATCTTTGTTCGGAAAGAATTGGCCTGGTCGCGGTCGCGGAAGAATACGAAACTGATGAGAGCAACGTCTTGCGTCAGGCGAAACTGATCGCGGTTGCTTTCAAAGTACGAATGCACCTCTTCATCCGCACTGGTCTGAGTTGAAGCGTTGTAGATCTCTTCATCGAGGAGGGCATTGATGGCAAATTGACGTCGAATGTCTTCCAACCGCGTTTCAAAATCGTCACTTTGGTCGATGCCCCTCCGTACCGCCTCCTGATATAACAATTCGTTTGTCAGCCAACGCTGGATGTATTCATGGACCTGGGCCCTGGAGATTCCGCGCGACGAATCAAACCGGGCCTCGACCTCTTCGAGTGTCAGTGTGCGATTGTCAATTCGGGCGATCGGCGTTCGCGGCTGCTGGGGTTTTTGGCACCCGACAAAGGCGGCGACAAACAAGAGACAGGCAGCGAGACGATTCTTATTCAATGGGTTCGCCTTTGAACGCTTCCCGAAACACGTCTTCGTTGATTTCCACCTTGTACTTCCTCCTCAAGGAATCGATCCACGCTTCCGTTCGAAGCTTCGATGCGATATCCCGGTACTGACTTGTCACTTCAGGAAGGGCCTCTTCATACGTTTTGTCTTCGGCGAGCTTCTTGTCAATCTTCTTGATGATGGACCAGCCGGATTCGTAAGCGATGGGCGCCGTAACGCTGTCGGTCTTCATGGAAACAGCCATGGCCATCAAGTCGTTGGTTCTCGCCGGAACAAATCCCCATTCGCCGCGCTTTTCCTTGAAACCCGGCCGTTCTGTGTACTGAGCCGCGAGGGTTCCGAAATCTTCCCCTTTGTTAATGCGGCCGTACAGAGCGACGGCAAGGCTTTCGGTGCGAACGAAAATCTCGGCGATGTTCACGCGGAAAGGCCAGCGAAAGCGCTTGCGGTTGGACTCATAATGCTGACGCAACAAGGAGTCATTCACAACGGTCTTGTTGTAGATTTCATCCTGTTCAATCCGGTAGATCAGCGTCCCGTTCTCGTACTCCTTCATAAGGTCCTCGAACTCGGGATAGCGTTGGGAAAGAGTTGAAGTGTGGTCGTCGAGGATTGTCGATTCAGCAAGACGCTCGGTGATATTATCGACATTCGACGGAGTCAACGGCATTACGCCGAACTCCTCGCTGGACTTCACCCTGTTGATGAAATCCTGAACGGTGAAGACTTTCGAACCGTAGGAGAAAAGGGTGTCGGTGAGCCATTCGGGTTTGATCGTATCGGTCCATCCGGTATTCTGACCGGTGAGGGTGCTGTCAAACGAATGGGTCAGGTCATAACGCAAAGTCACGTTAAAGTCCAGGTTGTACTGTTTGATCAACGTATGCATGAAATTCTCGTAATCCGTCCCATAGTACACCTGTTGGTAACGTTGACGAAGGTCTTTTTCCGCCTCTTCAAACGTAGGGGTTGCTTTGGCCTCGGTTACAGTGAACAGATGATAACCGTATGCGGCCCGATACGGGGGAGCGATCGTGTTGACTCGGGTGGAGAAAAGGATCGACGCAATGTCAGGCGGCAAGCCTGATCGCTCATAGAATCCCAGGTCGCCCGCCTGCATCTTGCTGTTTGGATCGTCGGAGTAGAGATATGCAGCCTGTGCGAATGTTATTTCATTGCTTGCGAGCCTGCGAAGAATGAAATCGATGCTGTCGCGCACTGCGGCCGTATCGGACAGATTGGGGGCAAACCTCTTAAAAACATGACTGACTCGGACAGCACCCCTGTTCGGCTGACGGGCATTGACCCTGATAATATGGTAGCCGAAACGGGTTCTGACGGGTCTCGGAGAGACTTCCCCCGGTTGAAGAGCATAAGCGGCGTCTTCGAATTCCGGAACCATGCGGCCCATGCTGAACCAGCCGAGATCGCCATGATTCATCTTTGCGCTTGGATCGTTGGAGTACTGACTCGCTACTGAATCAAAACTCGCGCTATCCAGCATTTTCCTGAGCTGATCGGCCTTGGTGTAGGCAACGAGGGTGTCGACCGGTGTAGGCTCACCGGGTAACCGGACGAGAATATGACTTGCCCTTATTTCTTCCATCAGCCTCCGATGCATCTCCCTGAGGCGCGGCTCGATCAGTTCCTTGCCAAGCATGTAGGAAGAAGCGATGGAAGACCGATATGAGCGAAGTTCGTTTTGAATTGCCGTATCGCGAAGAAGGCCCCGATCCCGAGCCTCGATCAGCTTTAGCTTATATTTGACAAAGAGGTCGAGAAATCGCTTTCGGTCCTCTTCACTCGAAGCTTTAGCCTTTTCCCAGCCACCGTTGTTGGCAGCATACATCTTCTCGAATTCCCGAAGGGGAACTTGTTCATCCCCCAGCGTTGCCAATGTCGATTGGGACGAAGAACATCCCGCGATGATGAGGGATATGGCGGGAAGCAGGGCAAGAATGAAGCGGAAGAACATGGTTATATCCTCTTATGCTGCTTGGAGTTACAGAATTACCGATCCTGTGGAAATTTCAAAGTAACCAAAATTGGAGTGTCAAGCAAGGCAATCATACCGCCGTCCTGCCTGTGTTCCGGAGAGAATTGTCAGATCGAGGTCTTGAGAAGATCCTTCTTGCGCTTGAGCAACTGATTGCCACGCCAGCCCTGCAGTTCGAACAATTGGGAAGAAGAAGAGGATTGAATTGTATATGTCTCACTTCCTTTCGCCTGCGAGATCCTCAGATGTATGCCGGCAAATGTTATCGTGGCGATAAGCTTCGACTTTGCAGGAAGGGAATCGAGAAATTCATCGCCCTGGAGGTTCGCAAGCAAGCCAAGGAGGCTGCTGAGAGCGGCTTCGTCTGCAATCTGATTCCCGATCATCCACACGCTATCCTTCCATGATACTGTGAAGGTCGTGTCGCCGAAATGGTATTGGATCTCTGTGATACTCTCCCGAGGAACTGAAACTACCGTTCGGTCGCGCCATTCTTTCAGCGGCTGTCGAGCAGACCGGGAGACGGCCCCGTTTACAAGATACACCTCGTTCGTTTTCTCCGGCCTCACGTAGACGTCCCCGTATCCTGGTCCCGGTTTGCCGATGAAGAGGGAGCCCACCTCATTCTCCTGATGGAAGATCCTCAGGAGGAGGGCCGTGGAATCAACCTGAAAGAGTGAGTGTTTTTCCGGCCTGTCGGAAACCGTCGCCTTGATCATGGTAGAACTCAGCTCATGAAGCAGCGTCGTTACGGCGTTTTGGCTTGCGCGCACTGAAAGCGGACTTTCGATGTGCCACTCCGCTCCCCGCTTTGTCATGGAGAGCGGAAGACCGGGTGAGTCGATTCTGATCCTGTCGACAGACGCGGAATCAATCCGGAGAAGAGGCTCTCCCTCCGATGAATCGAGACTCTGTTCTCCCGGACGCTGCATCAGAAAGAAAGCAATGGCGCCAAGAACGACCACTGCTCCGAGAAGGGCAAGCGTGTTTCTGTTCATCTTGATTGTCACCGGGATTGATGTTCGAGCGCTTTCTTGATCGAGACGCGGCGCCTCCACCGGAGAAGCCCGTACGCAATAACGGCAATCGGTGGGAGCAGGAGATTGATGTACTTCAAAAAGCGCCTTGTCGCGTCGGAAACCTGTTCAAGCGGCGGTTGGGAAATATTCTTTGATCGTATGGTGATCAGTCCCGCATCGTCAGCAAGGTAATCAACGATGTTCGCGAAGAAGTTCAGGTTGTCCCGCGAGCCAAGGTACTCGTCTTTCATGAAATCGCCGTCACCTACGACAAGGATCCTGGTGTCGGGAGAGGAGGTCAGTGTTGCTAGCGGCTGTTTGTCGGAAAAGAAGCTCTTGAACGATCCCTCAACAACCGCGGCAAGGGGAATATCCTTTTCGGCGAGATCAGCCGGCGCCAGCTTCTGGAAAGGATCGATCATCATGAACCCGGTCTGCCGTCCGCTTTGCTGCGACGAGCGAACAAGCACTTCCGCCTGAAGGCCCTTTTGGGCCGCCGTACTTGTATCGATAGAACTGACAAAGAAGAAGAAGACGTTCTGAAGGTCCTTTACCATGACGTTGTTGTTGCTGAAATTCGAAGCATTCGGCAAGAGCGGAAAAGGAACCTGACTTTGCATGCGAAACATTCCTTGCTGCTGCATCACGGTCACCGGGGCGCATTGGGCGTCCCGCACAAGGTCGTTATTGATGCGAGCGCCGTAGTGGGCGAGCAAATCATCGAGGCCAAGATCCATCTCCTGTGCAAACCGGGCTTGAAGCGTGGCATTGTAGCGATTGAGGAGGAAGGCAGTCTTTCCGCCCCGCATGAGGAACTGGTCGACAGCAAGCTTGCTGCTGTCTGAAAACCGCGATTGAGGCGAGACGATGAGAAGAGCGGTAATATCTCCCGGGACTTCCTTTCCCCCGGCAAGGTCCACAGGAGTCAGCTCATACTGGGCCGAGATAACCTGAGCTGCCTGTCGGTAGCCTGACGGATCGACCTCCTGATGACCCGTTGAATAGCCGATCTTCTTCTTCTCCCTGACCGTCAGCCGTTTCATCGCACTGCTCAAGTCATACTCGAGAGAAGCGAGATTCTGGATGACCGGCAAAACCTCTTTTTTGTCTTCGTACAACATAACCAGGCCCATGTATCCGCGCTTGACCTCGAGCTTGTCGTTGTTAATTACCTGCACCTGCACAGGTGCGACACCTTGCCCCTGGGCCTCCTGCTCTCCGTTTTCACCCTCCGGGCTAATGAAGTCGAACTGCAGGTTCCCCCCTGAGTATGCCTTGTAGTCATTGAGAATATCGAGCGTTGCCCGCCGGTTGCCATTGTACGGTGCCGGAAGGTCTTCTGTGAAGTACGCTTTGACGGTGATCCGGTCATCCAAAGAGCGGACGATGGTTTTGCTTGCTTCGGAAAGCGTATAGACATTCTGCGAGGTCAGGTCCAGACGACCAAAAAGCCGGATGGAGATGAAGTTCACCAGAATGACAAGGGCGAGGACAATGAGGAGGCGGATCAGTGTTTGAGTTCTTTGCGGTTTCATTGTTGACTCACCATTTGCGACGCTCAAGGGAAACGACCGAACAATACAACGTGAACCCGAGGATGCTCGCGAAATAAATGAGATCCCGCGTGTCAATGACCCCCCTCGCCATGCTCAGGAAGTGTGAATCGGTGCTGAGGTATTCCAGGAGACTTGCGAGAGCTTCGGGCATGAAAATGAGAACCTTGTCAACGATGAAGAAGACCAGGATGAGGAAGATGCCAAAGAGGAATGCTACGATCTGATTATCGGTGACGCTGGAGGCAAAAAGGCCGAGACTTACGAAAACTCCCGCCATGAGTAAGAGCCCCAGGTATCCTCCGATGACAGGGCCGTTGTCGATGGTGCCGAGCGAAGAAATCGTCACATAGTAGACCAGCGAAGGAAGGAGGGCGATCCCCATGAGACTCCAGGCGGCAAAGAATTTGCCCAGGATAATCTCCGCGTCATGGACCGGCTTGGTCGTGAGAAGTTCAATCGTTCCTGACTTTCGCTCCTCGGCCAGGAGCCGCATAGTAATTGCCGGGATGACAAAAAGGAAGATCCATCGGGCGGTTTCGAACATCTCGCGCATCGAAGCAGCATTGGCCAGAAAAATGTTGCTTGCATAGAACCAACCCAGCAGCGCCAGGAACACAACAATGACCACGTAGGCAACCGCAGAATTGAAATACGAGCGCAATTCCTTGATGTAAATGGGAACGATGTTCTTGAGCTGCACTGAACTGGGTAATTGGAATGCCATGAGGGAATCCCGCGGCTAATTGACAGTTTCTGATCGGGTCAGCTTGTGGAAGATCTCCTCGAGGCTGGTGCTTTGCCGCGAGAGTTCTAGCAGCACCCAACGTTCCGAGATTGCCTGCCGGAACAGCTCCTCCCGGATATCCATCCCCTTTGCCGAATGAATGATGAACCTATGGATCGGTCCTTCGGACCCGCGGTAGTCGACGGCTTCCACATGCCGGAGGGATTTAAGTTTAGGAAAAAGATCCTGCATGGGGTCCGGCGTTTCTGCTTTCAGTTCGACCGAGACGCTTTCCGACCCTCTGAAACTTTGTTTAAGCTCATCAGGTGTTCCGTCGGCGACAATGCTCCCTTCATTAATAATGACAACTCTGTCGCACGTTGCCTGGACCTCCGAAAGAATATGGGTGGAAAGAACAACGGTCTTCGCGCTGCCGAGACGGCGGATCAGGTTTCTGATTTCGATGATTTGGTTCGGATCGAGTCCGCTGGTTGGCTCGTCAAGGATGAGCACCTCAGGGTCATGGATCATCGATTGAGCGAGCCCGACCCTCTGCCGATAACCTTTGGAGAGCTCGCTAATGTCTTTGTGACGCACCTCCTCAAGGCCGCAAACCTCCACCATCTCGTTCTGTCGCTGTCTGAGATGCTTATCCCGCAGCCCGTGGAGCCGGGCAGAGTACTCAAGATACTCGAGCACGTTCATGTCAAGATACAACGGATTCAACTCGGGGAGATAGCCGATCTTCCTTCGGACCTCAACAGAGTAGTCGAGCGTGCTCAGGCCGTCAACTTCAACCGAACCGGAGGATTGCGGCATATAGCATGTGATGATCTTCATCGTCGTGGTCTTCCCCGCTCCGTTCGGTCCCAGGAAGCCCAGTATCTCACCGGTCTTGACGTCGAACGAAATGTCGTTGACGGCTTTTTCGTCACCGTAAAGTTTTGTCAGATTTCGAACGGCAATGGACATGCTAATCCGTATTCAAATTGTCGCGACTGAGTGATAATCGGTCTTTTTGTGTCAGGATGCTGCGAAAGGTGGAACAATTTTAAGAAAAAGAAGAAACTTTGTCAAGAACTTCATCCTACTCCGTGTTCTCTGTGTCCCTCTGCGTTAAAGTCTTTAACCACAAAGGTCACAAAGAGGGCACAAAGACTATAGAGAACATATACAGACGCAGACAAGCAGCGGAGTGTTCCTGTTCAACGCAAAGAAAGCGAGAGTTGCGATTCCTGGGGACGAAGGAAGGATTCGGTGGAAAGGCGAACAGGGGTTTCGTTCAAGTGATACTTTCGGCAACCTGCCTGAAAGAGATTCTCGATTGTATCGGCGATCGGGCCTTCGCCCTTCATTCGCTTTCCGAAGTCCGATTCGGAAAGCTTTCCCCCTCGGACGGACCGAATATGACTCACGACTTTGTTGAACTTCTCGGGGTATTCGCGCTTGAGCCACTCGAGGAAGAGATCCTTGAGTGCATAGGAAAGCCGCACCGTTGTTTGCCCCGCATGACGTGCGCCGCTTTCTGATGCCTGCCTGAGAATTTCTGGGATCTCGCTTTCTGTCAGTCCGGGTATTATCGGTGCCACATTGACACCGACGGGAATCCCGTTCGCGGCAAGAATTTCCACTGTTTCCATGCGCTTTCGGGGAGCCGAAGCGCGCGGTTCCAGTTTTCTTGCCAGATCCTGGCGGAGCGTTGTGACGGTGATAATGACGAAGAGAAGATTGGTGGCGGCAAGTTCTTTGAGAATATCGACGTCGCGCTGAACAAGGGCGTTCTTGGTAATGAGCGAGACCGGGTTTCGGAAGCGCAAGAATATTTCGAGGCAGCGGCGGGTGATCTTCAATGTCCGTTCCGCAGGCTGGTAGCAATCAGTATTGCCTGAAAAAACCACCGTCTGGGGTTGCCATGAAGGCTTGCTGAATTCAGCCGCAAGGAGCTCGGGTGCTTTGAGCTTCACCATGATCTTTGTCTCAAAATCGAGGCCGGAGGAGAAGCCAAGGTATTCATGTGAAGGGCGCGCGTAGCAATAGATGCAGCCGTGCTCACAGCCTCGGTAGGGGTTGATGCTGTACGTGAAACCGATGTCGGGGCTGTCGTTTTTGGAGAGAATGGAAAGAGAGCGGTCGACATAGAAGCGCGTGGGGACTTTTTGCCCGGGCTCGGGCAGCTCAAAGTACTCCGCCAGATCAGGAGGCGGCGATTCCACTTTGAGTGATTCAAAGCGGTTGGGAGGATTGAATCCCGCCCGCGACCGATGAATGGGCGAGATTCACTCATGGGGCGACGGTGCGGAAGCGAACGGTTTGGCCTGGACGCGTTGGGATCTGGTTGATTTGCGGGGTTTCAATGGAGGGGGAAGAAAGAGCTCCTTGAGGCGATCGACCGTATATCCGAATGGCGAGAGCAGCGACTCGATCGCTTTCAGTGTCAGTTCGGTGTAAAAGTCGATATCGTAGCCATCCTCAAAGGCATACAAGGCAATCGGCTTTGCCTTTTCCGGTTTTTTCTTTCCCGATTGGTCGATGAGAATGTACTCGATGGTTTCTCCGGCCGCGAGATGGACCCCCATTTCTTCAATAAGTCCCGCAACGACAGCGCTGACGCTTTTGTTGGTATATTCATTCGCCTCTTTTGTAATGTGCCGCCGCATGACAAGCTCCATCGGATTCACTTTTCCGCTTCTGAGCATTGCAACGGCGTTGCGGCCGATGTCGAGGAGCTCGGGGACCAACGTCTCTACATCGGCCGCCGTGCGCGCAGGTGCCATGCGGTCGAACATTGCCCTCTGCATGGTCTTGATGAACGGGGGAGTGTCCCGGCGGCGTGTTTCGAGTCCGCGCACTTTAAAATCGCCGTTGCGGTACCACCCTGCATACCGGTTGGCCGTCGTGATGAGGGGATCCTGCTTTGACGCCGGGAAAAGGATCCAGTTGTAAATTCCTTCCAATGAAATATCGATTCCCGTGCGTGCCGCGATCTCGCGGCATAACTCTTCATATTCCTGCTCGGAAGTGCCGGGCTTTTTCAGCCAGACGCAATCGATGATGGCGTGAAGCATTCGGAAGCCGTGCTGCTCAGCAATCTCCTTTGCCGTTAAAATGGAGTCGCGCGAAAATGCGTTCACGGACTCGTGTGCTTCGATTCTTCCGAAACGTGCGTTCTTGTATCCGAGATATCCGAAACAGCTGACGAGCATCCATTTGAGCGCATTCTGGCGCCGGTCGTATTTACGGAACAGAGCGTCATCCCTCCCCTTATAAAATCGTTTGAGTCTTTTATAATGAGACCGTTTTTGCACCACCGATCGAAGTGTTGCCGGGACTATTCCCTCGCGCCGTTCACAAATGGTATACCCGAGCTCGGGGACGGCCGAGTTTGAACAGCAACGGCAATTGACCGTTTCCGGGGAAACGTTCTTTTCGACCATGATGGTGGGATACATCGAAACGAAATCGAGCTCGGCGACTTCTTCGTGGTACCCAAGAGGAGGATTGAAAATAAGACCGCCCCTGTCTGCCATCAACAATGTGGAGGCCGATTTGAAGTCTTCCGGTTCCCGTTTTTTGGACGGAATAAGGTACCGGTGGCTGTGCGCCCAAGAGAGCTGCAGGGACGACATCGATGTGCCGATGCTGACGCGGGCCTGGCGCTGAACGGGAATCTGTGTCAAACGGGCGAGCTCGAAGACTCCGTCAAGGTCGGCCTCGCCGAACGTGAAGGAGTTCTGCTCATCGAGGTGCCAGCGGCCGGCGAGCTCAAAAGCCCCGTCTTTATGGACGATTTTGCCGTACTGGAAAAAACTCGATTCCCTGGTTCGGAAATACGGTGTCTGCTCATCGCGGTTCAGGAGGAGGGGAATATTGTGACGTGCAGACAGAGCCGTCAGGTGCGGCAAAATGATCGAATCGCCGTATTCCGTCAGAACAATATCGGGGTCGCAGCGATGAAGATGCCAGTTGAGCGTCTCCAGCACGTCACGCGGGTTCTCTTGCTCCAGCGAATATGTCTGGCCATCGTAGCTGACCTCAAGCTGTAGGTGCTTGCGATATTTGGGAGGGACAAAGTTGTTCCCGTTTCTCAGTCGTAGCGTTGAAAGCGGCGGAACCTCGTATTCCATTGCTTCATGATGATCGTTGATGGCCCATCCGACGAGACGGCTGCGATGATCGATTTCGTAGTCACCGTAAGCAAGAGGAAAAAGAGCCGTTTCATACAGAAACAACTGAGGGACAAGGAGATCCGAATCAAAAAAAGCAAAGTGAGGGAAAAATTGTTCAAAGGATCGGACGACAGATGAAAAGCGGGTCGGGTTATGAACGGAAATTTGTAGAACGTCCCATGATTCATCGGAGTACAATTCCTTGCGCGTGGTGATTGAAACAGTAAGCCGTGTGTCGCAGCGGGTGGCGAGTGTGGAGGCGCGCTTCATATCCTGCGGACTCAGGTGAAGAAAAAACGAAGGAAGAAAGGGAACGGTGCAGCGATGCTTTCTTCCTTCGCGGTCGATAAGCCACACGACCATGCCGTCTGTCGAAGGATAAGCGTCAAAGAGCCACCCCGAAACGACATTGCTCATGTGCGCTCCTCGGGAGCAGCAAGCGCGCCGGCCTGAACAAGCCGCCGGCGCAGTTCTTTGATGGTCTTTCCCTGCTCAATGATGATCGACATGATAATGCTCTCAAAGGGAATGGCGCGCATGGCGTAAAAGTTTGTGGCGAGATGACGCTTGGCGGCGCGGAAGACCTCATCGAAGATCTCCTGGTCCTCCAATTGCAGGCCGCGGCGGAATTTCGACCAGCCGGCGATCTCACTGTCGATGATGTTGGTGAACGTCGGTACGGTGCGTCCCATGATTGTTTTCTCCTTTCGGTGATAGAAGAGATGAAGGTTGAGGCTCAAGTTGAACGGCATAGTGATGGTGTTCATCCTCTTCGAGGCGATAGACACGATCCACGGATGATGTGAGTGTCTGAGAGAGGCCGTTACGCTCTTCGGGCCAGACGGTCCGGTCAACGGATGCGATGAGAACGGAAATGCCGCGCTGCTTCATTTCTTGGAGGGCAATGAGAACGCGGCGGAGAATCTGGCGGACCTCACGCAGCGGCGCCTGCTCGTCGTACAGTGTTTCGAGCGGATTGAAGATCATAGCGGTGGTGGCGCCTTTGGCGGCAAGAAAAGCGGGGAGGCGCCGTGTGAGCGCCTGCTCCATCTGGTAGCAGGTGAATCCGCGGGAGATGAAGATGCGGTTGAGCAGTTGTGCGGGGTCGATCCGATGTTCCCGGGCAAAGCGGGAGATCAGGTGGACGTTGAAACAGTTCCCGCCGTCAACGACGGCGATGGAGGAGCCGTTGGCCAGAGCAACGGAGGCCATGGTGAGGGAAAGCGTGAAGACGGCGCTGTCACCGTGCAGCAGGTACACCTTTCCGGGCGGGTGGGTGAAGGCATGAATGAGGCTCTCAGAAGAGCGGATCATTGCCGTGTCTGTGTCTGCGGCAGAGGATAGTAACTGACGGGCTTGGACTGGAAATGGTGGCA
>Ga0209002_10000114_pt1 | contig 51626 bp, 60 predicted proteins | sample Rifsed16ft2_FD_184010 | JGI IMG/M metagenome (GOLD analysis project Ga0209002, IMG submission 184010) | Soil microbial communities from Rifle, Colorado, USA - sediment 16ft 2 (version 2) | ecosystem: Environmental > Terrestrial > Deep subsurface > Rock core/Sediment | place: Rifle, Colorado...
CTCCTCCGTCACGCAGGCGCCGCCGACGATCGCTCGCCGCTCGAGGACGAGGACCTTCAGGCCCGCCTTCGCGAGGTACGCGGCCGAGACGAGCCCGTTGTGCCCGCCTCCCACGATGATCGCGTCCCACGCGCTGGCCACGTCGCGGGCACCGCGTGTTTCCTATGTAGCCTTGCTGTCGCCCCCGCCGAACCGGACGGGGCGCTTCCCGAGTCCGACGACCTCTGAAACTATAAGACCGCCGCTCCCGTTCCCTTCGTCATGCCCTCGAAGAAGGGGAAGCCTCGGCGGGCGAGGGATCGTCCGGGCCTGCTCGAGCGCCTGTCCCGAGGTGTCGTCCTGGGGGACGGTGGGTACCTCCTCGAACTCGAGAAACGGGGCTACGTCCAGCCGGGCCCCTTCACCCCGGAGGTCGTCCTCGAGCACCCCGGGGCGGTCCAGGAGCTGCACCGGGAGTTCATCGATGCGGGCGCGGAGGTCCTCCAGGCCCTCGCGTTCTACGCGAGCCGCGAGAAGCTCGCGACGACGGGATACTCGGGCAAAGTGAGGGACATCAACCGGGCGGCCGTCCGCCTCGCGAAGGAGGCCTCGGGGGGCGACGCCCTCGTCGCCGCGAACCTGAGCCTCACGTGGATGTACGATCCGAAGGACCGGAAGTCCGCCGACCGGGTGCGGCGCCTGTTCGACGAGCAGCTGTCGGCCCAGCTCCGCGAACACCCGGATTTCGTGATTGCGGAGACGTTCTCATGGCTCGGCGAGGCCCTCCTCGCGGCGGAGCGGATCGAGAAGACCGGGCTTCCTTCCATGGTCACGGTGTCGTTCGACAAGGATCCGAAATCGTATGACGGGCACACGCCGGCGGAGTGCGCGAGGGTCCTGCACGACGCGGGCGTGGACGTGATCGGCGTCAATTGCCTGAGGAATCCGATCACGATGCTCCCCCTTGCCCGGGAGATGCGTCGTGCCGTCACGGGGTTCGTCGCGTGCCAACCGACGGCCTACCGCACGCCCCCCGACACGCCGGACTTCACGGCGACGAAGGAATTCCCCTTCGAAACGGAGACCCTCGTCCTTTCCCGGAAGGTCCTGGGGGCCTTCGCCGCGGAAGCGAAGGGCCTCGGGATCAACTACATCGGATCGTGCTGCGGCTCGATGCCCGTCCACGTGAGGGAGATGGCACGCGCCCTCGGGAAGGCGCCGCTGGACCGGCAGTGGCGCGTGGACTACACGAAGCCGATGTCCGCGTTCGAATTCTACCAGCACGAGGGATGAACCCCGGTCCCGGGTGGATCGGGTTCGTGAGACACGGGTGCCGCAGCATACCTCTAAGTAGAGGTATGCACGACGCGTCTCGTACCTCGTTGGGGTGGCGATCCCGGTCAGCGGAACGGGTTTCCGCAGAAGAAGCAGAACAGATTGTCCGCGTTCACCATCGTTCCGCAGCTCGGGCATCGTTTCTTCCCTCCGGTGACGGGCGGGGCCGCGGGCCGAGCGGGGACCACAGGCTCGACCGGACGGACAAACTCGACGGGCGGCGGTGGGGCCGACACCCGAGGCTGAACCGGATGGGTGGCATGGGGCGGGCCCGGAGGCGGAGCAGGAGGCGGCGGTCCTTGTGTCTGCTGGACGTAGTAGGTGGGGGGGAACATCGTGCGTTGGCGGTACGTCGCGCGGCGAGCACGAGCCGCCCGGCGCTGGGGGATGAATGCGACGATCGCCGCGAGGGCGATGATGAACAGTGCGAGATACAGGACATTCGAGGCCAGGAGTTGGTACAGGACGAAGAGGAAGTCGGGAAGGTTCGAGGCGGTGACGCTCTTCTCCGGGGATTCGTACGAGGTCCCGTTCACCGTGGCGACGACCTTGAAGTACAGGGAGTTCGCGCCCGACGGGATCGTCAGCCCGGTCGTCGTGTAGTCCTGCCGCGTCTGGCCGCTCAGGCTCGCGGTCGCATTCCCGAGCCGCCCGGGCACGGTGCCCCAGACGGCGTGGGTGTCGGTCACCGCGAGCCCGGCAGGGCCGAGGATGGACCACGTGATGTCGAACGTCGAGCTCCGCCCGACGCTCTGCGGATACTGGTTCACAGAAATGAACGGCTGGCTCAGGGCGTTGATTCCGTTCCAGAGGTTCACGACGCCCCAACCGTACTCCTGGCTGGTGCCTCCGGATGGCATCACGGCGCTGCTGTTCAGGAGGTTCCACACCTCGATGTTCGACAGGCTGGGATCCATGGACCAGAGCATCGCGGCCGCGGCGCTCACGAACGGCGCGCTGAACGACGTGCCGCGGCGGTAATCCACGTCGTTGTTCCCGTCGAGGGTCAGGATGCGGTCCCCGGGAGCGGCAAGATCGAGCCCGGATCCGTAGTTCGAGAACGTCGCCCGCAGACCGCGTTCGTCGATGGCCGCGACGGACACGACGTTCGCGAGACGCGCGGGATAGTCGAGGGTCGACACCCCGGTGTTCCCGGCCGCCGCGACGATGAGCGCTCCGCGGGACCATGCGTAGTCGATCGCGAGCTGGATGTCTGTCGGCCCGCCGAAGGTCTCGTTCGTCCCGAGGGAGAGGTTGATCACCTTCGCCCCTCGGTCCGCGGCCCAGCGAATCGCCTGGGACGTGTTGAAGGAGGATCCTTGCCCGTTCGAGCCGAGCGCCCGGAGGGCCATCACGCTCACCTGGGCCGTGCCGGCAATCCACTGACCGTTGTCGATCGTCGCCGCGATGACGCCCGCGACGCCAGTCCCGTGGTACACCCCGGAGGGGTCCGTCTCCGTGGGGTTCGTGTCCGACTGGAGGAAGTCGTATCCGTGGGTCCCGTCCACGGGGTTGTCCCACATGTTCCCCGTGATGTCCGGGTGGGTCCATACGACGCCCGTGTCGACGACGGCGACGATCACGGTACTCAAGCCGAGGGTGACGTCCCAGGCGCGGGGCGCGTCGATTTGGCGCAGGCCCCACTGGTCCACGTAGAAGGGATCGTTCGGTCGGAACGACGCGAAGACGGGGAACTCCGCAAGGACGACGACGGGACCGGACCGGGTCGCCGCCGAGGCGCCCGCGAAGAACGACGCGGCAATCGCGGTCACGAGGAAGGCCGCGAGGATTCGCCGTGCCGATTCGTCCGGAAACCGTCGAGACAACGGGGAAGGCCTCCGCAGAGGAGAGTCGGCCTTGCTATTGCCCACCACCCTTCTTAAACCTCTCTCCGTCATTGTCAGGAGCCGACATCGGGGCAATCCTTTAGCTCTGGAAGGCCGTCGCTCGGCCCATGGCGTCTCCTTCATCGCAGGTCGCCCTCGTCACAGGCGCCTCGAGTGGCATCGGACGGGCGGCGGCAATCCTCCTGGCCCGCAGCGGATATCGCGTCTTCGCGACCGTCCGCTCGACCGAGGACGAGGTCTCCCTTCGCGAAGCGGCGGTGGGCTTGCCCCTTGACGTCCTCCGACTCGATGTGGCGGATGAATCGGCCTCGGCCCGGTGCGTGCACGATGTCGTCGGCCGGGCGGACCGCATCGACGTGCTCGTGAACAACGCGGGCTTCGCGCAGCTCGGCGCCGTCGAGGACCTGACCCGGGCAGCCCTCCGTCAGCAGTTCGAGGTGAACGTGTTCGGTCCGATGCATCTATGTCGCGAGGTCCTGCCCGTCATGCGCTCGCACGGATCCGGCCGGATCGTGAACGTGAGCTCCCTCGCGGGTCGGGTGAGCGTGCCATTCATTGGCGCCTACTGCGCCTCGAAGTTCGCGCTGGAGGCCTTCAGCGACTCCTTGCGGGTCGAGGCCCGTTCTGCCGGCGTCCGCGTGGTCCTCGTGGAACCCGGGCCGGTGAAGACTCGATTCCAGGAGGCTCTGCGTTCGTCCGCATCCGACCTCCCGAAGGCCAGCGAGTTCCGCGCCCATTACGACGAGATTCTCTCGGAACCCACGAGCCGGTTCGCCGTCGACCCGGAGCGCGTCGCACGCGTGATCCTGAGGGGGATCCGGTCTCCTCGGCCGCGGGCCCGATACCGGGTGCGCCTCGTCGAGGGTGCAGTTGCGCGGATCACCCGCGTCGTTCCGGCGAGCGCGATGGACTGGGGCGTCGCTCGGTTCTACGGACTCCGGCCGGCGGCATCCCAGCGGCGGTAAGGCCCAAGCCCCCGGTCGCATTGCCCCTCGCATGCGCGCGGTGTACTTCCGCCGGCCCGGCGGCCCCGAGGTTATCGAGGAGGGAGAGCTCCCGACGCCGGAGCCCGGGCCGGGTCAGGTGCGACTCGAGGTCCTCGCGACCGCCCTCAACCACCTGGACGTCTGGGTCCGGATGGACCCGTCGGGGGCCCCGATGCCCCATGTCGGCGGGTCCGATGTCGTGGGCACCGTCGACGCGGTCGGGAGGGGCGTTCGCCTCCCGCAAGGCGTGCGAGGCGTATTCCTCCCGACCCTCTCCTGCGGTCGCTGCCTCCACTGCCGACGTGGGGAGGATTCCCTCTGCAAGGAGTTCGGCATCCTCGGGAGCGAGACGAACGGCGGCCTGGCGGAGTACGTCGTCGCGCCTGCCCGCAACTTCGTCCGGGTCCCCGCCTCCCTCCCCGATGAGACCGCCGCCGCGTATCCCCTGACGGCCCTCACGGCCTACCGGATGCTCGTGACGAAGGCGCGGATCCGTCGCGGCGAGACGGTCCTCGTCCACGGCGCCGGCGGCGGCCTGTCGTCGATCGGCATCCAGATCGCACGGGCCCTCGGAGCGCGGGTCCTCGCGACGACCGGGTCCTCTGTGAAGGTGACGCGCGCAAAGGCACTCGGCGCGTTCGCCGTCATCGACTATCGCCGCGAGGACGTCCTCCGGCGCGTTCACGAGATCACGGATGGCGAGGGCGTCGACGTCGTCTTCGAGAACGTCGGGCAAGCGACCTTCGACATCTCCCTCCAGGCCCTGAAGAAGGGCGGCCGCCTCGTCACCGCCGGCGCTTCGACAGGCGGCCGCTTCCCCGTGGACATCGGGGATGTGTATTGGCGGCAACTCGCGATCCTCGGGTCCACGATGGGCGGACGACGGGAGTTCGCCGCGGTGAGTCGTCTCGTCTTCGCGGGGAAGGTACGGCCCGTGATCGATCGCGTGCGCCCCTTGACCGCGGGCGAGGTACGCGCAGGCCACGAGGCCTTGGAATCGGGAACCCAGTTCGGGAAGATCGTGTTCCGGGTCGGCGCCTCGCCGTCGCCCGGACCTAGAGCCTCTTCGCGAGCTCTTCGAACCTCTGGCTCGCGCCGCTCTTGATCGGCACGCCATGGCCGAACACGGCATGCTCGAAGTGGAGCTTCGCGACCTTCTTGATCGATTCGCGGTGCTGTTTCGGGTCGATGTTGTAGCGGTCGTCCATGGGCCGCAGCCCGGACTCGTTGTTCGCGGAGTCGCCCGCGATCAGCAGAGAGCGGGTCTCGTCCAAGAGGGCGATGCTGCCCCTCGTGTGGCCTGGCGCGAAGACCACCCGAAGCCCGTCGTAGGTCTGGCCGTCCTCGAGGAGGACGTCGACGGGCGTCGGCGTGTGTCGCTGGACCCCCGGAGGTCCATCGTAGGGTCTCCTCCGGGAGACGAAATCCGCCTCGATCCGATGGGCGGCCACCTTCGCGGGCGAGTCCGCCTTGATGGCCCCGAGCCCGCCCACGTGGTCCGGATGCGTGTGCGTGATGAAGATCGTCGAGAGATCTCTCGGGGAGACCTTCACCTTCGCGAGATAGTCGAGGATCTTCGCCGGTTGGGCGTCCGCGGACGTGTCGATGAGCACGAGGCGGTCATCGACCAGGAGCGTCGTCGTCGCATATGTCTCGATGACGTGTACGCCATTCACGAGTTCCATTCCCGCCACCTGCCACGAGGACGTAGATTCGCTCACTTATGCCTTTCGTGAGACCCGAGATGACGGCGGAGCTCCGCGTACGCGTTCGGCGCGTTACCCCGTCGCGGCCGGTCGCAGGCGTACGCCGGTGAGAGCCGCCAGGAATCCGAGCGCCGAAATCCCGAAGCCCGCGAAGATCAGGAGGTGCGGCGCCGCGTACACCGATTCCACCGCAACCCTCTCGATCTCGTGGACGTAGAAGTCCCACGCGAGTCCCGAGGTCGTCGTCCCAAGTCCCAGGCCCATGAGGGCCATCGCCGAACGCCACCGCACGAGGATGCGGCGCGGAAGGAAGCCGGATGTCGCCTGCATGTCCGATCACCGGGAGGAAGGAGGTCTCCATCCTTGAAGAGCGAATACGGCCCGCACGGTGTGTCCCGGATCCGGACCTAGGGAGCCCTCTCTTCTTCCGCTGCGCTTCCCCTGCGAACAACTCGTCGGGTTCTTATGCCTCATCCCCTTTCCGGACGCGGGTCCCTCCATGACTCTCACGGACGTCCTGGGACGGGTCGAGGCCGACGCGCCGAAGGCCCTCGAGCTCCTGAAGGAATACTGCCGATTCCCGACGATCTCCGCGCACAAACGGGCGCAGCCGGAAACCGCGGCCTTCGTCCGGCGGCTCCTCGAGGAGAACGGGTTCGAGGCCCGCGAGTATCCGACGGACGGAGGACCGAACGTCGTCTTCGGGCAGATGCTGGTCGACGACCGGAAGCCGACCCTCCTCATGTACCAGCACTACGATGTGCAACCGGTCGATCCGATGAACGAATGGAAACGGGATCCGTTCGACCCGACGATCGAGGGCGACAAGTTCTGGGCCCGCGGTTGCGGGGACACGAAAGGGAATTTCATCGCGCAGCTCCTCGCCGTCCAGGCCTGGAAGGCGGTCGAGGGCCGACCGCCGATCAACCTGAAGTTCGTCGTCGAGGGGGAGGAGGAGGTCGGGAGCCCCCATTTCGCCTCCTTCGTGGAGGCGAACCGGGAGATCCTGAAGGCCGACGGAGCGACGATCGAGGGGGGCGATCATCTCCACGACGGCACGCCGAAGATCGAGCTCGGATGCAAGGGGATCCTGTACGTCGAGATGATCTGCCGCACGGCGAAGGTGGACCAGCACTCCGCGTACGCCGCAATCTCGCCGAATCCTGCGTGGCGGCTCATCCACGCCCTGAACACCCTGCGGGATGCGAAGGGCCGCATCAAAATCCCCGGTTGGTACTTGGACGCCCGGCGTCCAACGGCGCGGGAGGTGCGATACCTCAAGGCCACCCAGTTCCGGGTCTCCGCCCTCAAGGAGTTCTGGGGCGTCCGGGAGATGCTCGGCGGAGACAACGACTATGAGGTCGTCCGCCGTCTCATCTATTCCCCCACGTGCACGATTTGCGGCTTCGTGAGCGGCTACATCGAGGAGGGCACGAAGACCGTGAATCCCGCGGTCGCGAAGGCGAAGATCGACTTCCGGCTCGTCCCGAACATGCGGATCGAGAAGCAGCTGCCAAAGCTCGTCGAGCACCTCAATGCGAAGGGGTTCGGGGACATCGAGGTCGTGCCGGCGAAGGAGAACCTCGAGGCGAGCGCGATCCCGATCGCCTCGCGGATTGTGAAGGCGGCGATCAAAGGCTCCGTGGACGCGTACGGTCGGGAGCCGGAGGTATGGCCCTGGTCGCCCGGCGCTTCCGCGAACCGGTTCTTCAACGAAGTCGTCGGGGCGCCCTCGATCTCTGGCCCGGGGGTCTCGTACGACGGCTCGAACTACCACGCACCGAACGAGAACATCCGGATCGTCGACTTTGTCGGCGGCGCGAAACACATGGCGGCGATGATGGCCCGTCTCTGAGGCGGCCTGAACTGCGACGATCCGGGACTGCCACGGGTCGAAAACCCGCCGTTCCGAACGGTGAGCGAGGGCAAGGCGAACCGGAAAGGGGCGACGGGCGCACAATTGGGGTCGGAACCGGGCTAGATTCTGGTGAGAATCCGAATCGTCCTTAACGCCTGATCCGTCCGTGGCCCACCTTCGGCGCGTCGGACGGCGCCGGGAGGAGACCTCATGAAACGGATCGGTGTTGTCGTCGCGGTTTTCTTGGCCGCGATCGTGGTGGCGAGTTTGGGAACGGCCTCGTATGCTTCCGCGAAATCGACGCGAGACTTCGCGGCGGGGTTCTGGGGAGATGGTGTTCGATGGGGGACTGTCGTCACACCTGCGTTGCTGCCGAGTGTTGCCCCGGCCGGTTCGTTCGACAAATTCCTCGTCGTCACGAACAGCAACACGGCGGGAGGCCAGGCGCCCATCGTCGAGGCGGCACCGGGGAATTCCTTGTACAATGGCGGACGCTGGGTGACGTACACGGTTGTCTGGACCGCCGACGGTTTCGCCGACCACGGCGGAATGGTGCCGCTCCTCACGTCTTACGCGGACGTGATGTTCCACGAGGGTCTCGGCCACCTGACGCTCGTCCAGGGCAGCCCGTCGGGCGGACCCCCCGAGTACTTCGAGTGTCCGCTCGTTCCCTTCAGCGGGTGAATCATCCACAGAGGGGACCCGCGTCCCCTCATCTTTCCCTTTCATCCCCCGGGTTGCACGGGAGGTATTTATTGCATCGAGACATTGCGCGCGGTGAACCCCGTGAGCGCGGCGCTGCGTCAGCTCCTGTGGTACTTGATCGCGGGCACGCGGGGCGGGCTGAACCGTGCGCGGATCCTCGAGGCACTCCATGACCGACCGTACAACGCAAACCAGCTCAGCGAGACGCTCGGCCTCGACTACCGCACGATCCGCCACCACCTGGACCTCCTGCAGAAGAACGGGCTCATCACCCGTCCGAGCGGCGACGCGTACGCTTCCCCCTACTTCCTCTCCTCGTTCCTCGAAGGGAACTACGCGGTGTTCGAGGAGGTCCGCCGGAAGGTCATCCCACGGAAAGGGGATTCGGGTTGAATCTTGGAATAGCTCCAATGCGTGGAACGTCGTAGGGTGTGGTGAGCTATGCCGAGCATTTTCATGATGGGGAGCCTCGCGGTGGGGGTCGCGAACATCGTGCTCGCCTCGGTCCTCCTCTTCGTGTACCGCGGGATCTTTGCCCGTACGCGCGCCCCGTTCAGCGTCGCACTCCTCCTCTTTTCAGGGGCGTTCCTTGCGCACAATCTTCTCGTGGTGTACTCCTTCGCGACGATGATGGCCATCGTGCCGGGCGAGCTCGACCCGTACCTGTTCGGCATCGGGGCGTTCGAGGCGTTCGGCCTCGGCGCGATGCTCTGGACTGCCACCCGCTGACGCATCCCCCCGGGGTCCGCAGGGGGGGCATCCCTGACAAGCCTTTTATGCGGGGAGAGCGCCTTGTCCGCTCGGAGCGTGGGGAGTTGGCAGGTGAAGAGTTCATTGTCGCAGGCGTCCTGATCGTACTGATCATCCTGATCTTCTTGGCGTCGGCCATCAAGGTCGTCCGCGAATACGAGCGCCTGGTCGTGTTCCGGCTCGGACGGCTTTATCCGAAGCCGAAGGGCCCCGGCCTCACGGTGATCATCCCGCTCATTGATCGGAGGGTCCTCGTGGACCTTCGCACCGTGGCGTTCGATGTGCCGAGGCAACGCGTCGTGTCTCGTGACAATGTGTCCGTCGAAGTGGACGCGGTCGTCTACTATCGGGTGTACGAACCGAACAAGGCGATCACGGACGTGCAGAACTACGTCATGGCGACGAACCTGCTTGCGCAGACGACCCTGCGGGACGTACTCGGGCAGGTCGAGCTGGACGAGCTCCTATCCAAGAGAGAGGAGCTGAGCCATCGAATCCAGATTCTCTTGGACACGGCGACGGATCCGTGGGGGATCAAGGTGTCCGCCGTGACCTTGCGTGACGTCACCCTCCCAGACACGATGGTCCGCGCGATCGCGAAGCAGGCGGAGGCGGAGCGCGAACGCCGTTCCCGGGTGATCATGGCGGAGGGGGAGTTCCAGGCGGCCCAGAAGATGAAGGATGCCGCGGACTTGTATGGCACCGCCCCGGCCGCGATGCGCCTTCGGGAACTCCAGACCCTGACCGAGATCGCGCGCGAGAAGAACCTGGTCATCGTGACGACGACCGGCGAGCAGGCGGAGCCCATCGCCGCCGTTGCGGCGATGACCTCGGCCCTCATCAAGAAGGGAGCCGGCACGTGATTTGGAGGGTCTCATCATCCTGCAGGGCGGCCCTCGCCCTCCTGATCCTGGCCCTCCTCGCGTCCTCGGCGATTCCGTCGGCGCGTGCGCAGGGTCCGCGGGTCCTGCTCGCGGGGATTGACGGCCCGATCGACCGCTCGACGGTCGACTACATCCGCGAGGCGATCGACGAGGCTCGCGTCCCCGAGCTCGGCTATTCGGCCCTCATGATCCGGCTCGACACCCCGGGCGGCGGGCTCGCTGAGACAACGGAGCTCGCACAGTTGATGAACAACGCCGCCGACGTTCCAATCCTAGGTTGGGTTGGCCCGGTCGGTGCGCAGGCCTGGAGCGCGGGGACGATCCTCCTGGTGTCGACGGACCTGGCCGCGATGGCCCCCGGCACGACGATCGGATCCGTGCAGCCCGTCATCGTCGGCCCTACCGGCGTCGAGCCCGTGACGGACTCGAAAATCATCAATGCGGTCGTGAATCTGACTCGCACGCAGCTCGGTCTCCACAACCGGAGCACGAATCTCGCGGAGCGCTTCGTCGTGGAGAATCTGAACCTGAACGCGTCCGAGGCGCTGGCCCTCGGCGCGATCGAAATCGTCGCGGCGACGCCCCAGGACTTCCTTGGGCAGGCCGACGGCCGCCGGCTCGTGGTCCGGGAGGATTCTACCGTGTACAAGGACATCACCTTGTCCGTCGCAGGCGCGGAGATCGTGCCGTTCGGGGCGTCCGCGCGCGTGCGCCTGCTGGCGATCCTGGCAGATCCTCTCGTGGCCTCCCTGGCAATGATCCTCGGGATATACCTCCTGATCTTCGGGCTGTCCGCTCCCGGCCACGGGGCCGAGATTGCCGGGGCCATCCTCCTGCTGCTCGCGCTCGTGGGCCTCGGATTCTCCGTCGATCCGATCGCGCTCCTCCTGATCGTCTTCGGGATTATCCTAATCCTCGTCGAGTTGAAAACGCCCGGATTCGGGGCCTTCGGAGCCGGCGGGATGATCGCGATCATCATCGGCGCCGTCTTCCTCGCGCCCTTGCGCCCACCTCGGTTCGTCGTGTCGCCGGAGTACCAGGTCTTTTTCCTCGTCGCCCTCCTCGTTCCGACCGCCTCGTTCGGTGGGTTCCTGTTTTTCGCCGTATACAAGGTCCTGGAGATTCGGCGGCGCAAGCCGACCATCGGCATGATGGTCGCGGAGCCCGTCCGGGTCGTGGACCCCCTCGGCCCGGGCCAGCGGGGGTACGTGACGTACCGCGGAGAGCTGTGGCAGGCGACCTCGGAGGACGCGCTCGCTCCGGACGAAGAGGCGTTCATCCAGTCCATCGACGGCATCCAACTCCGGGTCGCGCGTTCCCCGCCGCCTGCGCAGGTGAACGTAACCTGGTGGGACCGCGTCCTTGCGGCAGTTCGGCGCCGCATCGGCGGACCGCCAAACCCTTAAGGCCAAGACGGGGTTCCGCCGCTCGATGCCGACGGACGTCACCCTGTGCCCGGTCTCCGAAATCCCGGAGGGCGGGATGAAATCCTTCGAGATCATGGGCTTCGACATCCTCGTCGTGCGACACCAAGGCCGCTTCTTTTGCGTGGACGCCGCATGCACGTACAAGTACGCCATGCTGACGGACGGCCGGGTGGACGCGGAGCGGCTCGCGATCGTCTGCAAGGATTGCAACGGTGCCTGGGACCTCGCCACGGGACAGCCGAAGGATTCGCCCGCCAAGTTCCCCCTGACCGCATACGAGATCCGTCCAGAGGGCGACGACCTGATCGTGACGTTCACCTACTGAGCCAGGCGCCCGAGCTTGGCTCGAGAAATCCCGAGAAAAAGCTTATGAGCGACGTCCCCGTGGGCTCGGACGTCCTCAGGTCCCTCTGACGAACCGCATCGGCCGTCACGCCCGGGCGAGTTCTCATCAGGCGATGAGGCGGTGACGACGATGCCCGACGAAAAAGATCAGCAGTTCACGCGGATGTGGAACGAAGAGAACAAGTCGAAGCGCCAGAAGTTCCGGAACCTGATGAAGTCCAAACTGGACCTCCTTCATGTCGAGGTGACGGAGGAGAACGCGCGCGCGTTCTACAACGGCCGCCTTGCGGTCCGCCAGCCGGAGCGGATCTATCAGGTGCCCGAACGCATGGAAGGCCGCCGGCCTCCACGACGACGGTGAACCGCGGTCCTCGGAAGCGCGCCACCATCCGATGGGCCGGAGCCGTCGCTCCTGGGTGCGTGAAAGGAAATGAAAAACCTGGCCGATGGGGCCAGGACGGAATTCTCAGGAAGAAGGGTTCAGAACCGGCGTCGACCGCGGTCCTTCCGGTTGCTGTCGCGGCCGCCTCGGCCGCCGAAGGTCCCGAACTCGAACTGCCGGTCCCCTCCGCCGGTACGCCGCTCGCCGCCGTATCCGCCGCTGCGGTACCGCGGTTCGCGCTCGTACTCGACCGCGCTGACGTCGAGGGCCGTGCTGACCGGCTCGATCGCCTGCTCGGACTTCGCCATGGAGCCGTACTTTCCGACGTTCAGCCGGATGTGGCCCCGCACGAGGGTGACGTACCCGTTGTCGATCAGGAGCGTCTCGTCCTTCGCTACCTGGCCGATCTGGTCGTTCCAGAGGGTCAGGAGGACCGTCCCGGTCTCGTCACCGACCGTCGCCTCGACGAGCTTCCGTGCCTCGCCGAACTTCGACGTGATCTCTCGCTCTTCGCTGAACCCAACGACCTTCACCAAGACGTTTACCTGCTTGGATGAGGGGGTCAGGTCCTTCACTTTTGTCATTGTCTTGTCCATGTTCTCACATTCCGCCGACACAAGCCGCCGAGTCGCAAATCCTGGGTGAAAACACCATTCAGCGCGAATTCAGACGATGTGGGCTTCGTCGCTCCTACGGACCCCTGGTATAAAAACGTTCGGACGCGAAGACGGCACGATCGGCTGCATGTGCGCGTGATCATCGGATCGCGTCTGGCGCCTGTGCGACCGTTCGAGCGGCTCTCTTTCCTCCTCGACCGGCATCAACTATTTAGCCGCCGGTCGGGTTCCCATGATACTCATGCTCATGGACGCCTTCGGGCGCGAAGTCACGGACATCCGCATCAGCGTGACGAAACGGTGCAACTTTGGTTGTATCTACTGCCACGACGAAGGCCTCGGGCCGGTCATGGCGCCTCGGATGCCGCACGAGGACGAGATGTCGGCCGAGGAAGTCGAACGAATCGTGCGCGTCGCCCGCGAGTTCGAGATTCGTTCCGTGAAGTTCACCGGCGGGGAGCCGCTCGTCCGCGCCGACATGGAAGAGATTATCGACCGGACCGTGCGGCAGATCCCCGACGTCTCCATGACCACAAACGGCTCGATGCTCGCGAAGCGCGCGGAGGCCCTCCGGGCCGCGGGGCTCAAGCGGGTCAACGTGTCGATCGATTCCCTCGACCCGAAGGCGTTCCAGGAGATCCGGAAGGGGGACCTGCGCCCCGTCCTGAAAGGGATTCAAGAGGCCCTTCGGGTGGGCCTCAAGCCGGTGAAGCTGAACATGGTCGTGTTCAAGCGGACGCTCCCCCAGATCCCGGAGATGATCGAGCACATCTCGAACGGGGACGGGCTGAAGCTGCAGCTCATCCAGTTCATGCCGGAGCTCGTCGACCACCGGGAATGGATGGTGGACATCGACGCGGTGAAGAAGTGGCTCGAGACGCGCGCGGACAAGGTCCTCGTGCGGGAGATGCACCACCGCCGGATCTACCTCTTCAACGGGGCGGAGGTCGAGGTCGTCGACCCCGTCTACAACGCGGAGTTCTGCATGAACTGCCACCGGATCCGCGTGACGCACAAGGGGGAGCTCAAAGGCTGCCTGAACCGCAGCGACGATCTCATCGAGACCCGCGGGCTCGATCCGGACGGCCTTCGCGATGCGTTCCGTCGGGTCGTCGCGAACCGCGTCCCGTATTACGGCGCCTACGTGAAGGACTTCCCGCACCGCCAATCGGGCGCGGCGAAACCGATCGAGTTCCCCGCCATCGGAAGCTGACGCCACAGGTATATCCATCGCACCGCCTTGAGGCGCAAGTGCCATGGAGGATGCGGTCCCTTCGTCGATGAGCGAGATCATCGTCGACTGCCCGTACTGCGGGCATGCCTGGAAGGACGAGCCACGGTGGATCGCGGGTCCGTGTCCGAACTGCAGCCTCATGGTCTACCGGTACATGGATCCGAAGCACGACTGAGCGGTTCGAGCTCCACTCCCACTAGCTCCACTCCCACTATATCCTGATGTGGATCGTCCGGGGAGATTTGCCACCACGCCGAACCCTTCATCCGTATGGAGTACCATTCTATGTCCGGAGGCGGACTTAGCTGCCGCGAATGGATCTCACGGCCGACGTCCTCCGTGCGATCCAACAGGGCGCGACGTACGGGTATCAGATTCATCGCGTCCTCAAAGACACGGGTCTTCTCGTCCGCCTGAATCACCTGTACCCGATCCTTCGGCGCATGGAGAAGGATGGCCTCGTGACCTCCTCCCAGGTCCCGGGCGAGCGCGGACCCATGCGACACCAGTACGCGACCACGGCGGCCGGCCGCGGGTTCCTCGAAGACTCCCTCGTCGACGCCATCGCCGTCGTGCGGCTCGCGTACCTCGAGCACCTCGCCTCCGACGAGACGACGATGCGACGGGCCCTCGACCTGCTCGCGAAGTACATCGAGCGTGCGAAGCCCAACGGCCGCACCGCCCTGGTCGTCCCGCCGGGCTATCTGAGCGAGATCAACTTCCGATGGTTCCTCTCCCAGCTGCTCGATGTCGCCCAGGGGGACATCTACCTCGTCCGGCCGCAGGGCACGTTCGAGATCGACGAGCCGCGGCTCACCCTCCTGGACGGCAGCGACACGTACGTCCCGTTGCGCGACGAGCATGTGGATAACCTCCTCGTCGTCTGGGTCCCGCGGCCCCGTCGCTGGCAGCGCCCCCTCGAGGAGTCCTCGCGCGTCCTGAAACCGTCCGGAATCCTGGCGATCATCCTGCCGGACGCCCTCATCGAGCGCGACGTGAGCCTGCCGATCAACATCGGCGCGTTCATGGAGGGCGTGCGGGTCCGGCGGACGGGCGACGAGATCGCGGACGTGTCCCTCGAGAAGGTGACCGCGTTCCTCGAGGATCGGTTCCGCCACGTCTCGATCGAGCCCGTCCCGGAGCTGTCTTTCCATCTCCTCATCGCGTGGGGGAAGCGGCGCAAGGCCGAGGCCTGACGAGCCCCGAACCCTCAAATAGGGCCTCGCTCTCCGCAACTTTTGTGGGCGAGGCCAGCCGCACGGTGGAACAGGTCCTGCGCGACGGAGGCTTCACCTCGTTCCACCGTCGGATCGTCCTGCTCACGGGCTTCGCGTGGACCTTCGTCGCGTTCGAGATTATCCTGATCGGCTTCGTGCTGCCGGCCATTTTCGCGGAGTTCGGGCTCACGGCGGAAGGGGACCCGATCCTCTACTTCCTGGTCGCCTCCGCGACCCTCATCGGCTCGTTCATCGGGAGCCTCGTCCTCGGCCGGCTGGCGGACGCTCGCGGGCGCCGCACCGTGTTCCTCGCCAGCATCCTGTGGTACTCCGCGTTCACGGCGTTGACCGCAATCGCGTGGGATCCGTGGAGCGTCTTCGGCTTCCGGCTCCTGGCGGGCCTGGGCCTCGGCGGCATGCTCGTCGTGGACCCGTCCCTCCTCTCCGAATTCCTGCCGCCGCAGTCCCGCGGGCGTTTCATGGTCCTCCTGGACTTCTTCTGGCCCATCGGATTCCTCCTCGCGATTGCGTTCTGGTGGATCTTCATCATCCAGGGCGGGGGCCTGTGGCGCCTCCTGTTCGTCGTCGCGGCGTTCCCGGCTTTCATCGCATTCCTCGCACGGGTTGCGATTCCGGAGAGTCCGTTCTACCATGCCCGTCACGGACGCCTCGGAGACGCCGCGAAGATCCTCGAGAAGGTCACCGGGACGACCGTCGAGGCCTCGTCCCTCTCCCAGGAGCAGGCCGTTTCCCGGGCGCCGGTCGCCGCCCTGTTTCAGGGTTCCCTCCTGCGCCGATCCGTCGTCACCGCCGTGGTCTGGATCGCCCTCAACTTCAGCTATTACGGCTTGTTTCTCTCCCTCCCGTTCGCCCTGCCGATCTTCGAGGTTGTCGGCGCCGATGTGACCCTTCTCGCCTGGTTTTTCATCGTGTCGGCCCTCGCGCAGTTCCCGGGGTACGGCGTGTCGATGGTCCTCGTCGACCGGTGGGGACGCAAGCGCACCCTGGCCCTCTTCCTGATCCTCGGCGGGGTGAGCGGCTACGTCTTCGCGACGGCCTCCCAACTGCTCGCGTTGTTCGTCAGCCTCGCGTTCGTGAGTTTCTTCAACCTGGGGGCCTGGGGCGCCGTATACCCGTATACGAGCGAGTTGTTCCCGACGCAGTACCGGGCGACGGGCTTCGGCCTCGCGGAAGGGGTCGGAAAAATCACCGCGATCCTGGGCCCCGTCGTCTTCGGCGCGCTCTATGCGTCGACCGGCGGGATCATCGCTCCCCTCACGGCCATCGCCGCGATCATGGCCCTCGGGGGCGTCGTCCTCGCCGCCATCGGGCCGGAGACGAAGGGCCAGGCCTTCGCGTGACGCGCGTCCGACCCATGGAAAGCCTATAATCCCTTCGTCGCTTCCCTTTCCCTGCCGGCCGAACGCATGGCCGGCCGAGTTACGATAGCATGGCGAGGCGCACGTCATCGAAGGGACTCCGGGGCCCGAAGATCGTCACGGTCCCGCCAGGGCCGAAGTCGAGGGCCGCACTCGCGCGGAAAGAGAAGTTCGTCACGAACGCGTTGCGGGTCGGCCTCCCGCTCGAGATCGCCTCGGCGGAAGGGCCTTTCATCCGCGACGTGGATGGGAACGTCTACGTGGACCTGGGCGTCGGAATCGGCGTGCACAACGTCGGGCACCGACCTCCGTCCGTGATCAGGGCCGCGAAGGACCAGCTCGATCGGCTCACCCACATCTGCTACATGGTGTCCACGTACGCGCCGTACACGGACCTCGCGGAGCGCATGGCGGAGATCTGTCCCCCGGGTCTCACGAAATCCATCTTCCTGAACTCCGGATCCGAGGCGATCGAGAATGCCGTGAAGGTCGCCCGCTCCGCGACGAAGCGCGCGTGGCTCGTCTCCTTCAAGACGTCGTTCCACGGACGGACGTTGCTCGACATCAGCCTGACGGGGAAGGACAAGCCATACCGGGAAGGGTTCGGGCCCCTCGTGCGGGAGGTGATCCTCGCGGACTATGCGTATCCGTATCGGGACCCGCAGGGCCTCCCGCCGGCGGAGGTCGCGAAGGCCCGCGTCGAGGAGATCGAGCGGCTCATCAACGTGCCGGAGGTCGCGGGCCGCGTGGCGGCAATCCTCGCGGAGCCCGTCCAAGGGGAGGGGGGCATCATCGTGCCCCCGAAGGAATTCTTCCCGCTCCTCCGGAACCTCTGCGACCGCTATGGCATCTTGCTCGTGGACGACGAGGTGCAGGCGGGGATGGGCCGCACGGGGAGGATGTGGGCGATCGAGCACTGGAACACGACACCCGACCTGCTCGTGAGCGGCAAGGCCCTCGGCGGCGGCCTCCCGATCGCCGGGGTCACGGGGAGGCCTGCGGTCATGGACCTCCCGGGTCCGGGGAGCCTCGGGGGCACGTTCGGCGGCAACCCGGTCATCTGCGCGGCCGCGCTCAAGGCGGTCGACGAGATCGAAAAGGCCCTGCCGAAGGTGAAGAAGCTCGAGGCCCTGATCCGGAAGAGGCTCCGGGAGACCCAGGAATCCCGGGATCGGATTGGCGAGGTCCGCGGGATCGGGGCGATGTGGGCCCTCGAGTTCGTGAAGGACCGGAGGACGAAGGAACCCGACGTGGACCTCGCGCGGGCGACGCAGCTCGCGGGCCTGAAGAACGGCCTCATGCTCCTCACGGCGGGGTTCTACAACAACTGCATCCGCCTGTTGCCGCCCATGAACATCCCGCTCCCGCTCATGGACAAGGCCCTCGACCTCCTGGAGGACAGCATCGACATGGCCCTCGCCGGGAAGGCCTCCTGAGGCGCGGCGATGGGCGAGCCGACGTTGCTCCCGGAAGTGAAGCCGTCCTACGGGGACCTCGCCAACTTCATCGGCGGGGAATGGCGAACGCCTCGGGCGACGGAGTGGCTCGAGGACGCGAACCCCGCGAACGGCCGCGTGATCGCGCGCGTGCCCCTTTCGACAAAGGAGGATGTGGACGAAGCGGTCCAGGCAGCCCTCGCGGCATGGGACGAGTGGCGCGAGACGCCGCCCCTGAGCCGAGCGCGCTACCTGTTCGCCCTCCGGGACCTCCTGGAGGAGCGCTTCGAGGACCTCGCCCGCGTGCTCGTCCAGGACAACGGGAAGACGATCGACGAGGCCCGCGGCGAGGTGCGCCGCGCGATCGAGAACGTCGAGGTCGCCTCGGGGATTCCCAGCCTCATGATGGGGTACACCCTCGAGGACGGCGCCGCGGCGGGGATCGACGAGGAGGTCTTGTACCAGCCCCTGGGCGTATTCGCCGGGATCTCGCCCTTCAACTTCCCCGCGATGGTCCAGTTCTGGTTCTGGCCCTACGCGGTCGCGACGGGGAACACGTGGATCGCGAAGCCCTCGGAGCAGGATCCGATCGTGCAATCGATGATCTTCGAGCTCATCGAGCGCGCGGGCTTCCCGCCCGGGGTCGTGAACCTCGTCCACGGGGCGAAGGACACCGTGAACGCAATCCTCGACCATCCGGAGGTGAAGGGCGTCTCCTTCGTCGGGTCGAGCGCCGTCGCGAAGCACATCTACGCCCGTGCGGCGGCCGCCGGGAAACGCGTGCAGGCCGGCGGCGGGGCGAAGAACGTGCTCGTCGTCCTGCCGGACGCGAAGCTCGACAAGTCCGTGTCGAACATGATCTCCTCCTGCTACGGCTGCGCGGGCGAAAGATGTCTCGCCGGGTCCGTCGTCGTGGGCGTCGGGGACGTCCACGGGGCCCTGCGGGAGAAGTTCACGGACGCCGCCGCCCGGATCAAGGTCGGCTACGGCCTCGACGAGACGGTCCAGATGGGGCCCGTGATCTCGAGGGCCCACCAAGAGCGGGTCCTGGGGTTCATCGACCAGGGGGAGGCCGAGGGGGCCGACGTGTCCCTCGACGGACGCGGCGTGAAGGTCCCTGGGTACCCGGGCTACTTCGTCGGGCCGACGGTCCTCAACGGCGTCACCCCGGACATGCGCGTCGCGAAGGAGGAGATCTTCGGGCCCGTCGTTTCCGTCTTCGAGGCGGCGGGCCTGGACGAGGTGATCGACCTCATCAACCGCAGCCCGTACGGGAACGCCGCGTCCATCTACACGTCGAGCGGGAAGGCGGCACGGGACTTCCGGTACCGCGTGCGGGCGGGGAACATCGGGATCAACCTGGGCGTGGCGGCGCCGATGGCCTACTTCCCGTTCAGCGGGATGAAGAACTCCTTCTTCGGCGACCTCCACCCGCAGGGCCGGGACGCGATCCGCTTCTTCACGGAGAGCAAGGTCGTCATCACGCGGTGGCCCTGAGCCGATGGACGCGGCGGAGCTGACGACCTTTGGGGCCGTCCTCCGGTTCTCCTTGAACCTGGAGTCGGACGCCTCCTCGTTCTTCGACCGCCTTGCCAACGGTCCCCTGGGAGGCGAATTCCCGAAGCTCGCGCGCGAGCTCGCCGCCGGACACCGGCGGCGAACGGCGCTCCTTGAGCAGGTCCGGTCGAGGGTGAACGAGATGACCTTGGAGCCGATCCGTGGCCTCCGGTCGCCGGACGAAGGGCTAGGTCGCGCGGTCGGCGGGTCGGCGACACCGGCCGCCGCGGCGGACCTGGAGGAGGCGATCGCCCGCTTCTACACGGAGGTGGCCTCGGCCGGGAGGGCCATCCTCGGGGAAGCGACCCGAACCTTCCAGCGCTTCGCAGCCGAGAGTGGGCGCAACGCGGTTCGCCTCCGGACCGCCCAAAGTCCGGGATTCCCCTAACCAGTTTCCAGGTCGAACCAGGTTCGGGTACAGAACGTGGTACGAAAACGAAACTATTTATACCCGCGGACGCTATACGATGGATGCGACGAACGGAAGGCCATGGCCGACAGCGAGACACCATGCGAGGGGACCGGCTGCGGGGCGACGCTCGCAATCGAGATCATCGGATCCGAGCTCAAACTCACGGTCCTTCACAGCCTGCTCTCCGGCCCGAAGCGGTTCAACGAACTCCGCTCGGCCACGCAGATGTGCCAGTCGTCCCTCGCGAAGACCCTCAAGGAACTCGAGGAGACGGGCATCGCCGAACGCCGCGTGCTCCTCGAGCGCCCGGTGGCGGTCGAGTACCGCCTGTCCCCGATGGGGGAGGGCCTCTCCGCGGCAATCCGGGACCTGGAAGAGTGGGCCTCCCGGTGGGCCCTGGAAACCCGTTCGCGCGAGGTGACATCATGAAGAACTTTGATTCGATAGGGGAGAAAGACCTGACGTTCCGACGGGAGCTCGCGCCCTCCACGGAGGCCGGCTCCGATCCGTCCCGCTGTCCGAACTGCGGCAGCTTCGCCCTCTATGTGGACCCGGTCCGCGGAGAGCGCGTCTGCGGCAATTGCGGGTTCGTCGTCGACGAGGGGTTCGTCGACCTCGGCCCGGACTGGACCACGTTCGAGGGGGACGACCGAATCCGCGCGGGTCCGCCGCCGTCCGTCATGGCGCCGGACAAGGGACTCGGCTCGATGGTGGGGAACGGCCTGCGGGATGCGAAGGGCAATCCCATCGATGCGCGTAGCATTGCCGCGTTGAACCGCCTGCGGCGCGTGAGCCAGTGGACCCGGTATGACCGCACGGAGCGGGCCCTCGCCCCCGGACTCGCCCAGCTGTCGAGCCTCTCGTCCCGCCTGGGCCTTCCCCCGGCGTTCCGGGAGCGGGCCGCGATCCTCCTGCGCAAGGCGATCGAGGCCGGGCTCTCCCGAGGGCGCTCCATGGACGCGATCGTCGCGGGGGTCATCTACCTCGCCGCGAAGCAGCTCGGTGCGCCCCGCGGTCTGCACGAGCTCTCCCAGGCGACCGGCGTCACGGTCCACCGTATTTCCCTGACGGCGAAGGTCATCAGCCGGGAACTCGGCGTCTTCGGACGCGCGACCCGGGCGGAGGACTTCGTCCCAAGGTTCGCGTCCCAGCTCGGGCTCGATGGCCGCGTGAGCGAGCGGGCCTGGGCCCTCGTGAATCAGGCCCGGGACTCGAAGATCCTGGAGGCGAACTCGCCCGTCGGGATCGCCGCCGGCGCGCTGTACCTGGCCGCGGACGAGCTGAAAGTCCCCCTGACCCAGGCCCAGATCGCCCGCTTGACCGGGGTGAGCGAGGTCACCATCCGAAAACACTATCGTCTCCTGAAGGAATTCGTGGACGGGACGAAGAGCCCATCGGAGGCGGCTTGATCGCCGGGATCTGTCCGACCTGCGGGTTGCCCAAGGAGATCTGCGTCTGCGAGGACCTGGGTCGCGAGACGACCCAGCTCATCGTCGAGATGGATACGCGACGGTACGGCAAGGCCGTGACCGTCGTCCGAGGCCTCGAGTCGAAACCGGACGAAGCGGAGAAGCTCGCCCGGGAACTGAAGAAGGGCCTCGCGACGGGCGGGAGCGGCAAGGCCGGCGTGATCGTCCTGCAGGGCGACCACCGCAAGGACGTCGTTCGCATCCTCGCCGAGAAGGGCTACTCGGTCCGCTGAAGGCGCACCTTATGTAGGGGCGTCCCCTTTCGCGGCTCTCGCGGGAGGCGGAGCGTTGAAGGCCGTTGTCGTGCCTCGGTACGGCGGGCCCGAGGTCCTCGAGCTCGTCACGAACTACCCGGACCCCGTGCCCGGCCCCGACCAGGTCGTCGTCCGCGTGCACGCGACGTCCCTGAACCACCTGGACCTGTTCGTCCGGGAAGGCATCCCCGCATTGAAGCTCACCTTGCCTCACATCCTCGGATGCGATGCGGCCGGGGACATCGCGGAGGTCGGGAGCGACGTGACCGACATCGAGGTGGGCGAGCGGGTCGTCGTGAATCCCGGGATCTCGTGCGGCCGATGCGAGTTCTGCCTCACGGGGGAGGACTCCCTGTGCGTCGAGTACCGGATCCTCGGGGAGCATCTGCCCGGGGCGTATGCGGAAAAGGTCGCGGTTCCCGCGAGGAACGTCCTGCGGATCCCGACGGACCTCGAGTATTCGGCCGCATCGGCCGCGCCCCTTGCGTTCATGACTGCGTGGCGCATGCTCGTGACGCGGGCGCGCGTCCGGCCGGGGGAGGACGTCCTCGTCCTCGGCGCCGGCTCGGGCGTCTCGACCGCGGCGATCCAAGTTGCGAAGCTCGCGGGCTGCACGGTCTTCACGACGAGCTCGAGCGACGAGAAGCTCCGGAAGGCGAAGGCCCTCGGGGCCGACGTGCTCATCAACTACAAGACGATGCCGTGGTCCAAAGCGGTCTGGGAGCTCACGGGGAAGCGGGGGGTCGACGTGATCGTCGACCATGTGGGCGAGGCGACCTTCAAGGACTCCGTGCGGACGCTGCGGCGCGGTGGCCGGGTCGTCGTGCCGGGCGCGACGACGGGCGCGACGCTCGAGCTGGACGCGCGGTACCTCTTCTGGAGGCAGCTGTCCGTCCTCGGCTCCACGATGGCGAACCAGCGGGAGTTCGAGGAGGTCATGAAGCTCGTCTTCATGGGCCGCCTGAAGCCCGTCGTCGACCGGGTATTCCCCCTCGCGAAGGCCCGGGAGGCCCACGAGCACCTCGCGAGGGGCGATCAGTTCGGGAAGGTCGTCCTAGCCGTCGACTGAGTCCGTGATCGGGCGGCGCCGGAACGCCGCCAAGGCCGCGCGGATCCTCGCGCGGAGCGGCCGGCCCGTCTCCTTCCGTGGCCGCGGGGGGAACAGCAAGAACCCGCCGCGAGCCGTCAGGATGACCTGCGTCCGGTCCGCGGGCTTGTATTCCCACCGCACGAACCGATCCAGGTCGGTCGTCGTCTCGGTCTTTGCCAGGCCCACATACGTCAGAGGGATTGCGTACATCTCGGCACCTCGGAACGGGAGATGGACGTCCCGGGGGAACGAATTTGACCCGCCATAGGCGGCCGTCATTCGACGGTGGTTTGGGGACGCCCCGACGTCCCCACACGGTGCGCACGACCTGGCCGCGTCAGGCGGACGGCGGTCGCTCGTCCTTCGCCAGCGAGCGGCGGATCTTGGTGACGAGTTCGGATGTCTCGGGGAAGCGCATCGCCCGGTCGAGGGAGAAGATCTGGATGCCATCGAGTTCGACATCGTACACGCCCTGGCCTCCCGGGATGAGGCGGAGGGCCGTGAGTGCCTGCCCGAATTCCTTCAGAATCGCGTCCGCGTCTTCGATCGCCTTCGCCTGGTATCGGCAGGGCACGCAGAACCGGATGACGACTTCCGGCATCCGGGCCCGGGACGGACCCGTCTGATAAAAAGGTGAGCCGCCTAGACGGAGCCGCGATCGTTGGATCCGCGCACGTCGAAGGCGGCGAAGCCACGGAACGAGTTCACGAAGTACCGGAGCCGCCTGGCGAGGCCCTTCCTCTTCGCCTTCCCGCGGGATTGCCGCGCGGAGGCGAGGAGCCAGCCGGTGTCCGCCGTTCCGTACTCCCATCGGGAGTACTCGCGGAGGACGTGGTTCCGGTTCGTGTCCGTCCACATGACGCTGTTGCCATTTCCGATATACATGTTTTATACCTCGGACGAGGTAAAGACGCCCGGGACGAACCGATTTGACCCGCCATTGACGGCCGTCGTATGACGGCAGCACCTATATCCCCAAGGACCGCGTTCGCGGGATCATGAGCCTCTGGGAGATCTCCTTTCGCACCCAATACGACTATCCTTTCATGAAGATCTCCGCCCGGCATCCGGGCCTCCCGATCTCCATGTGGTGCATCTGGAACCGCGAGCTCCTCCAGGTGCCCACACTCGACGAGGCCGTCCTCCAGGACATCGAGAAACAGATCCGGAAGGCGGGGAAGTGCATCGACCAGTGGGTTGAAGCCGGCGACTCCCGGATCTTCATGCTGAAGTGCACGTGCGGGAACCTCGACAGCCCGTGGAACATCTGGGAAGCCCACGAGGCCGTGGACGCCCCTCCCGCGGTGTTCCAGGACGGGTGGGGACACTTCAGGGTCGTCACGTTCGACGAATCCCGCACAAAGGATCTTTTCAGGGATTTCAACAAACGCGGGCCGACGGAACTGATCAGAAAGCGCGAACTGCCGCTCAGCGTCCTCCCGTCCAGCGTGTGGGTGAACACCCTGTTCGGCGACCTCACCGGGAAGCAGATGGACTCGCTCCTCAAGGCTCACCGCTACGGATACTACAGCTCGCCTCGCGACGTGACGACCGAGAACATCGCACGGAGCCTCGGCGTGAGCCGGTCCACCTTCGAGGAGCACCTGCGGAAGGCGGAGAACCGCATCGTCGCGAACCTGATCCCGTATCTTCAGCTTTACGCGGCCGGGGAAAAGCAACCGGACCGCATGCCCCTGAAGGGAACCATCGTCGAGGCCGTTCAGACGAAGGCGTGACCCTCACGGGGTCGGCGGCGGGGCGGGAGGCTTCGGGGGCGCGGCGGCAGCGCCTGCCGGTGCCGGCGTCGCGGGCTTCTCCGGCGGCGGGAGGGGCCCGTCGTGGACGGTGCCGACCACGCGGCCTCGGACGACCGCGCCTTTGTCGATGAACACCCTTCCGCCCTCGTTCACGACATCGCCCTGGACCATGCCGTAGATCTCGAGGTCGCCCCCGGCCGCTTTCGCCGCCTTCGTGACGAGGCCATGGAGGACGGCCTTCCCCGTCCGCTCCGCGAGCAGGTTCCCAGAGACCATGCCCGTCACGTCGCACACGCTGTTGTCCCGCACGAAGAGGTCCCCGCGGACGAGACCCGTCATCGTCGTCGGGCGGGGGCCGATCACGACCACGGAGCCCTCGAAGCGCTCGTCGAGCACGCCGCCGCGGAAGATCCGGACCATGGCTACGCTCGAGAACCCGTGGTTCGGTATTCAAGGTTTCGTGTTCCGCGGCCTCATCTGTCGAGCAACATGCGCTCGCAGGGACATGAAAAGGGAAAGGTGGGCGCGGGTGAGCGCGCCCTGACGAGATCCTTAGTCCAACGCCGCGCAGAGGACTTCTGTGCCTTCGAGCTCTAGCGGGTGAGGCCCGGCAACGAAGACTATGTTGCCCGCGTCGTCGAACGTGATCTTCCCCAGGTTAAGGAAGAGGAGGCCTTCTCCGGGGAACGTCCACACGAAGCCCAGGCCGACGACCGTAAATCCCCCACTGACAAGGTCGATGGTGACTATGGCGGACGAGTCATCGCTTACGGTCTTCCCTGTGTCGGAATTCGTTGCGGTTCCATCAAAGATAATGTGGACTTTGAGGGTCTTGGGATTCCCGTTCCGATCGAAGAAAGTCGTGATGCGGACGTCGAGGGTATAGGTTGAGAGCACTACGAACTCGGTGCAATCCGCGAAGACCTCGTCGATAGCCCCGTCCGTAAATGTGGTGATTTCGGGGGGCATCGCGGCCGCCGGGGGGGCGATCGCGAAGAGGATCGCGGAAAGAACAATTATCGCTGTGAGTCCCAGCCTTCTTGTGTTTCTCATTGTTTTCACCCCCTCTCCCCGGTGGAGGAACTGGGTATTTGTACCGCGCCCCTCCTCGGCGCTCGCGCGGGAACTGCATCTCTGCGGTGAGCAGAGGCGTATTCCGAGGCAACATCTGCCCACGTCGCCTGGACCGATTCTCGCGCACCCATGGACGGGGAACGGGCGGGATCGCCTCATGAATCCTGACTGGACATCATTGCGTTCTCACTATCGCCCGCGCCTCTCCTCTCCCCGTAGGCTTCTCCAGGCTCGCTTGGCGGGTTGCCCTGTTTCGAAAGACCGCTCGCTGAACAAGCGTTATGTACGTCCAAACTCCTTGACATCCGGGTTGCGGTGGGGGTCTCCGTCGTCGGTCTCACTGTCAAAGAGCGAATTCTCCTCCACCTCTTCGAGTACCTTAGGTTTGCATCCGAGGCCGATGTCCCACAGGAAGTAACGCAGAGCGGGATTGCCGCTGTCGTGGGCATCCCCATCCAGCACGCCTCGCAGTATCTCCGCCCCTTGGTCACGGAAGGATTCGTGGAGGAGGCCGTTCGCCACGTCCGTCGCGGGGTTCGGAGAAAGAAGGCGTACTTCCTGACAGCGCGGGGGCGGTCGAAAGTCGTCACGCTCCGCGAGGCCGTGTTTCAGGAGAGCGTTCCGGTGCGCTCCTGGGGAGGAGAGGTTCGTCAGGTGCCCCTCTCTCGGGTGTATCATGAGGAGCGACGAGGGAGCAGCCTTCAGGTCTTGCTGCAGGAACTTGAATCCACGCGGATGATTTCCGAGGTGCCGGTTGATATTCCTGCGGCGCTCGTCGACTTCACCGCGGAGGCGCCCGCCGTCGGCTCGTTCTATGGCCGAGAGCAAGAGCTGAAGCGAATTCGGGAGTCGCTCGGCCGTATTCCGCTCGTCGTTGTGACGGGGATCGCGGGAATCGGGAAGACCACGCTCGGCTCGCGGGTCTGCGAATTCGAACGAGGGAGGCGATCCCTTTTCTGGCGGCGAATCCGACGATGGGACACGGCGATGGACCTGATGTCCCGTGTGGCGAGCTTCCTAAAAGCGATGGGCCGGACGGGACTTCACGAATATCTTCCGGCTCCCGACCCAAAGGAGCTGAACCGTGTCGAAGGAACACTGTCCTCCGACTTGGCTGGAGCAAACGCCCTGATCGTCTTTGATGACGTACACGATGCCTCCCCGGACGCCTTGTCGTTTCTGTCCCTCCTCCGTGGAGTGCTTCGCGATCGTCGTGGGTCGACGATGATTCTCCTGTCCCGCACTACTCCTCTTCTCTACAACCGACGAGACGTTGTCGTCGAGGAAACGGTCCTCGAGCTTACCCTCGGCGGATTAGATCCACAGACGAGTCGGCAGCTTCTCGAGGATGCAGGTGTCGCGGAGGAACGCGTTAGCGGCCTCGTGAAGGCGTCGGGGGGGAGCCCGCTCTTCCTCCGGATGATGGCGGCGGCCCAGACGGGGGCTGCGTTTAAGAAGGGATGGAACACGGTCGCGACGTATATTACAGAGGAAATCGAACCGACCCTCGACGACACACAACGTGACTGCTTGGAGGTCGCCTCCCTGTACGACGTACCGGTCCCCGCGGACGCACTCCTGATCGGGGGGAAGGGCGGAATCAGGGACCTCGTAACGCTTCGACGGAATGGGCTGCTCATTGAATCCAAAACCGGGATGTACGTGCTCCATGACCTGCTCCGGGAATACTTCCGGCAGGCACTTCCTGAGGAACGGCGGTTCCATGTTTCGGAGAAGGTTATTGGTTGGTTGGTCAACGAAGCGGAGAGCGCCCACCGAACGGGAAGATCATACGACGCGATCTCCCTCCTGGAAAACGCAGTCGGAATCGATGTCGACCCTCGGCGGCGCTTGGTGACTCTGCGGCGGCTTGGCAATTTCCGCACTCACGTGGGCGACTACGTGGGTTCAGTCGAGACTCTTCGAACCGCGTTGAAGGATGCGACGACCCCGGAAAACAAGGCGGACTTTCACATGCTCCTCGCGAACAGCCTCCGACAGATGTGGCGCCTCGACGAGGCGATGAAAGAAATCGAGGCCGGCCTTGCCCTCCTGTCCCCAGGCCCGTCACCATTGGCCGCGTGGCTGTTGTGGCATCGATCTGCCATTTGGAGCGACCATGCGAGGAGCCGTGCAGACCTGAGGACCTTGCGGGACTGGCTTCCGCGCCTCCCGAACGACCCTTATTTCGAAGGCTGGCTCGCCTACTGGGAGGGACACGACTACTTCACGGACCCCAACCAACCGGACTTGGTTCGGGCGGAGGCATGTTTCCGCGAGGCTCTCGCGAGGTTGGAATCCAGTCGCGAGGGCGGCGGACCGGGAGGTTGCTACCGCTGGCTGGGGTCGATTGAGCTTCTTAAGGGGAACATCGGGGAAGCCGTCTCCATGATTAATCGCGCCCTCGAGATTGACAAGTTCTCGGGAAGTAGTGAATACTCTCTCGCCCTCACCGTCAAGGCGCGAATCCTTGTGGAATTTCTCGGGCGATACGAAGAAGCCGAGGCGTTGTACAACGAGGCGTATATGCTCTTTAGGACGAAGCATCAGGCCGAGCGATTACTGTGGCTTCACCGGCACTACGCAGATCTCTATCGGTGGCATGGGCAACCGGAACGGGCACTCGAGAGCCTAAGATACTTCTTTTCGGTCGCAGACGGCCAACTTAGCCCGGAGGGCGAATTTGAAAACCTCGCGCTGGCAGTGCGGATAAGTGCCCAGATCGGGGAACTGGAGAGGGCGCGGGAGTTCCTCAGAAAGGCAGAGAAGTCGGTCGGGAGGCTGGACCCCGGCAAGACGGTATTCCACCTTGAGTGGGCACGCGCCGCAGTTGCCGAGCTCCAAGGCGATCAGGAAGCGGCCGACCTCGCCTTCCAACGCGCGTTGCAGGCCGAAATTCCTCGGAGGCACGGAACGGTCATGCAAGAGGTCCTCGCCTCCGGAGGCGTGCGAGCAGAGCTGCTCCTCGACGAAGGCCGGTATCTCGTCCGCATCGGCAAATTTGATCGCGGCGGTGCAGTTCTCCGAGAGGCCCTTGAGCACGCGCAGCGGGATCACCGCCAGCCGCTCATCGATGCCGTCTCCCAAGAACTCGAGTTGGCAAAGGCAGCAGCCTAGTCGGCCAGCAGAACAGTTGTGCTAGTGAGGGTGGCCCTGGAGCCATCGCTCCGCATCGAGCGCGGCCATGGACCCAAAGCCCGCGGCGGTCACGGCCTGCCGATAGCGGTAATCGTGGACGTCTCCCGCGGCGAAGACGCCGTCCACGGATGTCGCGGTGGCCAACCCGTCATGGGGCCGGAGGACGACGTAGCCCTGGTCGAGCTCGAGTTGTCCGCGCAGGATCTCGGTTGCCGGCGTGTGGCCGATCGCGAGGAACAGGCCTTGCACCTTGAGATCCGTCGGCTTCCCGGTCTTCACGTTCCGGATGCGGACCCCCTCGACCTTCTGGTCTCCCAAGACATCGACGAGCTCGGAGTCCCAGACGACTTGGATGTTCGACGCCTTGAAGACTCGGTCCTGCATGATCTTGCTCGCGCGGAATGCCTCCCGGCGGTGGACGATTGTGACGGTCTTGCAGAGTTTGGAGAGATACAGGCTCTCTTCCATCGCGGTATCTCCGCCACCCACGACGACGACGTCGAGAGCCTTGAAGAAGAAACCGTCGCACGTCGCACACGCACTGACGCCGCGGCCTTTGAGACGTTGTTCGTTCGGCAGCTCGAGGTACTTCGCGTTCGCGCCCGTCGCGATGATCACCGCCCGCCCTTCGTGCCTTCCATCCGACGTCCAGACCTTCAGCGGTCGCGAGGAGAAATCGACCTTCGCCGCGTCGTCGTCCGCGAAGTCCGCCTTGAACCGCTCGGCTTGGTGCCGCCAGAGCTCCATGAGTTCCGGGCCCTGGATCCCCTTCGGGAATCCGGGATAGTTCTCCACGTCCGTCGTGATCATGAGCTGGCCTCCGGCGACCTGCCCAGCGATCACGAGGGTCTTGAGGTTCGCCCGCGTCGCGTAGATCGCAGCGGTGAGTCCGGCGGGGCCCGAACCGATGATGATCACGTCGTATAGGGCCATGGCATCGGTTGAAGGTCCCGGTTCGGCATAAGCGTTGCCTCAGGCGGATGCGCAACCTAATGGTCCCGCGTCCGTTTCCTTCCGCGCCTTGCCATCCCGCGAGCTGGAACGGTTCTTCTCGGTCCTCCCGACCTTCGAGCATCAGAACGGAATCCGGATGTTCGATGCGCTCGCAAAGGACCCCGCGAACGCGGCCCCTATCCTTCAGGAACTTCTCCTGGTCGCCTCGAACCACGACGATCCGCAGCTCCACACCCCTCACGGGATGCTCACCCTTCACGCGGCGAAGGGCCTCCTACGCCTTACGCGTCCACCCGGCGGGCTCGGCCTCCTCCGGTTCCTCGTCCTGTACAACTTCAGCCTGCGGAAACGTGGTCTGACTTCGAGCCAGGTGGAGTCCGCCGCCCGCGCGGTGCCGGCGGCGAGCCCCGACGAGATGTCGCGAGCCTACCGAAAGATGGTCTTCGAGAGCGTGGGTGCGAAGTCCGCGGCCCTCCTGGCCCGCGTCGCACTCGACGGCGGACTCGATGCGGCCGCACACCTCGCGATCCGGACGGCTCTCGACGACCTCGGCCGCCTGGGCCACAACCTCTCGATGGCCGTAAGCTATTCAGACGCCGCCGTGTCCCTCGGCCTGCCTCGGGGACTCGTCCCGCTCGCGAACCTCGGGTATGTCCAATCCGTCGCGATGCAGGGGGTGGCTCCCGTCGAGATTCCCGCGGTCTCGGCCGCGAGCCAGGGCGCGTCCGATGTCGAACAGCTCGGGCGCCTCCTCGAGGACTGGGAGTTCGACCGCGTTGAACCCATCCTGCGGTCCCTCTCCTTGGAGGGGCTGGCGGAAGATGCGTATCGACCCCTCTTGATCGCGGCGAGCGCGGACCCCGGCTTCCTCGGCCACACCCTCAGCGAGGTTCACTCCGCCCGGGTCGCGACACGCTTCCTGACTCCATCGGAGAATGCGTGGCTCTCGTGGAAGCTGTACCGCACCCTGACGACCCGCTTCGGCTATCCGGAGTTCCTGATGCTCAGGGAGTCGAGCGGAGGCTCCGAGGAGTCGATCCATGCGGCGCTCGAGTCGAGCCTTCGCTACAAGTCCCCGCCCGCGGAGAAGACCGTGCGGGAGGCGTTGGAGGCGGGCATGTCCCTGGACGAGCTGCTCGCGACCGTCGTAGACTTCTACGGGAACTGGACCGTCGGGGAGAAGGAGCACACGATCAGCTACCTGAACGCGGTCCTCCAGACCGCGAAGTTCCTCGGTCGCGAGCAGGCGCTCCTGCCCCTTGCGATCGGCCTGAGCAAGCTGCCCTTCTGAACGCCGATCAGCCCGTCTCAGACGGGACCGTCTGCGGTCGGGCGCGCCGAGGCGCGTCCTCCGTCGATTTCTCGCGGAACTGCTCCGTCTCCGTGGATTCGTCCATCGCGACGGTCGCGGCATGACCTCCCGCGACGATCTGCGTCACCTCATCGAAGTACGCCGTGCCGACGAACTTCTGGTGCTCCACCGCACGGTAGCCTTCTGCCTTCGCGGCAAACTCCTCGTCCTGCAGCTCCGCGTACGCGGTCATGCCCGTCCGCCGGTAGGCCTTCGCGAGGCGGAACATGGAGAGGTTCAGGGAGTGGAAGCCCGCAAGGGTCACGAACTGGAACCTGTATCCGAGGTCCCCCAGCTCCTGCTGGAAACGGGCGATCCCGGAGGCGTCGAGCTTCTTGCGCCAGTTGAAGGAGGAGGAGCAGTTGTACGCGAGCATCTTCTCCGGGAATCGCGCATGGATCGCGTCCGCGAACGCCCTCGCTTCGTCGACGTCGGGTCCGGCGGTCTCGCACCACAGGAGGTCCGCATAGGGGGCATAGGCGAGTCCGCGTGCGATTGATGCCTCGATGCCGCCGCGGAACGCGTGGAACCCCTCCGGCGTGCGCTCCCCGTCGAGGATGAACGGCCGATCCTCTGGATCTGCGTCCGTCGTGATGAGCTTCGCGGAGTTTGCGTCCGTTCGGGCAATGAGGATTGTCGGCACGCCGCAAAGGTCGGCCGCGAGGCGGGCCGCAACGAGCTTCTGCAGGAACACGCCCGTGGAGACGAGGACCTTGCCTCCGAGGTGGCCGCACTTCTTCGCGCTCGCGAGCTGGTCCTCGAAGTGCACCCCCGCGGCGCCGGCCTCAATCATGGCCTTCATCAGCTCGAAGGCGTTCAGGGGGCCGCCGAAGCCCGCTTCCGCGTCGGCGACGATCGGGGCGAACCAGTACGTGTCGTTGCTCCCGGTCATCGTCTGCTTCTCGTCCTCCCGCTTCAGGGCGTTGTTCACGCGCCTCACGACGTTCGGCACGCTGTCCGCTGGGTAGAGGCTCTGGTCCGGGTACATCTGGCCCGCATCGTTGTTGTCCGCGGCGACCTGCCAGCCGCTCACATAGATCGAGGGAAGCCCCGCCTCGACCTGTTCGATCGCTTGGTTCCCGGTCAGGGCGCCGAGCGCCATGACGTACGGGGACGATCGCAAGAGGTCCCACAGGCGTTCCGTCCCGACCTTTGCGAGCGTGTGTTCGATCGACAACGATCCGCGAAGCCGCACGACGTCCTCCGCTCGATACGGGCGGACGATTCCCGCCCAGCGTTCGTCCTGTCTCCAGCTCGCCTCAAGGTCCCTTGCGTCCATCATTTCGATTCTCCTCCGTGGTCTCGTGCGCGGGTGCGGCCCGCTCGCCGCCCGTCGTTTCTCTGCCGCCCGTTTTCCAGCGTGTGCTCATTCGGTTACCACCCATGACCGGCCCCCTCCGTCGAGAGCGGGTCACAGAAGAAGGTCCGACGATCCTACGCGGGACGATACGCAAACGGCGTGTGTCCATCCGAACCGCGCGGACCTCGGCATCGTGTCAAACGAGCGCATGGACTGGCTCTACTTAAGGATTCGGATGCACGATGACCCATGGTGCGGAATCCCTCCGCGAGCCGATGAATAATTGTGCTCAACTTGGCTATCGGGCCTCCGTCCGGCGGGCGCTCTTTGGCCCCGTGATTCTCGGACGGACCATCTCAAAGACGTCCTGGGTGCGGCAGTACTGGGAGCCTCCGAGGCGGCCGATGGCCCGCACCTTGTGAATGTCCACGCGACCCTCCGTCATCACGGCGTCGTCGACGTGCAGGCGGACCGCCTCGCCGAAGAACACGATGTTGTCGGCGACCCGGACCGCGCGGAGGAGTCGACACTCGAAGTTCACGGGGGACTCGGCGATGCGAGGCGCGCTGACCGCTTCGGAGGGCGCGGCGGTCAGGCCCGCTTCCCCGAATTCGCTCACGCCGGCGGCGAAGTCGCCGGAGGCGACGTTCATCTTCTCCGCGATCGCCTCCGTGACGAGGTTCACGACGAACTCCCCCGTGTCGAGGATGTTGCGGGCGGTATCCTTCGGCCGTGCGTCCCGTTCTCCGACGGAGATCGCGAGGACCATGGGGCGGCTCGAGACCCCCATGCTGTACGAGAACGGTGCGCAGTTCGTTCGGCCGTCGCGAGACCGGGTCGAGACAAACGCAATCGGCCGCGGCACAAAGGCCGAGATCATGAGCCGGTACGAGTCCCTGTCCGAGAGGTGCGAGGGATCGACAATCGTGGATATCGCCACGGGTCGAACCGCGTCCGTCGATAACTAGTCGTCGAACGGGCCACTATCCTTTATCCCCTCGGGGCCGTAGGGAGGATCGCGACGATGACCGCTGGCGGATACGTCCTCCTCTACGACGCGGATTGCGGCCTCTGCTCCGCACTCGGTCGCCTCGTCCGAGCCCTCGATGTCCGCCGGAGGATCCGAACGAAGCCGATCCTCGCCTCGCGCGATCTCCTTCGAGCGGTGCCCGTGGAGGAGCACCTCGCGGCGTTCCACGTGATCTCGCCGGACGGCCGCATCAGCTCCGGCGGGGACGCCGTGCCGGAACTCGTCGGGGCGTTTCCCGTGCTGGCGGGCATGGGCCGTCTGCTCCGGGAGTCCGCGGTCCTCATGACCCTTACCCGCCGCGCGTACGGCGTTGCGGCGCGCCTGCGGGACGCCCTCACGTGCCGCGTGCGCGCCTCGCCTTCGGCGTGGACCCCGGACGACTGATCAGGGCGCGCAGCTGCCTGAGGTTCCGTCTGTAGCCGCCGTCCGTGCCCGGGTACTCGAGGCAGCCAGGCAGCTCGCGGAACCGCTCGTCGTTCACGAGGAACCGGAAGGCCTCCTTGCCCAGCTTCCCCTTGCCGATGTCCTCGTGCCGGTCCGCACGGGATCCGAGATCGCCCTTCGAGTCGTTCAAGTGGAAGGCCCGCACCCGAGGGATGCCGACGGTCGCGTCGACGGATCGCGTGAGGTCGTCGTAGCCCTCGCGTGTGCGGAAGTCGTAGCCGGCCGCGAACGTGTGGCACGTGTCGATGCACACGGCGAGTCGCTCGGGATGGGAGGATCCCTTGATGATCTCCGCAAGCTGATCGAACGTGTACCCGAGGACGGTCCCCTGGCCCGCCGTGTTCTCCAGGACCGCGTAGACGCCCGGCGCCTCCGCGCGCTCGAGACACGCGTCGAGGCTTTCCCGGATCGTCCGGAGGCCGCGTGCCTCGCCCTTGCCCATGTGGGCGCCCGGATGGAAGATCACGTCCGCGATGCCGAGGGCATGGGCCCGTTCGAGCTCCTCGACGAACGCCTCGCGGCTGTACTTCAGCGTCGCTTTCTTAGGGGATGCGAGGTTGATGAGGTAGTTCGCGTGGATGACGGCCCGTGCGATCCGATGCTCGACGAGCGCGGCCTGGAAGGCCCGCGTCTCGTCGGGCGTGAGGGGCTTCGTCTTCCGAAGCATGCGCGGGCTACGCGAGAAGATCTGAATCGCATCCGCGCCGACGGCCCTGCCCCGTGCGGGCGCGAGGGCGACGCCGCCGGCGATCGAGACGTGGGCTCCGAGATACATCGTTCCCGGAACGCGGGAATCGTGTGGTCGGGGATGAGCTTTGCCGATTTGGGTGGGACTGGGGCCAAAGGCTTTAGCGCGGCGTCGCGCTCGAAGGGCCGGAGGAAGGCGAATGTCCGAGGCCCCCGAGGTCGAGTCCCGGTTCACAGGGATGATCGTCCTCCTCGCTCGGGTGCTCTCCATCGGCCGGGACGGCCGTTTCGTGACCGTGGCCGGTCCGACGATGGGCTATGCGGTTCGTCGACCCCGGCGGGCCTGAGCCGCAAGAGACCCGTAGACCTACTCCGCTTTGTACTCCGCAGGGACCCGCCTCGCCTTCACAATGAGGTACGAGAACGTCAAGTGCTTCTCCCCCCTTCCGAAGGAATCCACGAGTTCGTCCCATCGTCCGTCCTCGACCCATTTGCGAACGGTCGCGTCCCGCAGGAAGAGGCGCACCTCGCGCAGCTCGTCGAACTGGGCCACGGTCGTGTCGACGCCCATGAACTCGACCCCGAAGCGGTTCTCCGCGAGGAGCTCGGCCATCGTGTCCTCGTAGAAGGCCCAGCGGGATCCCCGACGGGTCTCCCTCCAGTGGTCCCCGTGGTGGCAGCAGAAGATGAATCCGCCCCCCGGGCGGAGCGCGCGGGACGCGTGCCACACAATCTCCGGGGCCATGCAAAGGTTGCTCACGACGGCGTCGAAAGGCTCCGTCGAGAACTCGTGGTAGGGCGTCTTCTCGACGTCCCCCCACACAAACTCCGCGTGGCGGATGTCCAGGACGCCTGCATATGCGCGTGCGTGCGCAAGCCGATTCCGGTCGAGGTCCACGCCGACGACCCTCCCGCCGAGGCGCGCGACCGCGAACGCGAGGCGTCCCTCGCCGGTTCCGACGTCGAGCACGTGCTGTCCGCGGAAGTCCTCGTGCCGCAACTGATCGAGGAGCATCGGCCGGAGCGCTTCCGAGTCCTTCGCGGCTTCCTGCCAGTGCACGGTTCGGGACTCACGGACGACGTCGGGCACGGGGATCGCCAGGTGGGCAATAGGACGACGAGATAAGACAGGTGCGGTATCGGCCTCGGCCCACCGGACGGAGGGATGTGGCCGAGAAGGCCGGTTCGTCCGCGCAGCCCGCACTTACAGGACCGCTGCGCGCGATTTCCACGAGGTGTTCCGCCGCCGCAGCCAACGCGGCAGAGGGAGGAAGCCACACGCTTATAGGCGCCGGCCCGATGATGCCCCACGGGGTCGACGATGGAGGCGCACGGTCTCTACATCGGAGGGCGCAGTGTCCCGCCGACGACGAGCGCCTATGCGGACCTCCTCGATCCGGCGACGAACCGTCCCCTGGCGAAGGTGGCGGCCGGGTCGAAGGCCGACGTCGACGCGGCCGTGGAAGCCGCACGGCAGGCCTTTGAATCCGCGGAGTGGGGGGACCTTGACCCGAGCAAGCGCGGGCGTCTCCTCTGGCTCCTCGGCCAGCAGGTCCGGGACCGCTTCGACGAGCTCGCGCGGCTCGAGGCGACGAACGTCGGGAAACCGATCCGAGAGGCGAAGGGCGACATCGCCTACGTGTACAAGCTGTTCGAATATTATGCAGGCCTGGCAGATAAAATTCAGGGGGACACGATCCCCGTCCCGGGCGCGCGGATCGACTACACGCTGAGGCAACCTCTCGGCGTCACGGCCCACATCGCTCCCTGGAACTATCCGCTCCTGCTCGCCTGCCGTGGGATCGCTCCCGCCCTCGCGGCGGGGAACACGGTCGTCCTGAAGCCTGCGACCCTCACTCCCCTCACCTCCTTGAAACTCGGGGAACTCGGGACGGCCGCCGGCGTGCCGCCGGGCGTCGTGAACATCGTCACGGGGCCTGGCCGCGAGGTGGGGGAGGCGCTCGCCCGTCACCCGCACGTCGACTCCGTGACGTTCACGGGATCCACGGAGACCGGGAAGCAGCTCCTTCGGATCGTCGCGGATCGCATCGTGCCGACGACCCTCGAGCTCGGCGGGAAGAATCCTCAGATCGTGCTTCCGGACGCGAAGATGGACCGCGCGGTCCGCGGCGTCCTGTGGGGCGCCTTCCAGAACGCCGGGCAGATGTGCTGGGCAGGGTCGAAGGTCCTCGTCCACCGCGACGTCGCCGCCGCCTTCCTCGGCAAGTTGAAGGAGCACGCGGACAAGCTGCGGGTGGGACCACCTCTCCGGGAGGACGTCCAGATGGGCCCGCTCGTTTCGAGGGACCACGCGGGGAACGTGATGAAGGCGATCGAGGAGGGCATCGCGAAAGGCTCCAAGGTCCTCGCGGGCGGAAAGCGACCCGATGCCGCGGACCTGAAAGATGGAAACTTCCTCTTGCCGACCGTGTTCGAAAACCCCCCGGAAGATGCGCGGGTCGCGCGGGAAGAGGTGTTCGGCCCCGTCCTGTGCACATGGGACTTCGAGGATCTCGACGATGCGGTCGTCCGGGCGAACGACACTCCCTACGGCCTCGCCGCAGGCGTCTGGACGCAGGATGTCGGCCGCGCCCACACCCTCGCTCGTCGCTTGGAGGCGGGGATCGTCTCCGTGAACGAATACCCCGTGACGTTCCCCCAGACCCCGTTCGTGGGCTGGAAGCAATCCGGCCTCGGCTCGGAACAGGGGCTTGAGGCGGTCCTCGCGTACACCCACGTGAAGAACGTGCTCGTGAACCTGGAATGAGACGATGATCCTCCGGCAGCTCGCACGGGCGGAAACGGGCTGCGTGTCGTATCTCGTCGCCGATCCCGAGGCTGGCACGTGTGCGGCCGTCGATCCGACGGAGGACGTCCAGAAGTTCGTGGAAGAGGCGCGAGGGATCGGGGCGAGGATCGAGAGCGTCCTCGAGACCCACACCCATGCCGACCACGTGTCGGGAGCCCGGGCCCTCGCCGCGGCCCTGCATGTGCCAATCCATCTTCCATCGCGGTCCGCCGCGAAATACCCACACGAAGCGATTCCCGACAACGCGCGCGTCCGGATCGGGGAGCTCGAACTCCGGGCCGCCTACACGCCGGGTCACACACCCGACCACATGACCTTCGTCGTCGGGGACTCCGCGCTCGTCGGCGATTGCCTCCTCGTCGGCGCGGTAGGCCGCGCGGACTTCTACGACCGAGGCCCCGAGGAACTCTACCACTCGATCTTCGACAAGATCCTCAAGCTTGCGGACTCTGTCGTCGTGTATCCGGCCCACTACGGCCCGCGGCACGGCCTCCCGGAGGATCGCTTCACGACGATCGGGCGCGAGCGGCGCTTCAACGAAGCCCTCACCCTCGCGACGAAGGAGGACTTCATCCGCTACATGACGGACGGATGGCCGCCCAAGCCTCGCGACTGGGAGGCCATCGTCGAGAGGAACACACGGGCGTGACGGGTTGGCGGCCCCGCTCGTCCTCGGGCTGCGCGCGAACTGGAAGCAGTTCTCCCTCCTCATCGTGGTGAACGCTTTCGTCGGCTCGATGGTGGGCATGGAACGGACGCTCCTCCCGATCCTCGGCGAGGACGTGTTCCAGGTGGGATCGCGGGCCGCGATCCTCTCCTTTCTCGTCACGTTCGGGGTCGTGAAGGCCGCGTCGAACGCGGTCGCCGGAGGTCTCGCCGACGCCCGGGGCCGCAAGCCGGTCCTCCTGGTGGGCTGGGTCGCGGGGATTCCCGTGCCCTTCCTCCTCATGTTCGCGCCGCCGCCGCACTGGTGGCTCATCGTGCTCGCGAACGTCTTCCTGGGCGTGAACCAAGGCCTCTGCTGGTCCATGACCGTCGTCGGAAAGATCGATCTCGTCGGCCCGAAGAGCCGTGGGCTCGCGATGGGCCTCAATGAGTTCGCTGGCTACACGGCGGTTGGCGTGACGGCCCTCGTGACGGGGTACCTCGCGGCGGCGTACGGGATCCAGCCGATCCCCTTCTCCGTGGGCCTCGTGGCGGTGGCGGCCGGCCTGGGGCTGAGCGCCGTCGCCGTCCGAGAGACGAAGCCGTACGCGGATCTCGAGGCGGATCCGTCCTCGAGGGCCTCGTTCCGATCGACGTTCGCCGAGGCGACGTGGAGGAACCGAAGTCTCTTTGCGTGCTCCCAGGGCGGCCTCGTGAACAACCTGAACGACGGGATGGCGTGGGGCCTGCTGCCCCTCTTCCTCGCGGCCCAGGGGCTCGCACCGGAAGGAATCGGATGGGTCGCGGGCCTCTATCCGCTCACATGGGGGCTGACGCAGCTCCTCACGGGCCCCGCGAGCGACGTGATCGGCCGGAAGCCCCTCCTCGTGACGGGCATGTTCCTTCAGGCCGCCGCGTTCGCGGGCTTCGTGGTCGCTCGTGACCTCGTTGCATGGTCGGCCGCGAGCCTGCTGCTCGGCCTGGGAACCGCAATGGTCTATCCGACGTTCCTCTCGGCGGTGAGCGACCACGCACGGCCTGCGGCGCGAGGCGCGATCGTCGGGGTGTACCGCTTCTGGCGCGACCTCGGTTTCGCGGTCGGGGCGGCGGTCGTCGGGTACTATGCGGACCTGCAGGGCCTGGACGCGGCGCTCCTCCTCACGGCCGCGCTCACCTTCGCGTCGGGGGTCGTCATCCTCGTCGCGCTCGAGGAGATTCGCGGCCCGAAAGCCTTGAGTCCGCGGGAGGGCATGCCTCGAACATGATGTACGTGGCTCCGTCCGCCGTCCTGGTCGGAGACGTGACCGTCGAGGAGGGCGCGAGCGTCTGGCACGGGGCCGTCCTCCGCGGCGACTTTGATTCGATTGTGGTCGGCGAGGACTCGAACGTCCAGGACAATGTCGTCGTGCATGTGGATCGCGGGATGCCCGCCCTCATCGGGGCGCGCGTGACGGTCGGTCATGCGGCCGTCCTCCACGGCTGCACGATCGAGGATGACTGCCTCATTGGCATGAGCGCGACGATCAACAGCGGCGCGCGGATCGGCACGGGGTCCCTCGTCGCGAGCGGCGCGCTCGTCCGGGAGTCCGCGGAGTTTCCTCCTCGGAGCGTGATTGCCGGCGTCCCCGCGAAGGTCCTGCGGCCCGTCGACGAGACCCTCCGCCGCCGGATCGACCTCTCCTGGCCGATCTACCGCGAGCTCGCGAAGACGACCCTTCCCGCGAGGCCTAAGCTGCGAGGGGATCACTCGAAGCAGGTCGCCCTCGACCTGTCCGAGGAGTTCACCCGACTCGTCCGTGGTCCCTGAGGACACCCAAACGTTTTTTCGCGAGGCGCCTCATCGGCCCGCGATGACGCGCTTCACGACGGAGATCCAGATGCGGTTCCGGGACATCGACGGCATGGGCCACGTGAACAACGCCGTCTACCTCTCGTACACGGAACTCGCCCGGACCCAGTTCTACTTGAAGATCGCGAAGAAGGATCGGCTCGAAGACATCGACTTCATCCTCGCCCATGTCGACATCGATTTCGAGTCGCAGGCGGAGTGGGGCGATGAGATCCGCGTGAGCGTCTGGCCCTCGAAGATCGGACGCACCTCGTTCACCCTGAGCTACGAGATCACGGAATCGAGGAGCGGCCGCGTGATCGCGAAGGCGAACAGTGTCCTCGTGTCCTACGACTACGAGAGCCGGAAGCCGAAGCCCATTCCGGAGGGCTTCCGGACGATCCTCGCGTCGGCCCTCGAATCCAAATAGAGGCCCGCGCCCCCCTCATAAGGCGTGACCCAAAGGGTCAATGACCGGACGGGCGTTCCCCGCGCGGTCGGATGGCGAAGAAAGCCGCGAGGCCTCGGATCGGGGCGAAGGGCGCAGCAGCGTGGTACTGGAAGCGTTACACGGAGCTGTACCCGAAATACTTCTGGGCGGACGACACGAAGCTCGCGGACATCGTCGTCGCCTCGGCGAAAGGATCCCTCCTGTACGACGTGGAAGGCCGGGAGTACATCGACCTCACGAGCCAGTGGGCGACGAACAACCTCGGGAACGTGCATCCGGAGGTCCTCGAGGCCACGAAGGACGCGCTCGAGCGGTACGGTTTCCTCATCCTCTTCATGAACCCGCACCTGCCCATGATCGACCTCGGGGAGAAGCTCCTCGAGATCCGCCCATCGAAGAACCTCACCCGGGTGTTCCTCGAACTATCCGGGACGGGCGCGGCGGAAGGTGCGGTGAAGCACGCGATCGAGGCGAGCGGCCGCCCGCTCATCCTGAGCTTCATGGGCCAGTACCATGGGCTGAGCATCGGCGCGACGGCGTTCGGGAGCCTCGCCGCGCGGATGCGCCGGAACTGGGAGGCCTTCTCCGGCGGAGCGGTCCACGCTCCCTATCCGATGACATACCGGAAGCCCGAGGCGATGACGGACGAAGCCTTCGGGGAGTGGTGCCTCGGCTTCATCGAGGACCAGATCCTGAGGCACGTCGCCTACCCGGATCGCATCGGGGGCGTGATCTTCGAACCCGTCGCCCTCGAGGCGGGCGTGTGGATACCTCCGAGGAACTTCGTCCGCGGGTTGCGGAAGCTCGCGGATGCCCACGGATGGTTCTTCATCGCGGACGAGGTCGAGGCGGGCCTCGGCCGGACGGGGAAGATGTGGGGGATCGAGCATTTCGGCGTGGCGCCGGACCTCATGTCGATCGGCAAGGCCCTCGGCGGAGGCCTCATGCCCCTCGGCGCCGTCCTCGGGGACGAGCGGGCGATGGGCACCCACGACGTGATCGCCGGGACGACGTTCGGAGGCCACCCGGCCGCGTGCGTCGCCGCCACGGTCTCGATTGACGTCATGCGCCGCGACCGGATCCCGGAGCGGGCTGCCCGGCTCGGGTCGAAGGCCCTCAAGCGCGTGAAGGAGTGGGAGGACCTACCCATCGTAGGCGACACGCGGGGGCTGGGGCTCGCGATCGGCGTGGAGATCGTCTCGGACAAGGCCTCGAAGGCCCGCGACAACGAGACGGCTCGCGCGGTCTTCTTCGAGTGCGTGCGCCACGGCGTGATCCCCCTGTACGACTACGAGATGAACGTCCTCCGGATCCAACCGCCCCTCACGATCGAGGGGCCGCTCCTCGAAAAGGCCCTCGACGTGATGGAGACGGCCCTTCGGAAGCAAGGGCCCGCCTAGCTGAGGGCCCGTTCCCTCGTGATTCGTTCGTGCACCTCGACGCCGCATTCCCGCAGCAGTGGGAAGAAAAGCTTCGGGTCGAGCTGCTCCGGCGAGAACATCCCGGGCTTCGCGATCGTCCCGGAGGCAAGCAGGACCGCACCGACCGCGGCGCCGGTGCCCGTCAGGTAGGCGGTCGCCGTCGCGCCGAACCGCTTCGAGGACTCGCGGTGCCCCAGGATCGAGTACAGGGTGTGCGTCACGCGACTCCCCGCCTTCTCGCCCGTCACCTCGACGAGCACGGCGGCGTATCCGTCCACATGGCCTGCGAGATCGACGGGTCGCGGGAGCGCGGCGAAGAGCGCCTTGCGCGGGCTCGGTCCTCCGGGCGGGCCGCGTTCGAGAAGCCGCAAGTCCCGGAACAGCTTCAGGGTCTGGACGGTCGTCGCGTCCAGGGCGAGTTTGAAGTCGACGTACCGCACCCCCTTCCCGATGAAACCCGGGAGCGTCTCGACCTCCTCGTGGTCCACGGAGTACACGGGCAACGGGCCCAGCGGTGGGGGGAATTCGTACATCTCGAACGCCCCGAACGGCGGGACGGTCTCGTAGCGACCCTCCGTCCAGATCCGCGAGGGCGCGAGGGTCTCCTCGATGAACGTCTCCGGGCTGAAGAGGGCGATGAACGGATGGTCCGGGCTCGAGGCCGTGTCCCCATCCCGCACCTTGATCGATTCGACGCGGTCCATGCCGTCCGCCGCATGCCGGGCGAAGACGTTGCTGAGTCCGGGGTCCTCGCCCATGCCGCAGATCGCCGTGAGACCCCGGTCGACCCAGCGGTCCGCACGGGCGAAGGGGTCCACGTCGTTCGCCGGGTCGAGGTAGTTCAGGCCCGCTTGGAGCGCGGCCTCCTGGATTCCGCGGTTGAAGCGCGGTAGGGCCGTGTTGATGACGAGCCCGCAACCCGCCATCGCCTCCTGGAGGGCGGTCTCGTCGCCCGCGTCGAGCTGCATCGCCCGAACGTTCGAGCCGGCGAGGCGCGAGGCGGTCCGCTTCGCGAGCTCTCCGTCCACATCTGCGAGGACGATGTCCCCGAAGACGTCCCGGGAGGCGAGATGGTGAGCGACGACGGATCCGACGCCCCCGCACCCGATCAGGAGAACGCTCGTGGGGCCGGAGGGGATGTTGTCGAACCTCGCCTCCCTGAGTACCACCACGGGTCCATAAGACCTCCGACCCCGGGGAGATAAACCTGACGTCGGGGTTCAAAACCCCTGGGATGGCGTGGCAGGCGTGACGGCCTCATTTCGCCGGCGGCGACAGCAGGGCCCGAATCACGGTGGGGTCCGACGTCGGGGGGGAGCACGTGTTGCCCCGGCAGATGAACGCGACGGCCCCGGCCTTCGCCTCCCTCGTCCGGAGCATCGGCTCGACGATCGCGGGAACATACGTGTCCGCGTGGTCTACGATGAGGAGGGACATCCCCGGGGAGTAGGTCGCGACGGCCGCAATGCGGAGTTCGCGGATCCTCGGATCCTCCCGTGGGCCCACGAGGACGACCTCGGCAGGCGGATGCACCCAAAGCTCCGCCGCGAGATGGTACGTGCCGCAGAACACGGGACCGTACCGGGACGCTTCCCCGGCGAACGACATGAGGATCTCATCGTGCCGGAGCCGGTACTCGTCGTTCCCCGTGAGGGCGTGGAGCCTCTGGAGGCAGAGGGCCGCGACGGCGTTCGCGCCTGCGTAGGGGGAGTCCTCGACCGGCCGCCGTCGGATCTCTGTCAGCGTGAGGCCCACCCCTTCGTGGAGGTCCGCGGCGAGATCGAGGAACCCGCCCCGCGCCGAGTCCCAGAAGTGCTTGATCGTGAAGACCATCACGTCCTCCGCGGTCTTCAGGTACAACGCATCGGCGGTGGCGGTGTACGCGGCGAGGAGCGCGTCGACCATGTGCACGTGATCCTCGAGGAGGCCCCGGACCTTCCGGGTCCCGTCCACGGACGCGTGCCACATGCCGCGGTCCTTCGACCACATCTCCGCGAGGATCCTCCTCAGGGACTTGAGGGCGAAGGCCGTGACGTCCTCGCGCCCGAACGCCGTCCCCGCCTCCAGGGCTGCCGCGATCATCATCCCGTTCCAGGAAGCGAAGACCGCCTGGTCGACCGCGGGCATCGGCCTCCGGTCCCGCGCGGCCTTCAACTTCCTCATCCCGCTCGCGAGGAGCGCTTGGATTCGTTCGATCGGCGCGTCGAGTTCCTTTGCAATCTCGTCGGCCTCCTTGTCCACGAAGAGGACGTTCTTCCTCGGATTGTGCCTCATCTCGCCTCGCTCGCCGACATCGTATCGCAGCGCGAGGGCACGGCCCTCCTCGTCCGTGACGGCAGCCCGCATTTCCTCGGAGGTCCAGGTGAAATAGTCGCCGTCGTCATCGAGGCCCACGTCGGCATCCTGACTCGCATAGTATCCTCCCCGCTCCCGGTCGGAGAGGACCTCGTCCGCCCACCGCAGGATCCCCTCCGCCGTCTCGCGATACAGGGGGTCCAGGAATGCCTGCCACGCATGGACGTAGTTCCGCAGGAGGCCCGCGTTGTCGTACAGCATCTTCTCGAAGTGGGGCACGATCCACTGCGGGTCCGTCGCGTACCGGTGGAAGCCGCCGCCCACCTGATCGTACACGCCGCCCCGCGCCATCGACGTCAGCGTGCGTTCGAGGATCGACCGAAGGCCCGACTCACGGGTCCGGTGGTGGCGCGCGAGGACCCACTCGATCGTCCCGGGATGCGGGAACTTCTGCTGGCCCGAGATCCCTCCGTTCACGGGATCGAACTGGCCCTTCAGGGCGTCGACGGCCTCCTTCAGCATGGCGTCGTTGACCACGCCCTCTTCGACGAGTGCCGCGCGCGATTCGACGAGGGCCTGGTGAAGCGCCTCCGCCTCCCGGTGGGCGTCCGCCTTGTCCTGCCGATAATGATCGGAGATCGCGAGGAGCACGCGGCGGAAGGACGGCCGGCCGAACGCGTCCTTCGGCGGGTAGTACGTACCGCCATAGAAGACCTTCCCCTCGGGCGTGAGGAAGGCCGTGAGGGGCCAGCCGCCTTGGCCCGTGAGCGCGCCGACCGCTTGCTGGTATCGCGCGTCGATGTCCGGCCGTTCATCCCGGTCGACCTTGACCGCGACGAACCGCTCGTTGATCACGGCCGCGAGGTCCGGATCCTCGTACGACTCCCGGTCGATCACGTGGCACCAGTGGCACCACGTGGCCCCGATGTCGAGGAGGATCGGGCGATCGAGTTCCTTCGCCTTCCGGAACGCCTCGTCTCCCCAGGGATACCACTCAACGGGCTGGTGGGCCGCGCTCCGGAGGTACGTGGAGGTTTCCTTCGCGAGGCGATTCGCGCGTTTCTCCGACATGGCGTCGGAGCAAGGACCGGGAGGGCTATGGCTTTTTGGGGATTCTCGAAGCGGGGCTCACGTACCCTTCCGGTAGAATTCCGTGTAACCGCACGACTGGCAGGCGAAGGCCTCGAACTGCGAGAACACGGTTAGGGCATCCGCCGCGAAGCGCCCGACGGAAAGAGGTCCGCCCCCGGATCGGACGCTCTCGTACCGCTCGATCGCATTCGGGCCGCACTTCGGGCATGGACGGCCGAACTTCATGGATCGACGGACCGCTCCTCCGACGAAAAGGGTTTGGAGGGCATTCCGCCCGCGCGGCTCACTTCTTGAGTCGATCCGCGTAGTGCTTGCGGAACTTCGCGACCTTCGGGGCGATCACGACCCGGCAGTACCCCGCGCCCGGATTCTTCCGGAAGTAGTCCTGGTGGTACTCCTCACCTCGGTAGAACTCCGTGTGGGGCGAGAGTTCCGTGACGACCGGATCGCGCCAGATCTTCGCCGCCTCGATTTCGGACATGACACGCATCGCCGCGTCCTTCTGGGTCGGGGTGTGGTAGAAGATGACGGACCGGTACTGGATTCCTTCATCGCCCCCCTGGCGGTTCAGTGTCGTCGGGTCGTGGACCGTGAAGTAGATCCTCAGGAGGTCTTCGTACGATGTGACCGACGGGTCGAATGTGACCTGGACGACCTCCGCGTGGCCCGTCGTGTCCGTGCACACGAGTTCGTACGAGGGATTCCTCACCGTGCCCCCGGCATATCCGACCTCCACCTTCTCGACGCCCCGGAGTTCCTGGAAGATCGGCTGAAGGCACCAGAAGCAGCCGCCTCCGAGGGTCGCGACCACCAACGTTTTCTCCGCTTGGGTGACCATCGTCCTCACCCTTCCGATTCCGGTCGGGGACGGATGAACCTTTGCCAGGGTCCCGCCGCAATCCTCACCGGAAGATCCGCTCCGCGTTCGTTCGGAGGATCCGTTCCTTCGTCGTATCGGAAAGAGGCAGGGCGCGGATCCCGTCGACTTCCTCCCGGATTCCGGGGATCCCGGGGCCCGGCCAGTCGGAACCGAAGAGGACCTTGTCCGCGACGTCTTCAAGGCGCGGGAACCACTCGAGGAGCCGTTTCGGCGGGATGCTCGAGATGTCGAGGTACACCTTCGCGTGACGGCGCAGGAGGTAGAACGCGGTCGGGCACCAGAGCGGACGTCCGCCGTGGGCCATCAGGATCGTGAGATCGGGGAAATCCTGGGCGATGTCGTCGAGGGCCATCGGGTCCCCGTACTTCGACCGCGCGCCGGGGAACACGGATGTGCCCGTGTGGACCATGACCGGCAGGCCGAGCTGCTCGGCTGTGCGGTAGATTGCCTTCAGCGCAGGGATCTTGCCGTCGGCGTACGCGTTGGCGGGAAAGAGCTGGTGGGGCGGATGGATCTTCAGTCCGCGGATCTCGAGTTTCGATGCGAGACGCTCGACGTCCCGCTTCGGGTGCTTCGTCCTCCGAGGGTGGACGGAGCCGAACGGGATCAGCCGCTTCGGATCCGCCTTCGCGAAGGCCGCGACGAAGTCGTTGACGGACTCCGTGAAACCGAGGACCTCCGGAGCCACGTAGTTGATGAGGCAAGCGCGCTCGACCCCGACGGAATCGAGGTGGTCCAGGAATTCGGCAGGATCGTCGAGGAGACGGCCCACGCGATCCGTGTCCGGGACCTCCCGGAGGAGCATCTCCATCGCAGACGCCTTCATGGAGCGATACGGTTCGAGGTGCACGTGGACATCCGTGATGCCGGCCAACGCCGCGGCGTAGCCGCGCGGGCGGGAAAGCCTTTTCGGACGGAATCAGTCGGGACTCGGCAGCCGCCGGATGACCTCGTGGTAGTCTCGAAAGGGAGTGGAGCACGGCGGGCCGTCCGCGTACAGGAGCACGTTCTCCCCGGGATCTGCGTTGCTGAGCGCGAGGATTGCCGACGAGACCGTGCCGCCTCCTGGCGCGTGAACGCACAGGGCCGTGACGTCCGATCCAGATGCGTGGGTTCGCAACGTCGACTGGAGGGAGCGGATCGCTTCCTCGATGGACTGCCCAGCGGCTCTGGGGAGGAGGCTCTGGACCGTCTGGACCTTCGGATCCGTCGAGACGTTCGCGCCTTCGTTCGTCATCGCGTTGAGCCCTTCACGGCCCCGTGACATCGACACCGTGCCGTCGAACCGGAAGAACCGAAGGTCGGGCCGGCTCGCGACCATCAGGTTCCAGAAGTTGTACTCGTGCTCCCGCACGGTCCTCCCCAGAAGGACGTCCGCCGCTGCCACGCTGCCTTGTCGCGCGACATCGAGGACGAGGAGTCCGCGAGATCTCGCGGTCGGCGAATTGCGGCCTCGTCGGTTCGACAATGCGACCACGAGTCCCGTGCCGCTGGCGGCGAGCCACGTGCCAGCCGCCTTGCGATCTCGTGGAGCGACGACGACGGGCTCTCCCTCCAAGACCGTCGGCGGATTCGCGGGCCTTGCGGCGGACTCGTCGCGGTTCATGCCGATCACCAGATCGTAGCCCGGGACGGCGCGCCAGAGGGCGATGAGGGTGCACATCGCCCGCGCCTCACTTTATCTGCTTGAGGTCGTAGGCCCGCATCTGCGACACGCGGGCGACGTCGGGTCGGCCGGCCTTCGTCGCCGCTTCCATGGCTCGCTCATACGTGAGAATCGTCGTCTCCCGCAAGGCGGCATCGCCGCTCGACGTGGCCTGCTCGCTCATCGCCTCCGCCGTATCGAAGAAGTACTTCGCCGCGGTCAGGTGGTCCCCCACGCTCCGGAAAAACGCGCCTGCGAAGAGGCCTTCGTGGGTCAGGCCCTCCGCTCCTGCTGAGAAGTTCTCCTTCAGGACCGCCGCATACTCCTTCGCGACATCTTGGAGGGAGGAATCGCCCGTCAGGTCCTGGACCGCGTTGCGGTACTCGACGAGGGCGAGGTATTGCCGCTCGTCCTTGCCCATCTCGTCGTCGCGCAGGGCGAGGTACCCCTGTCCGGCCTTCCGCCGCCACCCGCCTGCGTCACGAAGGCGGCCGAGCTTTTCGTTGCAGCGGGCGAGCGCCTGGAAGATTCCGATCCGATCGAGCGCACTCCCGGAGTCCGTCAGGCTCGCATAGTGGTCGAGCGCCTTCGCGAACTCCGCGAGGGCTTCCGCCTCGATGGCGGCCAGGAGATCGGACATGGCCCGCACAAGCTCGTGGCGGGATATGAGGCTGCGCCCTCACATCTCCGCCCATTTGCCGTGCCCTTCCCACACGCGCACGTGGACGGGGAACTTGAGGTCGGCGGTGAGCCGTTTCGACAACAGCTCGCAGATGTTCTCGACCGTGGGGTACTCGAGGAACGTGTTCCAGTCCTTGTGGTCGTACTCCCCGAGGATTGACCGCAGGGTCTTCTTGAGCTCCGCGAAGTCGAGGAGCATGGCCCCGCGGTGGTTCCCCTCGATGTGGACGTCGATCTGGTACGTGTGACCGTGAAAGGAGCCACACCGCTCGTGGCCCGGGAGGTGGTGCGCACAGTCGATGTACTCCGTGACCCCGAGCTTCATCGGGCCGTCGCAAGCTGGCGGCGGTCCATAAAGCTTCTGCTCAGATCGGTGTCACCGTGAGGAACCGCAGCGGCTTCGCGCCCCGTTGAAGGAACTGGTGTTCCTCGTTCGCTTGGACGAGCAGCACGATGCCGGGCCGCAGCGGCAATTTCCTCCCGGAGATGACGGCAACACCGCGGCCGGACGTCACGACAAGCTGATGGTCCCACTCGTGGCTGTGCTTCGCGGAATAGCCGCCCTTCCCGAGGATGATCTCGTGCATCGCGGTCTTGCGGGCGCCGTCCTCCCGACCGATGAGCTGGCGCATCTTCACGTTGTGGCTGCCCTCTTCCAAGAACCGGATGGGTGCGACCGACCGGACGGTCGTCGTGTACATGGAGGATTGCGGGGGAATCCGTGCCTCTCATTAACCTTTTTGCGTCGCCTGCGGATCGATGCGCGACAAGCCACGTAGGACTTGCTTCCACGCAAGGACGAAGCTGGCAATCCCGATCGTCGCGAGGATCGGGCCGTTGACGAGGAGGGGGATCCAGGTCGGCGGCAGGTTCGACGGGGTCAGGAGGACGTTCACGACGATCCCAGAAAACATGCCTGCGGCCCCGACGACCAGGATCGCGATGATCCATCCGCGCGTCCCGAGATCGCAGAGGAGCGACGCGCCACGACGCGCGGCAGTAGCTTGGAGGATTGCGAACAACGCCGCGACGAAGCCCATCGTCACGATGGGGCCGACGACACCGATAATGAGGGTCCTCGGGTCCACGGTAGGTGAGGCCCGTCCCCGATATTCAGGCTGGCGAAAGTACTTTCACGTCGGGGACGCTAGGCACGCGCCTCGTATTCCACGGGGTCCTGGACACCAAGGGCCTCGAACGCCCGTCTCCGCTCGGTGCAGGACGCGCAGGCGCCGCAATGGATCGCTCGGTCCCAGTAGCAGGACCACGTGACCTCGAAGGGCACCTCCATATCGAGGCCCATCCGGACGACCTCTTCTTTCGTCTTGCCACTCAAGGGCACGAGGATCTGCACGGGCGACTTCTCGTACGACCACAGGCCGAGGCGGTACACGCTGTTCAGGAAGTTGAAGAACTTCGGGCTCGAATCGGGGAAGGACTCCGGATCGATTCCATTGTGGCCGCCGACGATGTACCGCACGCCCTCGACTTCGGCGTAGTGGCCCGCGAGGCCATAGAAGATCAGGTTCCGTCCCGGGATGTATCCCTCCGGGGAGTCGCGCAGGACCGGATTGTCGTTTCCCTCCTTCCGGAGGTCGTCCACCTCCTTGAGGAAAGGTAGGTCGACGTGTCGGACCGAGCCGACTCCTGCTCGTGACGTGAGCGCGCGGATCGCCTCGTGCTCCCGCTTCGGGCGGGCGAAGTAGTCGAAAGTCAGGGGCCGGATGTCCCAGCCCTTCGCGCGCGCCCACCACAGGGTGACCGCGGAGTCAAGACCTCCGGACAGAAGGACGATCGCGCGATCCATGACACTCCGCCGAGCCATACTCCTTCCGCTCGTGCGGAGGGATCAAGGCCCGCAAGAGGAGTCGGCCGACCCTTAAAAATCTGTTTCCGATTCTGCGTGTATAACGGAGGGGGGCTCACACGGCGGGCGGCGGCGGGAGGTGGTACGGGTCCCACAGGATCGAAAGCTCGTCCTCGATCCCTTCGAGAGGTGCACCCTGCCAGTTCGCGAGCCGCTCTGAGTAGCGGTCCTTCAAGAGTGCCAGGAGGTGCCGAAGGCGGTGGACGATGTCCTCCGTCTCACCTGCGGTGACCAGCACGGCGAGGACGAGGGAGGAGTCGCTGCACATGACGAATCGGTGGTCGCCCAACGTCACCTCGTGGACCTCTCCGTCCCGTTCCGTGAACGCCTCCCGGACGAAGCTCGAGATCGCGGAGATCATGCCTCCGACCACGTCGCGATCCTTGTCCGTCATGAGGCTTCGGGCCATGTGCTTGATGAGGAGGCCGTTGGAAGCGATCACGAAGACCTCCTCGATGGCCGGCTCCTGCGGTGTCTCGCGAACGAGGTCCTCGGGCGGCGGGGGAGGGGGCGGCACAATCCGTACGACGGCTTTCGGGACGGGGACCTTCGGCGTCCCGGAGGCCGGCTTCTTCGCGGGGCGCACGTGCCAGAGATCCGACGAACCCCAGGCCGAGGCAAGTCCCGCGACCAACACGATGATCCAGCCCATGAGGGGCGTGCATGAGAGCGTCGTGCTTCCTGAGACCGATTGTCCGTTGAAACCGGGAATTGGTCCGCCTCCGAGGCCGAGGCGATCCGCCGTGCCCGCGGGTCCGATCGTCATCACGAGAGACAGTCCTGCGTAGAGGAAGGCCGCGCACGACGCGAGCAACACGACGCCCGCGTAGATGCCCCGCAGCTTCTTCCATGCAGAGACGGCACTCAGCGCGATGCCGCCGGCCGCCGTCGCGACACCGAGGAGGAAGAACTGCCCGAATTCCGCAAACGCGCCCGCCATTCTCGGCTGAACGGTCGAGAGGTCGCCGACGTACGGGTACAGGCGGTTCTCTGTCGTGTTGCCCGTCGTCTTGTTGTCGACCGTGTGGCGCGCGACGAAGGCACCGTACGACCACGTGTCCGTCGTCTCAGGCGTGTCGACGCGAAGCTCCCACAACGGCTGTCCGAGGACTGTGACCGCGAGGGCGATGGCGATGCCTGCGGCCGCCAGGCCCGACCAGATCGACATACGCTGAAAAATCGACGCCGATCTCCCATTAAGAGCCCTGTCCCGTGGTTATCGACCGTGACAACGAGGAATCAGGATTGAGAACGTTCGTTCAGCGGTCCTTCCATTTCGCCTCGCGTTTCTCAAGGAACGCCGCGACGCCTTCCTCCTTATCCTCTGAAGACATCGCGAGCGCGAAGAGGCTCTGCTCGTATCGCAGGCCCTGGTCGAGCGGCAGGCGTGCGGACGCGCGAATCGCGG